>Ga0163150_10009450_pt1 | contig 10788 bp, 12 predicted proteins | sample OliLakLV19P2IB_FD_148628 | JGI IMG/M metagenome (GOLD analysis project Ga0163150, IMG submission 148628) | Freshwater microbial mat bacterial communities from Lake Vanda, McMurdo Dry Valleys, Antarctica - Oligotrophic Lake LV.19.P2.IB | ecosystem: Environmental > Aquatic > Freshwater > Lake >...
GGAATTGGGACTGCCGCCGCGTATACACTGGTTGCGGCATGAACCATTAGCCGCCTACGTAGACGCTGGACGTTATCACGAAGCGCTCGAACTCGGTCAGGAAATTGTCACACAGCAAGCGGGTATCGAGGAAGTTTATTACTATATGGGGCAGGCATATGCCGGATTGGGACAAAACGAGGATGCCGCCACGCAGTACCGTGAAGCCCTCAGCCGCAACCCGAACTATGCCGCCGCCGAATCTGCGCTGGCGGAAATTGGCTAGACACAAAGGACAAAAATATGCGTCGGTTACTGGCAGTCGCGGCGAATCTGGTTTTTATCTTCGGCGTTTTCCTGACCACCCACGCTCAAGAGACCCTGACTCTTGAGGGCTTCACCTACACCACTGACAATGTAATCGCCGCTTATGAAGCCGGCCAGTTTCGCACTATTGAGACCAACGGCATAGGGCTTGCAGCAAGTGCCGATGGTGCCTACATCAGCTCTGGCGGTGCGGGTATTTACCGTGTCAGTGATGGTGCGGTTATGGGGCAGTTTGATAATGCGGTATTCAGCCCGAACGGTGCTTACTTCGCCGAAGATGGCGACGGTGTTTATCGCCTGTCCGATCTTCAGCGCGTCATCGCTATTGAGCCGATGCGCTACGAGTTTACGTATGGCAGCTTAGATACGGAAATCGAAATAATACGGCTAATTACAGGCAGGGTGACATTCAGCGACGACAGCCAGTATGTCGCTGTCACCGGAGCGGGTGTCTATCGGCTGAGTGATGGGCAAAAGATCGTGGATACGTCAGGCTACCCACTGCTGCATTCGGGCGTTTTCGACATGGAGTTTAGCCCCGATAATTCGATGGTGGCGACGGGGTTCGGCATTTACCGCCTCAGCGACGGCCAAATGTTAGGGAGTTCGCTAGGGTCGCTTCCGCATTTCAGCGCCGACAGCGCCTATGTTTGGCTGAGTTATGTGTATCGCTTGAGCGATGGTGTGCGCTTGTTCGAGGTGAATTCGCCGCACTTTGTCAATTTCTCGCCCAATATGCAGTATGCCGCCGTGTTACGGAATGGTGTCTTCCAACTAAGCGACGGCCAGCGTCTCTATGCGCTGCCAGAGTTTTCGCCGGAATTTAGCCACGCTGTTTTCAGCGCAGACAGCCAATACATGATTACGCCGGACGGCGTGTATGTGGTCGCTACTGGTGAAAAGATATTCAATGATGAAAGCACATTCGGTATGGATGCGCTGTTCACCCCTGACGGTTCGCATTTGGCTATCGGGCAGGATGGCCTTTATCGCCTGAGTGATCGTGTGCAATTGTTCGCCATCGGCGGCGGTGCGGAACTGTTCAACTTCGATGGGACATATCTAGTCAGTGATGGCGTGTACCGCACGGCTGACGGGCAAAGGATTATCGAAGCGGGTGGTCTTGCGACCTTTAGCCCCGATGGACAATACGTGGCCATGAGCGGTGAGGGTTTATATCGTCTCAGCGATGGGCAGCAGATGTTCGCTATTGACGGCGCGGTCATGAGTTTTACCGACGATGGCGCATACATCAATGTCAACCACTACAGTGTGCCGGATGATGTTCCGCCGGCAATTGATTCTAGCGTTTACCGCGTTCTCGATGGACAGCGCTTTCCCGGTTTGCGAATTCTCAACCTGTCTACCGGACTACTCGCCGTTGGCAATTCGGCGCTGGTCATCGACCCTACTCAATAACCGTCGGATGTATGGTGCGGGGCCGTTAATCCCGACTGGATGAGTGTTTCGATAGATTAGGCTAGGGGCACAATAACCTGCGTCCCGACTTTATTTAGCTGCGCTCAAGCGCCCGAATTCCTTACGCGCTTCAGTCACATAACTCAGCAGTTCGTTCTTAGTCGCACCGCGATTGATGGCTTCATTCATTTGCTCCAACGTCGCCTGAAAAAATTCATGGCTGCGTTCTAAGCGTTTGTTTTGCGATTCCATATCGCCGTGCATCTTACGCATGGCTTCTTCGGCTTCCTTCTGCTCGGTGATGTCCACCGCGAAGGCTATCACGCCGATAATATTGCCGGAGCGGTCACGGTAGGGGACTTTTCCGGTTTGCAGCCACATCACCTTGTTGGTGGCAGGGCTGGTGTGCTGCTCGATGATGTTGAGCTTGGGCTTGCCGGAGCGGATCACTTCCATATCATCTTCATGGAAAGCCAGCGCTTGCTCATGCGGGTACAGTTCATAGGCGGACTTGCCCTTGACGGATGCAATCGGTACCCCCTCAAGGGCTGCTGCTGCCGCGTTGACATTCAAGAGCCGGTTGTCGGTGTCTTTGTACCAGAACATAATCGGTGTCGAGTCGAAAATAGTCTGATGTTCTTCGAGGAGGCGGCGGACTTCGGCTTCGCTGCGCTTGAGATCTTCGACTTCTTGTTCAAGTTGAGAGCGTTTGAGGCGCTCTTCGGTCAATTGATATTGCATGATCGCCCCCGTGAATGAATGTTATAGATAGTTTAAGCGCATTTGTCGTAAGGTTCGTTATAGGTGTAATTAGAAACTTCCAACCTTGCACGGTTATGCTACAATGCGCGTTTCGAAGAGGATTTGGGGTTCGATGTTAAGCGTATGTCGCGTATTGTAACGTATTTAGGAATCGGTGTCTTTACATTGGTTGGCGGTGTGGGCTTCGGTCAACTTCTCGCACAGGATGACATCAGCGCGGCGCAAGCGTTGGTCGCGCAGAACGTGACTATCAGTATACAGACCGATGCTTTCGGGCAAGAAGCATTGGTAGCGACGGGCCGCTTGCTCAATCAGAGTGACCGTGCCTATTCAAACGTCAATCTGTTTGCGGCGGTTATCAACGGCACAGGTGAAGCGGTAGGCGAGGGCTACGGTTATCCGGTGAATGCTTGTGGCGAAGGCTTGCTGGCGGATTTCACCCTGCAACCCGGCGCGACGCAGCCTTTCTCCGTAGCGCTGGAACTGTACGAGTCTGACGAGACCGCCGCCGAAGTGTTGATCGTACCGGAAGCGGAAGCCAGCGATTCGCAAACGTCATCGCTGCCGCTGGTGATCGACGGTATTTCGCCCGTTACGGGTGATGAAGTGGTGAGCGTGGAATGGATAGATGGTCAACGATTGCTTTATGGAGTAGGCTGCTGGCGTGACCCCTTCAACCAACAGCGCTGGCTGGAATACGATACGGTGACTGGTGTTCAGGGAGAGACTACGCATCCCCATGCTGGCGACATAACCGATGCTCTGCGCGCCACCCTCAACCTGACAGACCCGATTATGTTTGGGCGCTCGTTTCTGCAATTTGCGCCGGGACAGCGCCGCCTGTTCTATCAAACCGATCTCAACTCCCCGATGACTGCTGAACCGGATGGCTCGTTCCTGCGTGTACTGTACACCGATCTGTATAACCGTTCGCTGCAAGGCGTGAACTGGCTGCGCGATGGCGCATTTTTGGCCTACTATCACGGCGGCTTTGGCGATGACGTGCTGTACTTCACCGCGACGGTTGACGGCCAGAACTTGAGCAACGCGCCGCTTGAAAGCATCCCCTCGCTGATTGTGCCGGGAGCGTCACCGGATGGCAGTGAGGTGATTATCGCGGCTGGTATCGACGGTGTGCTCGGTTACTATCGCAAGTACACCAACTTCGATACGATCAACCTGCTGTTCGAGGCTGAACCACCGGGCAACAACTGGCCCGCGCCGCTGTATCAACTTGAGGCGGACGCGAAGTATGTATATATCGCACGTTCAAACGATGGTGAAGCTGTACTGCAATGCTATGATATGGAAAGCGGCGAAATGAATTTCCTGACAAGGCTGCCGCTCTCGCTGTCCTCGGAAGAACGGGGTTGGATGTGGTTCTCGCCGGATTATAGTAAGATCGCGTTGGCGGCCAACGGTGTCAATGGCGGCTTGTGGATCATCGACCTGACGGCTTATCCGCCCTGTGGGGCAGAGTTTTAATCGTCCTTTAGAGTTTGTTGGGAGTAAATCAAGGATGGTGGCTCAATTGGTTGAACTCACAGTTACGGTAAAGCTGACCTCAACGACGGTAGAGCGTCTACGCGCCGAGGCAGAACGCCAGCAGACCCCATTCGAAGAAGTGCTTGAGGCAGCCATCGAAACCTATCTTCAAGACGATGAAGAATACGAAGATACGCCAGATGAGGAAATCTTAGAGAATTTTCGTGCTGCATGGCATGATGCTATGATCGGAAATGTACGTCCAGCGCGGGAGGCATTAGAGGAAATGCGCCGCGACTTGAAAGAAGAGGGCAATGACCACAAAGGTTAATGTCCCACCGCCATTCTTGTCGAAACTAAAGCGACTAGAACGAAAATATCAAGCTGTTTCTACAGAAGTAGATAATCTAATAGCCCGTTTGGAAAGCGACGAACGACCCGGCGATAAAATTCCGAGCGTTGGTTATGATGTCTATAAAGTTCGGCTGAAAAACCCATCTGCGGGGCGCGGCAAAAGCGGCGGCTTTCGCGTAATTTACTATATTCAGCTTGCTGATCATGTTATCTTGCTCACGATTTATTCAAAGTCGCAGCAAAGCGACATCAGCGCCGAACAACTGCGGCGCATTATTGAAGAATACATTCCCCCTAACGAATCAGAATAATAACTTTGACCTTATGGCGGCAACTTTCCCGTATTGAACGGCTGGCAGTGCTGGCGGTTCTCGTGCTGGCGGCGGCACTGCGGCTGGGCTGGACGGGCGTGAACTCGTTCGCGTTTGATGAAGCGCGCCTGAGCTTGATCGCGCTGCGAATGGCCAGAGGCGGCGAGTTCGCGGCGCTCGGTATGCCGTCGTCGGTGGGCTTGCCGAACCTTCCCGGTGCGGCGTGGATTTTCGCGCTGCCCTATACGCTGTCGACTGACCCGCTGTTCGCCACGCTGTTCGTCGGCGTTGTCGGCGTGCTAACGGTGTTCGGCGTGTGGCTGCTGGCGCGGCGAGTATGGGGCGCATGGGCAGCTCTAGCGGCAGCGTTGTATCTAGCAGCATCACCGTTCGCGGTGCTATATGCCCGCAATATCTGGGCGCAGGATTTACTACCAGCGCTGGCGCTGGCGTGGCTGTGGACGGCCTATATAGCGCTCACGGGCGAAGGTCGGCGGCGAAACGTGGCGCTGACGATTCATGTTTTCCTCGCGGGATTCGCGTTTCAAGTGCATTTCGCAGGAGCGGCGCTGGCGATAGGGACGGCCTATCTGTTCGTGCGCTTTGGCTGGTGGCGATTGAGTCGGCTGATTCCGGTGTTGATCGGCGGCGGGCTGGCGCTGTTGGCGCTGCTGCCGTTCGTGACGACGGTCACATGCTGCGCGCCACAGGTCGCCGAACAGTTCAGCAGTGTACTCGGCGGCCCCTCAGAAACTAATTTGGACGCGCTCAGTGAAGGGGCGCGGTTGGCGGTTGGCTGGCAGTGGGATTATCTGCTGGCCGGCGACGCCGCTTTGAGTATCCCGCTGCTCGATCATCCGATTTGGGCCATATTGATCGGCGCGGTGATCGTGGTGGGATTGATGGTACTGGTAAACATTATCCGTAGGGGCGCTTCGCGAAGCGCCCCTACAGTTCTGGCTGAACTCGCTCTCGTCTTGCTGATTGCGCCGCTGCTGCTGTTCGTGCGTCACAGTTCGCCCGTACTGCTGCACTATGAACTGACAGCTTTGCCCGCGCTGGCATTGGCTGTGGGAGCAAGTACACGGCTATTCCAGCAGCGAGCGTGGTCGCTCGTAGTGACTGTGTTGGCGTCCGTTGTTGCGCTGGTGTGGACGGCGCTTCTGTCCGATAGTTTCAACGCAGCCGCACGAGTCGAGACGCCGAACGGACTCGGTACTCCGCTGCAAGTGAGCCGCGATGCCGCTTATGCGCTGCCAAACGATACGCCTGTTTTGTTCTTCACACATGGCGATGATCCTAACGTGGATGGCGAAGCGGGAGCGTTTGCGGCGTTATGGTGGGGTCGAGAGCATCGCATCGTGCAGGGCGAGAACATCCTCATTTTGCCGTCCTATCCCGCTTATCTGATGGCTACACTGCGACCCTTTCAGGCATGGGAAGAAATCGAAGCATCAGGGCTGGCAAACGATGTACTAGAGTTTCCGCGCCGCGAGGGGGCGCTGCCATTTGTAGCGACGTTTTACGACGGCGGCGAACCGCTGGGCTTTACGGCTTTCGAACCTGTACTGCTGGCGGATGGCGCTCAGTTAGAGGGCTGGCGGGCGCGCATGGTCGGGCCGCGACTGCGGATTTCGACGCTGTGGCTCGTGGTTGAAGCGCCGCCAGTGGGCACATATCAGCAGTTCCACCATTTATATCTCAACCCCTCCCCGGCCCTCCCCGCAAGCAGGGAGGGAGAAGAAGCATTTATGCAATCCGATGTGGCGCTGTCGGCAGGACGCTGGCAGGCGGGAGATCGCGTCATCGTCATGGGCGACTTTTTCGTAGACGCTGAGACGCTGGCAAGCGCTGACTTCTATGTGGATGTCGGGCATTATACGCTGCCGGATGTGGTGCGTGTGGGGCGTTCGGATGGTGGTGATGGGGTGAAACGCTTGGGGCCGTTTCGGTTGGATAGCGATGGGGATGTTATCGAACGCGGAAGTCCATGAATTCGCCTGCTGCCGCATTCCACTCGACCTCGACTTGTGTTACCCGCGCATCAGGCGGCCCTTGATGCAAGAATCCTAACAGCCGTTCGAGAGTGGGACGATCACCTTCGGCCAAGACTTCGACGCTCTCATCGGCCAAGTTCCGCACCCAACCAACCAGATGCAGGCGGTGAGCAGCATCACGGGTAGAAGCGCGGAAGAACACGCCCTGCACCAGCCCGTGAACAATAGCGTGAAGCTGCTGTTTTTCGATCACAATAAGCCGCCTTCTCTCAATCAGCCTGCTCGCAAGGATAATCGTCTAGTTCAGCCAACATTCGACGATGCTCTAATTGGGCATCGTCATTCATACGTAGTACACGCACTGTTGTGCGTCCCGCAGGGGTTATTCCAATGATCGTCATATCCGCTTCCAAACGGAAATGATCTTCCCATGTTTGTTCTCGTGGATGGTAGAGCCGCGTGAGATCGCGCGTTGCAGGGTCGAAACCACCGACATCGGAGCTTTTGTAGCCATTGCATTTATAACAAGCGAGACAAAAATTATCGGTGTCATCCAAGCCATCATGCTTGAGTGGAATCACATGATCGACGTGAAACGGGAGTGTACTGCTGCTTTGCGGCAAGCGACAGTATTCGCAGCAGTCGTCCGCTCGTTTGCGGACAGCGCGGCGCTGCTGACGAGTGATGGTCATTCAGAGGCTTTCCTGAGTTTGAGCCGTGTCTTAGCCTTGAGCAGCGACATCATTTCATCCGCACGTATGAAGTCGTACATCTCGTGTTGTTCATCGAAGTTCAATTGCCCCTCGCCGTTGCGTTCGAGCAAGTTATGGGCGCGAGCTTCTAAATCAGATGGCAGGCGGTAGGCGATGATTTCTTGAGGTGTGGGATCGGATGCCAGAAAATCGGTGATGATGCCGAAAACCGTTCGAATAGGGGCGTTTTGCACGGTGTTTCTCCGTTACTCGATGATTCTATTGTAGCAGCACTTGGAACTCAGAACGCTGTTCCTGCTATCATACCTGAAACGCGGTAGTATTGGCGGTGTTACCTCACCTTCCGCAGAAAGGTATCCCCATGCGCGCTTTGAAACTGCCTGAAGAGAGCTGGCGTACCGTCATCATTCGCTACGTGCTGCTGTCACTCGGTGCGCTGATCGGGGCGCTGCAAGTGATCGTGTTTATGGTTCCGGCGGATGTCGCTCCCGGCGGGCTATCCGGCGTGGCGGTCATCCTCAACGAGCTGTTCAGTTTGCCCATCGGTATCATGGTGCTGATCCTCAATATCCCTATACAAATCATCGGCTATCGGATGCTCGGCGGTTGGCGCGTGGTGTTTCGCACAGTGTTCGTGCTGCTGGTTTACTCGGTGCTGGTGGATGTGCTGACGCCGATTCTGGCGGGGCGAACCCTATCTGATGATCGCTTACTGAACGCGCTGTTCGGCGGCGTGGTTGGCGGCTTTGCGACGGGTTTGGTGTTTCGCGGCGGCGGCACTTTCGGCGGTACATCGACGCTGGCACGTATCATCCAAGACCGTTTCGGCCAGCCGATGAGCAGCACTTTTCTCTATACAGATACCATCGTCATCGCCGCGTCGGGATTTGTATTCGGGCTGGAAGGCGCGCTGTATGCACTGGTAGCGCTGATCGTCGGCGGGATTACGACGGACTACGCGCTTGAAGGGCCGAGCGTGGTTCGCACGGCGACCATCGTCACCGATCATCCTACTGAAGTGGCCGCCGCGATTCTCGACAGCCTCGAACGCGGGGTGACAGCGTGGGAAGGGCGCGGCATGTATACCGAGCAGCCGCATTCGGTGTTGTTCGTGACGGTTGCGCGTCCCGAAGTCGATTCGCTGCGGCGCGTGGTAGCAGCCGTAGACCCCAGCGCTTTTGTGGTGATCGGTCATGGGCAGGCGGCTTATGGCAAGGGCTTCCGCCGCGTGACGTGATGAGTAAACCGTTAACTCCTGTGCGATTCTAATAGACCGATGCTCTAATATCAGATATTATGACGGTCTATAAAATGAGCGCTTGCAGGAGGCGACAATGATACAACTAGCGTTTGAGAACGTAAAAAATCTAGTCGAGCAATCTAAAGACGAAATTCTCTCCGCATATCTCATGGTTGACCCTGCTCTGCCGGAAAATCAGGCGAATAATCCGGCGTGGCGGGTATGGCTCAAGAGCCGCATGAACGAACTTGAGAGCGGCCTCAGCGCGGATAGTAAGGGGCGTTTTGCGGCGGTTCGGACACAGGTCGAAAATTTCCTCGCAGGCTACCAACCGAATGCCAAGTCGCTGGTGCTGTTCTTCGGCGCGGACGAAGACAGCCAGAACAGCTATGAACTGCCGATTTCGCTGGAGTCCAACCGCGCCGCGTTCGGCGAACCTGCTGTTGCTCCGCTGCTGTGGGCAATAGATGAGTTCGAGCGCTATCTAGTGGTGCTGGTGGACAGCGAGAAGTCTGTTTTCTTCACCGCATATCTCGGCGGCGCGACCTTCGAGGAGCGTATCGAACTCAACATCGAAGATTACGACTGGGGGCAAAAGACGCTCATGGGCGCGGCTCTCAGCGGCTCGAACGGCGAAGGCGGCTATGTCGCCGGCAATAACAAAGACAAATTTGACGATATGATCGGCGAACACGTCGCTCGTTTTCACCGTGAAGTCTCAGACCGTATCCGCAAGATTGTCGAGAAAGATGGCGTGAAGCGTGTCGTGCTCGGCGGTGTCGAGGAGTCGGCGCAGGCGGTTCACAATGAACTGCACGAAACTGCCCGTAAAGCGCTCGTTGGCGATGTGCTGAATATTCCCCTGCGCTTGAGCGCGAACGAAGTCATGGCACACGTTGCGCCTGTGGTCGAGATGTACGAGCGTAACGAAGAACTCGAACTGGTGTCGCAGGTGATCGACTTCGCCAAATCCGGTGGGCGCGGCGCGCTCGGTCATGAGGATGTGATGATGGCGCTGGAGATGCAGCGGGTCGAGATGCTGCTCTTGCCTTGGTCGGACGAAAACGAGGCGACGCTTGAACAACTGATGAGCAAGGCGCTGCGGAACAGCAGCAAGATTGAACTGGTTCACGGTGAGGCGGCAGAGCGTCTCGATAAAGAAGGCGGCATCGGAGCGCGGCTGTACTATGCGTTCCAGACTCAGCCGGAGAATGCCACTGGCGATGAGGTTATCCGCTAGGCGGCGATAGGGTTAGCGTAAGTAACATAAGGGCGACACTGTGTCGCCCTTATGTTTTTGGGCCAACTTCGCGGTCTAGAAATTCAATATCTTTCCGCTTGGCGATGGTGACATTCTTGCCATATCGTGTCCAACTAATGCCCAACGCATCACATGCCATACAGAAAAGACCATGAATATCTTCGGATACATTCGTAAATTGGTATCGTGAGTAAACCTTGCCGTTAACGACAGGGTTTATACGACAGCCATCGGTATGATACAGTCCACGCCAGAATTCGAGAGGGTATTCGTCAACGATGGCTTGCTGCCAATCAACGAGTTCGATTTTCCGCATGTGCTTAACGCCTTCTCCATGCTGCGGAAACAGTGAAGGCCATAAATTCGAGCTACAGCCGATCTCTACACAATTCGTTAAACTCTTTTGCATGACGTGTACTTGATTGTCTGGCATTATCACACTGATGGCATCAACAAATCCTTGAATGAGACCAGGATACTTTGTGTCCTGGACAATTCTCAATCGAGGCGTAGACCGTATCATTGAGATACATCCATCGCCTAGATATACGGCCAGTAAATACGCATAGTTTTTGCGATAATCTGCATCTGAAAACTTAGATTGCCATTCACGCTGCTTTGTGCTTTCTGATTCTAATAAGTTAGCAACTGTACCGTAGCGATCAATGCAGTCTCGAACTGTTGCTCTAGGAATATCTGTCATGATAGCTATGCGTTTTTTCTTAAAGCCTTGTTCCCAGAGTTCTAAGATTTTTTGTTGATCTTCGATACTTCGCATAATATTTTTACCTGAGTCATTGAAAGATTATTATTCTACCCCAACCAAAATACGAATCAAAAAAGCGCTTATTCAAGCGCGTTTTCTTGTGAGGCAGGTGGGACTTGAACCCACAAGTCCTTTCGGACGAATCCTTTTAAGGGATTTGCGTTTGCCTAATTT
>Ga0163150_10009451_pt1 | contig 10788 bp, 7 predicted proteins | sample OliLakLV19P2IB_FD_148628 | JGI IMG/M metagenome (GOLD analysis project Ga0163150, IMG submission 148628) | Freshwater microbial mat bacterial communities from Lake Vanda, McMurdo Dry Valleys, Antarctica - Oligotrophic Lake LV.19.P2.IB | ecosystem: Environmental > Aquatic > Freshwater > Lake >...
GTTTGGGAAGGCCGCCATTGTGAGTGGACTGGTGGCGGCCGGCACCTTGGGCGGTTTCGACGGCATGACTGTCTCGCGAGCGGCTACGCACGCCTCATGCTCGCAGTGTTCGCCACCTACCTGGCATGTCGTCGAAACCGCCAATTTTAAAATCTACTGCTACGGCACCGCGGGCGTCTCGCCCGAGACCGCCGCGGCCTGCGAAAGTTTGCGCAGCAAGTTGGCCGCCCGCTGGTTGGCCGACGCCCGGCAAGCGTGGTCGCCCAAGTGCAACCTGGTTTTGCACGCCAGTGACGACGACTACGCGCGCGAGGTCGGCGCGGCCGGACGTTCCACCGCCGCCAGCACGCTCATCGATCGCACCGCGGGCCAGGTGACCCTGCGGCGCATCGACGTCAAAGCCACGCGACCCGGCTGGCACGAGGGCGCGCTGGGTCACGAGCTGACGCACGTGCTCCTGGCCGACCGTTTTGCCCGGCACGCCCTGCCCCGCTGGGTCGACGAGGGCGTGGCCATCCTGGCCGACACCTCCGACAAGCAGCGCCGGCACCGGCAGGACCTGGAACAAGCGCTGGCCGCGCGGCGCGAGTTTCGCCTGATCGAGCTGGTGACCCTGATCGACTATCCCGAGGCCCAGCGCTGGGGCACGTTCTACGGCCAGAGCGCTTCGCTGGTGGAGTACCTGGTCGAGCGCTTCGGCGAGCGGCCATTTCTCGACTTCGTGGAAGCGGCCAGCCAGCACGGCTACGAGCGGGCCCTGACCACGGCCTATCGACTCAGCACGGCCGAGCTCGAGCGGCAATGGCGGGCCCACGTCGCGGCAGCACGTGATGGCATAGTGCGGGATGGCATTGCACGTGATGGCATAGCGCGGGATGGGATTGCCCGCGGACCGTTGGCCGGCCAGGTCACGATGCTGGTGCAGCCGGCTGTTGCCAGACCGAACACTGGGACCGCAGTAGCGAACTAGGCGGTCGCTGCCAGCCCGATCACAGCAAGCCCGGTAACAGCGAGCCCGGTAACAGCCAGCCCTGCCCAGCCGTGGTCGCAGCGGCCATCTCTCCGTGGGAATTCAGCGGGTTCCAGCGGCTAAATCGATCGCCCGGCCCAACGTGTCCGAGCGCCAGCGGCCCGGGCTGAACCACACTTGCGAAGTAGGGCCGAAACCATAGAATTCAAGGGTTGTCGGCCATCGCGCTGCGGCTGTCCGGACCCCCGGGCGGGTGCGAAACGAGCGGCCCGGCACAACCTTGGGAGAGGTGGCTGAGTGGTCGAAAGCGCCGGTTTGCTAAATCGGTGACCGGGTAACTGGTCCGCAGGTTCGAATCCTGTCCTCTCCGCTCGATAGTTTTGCAGCATCAAGCTGCGGATCGCACGAAGTGGCATAAGCAGCATGCATCACAAGGGTTGCATGCTCCTCGTGCGATTCTTGACGATTCCTGGCAAACCTGTGCTGCGCCGCATTCTGTGCGCTTCGTGCGCCGCTTTCTGCGTCGCCTTCATTGCTCACTTCCGCCGCACGTTCAAAATCATCGTCCGTAACTTGCAAGTAGTGTTTCAAGGCGATGCGGGGCGTATTGCCCAGCCACGCAGTTACAACGTGGATCGGGTACTCCTTCGCCAATTCGGTTTCCCGGCTCGCCCTCATTGCGTGGAACAGCCGGGGCCAGGGTTGCAGGCCGGCACGTTTGACAATCCGCTCGAATTGCGTTCGCAGGTTGCAATTCCGCCAGCCGCTTGCCGTGTTGGCCGCCTCCCGGTGGTTGCCATCAACCACGTACACCGCACCTTCGGGGGCCAAATCGAAGGCTTCGGCCAGGGTCGACCGCAGTTCGGCGAACAATGGTATCGTTCGGCTCGCCTTGCCAACGTGGTGTTCCGTCTTGGGCGATTGCACCACGATGCGGCCGGTTTCCCAATCCACATCTTGCCACCGGAGCGAAAGAACTTCGCTGGGGCAGCGCAGGCCGCCGTAGCGGGAAAGTGCCACGATAACACGCCACGTCGCGTTGCAAACGGCCAACAACCGGTCGGTCTCCTCTCGCGTGATGAAGCGTTGCCGATCCTGCCGCAAAACCGCCTTCGCGGTCACGTCGGCAAACGGGTTGTCGACAATCAGCTTACGTTTCTTGGCCGCACGAAAGAACATGCGGGCGAATTGCAGCCGTTTGTGAACCGTGGTCGAGGCCAGCTTTTGGCCCACCAGGTACATCTTGAAATCTTCGGCATCAGCTTCGGTCACTTCGGTGATGTCCCGATCCGCGCCGAAGTGGTCCAACAAGTTCCGCACTACTTGCGACCAAACTTCCTTTGTCGCCGGCTTCACGTCGATGCGACGCGTGGTGAAGTCGGTCAGAAACGGCCCCAGCGCTGTTGTCGGCTTGGCTTCGGGGTTGGGAATCAGGCCAACGGCAGCAAGTTTTTTTGCCAGCCAGGGTTCCAGGCCCATCACCCATTGGATCAAGTCGGCTTCCATCGACCGGTTGAATTTGAGCGATTCAAGCAATTGTTCCACGCGATACTTGATGCCTTCGGCGGTCCGCTGGGACACTTTGCCGAGCCGGATCGTCGGTCGCTTGCCATCGGGCGCCACAAATAGAATCCGTCGGTTACCATTCTTGTCGCGTGCAATGCTGGCCATTACTCACCCACCTTTCCGTTTGCCTTCGGTCACAATCCTCAGTCCCAGATACTTACCAAGCCGATCCAGAGACTCCATCGATAGACCGCCCTTGCCGTTGTAGAACTTCGCCAACATCGACTCGTCGATCGCCGTGTCCTTAGCGATCCGGTACCGTGTCAGGCCCGAGTCGTCGATCGCTTGCCGCAAATCGTCAGTTAGCGTCCCGGATCGCTTTTGTGCCATGGTCAGATTCTACACGATACTGGTCCATAAGTCTAGTATTCGTTTCCCCTGTGCGGTCGTTGAGCCTGCCGCATGAGGTCTCCAGGAATCAACCCGGTTTGGCCCAGCAATCGCTGACTTCCGACTCGCATGCCGCCGGGATTCCGCCTAGGACCTCCTCCATCGAACCTTTCATGATGTCTTTGATTCGCAATGAGTCCTGTTCCGCACTCTCGGCGAGAAGGTCGACAATGATTTCGTCGTGAACAAAGCCGTAGACATCGAACCCTGCGTACAGCAAATTCCAAAGCGCCAATTTGGCTCCGTCCGCAGCCAACGACTGGAATGGCGTGTTTTTGCTCTCGGTAAAACTCACCCCGCCCCGGATTCTGCCAGTGAGTGTTGCGACCTTTTGGCGGTACAACTGTTCGTACAGTGCCGGCGACCCTTGCCGCGTCTGGAGCGCACGTGCGACCAGCGCGTCCACGTTAGAGCTTGAAGAGACAAGTTGCTGAAGTCCGGTCCAAACCTTGGCTTGGTAACCGTGGGACGCCGTAGAATTGCCGCGAACCACCTTTGCAACGCCACGGGCGGCAAGTGTATTGCGACTCCCAGGAGCGTCTAGGGTGTCCCAAACGAGCGGTACTGGCAATCCGAGGCTTCGGGCCAGCAAGGCCATGCCCGTGTCAGCCAGGTATCCGTCTTGGTCGTTGAGCTCCGGAAAGACTTCGGAGATCAGCTTGGTGCGGAACGCCTCGGCTTCGTCCTCAGTGAGTGAAACCCCGTAATTCGATTCCGCATATTCCCGAAGTGCCTTGGCACCGAGACCACCGGGAACGCCAAAGTTGATGGCCTTGGCGGCCTGCCGAGCTGTGCGAAAACGAGCCGGATCAGTCACTTTGAGTGCGAGGAAGTCGTCAAGGGACATGCCTTGGATCGCCGCAGCGGTGAATGCATGGGGATCCACCCCTTGTTCGATAACGTCTGCCAATTTGGACGCACCGTACTTCGCTCGGCAGACGGCTCCCAATGTTCGCAGCTCGATGGCCGAGTAATCGGCGATAAACAGTTTGTGGTCGGCTTGGCGGGCCACGACGAGTCTACGAAATTCGGCCAGCTTCGGGATCTGCTGCAGGTTGACACCAGGAAATGGCGTCCCGCTCGGTGCCGAGCAGGCAGTGCGACCGGTTCGCGTCAGCAGGCCGTATTTGCAGTGAAGAATGGGGGCATCTAATTTGCCAGCGAACCCGAGCAGTTTTTCCAGACGCTTTAACTCCGACCAGATCTGCAGGAAGCGGTGCAAGGGTGCATACTTCTGCCAGTCTTTTACTGACAATGAGACGCCCGGCTTCTTTCCCTTGCTTTGTGGTGTTTCGACGGGTTGCCCGTTCGCGCGGATCTCCTCCGCAACACGTTGCAGTATGGCGGTCAATTTCGCTTGATTCCACGAAGGCGCTTTGCCCTTTGGTGTGGTCTTGATCTTGCCAGTTTTGTCGTAGGACAAGACCTCGGGGAAATGTTCTTGAAGGTCTCTGACGATTTCGGCAAGGCGTGCTTCATATAGCTTCATCAACTCATTGGCACCGTCCTGGTCCACGTGGACGCCCCTGCGATACATGTACGAGAGTACGATGCTCGCCTTGACTTGGACGATCTCCGACAGGTAGCCGAATCTCTCAATTGCGTCCGGACGGATCTCATATCGGTCCGCGGATTCGCAGAAGCCGTACTCGGCCATTAGTCGGTTTGCAACATCGCATTGTGCCAAGTACGCCTGCCTTGTTGCGGCCACATCCGCAATCGCATACTGAAAGAATGCAGGATCCGCGTCGCGAAGTTCATCAGGAGACAGATCGACCAGCTCACCGAATCGCAATCGATAGGGGTCATCCTTGCTGACCTTTGTCGTCGAATAATCGCTCGCGATGTCAGCCAGATTGCCTGGAATGATCCTGATCTCTTCTTTGCCACCACGCCCGGTAGCCTTGCGATACTTTCCAGTCGCGAGCTGGATCAGCATGTCCAAGATCATTGTGTCTCGAAGCCTGCCGCGGTCGCAGGCATCCCACAGCACACGCTGCGCGGGGTGGCCAGTGCGTTGCAGATGCTCATCGATGACCCAGAAGTCAAATTGCACGCTGTGCCCGACAAACCATTCTTGGCGGTGGACCTCTAGGAAATCGCCGACGCGATCCGGATGGATGACGAAATGCTGCTTGCCGTCCGTGACGGTCGCGAGAGCAAGCCGAGGAATAGTTCGATCGTCCTCAATCCGCTCCGTCTCGACATCGAGCCCGAGGGGCGACCTCTGGGATGATTGGAGCTTTTGGCCATCCCAAAACAGGTACTTGAATGGCTCGCCAGGCGATGAATCCTGGATGGCCGGCGTCGGCTCGTCAGCGGGGCCCTCCAAATCGCCCGTCGGCAAAGGCGGGACCACACAGGTTTGGGGCAGCGGTGTGCTTTCCGAGGCATCAGCGACCGCGGGCTCAGCACTTTCAGGAACCTCCGACGCGGCTGTCTCCGCACCATCGGCGTCTACGAAACCCCCGCTCTCCGCGGCATTTGAGAGGGTTTCGTAGACAGTTGACACTCTCGCGAGCTGAAAAACGCGTGATGGCCGACCGCCTTCCGGGCTCGCAGGCTCTTGATGCCAACACCCCCAACCCGCAGTCGCTAGTGCCTCCAAGGCAGCTTCAGCCTCGTTGGGCCCCTTTAACCAACGACAACCCTGTTGCACCTGGCGAGCGGTGACCAATCCGCCCTTCACCTCGATCCACTCGGCCAGTCGGCGCTGGTCTCGATCTTCATCCGACTCCTGCAGAATTGTGTAGACGCGACGAGTTTCACCCTTGAACCATTGAGCCAGCGCGATGCCGGCGGACATGCTCACGTCATCGACTTGGTCAACGCTCACCAAGGTGGGGTCCGCGGCGGCCCAGCGAGTGAGGTGGATGATCAACGCGAAGCGCGCGGGGTATTCCTCCAGCTTGCTCCATGCCGCCGACATATCACCACTCAAATCCACTTGCTCGCGATTGTGACTGTCATAGTAGGCGATCCAGACGGTTTTCGCCCGAGGCGCCAGAGTGATCACGACTGGGCGAGGTCTTCCATCATCGTCGGCGGGCATTTCCAGTTCGTACAGCCGGTCGAACAACTTTTCGGTTTCGGTTTCGATTCCTGGATCAATCTTCGCGTCCGACCACTGTTTTGATCTTCGTGGAGGACAGGCCAGCAATAGCCTGGCTGCCAGACCGGACTCCCAATGTTCGCTCCCCAAGACGCGAAAGAGTATGCGGGGTTGGATGCCCCCACAGATTGACACACATGCTTCCCGGACAAAGATCGTTGGCGGATCTCCCGTTTTTCGATCCACCGTGATACTTTCACCGTTGAACATTGAAAGCCAGCTCGCCACATCGCCGCCGCGCTTGCTGCTCGCATAACGATCAAATGAACCAAACCAGCCAGCGAGCTCATCTCGAAATAACAGCACTCCACGAGGATTGGTAGATAGTATTGGGGCCAAAGCCTCCACGGTGGTGTCTCCGACTAGGTAGCGCGTCGCGTGTGGAGCTTCTGGTTCTTGAGGCGGTTCAGCGCTGGTTTTTTTATCCTTCTTCCAAGCACTTTTCGATTTTTCGAACTGGGCCAGGTCGGTTTTGTACTTTCGGCGGGCTTCGGCATATTGGTCGAAGGCTTTTTCTTGTCTTCGCCGAGCGGCGCGCATCACCTGCTTGAACGCCGGCGTCTTCGCTGTACCTGACTCACCGACAATGGCCACCCAGACAATCGGCGGCGCCGTCCATCCCGGTTTCAATTGGATACGACGCGAGTTCCCAATTGCCCCCGCCACGGCGGCCAGCAACGGCAAGGCCACGAAGGACGGGTCGCAGCCGATAGCCTTGCTGCCGGCAGTGACAAAGCCCCGCAGTGGCTGGGGCAGAGCGTAGACGGGGAATGGTCGGAATCGATCCGGCACGTCATGTGTGCTTCGCTCGATTGGTTGGGCTGCAGTCGCAAGAGATTCGACTTTATTTCGCAGCGAGCCGTGGTCCACACAGTCAATCTGGGCCTCAATCCAATCTGCGATGTCCCCTTTAGCCGGTAGGCCTGGCAGTTCCACCACCTTGACCATCGGAGGCGGTTTTAGGTCACCAAGGAGCGTCGCTACTGCCTCCGCGTAGGCTTTCCCCGCCGCATCATTGTCTGGGAGGATCACGACGGTCTTGCCAGCTAGGGGCGCCCAGTCGGTCTTACCGGGTGACTGAGAACCGTGGGCCGACGTCGTGGCGATCAGGCCAATGGAGCGGGCCGCTTCGGCCGCCTTTTCACCCTCCACCACGTAGATCGTTTCCGCGGCAGCCAGGTCGGGCAGGCCATAAAGCGGCCGCGGCTCGGGCATCCCGCTGTTGGACCACCCGTCAGGGTGCCGGCTGACGGGGCGAATATCCTTTTGACCATCAGATCGGTTCCACCGAAGCACCAAGCCGACCGGTTCGCCCTGGGCATCGTGGTAGGTCCACAAAGCCGACCGCGGGCCATGCCGCTTCTCCAGTTCTTTCACCGCGTCATTGGCCGTGGAAAATCGTTTCTTGGCAGTGTCTACGGCCGTTTGTCTACGAATCCCCGATTTTCCTCGGGAAACTGGAGGTTTCGTAGACGCAGAAGCCCTAGATGGCTCTCCTGGCATCAGATCTGAGAGCCGTAGTCCCAAAGCCGCACAGATCACCTCCGACGAGCAACCCGCGTGACAATGGACAAGTCCTCGGCCACCGTCACCCTCCGTGATCGACAGGCTGGCGCGGCGGTCCTCGTGGGCCGGACAGTTTGCGGACCAACCCTTGCCGCCCCGCTGTGGATTGCACTCGCGTTCTTGGAGGGCCTTCAGAAGCCGTTTGGTTGGGGTCATCGGTCCTGACCTCCTTGCCGTTGCTGCTCGATCCAGCGCAGCAGTTCGGCAACGGGGTAGCGGACCAATCGACCGCAACGGATGTACGGCAGCCCTGGCTGGTCCTCAAAGGTCATCGACCACAGTTTGCGGGGCGAGACGGCGAGCATCTTCGCTGCTTCTTTGGCATTCACCAGCAGCGCGGTGTGAGCAATACGGTCTTGCATACGGAATCCCTTAACTTCGATGTGTGACGGCCAAGTGTGGCTCGCACGAAGATAAGGGGCGTTCCGAGCAACCGACTTATTCGGAGCAATTATTCGGAACGACTCGCTGCCGAAAGCGCCGTTATGCTGTGGAAAGCGGGGAGAAGTTTTGTTTCCGAAAAAACTCGCGCAGCTTTCGGAATGAATTAGTCGGAAGCGCGTTTTCGTTTCGCAACGCGGTCCAAAAGGTTGTCTAGTTTGTCCTCTGTGGTCCCGTTTTCCTCTGCGAATTTGCTCTTGCGCACGCCGCTGTCCCGCGCCTGTTCCCAGTTAGCCGCAATTCGGGATTCCTTTTGCACGGTCTCGTAGCTGGCCTTCGGACGGCCGAGCCCTCTCGGTTCTTCGTCTTCTGACTCTTCTTCATTCTGGGTTTCGCCCATCTCCCGCCACCAGACCCACAAAGATTCCTCGGCCCGCACAAGGAATGCGTTGAACGGGACCGGACCACTTTTGGGCAACCCAATCCAAGTATGCGGATCGCCAGTTAGCCGATTACCGTACTCATCATAGACAGAAGGTAAATCAGTTGGGACCATGTGGGCAGACAGCTTACCCTCGACAATAAGTTGGTGAATCGCGTGAGTGGCAGCCGGCGGTGAATGTCCCTTACGACAAAGTGCATTCGCCAGGTCCAGAGCGACGCATTCGTAGCGCCCTTGGGTGTAGTCCCTCCTCACTCGCGAAAACAACTCTGGTATCGCTTGCTTTGCCTTTTCTACGAGGTGTGGCGGCGGTTGCGACTCGCTAGGTGTCGTATTAATCGTCGGGCATTTACCATCCGGGCACGTGGGACATGGTCGGCGCGCGTCAGTGCCGCTTGCCGCAATCTGAAAATCGCCCATCGATTCTGCCTTTCGATTCGGGCCGAACCTAGCGGCGATGCCAGTAAGGCAGAAAGACACTCGCCGCCGGGTTCGCTTGGCTGGTCGGTTTGCAACCCAACACAGCCGTCCCGAATGTCCAAGTCTATGCTCGCAGGTTAAGCCCGTTAAGACCTGCTGCGGTCGCAGGTGAGGGGCTGGAACCCATTCCATTGACCTGAATTTCGGTTACGAACATACGGATTAGGGAGTTACGTCGACGGTGGTCAGAGAACGCTGCGCCGGTCCCCTTTCCCCGACATCACGAGTCTCGGGCGCCAAGTGCAAGTCAACCTGGACCGATAACGCCAACCGTCGAACCGTCGCCAGGCATTTGATCGCCGCCAGGTATTGCCGCTGGGCCCGCTCCTGCTGCCGTCCTAGGTACTCCTCGTGGGCCGCTGATGCGCCACTGGCCAAGTTGCTCTGGCAATCAGCGTGGTGGACGTGGAGCCAGCACAGGACGACTCTGGCGACCAGGAGCCGCTCTAGCGGCCGCGGATTGTCTCCTCCCAGCTCGGCACGGAGCTCGTCCATCCGACGTTGGAGCGCTTCCCGCCGAGCTAGGTTTACCCCAGCGATCGAGTTCAGGAGGGCCCGTTCCGCATCCCGTGCCAGGTCCCCGCCAAAGAAGCCCACGGCCTGGGGCAGGAGGTCCAACACCACGCGTATGGTCGGTACCGCCGATTCGTCGCCCTGGCTGGCGCGTTCGAGTAGCTCTTTTAGACCGGAGAGATCTGGAGCCGCTGGTTTAACTTGAAGGGTTTCGGATTCCACGACGCTTCCTCCAGGAGCCGCGACAGTGTCGATGATAGCCGGCTGCCGTGAGCACGGCCTCAGTGATCAAATCTACGTGTTGACCGAACGCCGCCAGCCGCGAATTCACATCCTCGATCTCGGCTTTCTGCCGGCGACACGCCGCGGCAACGTCAGCCATTTGCCGGCGGTGCACTAGATCGAGTCTTGCGAGCAAATTAGCCAAGCTACCCGTGCCGATGTATTCTCGGACAATACGTCCGTTCACACACCGGCTGCGGGTGTAGTAGCGACCTCGTCCTCGGCGACTTTCCCAGCTCATGTGTAGTGGTTCCGAAATTGCGCCGTTGGTCGACGAGTATTGCCCCGTTGCAGCAGCGTCGACGACCCATTTTAGAACAATTCCGCAGGAAGTGCCGTACGTCGTGCGGCGAGATTGTTCGGTGCGCTCTGTTGCGAAACGCTGCGAATCGTTGCGAGTCGTCATGACCTCGCTTGGCAGACAGAGACTGATTCGCGGTGAGCCAACAATTTTCCAATCCATCTCCATGCCCGCAGAACGCTCCGCAACGGACCATTCAAAGCCTTGAGACAGGCAGGTCTGGTCAGGGACGATTCGAGGATTCGGCCCCATACGCCCGACAGGCTCATTGTGCGACGCAGATGGCGCAGACGGCCGGGCTTTTCCAACAACCGATGCGACGAGTCGCCTGCGAAGCTCTGGGAGCTCTTAGTGACGACTGGCGGGCGTGACTATCCTTCAGACCAGAACCGACTTTCTAGTACTTGCTCCACAACCTGACCGCCCGCAGCCACCCGCTCGGAAGGCACGACGGCATGGTTGGAATCGTCTGGTTACTGCGGATTGAAAGAAAGAAGTAGCTAGGCCGGCGGAGACGCCGCCCGTGTAAATAAATGGTGAATTTCTTGGAATCACGACGTCAAAAATCAACAGAATGTCTATTTCAATCGAATCAGAGCCTCATTACGGCGCAAGGGGCTGGGTGTCCATGGGGGATCATAGCCGGCAAACTCGGCATCACGCTCGCTGACCAAATATTTTTTGGTCATCCACTGTCGCAATTGTTCTTCGGCCTTCGCAAGCGATTCGCGATTCATTCGTCCGGAAAAGCGCATGACGGCGAATCGTCCGCCAGCACGTTTTCG
>Ga0163150_10009452_pt1 | contig 10787 bp, 6 predicted proteins | sample OliLakLV19P2IB_FD_148628 | JGI IMG/M metagenome (GOLD analysis project Ga0163150, IMG submission 148628) | Freshwater microbial mat bacterial communities from Lake Vanda, McMurdo Dry Valleys, Antarctica - Oligotrophic Lake LV.19.P2.IB | ecosystem: Environmental > Aquatic > Freshwater > Lake >...
CGGCCGAGACAGGCAAAGGCGCGCTGACGGCGCAGGTCAACAAGATCAAGCGCGAATACCAGGAGCAGATCGATTCGATCCGCGAAACCTTTGTCGAGCTTGTGAAAGACGATCTCATCGGAATGAAGATTCTTGAAGACGTCGTGGACCACAAGACCGACGAGTTGGTATTGGAGAAGAACAAGCGCGTCAAGGTGTCGCATCTCGAGAAGTCCGAGTACTCGGTGCTCGCGCGGATGCGTGTGGAAGACAAACGCATCCAGCAGAAGCTCACGCGGCTTGTGAACATGGCGGCGATGGAAGAAGCGAAGTTGATCGCGTTCCGCGACAGCGCACTTGACAACCTTCGCCGCGGCGATGAACTGCCCCCCGGCGTGATCAAGCTGGTGAAGGTGTTCGTGGCGACGAAGCGCCGCATGTCCGTCGGCGACAAGATGGCCGGGCGCCACGGCAACAAGGGCGTGGTGGCGAAGATTGTGCCGATCGAGGACATGCCGTTCCTGCCGGACGGTTCGCCGGTGCAGATTATTTTGAACCCGCTCGGCGTGCCTTCGCGCATGAACGTTGGACAGATTCTCGAAACCCACCTCGGCTGGGCTGCGCACGCGCTTGGAATGAAAGTAGCCACGCCGGTATTTAACGGCGCGTCGGAGGAAGTCATAACCGAGTATCTCGAACGCGCGGGCCTTCCCGGCAGCGGGAAAATCCGGCTTCGCGACGGGCGTAGCGGCAAACCCTTCGATCAGGAAACGACGGTGGGCCAGATTTATATGATGAAGCTGAACCACCTTGTGGATGACAAGATTCACGCGCGCGCCATTGGCCCGTACTCGCTGGTGACGCAGCAGCCGCTGGGCGGCAAGGCGCAGTTCGGCGGGCAGCGCTTCGGTGAAATGGAAGTGTGGGCGTTGCAGGCCTACGGCGCGGCGTACACGCTGCAAGAGCTGTTGACAATCAAGTCCGACGACATACAGGGCCGCACGCGGGCCTACGAAGCAATCGTCAAAGGCGATCGCGATGTAGAACCCGGGCGTCCGGAATCGTTTAACGTATTGGTCCGCGAAATGCAGGCGCTTTGCCTCGATGTCATCAAGCTCATGAAGGTCGAAGAGACCGGAGCCGAGGTCGAGGAAGAAGAAACAGAAGAACCGGTGGAGGGTTAATGCTTGTCCAAGTTTATCGCGACAACCGGCGACCGTTTTGACGCTATCCAGATTCGGCTGGCTTCGCCCGAAGACATTTTGAAATGGTCTCGCGGCGAAGTTAAAAAGCCGGAAACCATCAACTACCGCACGTTCAAGCCGGAAAAAGACGGCTTGTTCTGCGAGCGCATCTTTGGTCCGGTGAAAGACTGGGAATGCGCGTGCGGCAAATATAAGAAGGTCAAGCACCGCGGCATCGTGTGCGATCGCTGCGGCGTCGAGGTGACCGAATCCAAGGTGCGCCGCGAGCGCATGGGCTGCATCAAGCTGGCGGTCCCCGTCACGCACATCTGGTTTTTCAAAACGACGCCGTCGAGCATCGGCAACCTGCTCGACCTGTCGATCCGCGTGCTCGAACGCATTATCTATTTCGAGAACTACGTCGTCGTGGATGCGGGCGACACCAGCCTGTCCAAAATGCAGACACTCACGGAAGACGAATTCCAGGACGCCCGCGAACAGTTCGCCGATCGTTTTGTCGCCAAGATGGGCGCGGAAGCGATCAAGATGCTTCTGGAAGAAATCGACATCGAACAACTGAGCGCGGAACTGCACACGCAGGTCTCGACGACAACAAGCATGCAGGCGCGCGCGAAAGCGATCAAACGCTTGAAGGTGGTCGAGGCGATCCGCAAATCGGGCAATAGCGCGCAATGGATGGTGCTCGACGTTGTCCCCGTGATTCCGCCGGACCTGCGTCCGCTGGTGCCGCTCGAGGGTGGCCGCTATGCGACGAGCGATCTGAACGATCTGTATCGCCGCGTGATCAACCGCAACAACCGGTTGAAGCGGTTGATCGAATTGCGCGCGCCGGAAGTGATTCTGCGCAACGAAAAGCGCATGTTGCAGGAAGCAGTGGACGCGCTGTTCGACAACGGCCGCCATGGCCGCACCGTGCTGGGCGCGGGCAACCGGCCGCTGAAATCGCTGAGCGACATGCTCAAGGGCAAGCAGGGCCGGTTCCGCCAGAACCTGCTGGGCAAGCGCGTAGACTATTCGGGCCGTTCGGTGATTGTCGTGGGCCCTGAATTGAAACTGCACCAGTGCGGTCTGCCGAAGAAGATGGCGCTCGAACTGTTCGAGCCGTTCATTATTCGCGAACTGAAAGAACGCGGCATTGCGTCCACGATTAAAGCCGCGAAAAAGATCATTGCGCAGGGCCGCGAAGAGGTGTGGGACATCCTTGAGGAAGTGATCAAGGACCATCCCGTCATGCTGAACCGCGCGCCTACGCTGCACCGTTTGGGCATCCAGGCATTCGAGCCGGTACTGATTGAAGGCAAGGCGATTCGCATACACCCGCTGGTGTGCGCGGCGTTCAACGCGGACTTCGACGGCGATCAGATGGCCGTACACGTGCCGTTGATGCCGGGCGCGCAGTTGGAAGCGCGCCTGCTGATGCTGTCTTCGACGAATATTTTCTCGCCGTCAAACGGCCGGCCCATTGTGACGCCCAGCCAGGACATCGTTCTGGGCATTTCGTATATGACCAAACTTCGCAAAGATGCGAAGGGCGCGTGGAAGCCTGAGTGGAGCAAGGACGGAAAAATCATTGAGCCGGGCCGCGTATTCCGCGACACGGCGTCCGTTGTGCTCGCGTACGAAATGGACATGGTCGATCTGCACGCGCACGTCAAGGTGTGGACCGGCGGCGAGATTGTCGATTCAACGGTTGGCCGCGTCATGCTCAAGGAAGCGTTGCCGCCCGAAATTACGCTTAACGATGTGAACCGCGAACAGGACAAGACGTCCATCGGCGACGTCATTGCGAATGCGTACATCATGCACGGCCACTCGAAGACCGTGGAACTGCTTGATCTGCTCAAACGCGTCGGGTTCAAGCACGCGACTCTGGGCGGCATCTCCGTCGGTGTCGTGGACATGCTGGTGCCGGTCGAGAAGAAACAGCTCATCGACAACGCCAAACATGAAGTTGCGCGTATCGACGAAATGTATCAGAACGGTCTTATCACCGAAGGCGAGCGCTACAACAAGGTCATCGACCAATGGACGACGACAACGGAATCCGTGTCGTCGGCGATGATGAAGGCCATGGCGGAAAATGACCAGGGCTTTACCGGCATCTACCTGATGCTGACCTCGGGCGCCCGCGGTACGAAACAGCAGATTCGCCAGTTGGCGGCAATGCGCGGATTGATGGCAAAGCCGAGCGGCGACATTATCGAATCGCCGATCACGTCCAACTTCCGCGAAGGCCTCACGGTGCTCGAATACTTCATTTCCTCGCATGGCGCGCGCAAAGGTCTCGCGGACACCGCGCTCAAGACCGCGGACGCCGGGTACCTCACGCGCCGTCTGGTTGACGTGGCGCAGGACGTGGTGATCGAGGAAATCGATTGTGGCACGCTGAACGGAATCTGGGTCGAGGCGTTGATGGACGGCACAGAAACCGTGCAGCCGCTCGAGGATCGCATCATTGGCCGCCACGGTCTTGATGACATCATCGTGCCGGGCGAAAGCGAGCCGATCGTTCGCGCGAACGAAGACATCACCGAAGAGATAGCGGCGATTATCGTGGCGAAGGGATTGCCGGGCGTTAAGATTCGCTCGGTGCTCACTTGCCAGTCCAAGCGCGGCGTGTGCCAGCTTTGCTATGGCACCAACCTCGCCACGAACAAGCTCGTCGAACTCGGAGAAGCGGTCGGCATCATTGCCGCGCAGTCCATCGGTGAACCCGGCACGCAGCTCACGATGCGGACGTTCCACATCGGCGGCGCGGCGAGCCGGCAGGTTGAAGCGAGCGAGATCAAGGCGATCGATTCAGGCACCTTGCAATATCGCAACGTGCGCACTGCGCAGAACCGCGAAGACAAGCTGGTCGCGGTGAACCGCGGCGGTGAAATGGCGGTTGTAGACGCCGAAGAGAAGGAATTGCAACGGTGGGGAGTGCCGCCCGGCGCGAACCTGCTCGTCGAAGTCGGACAGAAAGTGCGCAAGGGCCAGGTCATCTTCACGTGGGACCCGTACAACGTCGCCATCGTCGCCGAACAGACCGGCACCGTGCATCTGGAAGGGATGGTCGAAGGCGTGACGGTCCGCAAGGACATCAACCCGGACACGGGTATCGAAGAGCGCGTGGTGACTGAGCACAAACAGGACCTGCATCCGCAGATCACGATCCTCGGCAAGCAGGGCGAAGTGCTCGCGTACGCCACCGTGCCCGCGCAGACGCACGTCATGGTGGGCAATGGAGACAAGGTGCTCGCCGGCGACATGCTTGCGAAGACCCCACGACAGTTCAGCAAGACCAAGGACATCACCGGTGGTCTTCCGCGCGTCGCGGAACTGTTTGAAGCGCGCATGCCGAAAGACCCGGCGGTCATCAGTCATATCGATGGTCTGGTGGAGTTGGGCGGCGCCACGAAGGGGATGCGCAAGGTCAAGGTGGTCCCGCCGATTGGCAAAGAGCGCGAATACACGATTCCGCCCGGCAAGCATTTGAACGTGCAGGCAGGCGACCGGGTGTACGCGGGCCAGCGGTTGACGGACGGCCCCGTAATTCCGAACGACATCCTCGAAGTGCAGGGTGAAGACGCGCTGCGCAAATACCTGCTCGACGAAATCCAGCAGGTGTACCGTCTACAGGGTGTGCGCACGAACGACAAGCACATCGAGGTCATTATCCGGCAGATGCTGCGCAAGGTGCGGATCAAGGACGATCCGGGCGACACGCCGTTCCTTGCAGCGGAAGAAGTCGAGAAAATCCGCTTCCAGGACATCAACGAACAGACGCGCCAGAAGGGCGGACGTCCGGCAGAAGCCGAGCCCATCCTTCAGGGAATCACGAAGGCGGCGCTCAGCACGGAAAGCTTCATCGCGGCCGCGTCGTTCCAGCAGACCACCCGCGTCCTCACGGATGCGGCGTTGTCCGGTAAGCGCGACTTCCTGCGCGGACTGAAAGAGAACGTGATCATCGGCCATCTCATCCCCGCGGGAACGGGAAGCCGCCACTATCAGAACACCTACATCGACGTGGTGGAAGACAAGGTGGACTTCGCCGAAGACCTCGAAGTCGGGCCCGCGGTCATCGAGACGATGGACGATTTGTTGCCGTAAAGCGCCGGATAGTAACCGAAGTTTGAACGGCCACTGCGTAAGCGCGGTGGCCGTTTTTTTATTGGGCGTCAATCACTTCAGGGGTGGCATTTGAGGCGTGCCTACGTTGGAACTTGCGGAGCCTCTGCATGCAACTCCAGGCCCAGCGCCCTGATCACCTTCAGGATGGTATCGAAATTTGGGCTGTGCTCTCCCGAAAGCGCCCGGTACAGGCTTTCACGAGATAGCCCTGCATCACGAGCCACTTGAGACATGCCTTTGGCGCGGGCAATATCCCCAAGTGCTTTGGCGATGAACGCAGCGTTCCCATCGGCTTCTTCAATGCACGCTTGAAGATAGGCGGCCATTTCCGCCGGGGTCCGAAGGTGTTCGGCCACGTCATAACGAGTGGTAATAGTTTTGCCCATGATGCTACTCCGAAAGGTTTCTTGCAAGGCGCAAGGCGCTCTTGATGTCCTTGTCTTGGATACTCTTCGTTCCACCAGCCAACAGAATCAACAGCGTGTTACGCTGCTTTGTGAAATAAACCCGATACCCGGGACCGGAATCAATTCGCAACTCCGAAACACCTTCGCCTACTGGTCTGACATCACCGGGGTTCCCACCAGCAAGCCGTTCGATTCTTGCCTGAACGCGCGCCCTCGCGTGTAAGTCAGTTAGGTTATCGAGCCACTCCCCAAAATCCGTGGTCTTGCGAATTTCCATAACAAGCCAACGCTAGCCGAACGGCTACACTTTGTTAATAGACGTTGTTTTGACAGGCGACTTTATTTAATAGAGACTAAAGCTGCAAATTAGACCGCCATGGAGTCTCCGAATGGATATTGCGGAACCTCAAGTTCCTGTCAGGCCGCGACCGATATTGATTGCTACGATCCTGTGCGTAGCTTGGGGCGTCGCGTCAGTTTCCAACTACGTTTTTTACCTTTGGACCGAAAACGTAGAGGGTGAACTCATCTGGATAATTTTCCTGGTGCTTCCGTTGGTAATTGCTCCCTATATTTGGCTCGGTTTCAACAGGTTCCGGTTTCTTAGCGCGCTGTTGGTTGGTGCCCCTTTCGGTCTACCAATCATAATGCTCGCGGTTGCCGATATAGGGATTCTTGAGGTTGCATCCTGGGGTATGGCAATGGCTTTATTTAGCGACTATTGGCCGACGATGGTTTTTGGTATTCCAGCACTTGTGCTGTGTTTTCTCCCAGTTTCCAATGAATTCTTTGCAAAGTCCACGGAAAGGTGGCGCAAGGATTCCGCTGTTCAAAAACAGGCATCCTAATTATTCTTCACAATGAAAACTATCTTTATACCTTTTCACGCGCTACGACAACAATTCTGGAGAGTGCGTTATTGGTTTAGTCTGGTGTACTGGTCCGACGGGCTGCAATTTCGGGCGGTGCGCGCGGGAGTGTTTCTAATTTGTGGAATGGTCGCGATACTCGGGCGTAGTAGCGTCACCGCACATATTGGAAGCCTGATGATTATAAACGTATTACTCGGTGTCGCTGTCGCAGGCTTTATTGTAGAAGATCTATTCGTGCTCGCCGCCTTATATCATGAGCAAAAACTAAAGGACTACCGGGAAGGCGCGCATGCGGACTATTGGATGATTATCGTAAGCGTACCGTTCATTGTGATGGCCGCGGCGATGGTAGCCTTTTATATTCTTCTCACGGTTTCGAATGACATGAAAATGTATACGGAGCTCACGGCGACATTGATTGGTTGTGCGCTCATGATTCCCGCGGCGTGGCTAATTGTTGACTTGTTGAGGTTCAGAGCTTCGGACCAGGTCACGAATAGGTAACGGTATCTAGCCTTAGACGTCCGCCTCTGGGGTAGGTTTCGCACCCCCGCCGAAAGCGGGCTTTCGACCCTCATTTAGATTGACCCCGCCTTGTTTCTCGCTTTCCGCCCCGACCATTTGCTATCCTAGCCGACTGCGCGTCACCTCTCGTATTGAGGGGGATTGCTCGGGATGCCGCTGTTGCCATGTCGTGGCTTGACATGCCCATTTTCCTATGATAAGCTAGTGGGCCGTTGTGTGCAGGGGGAATACTCTGCCTGAAGGGTGCGAAGTACAGGGTTTTTAGGAGATAACTGTTGCCGACGATTAATCAATTGATGCGCAATGCCCGGAAGGCCCGGACGACGAAGACTAAGTCGCCCGCGCTGAAGGCGTGCCCCCAGGCATCGGGCACCTGCACGCGCGTCTGGACAATGACTCCGAAGAAGCCCAACTCGGCGCTGCGGAAAGTGGCCCGAGTTCGCTTGAAGAACGGCATGGAAGTGACGGTTTATATCCCCGGCGTGGGCCACAATTTGCAGGAACACTCGCAGGTGATGATCCGTGGCGGCCGTGTCAAGGACCTGCCGGGCGTCCGCTACCACCTGATCCGTGGCGTGCTGGATGCAACTGGCGACTGCGGCGGGACGGCCGGCGTGAAAGACGACGGTGGCAAGAAAATTCATACTGGACGGTGGGTGAGCCGTTCGAAGTACGGCGTCAAGAAGCCGAAGACCAGCTAGGACAGCAAGGAGCCTATTGAGAGATGCCACGTCGTCGTGAAGTTCCGAAGCGGCAGCCGCTTCCGGATCCGGTATACAAGAGCTTGACGCTTGCCCGTTTCGTGAACACCGTGATGGTGGACGGAAAGAAGAGCACGGCGGAATCGATTGTGTACGGGGCGCTGGAGCTGATCAAGAACCGGTTCCCGAAAGAGGATACGATCCGCATTTTCGATACGGCGATTGAAAATGCGAAACCGATATTGCAAGTGAAGTCGCGTCGCGTAGGCGGCGCAACGTACCAGGTACCGGTGGAAATTGCACCGGCCACCCGCACGGCATTGGCGTTCCGGTGGATCATTGACTACTCGCGCAAACGTGGCGAGAAATCGATGTCGGACCGTCTGGCCGGGGAGTTGCTCGATTGTTTTAACAAGACGGGCAACACCATTAAGAAGCGGGAAGATACCCATAAGATGGCCGAGGCGAACAAAGCCTTCGCGCATCTCCGGTACTAACTTCGGCCCGACCCCTTGCGGGCCACTTCCTAAAACGGAAGCAGGGGAAAATGGCGTTTCCGCGCCGGGCGTGCGGAAACGCGGGAGGAGTCCGCGGACAACGGTGTCACCCGGCATCGGCTATCGCGGACCCGAACAAAACGATGAGCGTTTTATGAATGCTCCGGCCTTGGGGCCGGGGTGCACCTTTGTGGTGCAGGGCTTTGCCTGTTTGTTGGGCAGGGCATGCGCGCGAATGCGAATTGACATAGGTTAAGTATGCGAAAGTTTCCATTAGAACGAACGCGCAACATCGGCATCATGGCCCACATTGACGCCGGCAAAACGACTGTGACTGAACGAATCCTGTTCTACTCCGGCCGTACCCATAAGATTGGCGAGGTACACGAAGGCACGGCGACCATGGACTACATGGAACAGGAGCGCGAGCGCGGTATTACGATTACGTCCGCGGCCACGGCCTGCGAATGGAAGAACCACCGGATTAACATTATCGATACTCCGGGTCACGTGGATTTCACGGCCGAAGTCGAGCGCAGCCTTCGCGTGCTGGATGGCGCGGTTGCGGTGTTCTGCGCGGTCGCCGGCGTGCAACCCCAGTCTGAAACCGTCTGGCGCCAAGCCAATAAATACGGCGTGCCGCGCATTGCCTTTATTAACAAGATGGACCGTGTCGGCGCGGACTATGTCCGCTCCATCGGGACGATGGTGGATCGGCTCGGCGTGAAAGCCGTGCCGATTCAGATTCCCATTGGCCAGGAAGACCTGTACCGCGGCGTGATCGACGTCGTGCGCATGACGGCCATTGAATTCGTGGGGGAAAGCGGCCAGACCCAGATGAACGACATCCCCATCCCCGCGGAACTCGAAGAAGCAGCCAAAGCGGCCCACCACGAATGTGTCGCCGCCGCGGCCGAATGCGACGAAGCGTTGATGGAAAAATACATCCTCGAAGAGCCGTTGACGACTGAAGAAATCATGTCCGGGCTTCGCAAGGGCGTGTTGTCGAACCACCATTGCCTCGTGCTCTGCGGCACCGCGCTTCGCAACAAAGGCGTTCGTCTGCTGCTTGACGCGGCGATTGATTATCTGCCGTCTCCGTTGGACGTGGGGACGATCATTGGCACCGATCCCGATAAAGTAGAACTCAAGATCGAGCGGAAACCCGGCGACGAAGAACCCTTTGCGGGCCTTGCGTTCAAGATTCTTACCGATCCTCATGTGGGCCGCCTGACGTTCGTGCGCGTATACAGCGGTTGCGTCAAGTCCGGCGACATGGTGTTGAACGTGCGCACGGGCCGCAAAGAGCGGCTCGGGCGTCTGCTTGAGATGCACGCGGATCAGCGCATCGACCTGACCGAACTCCGCGCGGGCGACATCGGCGCGGTCATCGGCGCGAAAAATACGACGACCGGCGATACGCTATGCGATCCCAAGCAACCCGTCGCCCTTATGAACGTGACATTCCCCGCGCCGGTGGTGCATATCGCGATTGAACCCAAGACGAAAGCCGATCAGGACAAAATGTCCGACGCTTTGAATAAACTTTCCGAAGAAGACCCGACCTTTCGCGTGCGGTCGGATGAAGAGACCGGCCAAACGATTATCGCGGGCATGGGCGAACTTCACCTGGACATTATCGTCGACCGCATGCGCCGTGAATTCAATGTTCACGCCAACGTCGGCAAACCGATGGTGGCATATCGCGAATCCATTCGTATCGCGGCCGAAGCGCGCGGCAAATTCATCCGCCAGAGTGGTGGCCGCGGCCAGTACGGCGACGTGGTTATGAAAGTCGAGCCCTCCGAACCCGGTAAAGGTTTCGTGTTCGAGAACGATACCGTGGGCGGCGTGGTACCGAAAGAATACATCAACTCGATCGAGCGCGGCGCGCGCGAAGCCCTCGAAAGCGGCATCGTCGCCGGATACCCGATGGTCGACGTGAAAGTAAGCCTGCTCGACGGCAGCTATCACGAAGTTGACTCCTCGGAAATGGCGTTCAACACAGCATCTTCGATGGCAGTCAAGGCGGCAGTGCCCAAGGCGCGCCCGGTCCTTCTCGAACCGGTGATGAAGGTCGAAGTGGTATGCCCCGACGAGTACACCGGTGAAGTCATCAGCGATTTCAACGGACGCCGCGGGCGCATGGAGAGCATGGAGCAGCAAGGCACTTCGCGGAAGATTTTCGCATTCGTACCGTTGGGCGACATGTTCGGATACGCGAACGATATTCGTTCGCGCACGCAGGGCCGCGCGTCGTACAGCATGGAATTCGCGCAGTACGAAGCAATGCCGCCGAACATTGCGAACGAAATCATGGAAAAGTCCGGAAGCACGTTCCGGTTTACGTAGTCGAGTGATCCCGCGCTAGTGCGCGCGGCAGGATTTTGGACGTCAAGGAGACAGTCATGGGTAAGGAAAAGTTTGAGCGGAAGAAGCCGCACGTGAACGTCGGTACGATTGGTCACGTGGACCACGGCAAGAC
>Ga0163150_10009453_pt1 | contig 10786 bp, 8 predicted proteins | sample OliLakLV19P2IB_FD_148628 | JGI IMG/M metagenome (GOLD analysis project Ga0163150, IMG submission 148628) | Freshwater microbial mat bacterial communities from Lake Vanda, McMurdo Dry Valleys, Antarctica - Oligotrophic Lake LV.19.P2.IB | ecosystem: Environmental > Aquatic > Freshwater > Lake >...
GCTCCTATCGCTTCAACAGCGGAAAGCACGCATGACACTGCCAGCATCGCCGCCGAAAATCGACGGGCACTGTTCAGCGGCCAACGGCCAACATTGGCCAGCGGCCAGTTGCCAAACCCAAAGAAATTGTACTTTCGACGTGCCATGGTTCCCCCCAAAGCCGCGCGGAATTTGTAACGGTCGTATCGGACATAGGGATAATTCGGCTACGGCACGATGCAAGGCACAGCCAAACTCTGCGGAAGCAAAACTATCTGGCCCGCTAGCGGTCAATTTTGCTGTCTAGAGGCTGAATTCAGCAGAACCGACCTTGTAGAAATCCGCATAGCATCGGACAATTCGCCCCCTCAGCACGCTATTGGCGTTTCGCATTTGCCCCCGGGAGCGACAAGATGGCCAAACTAAGCGATTTGGCAAGTTTTCCACGACCATTGCGCAGACGCTGCGCGCTGGTCGCGGGCATCATCGCAATAATGCTGGGTGGCCTCTGGTGGGGAGCTAGCACGCTCCAGCCCGCTTCGGATGCTCAGACGATCCTGTCGCAAGTTGCTAGCACGCCAGATGCCGACGTCCGCCCGACTCTCTCTCGGCTTGTCCCGCTGGGCCAGCCTGGCGTGACGGCGCTAGTGCAATGCTTGCGTTCCGACCGCGCAATGGTTCGCGATTGCGCCGCAGCACTGTTGCACGAGCAACTCGATCGGTGCCTCGCCGTAGAGGGAAAAACAGCGCCTCTGTTGAACCATCTGGCCAATGCGATTTGCGACCAAATGACCAATCCAGCCAGCAAGCCAACGGCGGCCACATTACGACACGCCGCACAACTGGCCGACCGCATTTTACATGCGACCGTCATAAGCAGCGAAAGTACTGCCAGTATTAACGACAAGTCGATCGAACAACGAATCCAATGTTGCCAAACGATCTTTGATTGCCGGCGTGCAAAAGCGGCCGAGTTCCGCCCGGTGGATCCGGCAGTACAGAAGACTCCCTTTGGCCAAGACCCGTTGAGTCCATCCACCGACCAACTGTCGCCGGACATTGTGGCATCGCAGCCCGGCGGTGGACTGCCGCTGCCAACAATCGCCGACTCTCCGCGACTACATGGAGAATCAGGCACCGCCTCGTCGCGCCTGGCAACCTCTGCGGATTCAACTAAGAGCAATCCGTCCGGCTCGTCGTCTTCCGCGCAAAAAGCCAGCCACACTGAGCCCGCACGGTTGAAGTCGTCCAATACTTCTGCGGCAACTCGTTCGGCAAACCGCGCACCGGGTCCAGGTGGCAATGCTCTCACCGAACAAAACGCGTTCTATACCACTCAGGTCGATGTGCCCAGCAACACGGCGGCCCGACTACAACCACCGGCGGCCATTCCCGTTGGCCTGACCGCGCTACTCGATCTCGCCAACCGCGCCGCTTCAAAGTCACCGTTGATTGCCAAGGTCGCTCATCAACAAATCTCCAAAGCCGGCGTGTCAACGGCGCATTTGGAACTGGCGCGTGGTGCTGTCGCCGCCGATCCGTCGGTTCGCAAGGACGTGGTCGAGGCATTGCCCTTCGTCGCCGGACTAGACACCTCCGCCTGGCTGGCCTGGCTCAGCTACGACAAAGACGCCACCGTTCGCCGCGCTGCCTTGTCGCTGATGGCTACTCGCACCGACCCCGCTTCGCAAAAGCGATTGATCGAAGCCGCCGCGGCCGATGCCGACGAACAGATCCGCGCAATGGCCAGTCACGCGACTAAAAAACACACCTCCCGCCGCGAGCGAATCTCTGAATAGTGCGGCTGGGTGCCACTGCTGGCTTGCCCAGCAGTGAGTGTCGCGGCAACGGTTGCGTTCTCTCCCTCGGCCTATCACCCCACATCGCTAAATCTCTGATTGCCGCACAGAGATACACTGCCGCGCAATTTCAAAGTACGCCGAAGGCGTTCCATACCAAAGCCTAGGGTTCGCTGCGCAGCAGCGTACCCTAGGTACAATTCCACAAAATTCGGTTACCGCGAAGCGGTTACACAAATGGTGTGGACGACCGTTTTCTGTTCGCTATGCAGGAGTGTAACCACTTCGTGGTAACTGATATGACGGGGACGTTAACCCCAGGTGCGCTGCGCGACCTGGGGCTATGGTGTGTAACGCCTTCGGCGTATTTCTTGCAAATCGTTGGCTGCCCCCTCAATCACCTGCTCTGACTAACCCCTTCCGCCGTTTTCCACGCAAACACGGTTGAATACTTGTCTCCCTCCCTGCTCCGAGATAGCATACCAGTTCGCGCCGCCGGGCAGATTCCTGCCACCGGGCGGCGTCTCAATTGAATTGTCCAACTCCATCCCCGTTTGCTGCTAACCAATAAGGGCCACGCATGAGCGTTTTCTTAGGCGTCGATATCGGAACTTCGGGCACCAAGACACTGGCCATTGACGAAAACGGAAAGATCCTCGCCGAAGCGACCGAGAACTATCCCGCCTACCAGCCCAAGCCCGCCTGGAGCGAGCAAGACCCGGACGATTGGTGGAAGGCCACCGTCAAGACCATTCAATCGGTCGTGCAGCAAGCGAAGCTGAAGTCGGCCGATGTCAAAGCGATCGGCCTCTCCGGTCAAATGCACGGCTCGGTATTTCTCGACAAGAACCATCAGGTCATCCGCCGTGCAATCCTCTGGAACGACCAGCGCACGGTGGCCGAGTGCGAAGAAATCGAACGTCGTGCCGGTGGCCGCAAGGCGCTGATCAAGATGGTCGCTAACCCCGCCCTGCCTGGGTTCACTGCTCCCAAGATCCTCTGGCTCCGCAATCATGAGCCAAAGAACTTTGCCAAACTGGTGAAGGTATTACTACCCAAGGACGAAATCCGCCGCCGACTCACCGGTGAACTAGCCACCGAAGTCAGCGATGCCAGCGGCATGCTCTTGCTCGACGTGGCCAAACGGCAATGGTCCAAAACACTGCTCTCCAAACTGGAACTCGATCCCGACCTGCTGGCCAACTGTTATGAGTCGGAAGAGATCACCGGCCAACTCACTCCCGCTGTTGCCAAGCAACTGGGCCTGTCGACCGATTGCGTCGTCGTCGGTGGAGCGGGTGACAACGCCGCCGGTGCGGTCGGCAACGGCATCGTCAGCAAGGGAACACTCAGCACCTCTATCGGCACCTCGGGCGTCATGTTCGTTCATAGCGACACCGTCGAAGTCGACCCGCTTGGCCGGTTGCACACCTTTTGCCATGCCGTGAAAGGGAAGTGGCACATGACCGGCGTGAACCTCTCTGCCGGTGGCTGCCTGCAATGGTTCCGCAATCAACTCTGCGAGGCCGACGCCAAAGCGGCCAAACGTGCCAAGACCGATGTCTACGACCTGCTGGCCGAAGAAGCCGCCAAGGTCCCCCCCGGTAGCGAAGGCCTGTTCTTCCTCCCCTACCTCTCGGGCGAGCGAACCCCGCACGCCGACCCGCACGCCCGTGGCTGCTTTGTCGGAATCTCGCTAGCACACACCCGTGGTCACATGGTCCGCTCCATCATGGAAGGGGTCACGTATGCCCTCCGCGACAGCCTGGAAATCATCCGCAGTCTCGGCGTGCCAGTGAAGCAGATCCGCGCCAGCGGCGGCGGATCGAAGAGTCCCCTCTGGCGACAGATTCAGGCCGATATATTTGGTCAAAAGGTTGTCACCATCAACGCCGATCAAGGCGCAGCCTACGGCGTGGCACTCCTCGCCGCTGTCGGTGGTGGTGCCTTCAAGAACGTGGAAGAAGCCTGCAAAAAAACAATCAGCGTGGTGCAGGAAACACCGACTCAACGCCCCGCCGCGGCGTATTACGACAAGGCGTTTCCGATCTATCAGGATCTCTACCGCTCGCTCAAGAAAGATTTTCAGGCGATCGCAGCACTGTAGTAGGCACGGTCCCCGTGCCGTTAAACAAGCGTAGCAGCACCGGCTTGCATGCCCATATTTATTGCAAATCGCTTGATTTCGATGTTTAATGAAATGCGTTGCGACTGATACAGTCCGATAAACGGCCGGCTCGTACCGCTCCGATTGTATGGAACGGCATTGAGTGCGTTAGTAAGGCGACCATTACCAAGACTCCCTTAATTGGTTGCATTTAGATTGGTTAGTTGTTTTTGAATGTTTAGGACTCTGGAACAGGAATTATTTCCAATGCCTATTTTTGCGATGCAACGCGGCTTGCTCAATAATATTGCTGTTCCATTACTGTTGATGGCACTTGTTTTTGGCTTTGAGCTTATTGGAAATTCCGGATTGGCTCGGGCTAATGGGTTTTCTAATGAATTGCAACAACTACAACAGAAAAATCCGCAGCAATTCGGACGCGAGAGTATCGTAGGTGCGTATGAACAACTCATTAAAGATTATCCGACACATCCGGATAGGGCTCAGGCCATGCTCGATCTAGCTTCACTTTGGATGTTGGAGAATCCGAAGAAAAAAATCGACCAAAACAAAAAGGCTTCTGTATTGTGGTTAAGAAAAGCTTGCAAAGCCGCCAGGCCTGGAACTAAAGACTGGCTGGATGCAATGTTTCGATTAGAAGGCGAAATCAGATGGGAAAAACCAGAAGAAGGAAGATCAATTCTGGCAGAGATTACTAAGAATGCTCCTGATTCCTCTGTTGAGGCTCACGCCCTTTACGCTCTACAGGGAATTGCGGCCCATGAGAAAAAATATGACGAAGCTGAAAAAATTTCTGAGACACTTCAGCGGTGGTATCGTGATCCATCGCATGTTCTAAAGGATATTGACAGAAAAAGTGATACAGATGGTTGGATTCAATCGAGTGGATCAGACATGATTATGACCTGGGCTCATAGGCACGGTACACCAAAAGCAGAAAGAATAGCAAAAATCAAAGCATTTGCAGATGAACATTCTCAGAGTCAGGGTATTGATCGAGCAAGAGGAGTTGCGATCAAACTTCTTGAAAACAAAGCCAACGACCCTCTGGACTCAAAAGAAGCTCCTCAGGCAAATCAATCTTCTCAATGATTTTTAACGTCGGGAACCCGATGCGGGCTTAACCAGCAGTGCGGTCGCATGACGAAGAAACGGCCACCTCTCGCGCTGGCAGGATAGTTCGCGGTACTAGCCGCAGGTGAGGGTTTTTATCTTGCCGCGACGCGCCAGCGGAGCGAGTATTTTTCTCCGCCGAACTTTTGCGCCGCATATTCAGACCCGAAGGGTCGTCTCTGTCAGCCCGGGGTGTAGCCGCGCAGCGGCGGAACCCCGGGTTATGTCCCCCCAAACCTTGTCGTCGGGCCTGCAAGGCACGTTCAGCGAATTATCCTTCTGTCGATACGCCCCTCGCGCGACGCATAACTTAAAATCTGCGGCGCAATGATTCAGCGTGGCTTCCTACTCCATTCGCAAAAAACCGAGATCATTTCAGTTAAATTCTTAGGTCCGCAATATCCAACGAATTTCTGACTCTCAACTTTGCAAACCACCCAGTCGTCTTCGCTTCGAAGGTCGCTGACTTCCTTAAACGACCGCTCCGCCAATGGTGTCTCATTCAGTTCGATTTCGATACTCCAACCTGGATTATCCAGCGTACCAATCTTAACGCCCCAGTTGTGCTCCCAGTCGCCGTCACAAACAGAGTGATACCATTCTTGCAATTGATCAAGCGGATGCATCTGTGGACCCTTTCTGAATAGAGCGTTTTGGCGTGTCCACATGACAATGGAGAGCCTACTTCGGTTCACTCGTCAACTCTTGCGTGAACCCCGTCGCTTCAAATCGCATGAACCCCAAACGCGAACTACCACGGCGCATCCCCTTCGCGAAAAATCGGATTGGGATCGCGCCAAGGCAAGACTGGCACCGCCGATTTTTCCTCCATCATCCAGCCTTCTGCCAAATAGCGAGCCGGGTTGGCAACGATATCCTTCCATGTTTTGCCGACGAATCGCAACGCACTGTTATGCTCACGATCCCAATGGCCATATTGACCATATGTGGGAAACCAAAGTAGTAAACCACCATTGTCCGGTTTACCGCGGCGCATTGCCACCAGACTCACCGCCGGCACGACGTAGTAGCCGAGTGCCGCGTTGGGGTCTTCAATTTCAAAATCCGTACTCGACGAGTCAACATAAACCTCACGTAGCGTCAACTCGTTAAGGCCATTCAGCACCACATCTTCAATTTCAGGCATCGTCGCTACATACTCCAGTTGACGTCCCGCACGCAAGAACTCAACCAGGTCCGCCGGCAATTTCATTTGTGCTTGGTCAGCTTGATCCATGTTCTGCTCCCTTGCTCTAGATATTGGACGAATAGTTGGGGCCAAGTGCCCGCAGTACGAATATCAATCACCACGGCGCATCCCCTTCGCGGAAAACTGGATTCGGATCGCGCCAAGGCAAGACCGGCACCGCCGACTTTTCTTCCATCATCCAGCCTTCTGCCAAATAACGGGCCGGGTCCGCAACGATATCCTTCCATGTTTTGCCGACGAAGCGCAAGGCATAGTTATGTTCGCGATCCCACTGGCCGTACTGACCGTACGCGGGAAACCAAATCAGTAAGCCACCATTGTCTGGTTCACCGCCGCACATTGCCACCAGGCTCACCCCTGGAACTACGTAGTAGCCAACTACATCGCTCGGATCTTCCATTTCAAAATCGGTACTAGACGGATCTACATAGATTTCCCTTAGCGTAAGCTCGCTAAGGTCCTTCAGCACCACATCCTCAATCTCTTCCATCGTCGCTACATACTCCAGTTGCCGTCCGGCACGCAGGAACTCGACCAAATCCGCCGGCAGCCTCATATCCTCGTGGTCAGTCTGACTCATATTCTGCTCCCTGCTCTAGGTACTGGATGATAAGACGCGGGCAAAACCTGCCCTTAGAACGATGATATCCCAACAAAATGATCCAACACAAGCTTCTGCTTTCCCCCAACCACCATCCCGTTCATCCTGTCCATCCTTGTTTATACCTTCAGCATTAGTTCGACGCAGCAGCGCCAAACCCGCCCGCTCTCTTCTCCGCGTCATTCCTCGGCGTACCCTGCGGTAAAAAAAGAACCGTCAAAACGCACCGCTTTCGCGCTTGAAAAAAAGCCACCACCTGTGCTAGGGTGAAATCCATACTGTGAACTCATGGATTCGCGTTGAATCCTAACCTACTATCTTGTGCAGGCGGGGCACTTCTTCTCGCGCCTATGTACCTAATCGTGCCAATGTAGCTAAACCTGACCGGCCTTCGGCCACCTAGATTGCCATCCACCACTAGAACAACGCTACCGTTGCAGTCTGCTGCAACAATAGCGCAGCTCTACCCCGGACGCGCAAAACGCCACCGGTCCACACTAACACAAATCCATCAACGTATGTCCACTAAACGCGAGAGAAACACAGCCCTCCAAAAAAACGGAAAATCCGACGCGCGCAACGTACATAACTCACACCACTGCCAATTTTGAACCTAAGTCCAATAACCTCGTTGCCCCCCCACAATGATTGATGACTGCTGATTGATAACCAATGACTGATCGCTTCGGCTCGAGCATGCCACCGGGTGGCACCGTACAAGCATGGTCTCCCATTCTTCACTCCACCACCTCGCCATTCTCCCCCTTCCCGCTAGAATAACCACAGGCCACCATGAACTCGGGCAAGCCGACCTGCCAACAGGAGCAGACTCATGCCGGTACTCTATCTGACCGAGGAAGTTGTCGAACAATTGCTCGACATGCGTACGGCAGTTTCCGTCATGGAGACGCTCTTCCAGCAACTTGCCGAAAGTCGCGCGGTGAATGTGCCACGTGTTCGTGCCCGGACTGAGGGGCTGGTACTACATTCGATGATCGCTGCGGCCGATTATCTCGGACTCGTCGGCTGTAAGAACTACACCACCTCGCGCCGCAGTGCGCGGTTTCATCTCAGCTTATACGATGCCAATAGCGGCGAACTCGTCGCGCTGATCGAAGCAGGTCGGCTGGGCCAACTGCGCACCGGAGCCACCACCGGCGTCGCCGTGCAATGGCTGGCCGAGCCGAATGCGACTGAGCTAGGGCTGTTTGGTTCTGGCTATCAGGCCGAGACACAACTCGAAGCGGTGGCCCAGGTCCGGCAGTTGAGCCGCGTCTTTGTCTACAGTCGCCAAGAAGCCAAACGCGCCGCCTTTGCGGCAACGATGAGCGAGCGGCTAAAACTTGATGTGATTGCCGTCGATCGACCGCAAGAAGCGGCTGAAGAGTTGCCAATTGTCATCACGGCGACCACTTCTCCAGAGCCGGTGTTTCATGGTGCCGATCTGGCCGAAGGGGCACTCGTTTGCGCGGTTGGATCGAACTGGCCGCAACGTGCCGAGATCGATGCCGATGTCATCCGCCGTGCCGATAACATCAGCTGCGACAGTGTCGAGGCTTGTCAGAAAGAAGCAGGGGACTTTCGCGATGCGATCGAACGCGGCATCTTTAGCTGGACCAAAGCGGTCGAACTGGCCGACGTGGTCGTGGGAAAATCGGTCGGGCGAAACAACAAACAAAGCGTCGTACTATTCAAGTCCGTCGGGCTGGCGATCGAAGATGTCGCCCTCGGCGCAACTTTGCTAGAGCGTGCTCGCGCTGCCGGAGTTGGACGCGAGCTGGATATTTAGAACTTTCCGATGCTTGCGAATAAGTGTTAGTGTGCCACTGGCTCCGCTAGTGCCTGACACGGCTCCAATACTGAAAATCGAATTCGTGCGCTAATTCGATTCCGACTACACCACCCTCACCCGTCGCTGGGGCGACGACCTCTCCCGCAAGTGGGAGAGGTGAATTGCAAATACGTCTAGTGGGCAGGGCATGCGTGAGTTTGCACTGGCAGAGCCAGTGGCACACTTCAGAGTTGATCAGTCCTTCAGCCTATTAATGACCGCCAGAAACTGATCCATCGACGCCGGACGCTTGTCGGGATCAGAAGCCAGACATTTCATAATCGCCTCGGCCAATTGCGGGTTCAGGTCCGGGGCCAATTGCAAAATGTCTCGCGGCTCGACCGTATCGTGCTGAATCGCCATCCGCCCGTCCCCTTTGGGCCAGGGAAGCTGAAACGTACACATTTCAAACGCAGTCACGCCAAAGGCAAATATGTCCAAGCGAGGGTCGGTTTTTTTTCGCCGCACCACTTCGGGTGCCAGGTAATTCGCCGTACCAGTCCGATTACCAGGCTGCGTGAACTCGGGAGTGTTCGGCACAGTCAGACCAAAATCGATCAACTTCAACGACTTGCCATCCTTGGCCACTACATAATTGCGCGGACAAATGTCGCGGTGGATGTAGCCCGCCTCATGAATCGCTTGCAGCGCCTCCCCCGCCTGTTTGATGAGTTTGATGCGATTGGCTACCAGCAGCGGGCTTTTGGCCACGATCAAGGAGTTCAGACCTGGCCCATCCAAAAACTCCATGACGATGAATTGCTGCCCCGTATCGGTTAAACCATGATCGAGGACTCTGATCAGTAACGGGTGCTTCAATTTGAGCCCGATCTCCCCTTCGGTCGGTTTTTTCAAGCCAATGAAGCGATCCTCAAACTCCTTGGTCTTCTTCAGGTCCAGCACCTTCAGGCCAACAATGTTGCCGTTCTTCTTGTCGCGCGCCATGTAGAAACTGGACATGGTGCCCGAAATGGCTTCGCGCAGCAGCTCAAAACGACTGGCGATCGTCATCTTGCCTTCAAACAGCGACTTCAGACCGTCCAGCAGACCCATTTAGATCGTCTCGTGTTCCAAGAATGTTTATTGCGATGCTAGCAGCCCTGTCATCGCAAACGTGTGAGCGTCATATTTGTACGTAGCAGTTCGCCATGCATCTCTGAGCCGCAAGAACCAGGGGCTAGCGCCCTCTGGCTGATCGCGTCAACAGGAAAATATCAGCCGTTACGCGCTAGCGTCCGGTTACTTTTCGTGACGCTCACACATCGCAAACTCTCAATCTAGTTGGGGGTGCGGCAGGAAACAAGCACACAGCCGGCTTTGCTGGATGATCTAGCTTAACCAGGCTGCCACACCCGGCTGCCCCATGAAGCGAATCATCGAGATAATCTGGAGAATCAGAGCCGACTTTGCCGATAACGTCGACGATACCTCTTTTGAGGACGCGATTAGTACCGGACGGCGGCAATCGATTTGCAGCTGTGGAGAAAGGGGGGAACCTTTTTCCAGGTCGGCTCATGTCTTTGATCATGCGGATCGCCATTGGTTGTGGCGTATTGGTTCTGATAGGTGGCTGTGGCTTGTTGCCGCAGGTCGCCCATCAACCTACGTACCATAACCCGTTTCCTCAGCTTTCTAAGATCGCCGTCGCGCCGTTCTTTAACGCCAGCACGGAACCGACCGTGGATGGCCGCGCCTTTGCGATGGCTTATTTTACCGAGCTGCAATCAATACCGGGCTACGAAGTCGTGCCGGTCGGAATCGTCGAAGAAAAGATCCGCCAGTATAAATTATCCTTGGGAAATCCCATGGAAGTCCGCAAGCTAGCGCAACTGCTGGAAGTTGACGCGGTGGTGGTCGGTGCAGTGACCGACTTCAATCCGTATTACCCGCCGCGCTGCGCTATGCAGGTCGAATGGTACGCCGCCAATCCGTACTTTCACCCGATTCCGGTTGGTTACGGCCTGCCGTGGAACACGCCGGAAGAGGAGTTCATTCCCGGCCCGTTGGTGCTAGAGACCGAGATGGGGCTGGCGCGCGAACAGCTTAAAACGCAAACACCCGAGTATCAGCAAAATGCTTTGATTCCCGTTCAGACGAGTGGCGAAAAGCCAAGATCTGGCGGGCT
>Ga0163150_10009454_pt1 | contig 10785 bp, 8 predicted proteins | sample OliLakLV19P2IB_FD_148628 | JGI IMG/M metagenome (GOLD analysis project Ga0163150, IMG submission 148628) | Freshwater microbial mat bacterial communities from Lake Vanda, McMurdo Dry Valleys, Antarctica - Oligotrophic Lake LV.19.P2.IB | ecosystem: Environmental > Aquatic > Freshwater > Lake >...
AAAGCCATTAGAGTAGTTGTCGTTGATAGGGAAGTGTAATTGTCGCGGACCGGGAAAAGTAATTGACGCCAGACATGCGCGATCGCACGCTCTGCTCGATCATGCCATCCACGAAACTGCCTCCGGCCTCCATCTCGCTTTGCCTATCGGTCGAGGAGTATGCCCAAAATGCCGAGCGAGGATTTCGACCATCTACTTGGCGGTGCCATGTTCACGGGCGTGGCAACACCGTGCTCGCCGCCAGCCGGCTGTGCCCCAGGAGACCTCGCTCTGCGACATTAAGACGTGCTTCTATGAGCCCTTCGCAGCAAGCTTCGTTCACGCGCCGCAAGCTTCTTTCCGCGGCGATCTGGCTGTTTGTGCCAACCTTCACCCTGATCGCATTCCGCGCCTCGCCCTGGGAACGCCACTTTCGAGCGCTACCGTTCAATGACTCCTACGACGCCATGTTTGTCGCCGCCACAGGGGGCATCGGTCTGAGTTCGCTGTGGTTCTTGTTCTCTTACAACAGGGATCGGCATCGGACAAAACGAACCGTTCTCCCCGCCTACTCCGATTGGCGGAACGCGGTCGACTTGAGTTCGAAAGCGCAATCAGTGTAGGATCTTTAGAGACACTTTCTACGGAGGACGTCCATGCGAGTCACTCGAAAACAGCTGCTCCTGTGTATCGGGTTGGTGGCTACTACGGTCGGCAAGGCGGCGCCGATCGTTTTTTCCGCCTCTGGCGCGAATCCGGCGGGCATTCAAGGCACCGTCGATGCGTACCGTCTTGCGCTGGGAACTCTGAATCCCAATGTGGCGGGCTCATTCGGAACCGGTCGCCGTGAGATCAACTGGGACGGCGTGCCGGATGCTCTGGCCGCGCCGAACAGCCTTCCGGCAAACTTCTTCAATGTCAACTCCCCGCGCGGGGTAATCTTTTCGGGTGCGCCCTCGTTCCAGGTGAGCGGTAACGTAGGGGTCGCGCCAGTCCGGTTCGGCAATCTGAACCCGACATACTCTGCCGCATTTCAGACGTTCAGCGCCCAGCGTCTGTTCACGGGCATCGGAACGAACGTATATGACGTTTCATTCTTCGTGCCCGGTACGAGTACCGCTTCGTTCACGTCGGCGTTCGGCGCTGTGTTCACCGATGTCGATCTTGCCAACACCACGTCGATCCAGTTTTTCGATAGCGCCAATAACTCACTCGGAACGTTCTTCGTGCCCATAGCCAACAACGGGCTATCGTTCCTGGGAGTGCAGTTCAACGCAGGCGAAAAGATTGGCCGCGTACGTTTCACGCAAGGCAATGCGGCCCTCGGCCCCGACGACGCACCTCCTTCAATAGATGTGGTTGCCGTCGACGACTTCATCTATGCGGAGCCGGCTGCGGTGCCCGAACCTTCGGCGTTGATCCTGGTGACGCTCGGGGCGGCGATCCTGACCATCAAGCGCCGCAAGTTCCGAGGAGCTTAGACAAAATCCATCAGGCTGCTAAAAATCGCCGGAAAGAGATACAGAACCATTGCCGACCTTTCGGCATCCATTCACCGGCAGGATATTGTAGTGCTGAAACAGTTGGCGCAATTCAGCAAGAACTTTGCAAAGTGATGCGTCGCCACAGCCCCAGAGCCTGGAAGGCATCCTGAACTACTGTCGGACGAAGGTTCCCTTCGGCGTCGCGGAGGCAGTGAACGGCAACATCAAGGCGGTCCTGCGCCGCGGGCGCGGCTACAGCAATCTACGCTATCTGCTGCTGAAGGCCCAACGGATGGCGACATTGAAGACCGAATTGGTCGTTTTCAAGAAAGCGGCCTAAGGTGCTCACCCGGTCAGATTCTCTCGCAGAACCGTCTTTTCAGGGGCTCCGCCTCAGGACCCGGCGAGGGGTTATCAACCCCTGCCACCCCGTGCGATTCAAAGTCAGGCCCCTGTACACACACCTTCACTCCCCAAGTTAATACCATGAACGGGCTGTGCCACAAATCTGAAGAAGGTTTTCAGGCCTGTGCCTCTCGGAAATGACGTTAGTTAGTTAGGGCTGAAACTGGCGACTGAGTCGGCGCTGTACCGTGATGCTCGAGGGAGGCGGACGCCGAATCGGACCTTGTTGATCAATGGAGTTGCTGTGGGAGGAGAGACCCGAACATGGATACCGCGCCGGCTCGGAACAGCCACCGTCGCAAGCGCGTTCGATAGTTGTGCCTCTCGGAAATTACGTCAGGGCTGAAACTCGCGACTGAGTCGGCGCTGTGCCGTGATGCTCGAGGAGGGGGACGCCGAATCGGACCTTGTTGATCGATGGAGTTGGTGCGGGATCAGAGAACCTAAACGTCGGGCCGCTGCTCATTCGGTTCACATACACAAGGAGTGACCGCGGCGAGCAGGCACTTGCTCAAGTCATGCGCCGGTGGCTGGCGTGCTCAGGCGGCGCGCCGCTCATATCGATGATGAAGCCCGCCAACTTGCGGTATCGCGACAACCGTTCCGCCTTCGGGCGGTTGCACGGGCCTCGGTACCGGCGCGTCCTTCACCAGTGACAGGTGCGTCCGGGATTCGTGATAGTACGCCAGGAAAGATTTCACGTGACGGCACAAAGACGCTTGGTTGAAGACGATCGCGCGATCCAGGCATTCTCTTCTGATCGTCCCGATGACGCGTTCCACAAACGCACGTTCCCAAGGCGACCGTGGAGTCGAAATGACCTCCTTAATTCCCATGGCTTTCAGCGGCTCCACGAAGTCCCGGCCGAAGATTCGGTGACGATCTCGAAGCAGGTAACGCGGGGCGCTATCCCACGGAAACGCTTCGCGCAACTGGTGGGCGGTCCATTCGGCGGTGGGATGAGCAGTGACGTTGAAGTGGACGATGCGGCGCCGGTCATGAGCCAGCACCAGGAATACATATAGCATCTGGAAGTTGATCGTCGGCACCGTGAAGAAGTCCACCGAGACCATGGTCTTGACGTGATTCTCGAGGAAGGTGCGCCAGGTCTGAGACGGAGGCTTGCGATGGCGCACAAGATCCGTCCACCCATCATTTCGACCAATTGAGATGAGCTGCTTAGTCCCTTATGGATGTAAACCACTGATCTTATGCGGGCACGCGCTCGGGAGTGTAGGCTTCGTCCAACAGGCTTATTCCGGCTGAAACACTTCAACCCCAACGTGGGATTTGCTGTCGTAAATCGCGTACACCAGACCGCGTTCGTCCGTCGTCACCCAATTCACCTCGCGGTCGGCACTGGATAGACGCCAACTGGTGACAAAATCGCCACTGTTGTTGTACTTGACAATGCTCACTTCGTTGGGCAAATGCCCCAGGTTACGTACGGTTGCGTAGACGTTGCCCCAGCGGTCGCCTCCAATCGCGTGAAAATGCACTGGACCATCCGGCGGTTCGCCATACCCGAATGCATTAAGAAACTTCCCGTTCGCAGTGAATTTTTGTATGGGGCCGTAGTAGCCGGAGATAAAAACATCCCCGCTCGGATCTATGAACAGGCCGTGAGCTGCGTTAAACTCGCCCGGATATAGTCCGTCTTTGCCCCAATCGAAGAGGAATTTCCCGGTCTTGTCATATACGTTGACACGAGCATTATCTACGTCTACCACAAATAAGCGTTGCTGGCGGTCAAACTGCATGCCGTGCGGGCGAAGCAGCATTCCCGAAGCGGTTCCTTTTTCACCCAGGGTGCGGGTGAACTCACCGTCGGCGCTGAAAACCTGCAGCCGTGCCCGGTCGGATTTCTCGTCGCTGACCCAGATGCGCCCGTCGGCATCCACCGCGGTGTGGCGAGGCTTGGTGAACTGGCCCGGCTCGCGGCCGAAGCCGTAACCGACTTCACCCAAAAATTTTCCCTCCGCCGAGTAGCGCACTACTCGATGGCTGGCCTCATCCGCGATGATTACTTCGCCGTTGCGGCCGATGGTTACTCCATGGGGGCTGCGAAGGTGCTCCAGTTTTTCAATCGGCTCGCCCCAACTTCGAACCCGCCGGTAGGCCGGCTTGCCGCTGCCCATGATCGCGGTCGCCCAAACAAATCGATTCGCCACACCCTCCACTTCCGCTCCGATTCGAATCTCATTCGGACCAGGAGTCTTGGCGGGCGCACGGTAGAGTCCACTCGCGTCGATGGTGCCGAACTGGGGATTGCCGCCCAACACATCGTTCACCGACCATTTGACATTGTGAATCGTAGCGGCGCCTTCGAGGCGGGTGAGAATGGCCGATACCCGGAACTGCTGTTGTCCGTTCGGCGTCACTCGCGCTATCGATGGACTGATTCTGGCTCGTGGCTGTTGAGGCTCGCTGGAGTCGCCCGCGGCAGCTAAAAGCAGCGCGGCCGCCCATACCACACTTACAATGAAGCCGAATCGTCGTATCAGCTGTCTCATTTGCTTACTCCGTTCTCGAGGGTGCCCGACGTCCGGAGGGGACGGTGCCGGTCCCGGGATCCCAGATAGTGGCCGCTATATAGCGTTCGCGGTCGGGTGCATCATTGAAATAGTACACGGCGACAATCTTACCGTCCGGCCGCTGCACCGACCGCGGGTAACCTAAATCCCAACAGCCCGCGTCATTCCGAAGGACCGTCTCCTCGCTCCAGGTCAGCCCATTGTCACCGCTGAGGCGGCCGCGAATGCCGAAAGGCGCTGCGCGGTAGCCGTAGATCAGCGAGAGTCGACCGTCCTTCAGCTTGATCAGGGTCGGAGGATTTCCGACAGATCCGCCCGTGGATGCGGCAGGCCGGTTGAGAAACCGCCACGTGGCTCCGTTATCATCCGTCACCCAGGCGTCGATCCAGTGCTGTTCCCCTTCCTTACGGCGAAGCGTCGTCAGGATGCGCGTTTCAGAAATCCGCACTGACGAAGGCATGATGGAGAAACCGTTCGGTTCCGGACCGATCCAAGATACGAATTTCCAGGTCTTTCCACCATCCATGGTCCGAGCTGAAAAGACACGCCCTTCCTTGCCGTTGACCTTGTGTGCGGTGATAAAAGCCGTCAGGTCGTGCTTCCCGTTGACAATGTAATCGGTCCTGGCAGCGATGCCGGTACGATCATAGCTAGGCAGCTTGTACGGCCCCTGCCAATTTTTCCCCCGATCGCTCGTGTAATAGAAGCGCGAGTACCCCACGCTGCTTGAAACCATGCGCAGAGCAACGGCGGAATCGGCATGGGTGAAATCGAATCCACCGGGACTCTCAACCGGCTCCGGTTCTTTGCCATCGGCACTGAGAAATGTCGGCGTCTCAACTTTCCAGGTTTCGCCGCCGTCAAGGCTGCGCGCGAAACGGAGCAAGGATGGCTTATCGCGATCGATGGCATGGCCTTTTTCGACGTTCTTGAAATAACCAAGACTGAAGCCGACCAGCATCTCGTTTCCCCACGACCACATTCCATTGTTCGCGGGCCAGCCTCCAAAGCGGCCCTGCTCCTGAAATACAACTACGTTCTTCGCGGAGAATGAGTTTTGCGCGAAAAGCGGGGCGGCGGCGCCTAAGACACACAGATAAATTAACGATTCTATTTTCATCTTCGTCACGAACCTTTTACGGTCGAAGTAATTTCGTGGAACTCGTGGTTCCCTGCGAAGGGTCCCATATAGTAGCGGCGATGAAGCGCTCCCGGTCCGGGTGATCGTTGTAATAATAAGCTGTTACGATCTTGCCGTCGGGCCGCTGGACGCTACGTGGATAGCCAAGATCCCAGCAGGCTGCATCGCTGCGCAGGATCAATTCATCACTCCAGGTCAGTCCCTTGTCGGTGCTGAGGCGGGCGCGAATACCAAAGGGTGCCGAGCGGTAGCCGTAGATCAAAGACAGCCGCCCATCCGCCAGCTTGAGGAGGCTCGGGGGATTCCCCACCGATCCCCCTGTCGATGGGACCGGCCGATTGAGCGAACTCCATGACGCCCCGTTGTCGTCTGTTACCCAGGCATCGATCCAGTGGTCCGGACCCTCCTTGCGCCGAAGTGTGGTGAGGGTGCGGGTTTTCGAGAGTCGCACGGAAGACGACATGATGGCGAAGCCAGCGGGCTCCGGACCGATCCATGAGACGAACTTCCACGTCTTCGCGCCATCCGTCGTGCGCGCCATGAACACGCGCCCTTCCTTTCCATTACTCTTGGCGGCGGTCAGGAAGGCGGTCATTCCGTGTTTGGAATCGATCAAGTAGTCAGTGCGCGCCATGATCCGGGGCTGGCCAAACAACGGCAGGCTGTAGGGGCCTTTCCAGGTCCTGCACCGATCCGTGGAGTAGTAGAAGCGCGACGGCGGAATGTCGCCGGATGCCCGGAACATGAGGGCGAAGTCGGGGTGGGTAAAATCGATGCCACCGGGAGAGTCGACCGGAGCCTTGCCGCCGTTTTCTGGTCGTATCAAACCAGGCGGCTTCTCGACGTTCCACGTCTTACCGCCGTCAAGGCTGCGCGCCTGCCACTCGTCTTGCGGAAGTTCCGGATCGCGGGCGTGCCCAACGGGCATAACCTTGAAGTGAGCGGAACGAAAGCCCACGACGATTTCGTTGCCCCAACTCCAGATGCCGTGGTTAGCGGGCCAGCCGCCGAACCGGCCCTTTTCCTTGTAGACGATTGAGTGTTCAACGGCCGAACTCTTCGCGCCACAGACCAGCGCGGAGGCCCCGCCAGCAAGCGCCAATTGAAAAGTTCGTCTCGAGCATTTATCCATATCGAGGTTCCTCTTAAAAACGCAGTTTCAAGCCCAGTTGCACGAAGCGGCCTGGTCCAGCCGCAGTCAGCTTTCCGAAGTCCGAAGAACTGATGTTATCGTTGGCCAATCCCCATTGCGGGCGGTTCAACAGATTGAACACCTGAACGTTAAACTCGAGGCGCAACTGCTCGGTAAACCGCATGTTTTTGCGAATTGCGAGATCTTCCTTGCGGATCCCAAAGCCACGGGCATCGCTCAGCCGCGGCGCCGCATTGCCGAAACGCGACGCTCCTGGATCCGTAAACGCCGCCGGGTTGAACAGGCGGTCGATAGCAGGGTCGAAATCATTGTAGGTGATGTCGTTACGAGCCTGCTGGCCCAGCACCCGGTCCGGCCGCTGCGACGAATTGAACAACAGCAGCCGGTTGTTTTGAGTAACGCGCAAGGGCAAGCCGCTCTGATAATTGAGCACCGCCGAAATGGACCAATCACCCAGCGCATGGCGGGCGATCACATTGCGATTCAGGAAAGGCTTACCGGTCCCGAAGGGCAGCTCGTAGATTGCGCTGAACCAAAAGTTCTGCGGTGTGTCGAACGGTGCGATGGCCCACTCCACGCGCCGGTTACCCGCGTCCTGAATCTGTGAACCGGGGAGCTGTTCCAGCGAGGCTGGGATGTCCGTCATCATCTTCGAATAGGTATACGAGAGGAGGTATTGCACTCCCGAGGCGAAGCGCTTCTGTACTCGTGTCTGGAAGGAGTGATACACAGAGGCCCCCAGCTTGTCCTGCCGCGTGACGACGTTCAGCACCTGCGGATAGGGGCGCAGCGCTTGGCGTACGGTACCTGTGAAACCGGCATACGGAAGAGGGATACCGGCTTGCTGTGCGGCGGCGGAGTTGATGTTGGCGTTCAACAATGTGCCCAACGAGAGATACTTCGAATCCACCTGGTTCACGTTTCTGAGCGCGGCAACCTGGTGCGTGGCTTTGGTGCCGACGTAAGCCAGTTCCAGCACCGTGCCTCCCGGGAGTTCCCGCTGAATGTCGAGCCGCCAGTTCTCCGTCATCGGCATGCGGCCGGAATCGTCGCGGATCGCGGCGCTGACATTGTTCTTGTTGCCGAAGGACGGATCGAGGAATGGCGGGCGCGGCCAATTGGTGGGCATACCGCCATCCAGCAGGAACGCCGGTGTATTCCCCTCGTCGAGGGTATCGAAGTTCTGCGTGGTGGAGAAGCCCATATGGTCGTTCAGCAGAAAATGGGATGAATGGCTGATGCCATAACCAAGTCGAACCACGGTGGCGCGCTGCAACTGATAGGCGAGTCCAAGCCGCGGGTTGATCGCCTTGTAGTAGGTATCCTCAAATGTGCGCGACCCGTAGCGGCCCGGTCCTTCGCCAAGAAACACCAACGCCCCGGGCCTGTTTCCAGCGGCTGGATTCGGCGCGCCCAGGTCGAAGGTCGACGCGCGATCGTACTGCTCATACGGCGGTAGATCGAGGTCGTAGCGCAGGCCAATGTTCAAAGTCAGTTTGGGCGTCAGCTTGATGTCGTCCTGCACGTATCCGGCATAATACGGGCGTGTGGAGGAAATATGCAGCGGTGTGCTGATGTTCGCCGTGTCCACATAGCCTAGCAGGAAGCTCGCAAACGAATTTCCCGTGGTGGAGTTCCCGTTGAGCGCGGTTTCTCTGAAGCTGAAGCCGAAGGTACCCGCCTGATTGCGCCAGCGCCGTGGCTTCCAACGCTGCAGCCGACCTTCGAAGCCCACCTTGAGATTGTGCTTGCCGCGAATGAACGTGGTGTTGTTGCGCAGCATGATGTTCTCTTCCACGTCCGAATCCCATCGCTCCAGGCCCATTTTGGGATAGTTGTCGGAGCTGAAATTGAACACCGGCATGCTGCCATCTCCACCGACACCCGCGAGTCCCAGCTTTTCCGGCCAGCCTTCCCCCTTACTATAGCTAGCGCTGCCATTCACAAACCGGTTGAAGCCGATTTGCAAGTGGTTCACCGTGCTGGGATTGATTACCCAGTCGTGCGCGAGACGGGAGTTCTTGCTGCCGATATTCTGATTCAGACCGGTCAACAGGGGCGTCTGCTCGTAAGGATTGTCATACGATTCGCGGGGCAGTTGAGTGTGATTGAAGGACCAGGACAGGCTATGCTTTTCATTGAAGCGATGGTCGACTTTCGCGTTCAAAAACGTGTTATCGAAGATCGCCGCGCCGGCGCGACTCACGAAATTGGCGTCCTGGCCGGGTCGATTCGGCAGCGGAATCAAAGCCGCTACCTGCTGTGCAATGCGGCTCATGCGAGTTTTGGGAATTATGTTCCCGGTAAACGGCTGCCGCGTGGCGACCCCATTGGCGTCAATCACCGTCGTTGCCGGATCATAGATGGCTCGCGGAAGCCCTGCCGCCGTTCGCAATGTCGAGAAATTGCCGGCTATGAAATCGGCTGTCGGCGAGGTGTAGACCCGGATCTGAGAGGCGCCGCGAAATCTGGAATTGTCGGACGACACCATGAAGAAGGTGCGGTCGTGGCCATTGTAGATTTTCGGAATCCAGATCGGACCGCTGATCGTGCCGCCGAAATTGTTGTGCTTGAACGGAAGCCGGCCGCCCTCGAAAAACGACCGGGAATTCAGAACGTTGTTACGGAAGTTTTCGAAAAGGCTGCCGTGGAATTGGTTGGTCCCAGACTTCAGGCTGAAGCTGACCACCGCGGTTTGAACGTAGCCGTATTCCGCCGAGAATGCGCCCTTGATCAGGTTGAACTCCTGGACCGCATCCACCGGTACCGCAAGTTCGGTGAAGGAGCCGAACTGCTGGAACTGTCCCGCGGACATGCCGTCCACCAGAATGTCCGTTCGCATCTGCTGGCTGCCGTCGACAGAGAGACTGGTGGTGGCGCTTACCGATCCCCCGGGTCTCTGCTGCCCGCCAAGCACGCCGGGCGTCAGCAGTGCAAAGTCCGTTGGGATACGGGCGCGCGAACTGGCGGCCAACGGTAGCGTGTCGTATTCCTTGCTGGTCATCACGGTACCCGCTGACGCACTATCGGGTGTGATCAGGACCGCGCTGCCCACCACCTCCACACTTTCTGACATGTTGCCCACCTGTAGCCGAACGTCTGCACGCGCTGTATCGCCGATGTGCACGGCGACATTCGACGCCACCGCCTTCTTGAATCCGGAGACTTCTACTGTCAGCGAATAGGTGCCGGGCGGAAGACTGGAGAAACTGAAGCCGCCATCCGCGAGGCTGGTCAGAGTGGTACGAGCGTTAGTGTCCACGTTGTCGGCGTGGACAATGGCGCCGGCTACAGCGGCGCCGGTCGGATCAAGAATACTGCCGCGGATCGCTCCGCGATTGGTTTGAGCCAGTACCGCTTCGCTCAGCCACAGGACCACTACCAACAGCGCTAATAACCGTCGCATAGTCTCTCCCAGCCATCTACAGAGATGCTTGCCTAAACCGCGAAAGCCAGTTCTTCAGCCCTTGCGAACGCTTCGCGAACCTTCGCTTCCTGCACCGGCGAACTCTGCGGCATTGGGGGCCGCGGGATTCCGCCATCACGGTCATGCACACGCATCGCCGCGCGAACGTTGGCCGGCAGGTTCGGCGCATCGATCGCATTCCAAAGCCGCAGCAGATTTTTGTGAAGCTTCAGTGCTAATGCATCGTCGCCGGCCTTCACCGCGTTCCACAGAGCGACGCACCATTCAGGGGCCGCCGTCAGAATAGCCGCAACGGCGCCTTGCGAGCCGAGCCGGAAAGAAGGATACAGCAGCGCATCCACGGCCGACAGAATACGTACCCGGCCGGCCATACCGTCCTCCTCCGCTAGGAGCAGGAGATCGGCGAGCGCCTTCATGTCACTGGCACTTTGTTTTACGCCAATTACTCCATCCACGTCGCGAAGGATCCGCGCCAGCAGCGGTGGCGGCAGGTAGGACCAGGGCACGACGTTGTAGATAATCACCGGCACTCCGCTGCCTTCCGCGATTGCGCCGAAGTGCTTCACCATGGCTTCGTCATCCGGGCGGAAAACATAGTGAACCGGCGTCACTTGCAATGCGGCAACACCGAGATCCGCGACGGCCTTGGCGCGTTCCAAGAC
>Ga0163150_10009456_pt1 | contig 10782 bp, 10 predicted proteins | sample OliLakLV19P2IB_FD_148628 | JGI IMG/M metagenome (GOLD analysis project Ga0163150, IMG submission 148628) | Freshwater microbial mat bacterial communities from Lake Vanda, McMurdo Dry Valleys, Antarctica - Oligotrophic Lake LV.19.P2.IB | ecosystem: Environmental > Aquatic > Freshwater > Lake >...
GCCGATACCGGTGCCCCGGTTCGGGGAAGGTGTTCGACTGGCAGCTCGCCGAAGGCGTGCCGGGTGGCGTGCGCTGGATCCTGGCCGGCGGTCTGACTCCGGAGAACGTCGGCGAAGCGATCCGGCGGCTGCGCCCCTGGGGGGTCGACGTGTCGACCGGGGTGGAGGCGACGCCGGGGCACAAGGACCCGCGCAAGCTGCGCCGGTTCATCGAAACGGCGCGTGCCGCCGAGGGCGACCTCGAGGATCGGCTCGAGGAAGGCGAACCGCGCGCCGCCGCGATCGACCTCGACGAGGTCGGGGGCGTGACGCGGCCCTGGGATTGGCAACTCGACCAATAGGCCGACACTCGTAGACTCTCCCGATCCGGTACCGGTCTTCTGGGAGAGGTCCATGGCAGTTCCCGCTCGGGGAGAACCTGTGCAGTTTGCGCCTCCGGGCCCGGAGCCCACGGCCCGTGGGCGCTTCGGCGAGTTCGGGGGCCGCTATGTCCCCGAGACGCTCATCCCCGCGCTCGAGCAACTCGAAGCCGAGTTCCGCATCGCGTGGCACGACGACGCGTTCCGCACGGAATACGCGGGGTTGCTCGCGAGTTACGCGGGCCGACCGACACCGGTCACCGAATGCAAGCGGCTCTCGGAACGGCTGGGCCTGCGCGTCCTGCTCAAGCGCGAAGACCTGACGCACACCGGGTCGCACAAGATCAACAATGTCCTCGGCCAGGCGCTGCTGACGCGGCGTATGGGCAAGAAGCGCGTTATCGCCGAGACGGGCGCGGGGCAGCACGGTGTCGCGACCGCGACCGCGGCCGCGCTGTTCGGGCTCGACTGCACCGTGTTCATGGGTGCCGTCGACATCGAGCGCCAAGCGCTGAATGTATGGCGAATGCGGCTGCTCGGCGCCGAGGTTGTGTCCGTGCAATCGGGGAGCGCGACGCTCAAGGACGCGGTGAACGAAGCGATGCGCGAGTGGGTCGCGTCGGTGACCGAGACCCACTACTGCCTCGGTTCGGCGATGGGCCCGCATCCGTTCCCGTGGATGGTGCGCGAGTTCCAGCGCATCGTCGGCGACGAGGCGCGCGAGCAGTGCCGCGCGGTTCTCGACGGCGCCGACCCCGACGTGGTCATTGCGTGTGTCGGTGGAGGTTCGAACGCGATCGGGACGTTCGCCGGTTTCCTCGACACGAAGGCGCGCCTCATCGGCGTCGAAGCGGGCGGTCTCGGCCTCGAGTCGGGGCACCACGGTGCGGCGGTGAGTCGCGGCGTGCCCGGCGTGGTCCACGGCATGCGCTCGCTGTTCCTCCAGGACGAGTACGGCCAGGTGCTCGCAGCGACGTCGATCAGCGCCGGACTCGACTACCCGGGTGTCGGACCCGAACACGCCGAACTCGCCGCGAGTGGGCGCGCCGAATACCACTCCGCAGTCGACGACGAAGCGCTCGCCGGGTTCCAGCTGCTTTCCTCGACCGAAGGCATCGTCCCGGCGCTCGAACCGGCCCACGCGCTGGGCTGGCTCGCGCGTGAAGCGGGGCACTCGGTCCCGACGGGAACGACCGTGCTCGTCACGCTCTCCGGCCGCGGCGACAAGGACGCGGCCCAGGTCGCCGAGATCCTCGGCGAGTTGGAATGAATACCGTGCGGACGCAGCGGTGGCCCGCCCGCCGTAGGCCGCAAGGCCGGGAGCGGAGGGAGCCATGAACTTAGAGAAACACCTGCGGGCGAAGCGGGCCGAGGGGCGCAAGCTGCTCGTCCCGTATGTCACCGGCGGGCTCGGCAGTCAGTGGTGCGACGCCGTGCGCGCCGTGGTCGACGGCGGCGCCGATGCCGTCGAGGTCGGCATCCCGTTCTCGGACCCGATCATGGATGGGCGCACGATCCAGGAGGCTTCGCAGCGAGCGCTCGACCTGGGTGCCACGCCGATCGGTGTGATCGACGCGCTGGCCGGGCTCGACGTGCCCGTGCCGCTCGTGATCATGACGTACTACAACCTCGTCGCCCGTATGGGTCACGAGCGGTGTGCGAGTGCGCTGCGCGAGTCGGGCGTCGACGGCGCGATCGTCCCCGACCTGCCGCTCGACGAACTCGACGGCTGGGGCGACGCGGCGGATGCCGCGGGTGTCGAAACGGTGTTGCTCGCCGCGCCGACCACGACCGACGAACGGCTCGCGGCGATCTGCGAGCGGTCGCGGGGCTTCGTCTACGGCGTTTCGCTGCTCGGCGTGACCGGGGAACGGGCCACGCTCGCCGCCCCGGCCGAAGAGATGGGCCGGCGCCTCAAAGCGGTGACCGATCGACCCGTGCTCCTCGGGGTGGGGATCTCGACCCCCGAGCAGGCCGCCCAGGGCGCCGCCGCGTCCGACGGCGTCATCGTCGGGAGTGCGCTGGTGCGGCGCTTGCTCGACGGTGGCGGTGCCGAGGAGGCCCGGGCGTTCACGGCCACCCTGCGGGCGGCGCTCGACGCCGTCTGACGGCTTCGGCCTGGTCACGGTCTGTGACAGAGGTCCTTCAGCGGCGTGACCCCGGCGTCGATACCTCCTGGGCGGGAAGGGGCACTTCCCTCGCTGATTCGCTGAGGAGGGATGATGGAAAAGGGCACGATGATCGGCTTCGTGCTGGCCTTCGTGGGCGTCTTCTTGGGCGCCATCTTGAAGGGCGCCGACCCCGTCGCGCTGTTCGTCAACATCCCCGCCATTTTGATCGTGTGGATCGGCAGCATCGGTGCGGTGCTTATCAGCCACCCGTTCGTCGAGACGGCGAACGTCGGCAAGTACTTCCAGAAGGTGGTGAAGGGGAACGCCGCGTACTCGGCGCCGGACACCATCAAGCAGATCGTCACGCTGACGACCCGCGCCCGCGGCGAAGGCCTCCTCGCCCTCGAGGAAGAGTCGAAGAAGATCGAAGACCCGTTCTTCAAGAAGGGCATCGAACTCGCTGTCGACGGCACCGACCCCGACGTCTTGAAGAAGACGATGCTCTCGGAAATCTCGTCGATGAGAGAACGCCACAAGGCAGGCCAGACCTGGTTCACCAACGCCGGCGTGTACGCACCGACGTTCGGCATCCTCGGCGCCGTGTTCGGTCTCATGGCCACCATGGCCCACCTCGACGACCCGGCCGCGATCGGGCACGGCATCTCGGCCGCGTTCGTCGCGACGTTCTGGGGTGTGTTTCTCGCCAACGCGGTGTACCTGCCCTTCGCCAACAAGCTCAAACGGCTCTCGGGCGAAGAGGTCAACCACAAGATGCTCATCGTCGAAGGCGTGATGGCGATCCAGGCCGGCGTGAGCCCGCGCGTGGTCGAGGAAATGCTGATGGCGCACGTCTCGCCGGCCGAGCGCGAGTCCGCGCAAGCCGCCGCATAACCCCGGGCGGCTGTCGTGTCACACGGAGGTGACGACGGGCTCCCCGAGGAGCACGAAGAACACGTGAACCACGAGGCGTGGGTCATTCCCTACGCCGACTTGCTCACGCTGCTCATGGCCATGTTCATCGCGCTCTTCGCCATGTCCAGCGTCGACATCGACAAGTTCAAAGAACTGTCGATCGGGTTCAGCGAAGCCCTCGGCGGCGGCGAGTTGTCGACGGGTGTGTTCAAGGAAGCCGGTGGAGAAGGCCCCCTCGAAGGGGACGGATCGGGCGTCGCGCCCGCGCCGGGGGGCGCCATCGGCCCGGACAGGCAGCCCGACACGAACGCGATGATCGCCAAGCTGCTCACGCAAATGGAGCAGCAGTCGGTCGAAGCGTCGGCCGAGCGCGAGACGTTCGACGAAGTGCGCGACGCGATCGAGCAGCAGGTCGAGGCGGCAGGAACCGGTTTCGTCGGCAACCTCGAAGTGCGCCTCGAAGAACGCGGGCTCGTCGTCACGGTCGTGACCGACCAGGTGCTGTTCGCCCCGGGACAAGCCGACGTCCTCGGCGGTGCCAAACCACTCCTGACGATCGTCAGCGAAGCCCTGAAGTCGGTCGACAACAAGGTGTTCGTCGAGGGGCACACCGACGACGTCCCGATCGACACACCACAATTCCCGTCGAACTGGGAGCTGTCCGGCGCCCGGGCGTCGGCGGTGCTGCGGTTCCTCGAATCGAACGGGATCGACCGCAATCGGTTGAGCATCGACGGCTACGCCGACACCCACCCGATCGCCGACAACGAGACCACCGAGGGCAGGGCCAAGAACCGGCGCGTCGAGATCGTGATCCAGTCGAAGCTGGTCGAGGAGACCCTCGAAAACAACAACCTCGGGACCGATGAGGTCGAATCGCTAGACCCGATCGACGCGATCGTCGACGGCGGCGTCGACACGGGCATCGCGCCCAAACTCGGCGTCGAGTAGCGCGCCGCGTTCGGGATATCTTCTCGGCCATGGCCGAAAAGATCACAACCAACGCCGACGGCACGCTGTCCGTGCCCGACGAACCCATCATCCCGTACGTCGAAGGCGACGGTACCGGCGTCGACATCTGGCCCGCCGCGCGAACGGTCATGGACGCAGCCGCCGCGAAGCACGGCAAGAAGATCGCGTGGAAAGAAATCCTCGCGGGGGAGAAGGCGTTCAACGCCACCGGCTCGTGGCTACCCGACGAAACCGTCGACACGTTCCGCGAGTACCTCATCGGGATCAAGGGCCCGCTCACGACGCCCGTCGGTGGCGGCATCCGTTCGCTGAACGTCGCGCTGCGCCGGATCCTCGACCTGTACGTGTGCCTGCGCCCGGTGCGGTGGTACCCCGGTGTGCCCTCGCCGGTCAAGCACCCCGAACTCGTCGACATGGTGATCTTCCGCGAGAACACCGAAGACATCTACGCGGGCCTCGAAGTCGAAGAAGGCACACCCGAAGCGAAGAAGCTCATCGAGATCCTGAAGAAAGAGTTCGGCTGGGACATCCGCCCCGACTCCGGCGTCGGCATCAAGCCGATCTCGGAGACGGGCTCGAAACGGCTCATCCGCGCCGCGATCAAGTACGCGGTCGAGCACGGCCGGAAGTCCGTGACCCTCGTGCACAAGGGCAACATCCAGAAGTTCACCGAGGGCGCCTTCATGAACTGGGGCTACGACCTCGTGAAGGAAGAGTTCGCCGACGTCGCCGTCGGGTGGGACGACTGCGACGGCAAACCCGGTGAGAAGGTCCTCGTGAAAGACAACATCGCCGACATCACGCTGCAGCAGGTGCTCACCCGCCCCGAGGACTTCGACGTCATCGCGACGACCAACCTCAACGGCGACTACCTGTCCGACGCGCTCGCCGCGCAGGTCGGCGGCATCGGCATCGCGCCCGGCGGCAACATCAACTACGTCACCGGCCACGGCATCTTCGAGGCCACCCACGGCACCGCACCCAAGTACGCGGGCCAGGACAAGGTGAACCCCAGTTCGCTGCTGCTGTCGGGCGTGATGATGTTCGAGCACCTGGGGTGGAGCGAGGCCGCGGCCGACATCAACCGCGCCCTCGAAGCCACCATCGCCGACAAGATCGTCACGTACGACTTCGCCCGCCAGATGGAAGGCGCCACCGAAGTCAAGACCAGCGCCTTCGCCAAAGCGATCGTCGACCGCCTCTAGCGCGTCGTGCGTCGATAGGGGGTGAGAATTCCCCTCTATCGACGCACGAGGGTTTTGAGGGACTCGCGGAAGTCGGGGAGTAACTGCTCGCCTGAATCGGCGAGGCGTTGGTTCGCGAGGACGGAGTACGGAGGGCGGGGTGCCGGGCGGTTGAGTTCATTGGTCGTGATGGGTTCGACACGATTCGGGTCGGCGCCGGCCGCTTCGAGAACCGCACGGGCGAACTCGTACGCGGTGACCGCGCCCTGGTTCGTGACATGCCAGATGCCGGTTGGGCGCTGCGCGACGAACCAGCGGAGTTTGGTGGCGAGATCGGACGCGATCGTGGGGTTCGACGTTTGGTCGGTGACGAACCGGAGCGGATCCTTCGTCGTCAGGATCCATTCGATCAACGGCCCGCGAACCCAGGACGTGCGCACGGTCGCGTCGGCGATACCTTCGCCGGCGAGTTTCGATCGGCCGTAGACCGAGAGCGGATTCGGCTCGTCGCCTTCGTCGTACGGTTCGGTCTTCGTGCCGTCGAAGACGTAGTCAGTCGACAGCGCGACGACGTAGGCGCCGACCGCGTGCGCGGCCTCGACAACGTTGCGGGTACCGGCCTCGTTGACGAGGAACGCGCGATCGGGGTCGGACTCGCACGCATCGACATTGGTCCACGCCCCGCAGTGGATCACCGCTGCCGGACGGTGCGCGTCGAGCGCTGCCTTCACCGCGTTCGCGTCGGTGATATCGAGCGCGGCGTGATCGAGCAACAGCGTGTCGGCGCCCGCCAGGGCCCGGCCGACCTGGCCGCCGCCGCCGGTGACGAGCGTTACTGCCACTGATCTTCTTGCACCGGGGCCCGGCCGAGGAGCGGTTCCCACCAGGTCCGGTTGTCGGCGTACCACCGCACCGTTTCGGCGAGGCCCTTGTCGAACTCGACTTCGGGTTCCCAGCCGAGTTCGGTGCGCATCTTCGACCAGTCGAGTGCGTAACGCCGGTCGTGGCCGGGCCGGTCGGGAACGATCTGTTTGAGGCTCGCGGGTTTGCCGAGTGTCGCGAGCACTGCGTCGGCGATCTGTTCGACGCTCCGCTCGATGCCCGAGCCGACGTGGTACGTCTCGCCCACGCGGCCCCGGTCGAGCACGAGGTCTATCGCGCGGCAGTGGTCGAGTACGTGGATCCATTCCCGTCGGTGGTCGGTCGACGCGTAGAGCGGGAGCGGCTCGTCGGCGAGCGCCTTCGTAGTGAAGAGCGGAATCACCTTTTCGGGGAACTGGAACGGCCCGAAGTTGTTCGCGCAGTTGGTGATCGTGATCGGCAGCCCGAACGTCTCGTAATAGGCGCGCACGGCGTGGTCGCCGCCGGCTTTCGACGCGTTGTAGGGCGTCCGCGGCCGGTACGGCGATGACTCGGTGAACTGCTCGGTCGCGTCGAGGGCGAGGTCGCCGTACACCTCGCAGGTCGACACGTGATGGAAGCGGGCGACCCCGGCCCGGCGGGCCGCCTCGCACAGGGCCTGGGTGCCGAGCACATTCGTGCGGAAAAACGCCCCGGGATTCACGATCGCGTACGAGTTGTGCGACTCGGCCGCGAAGTTCACGACGACGTCGACGGCGTGGTCGGCGAGCACCGACTCCATCAGGTTCAGGTCGCCGATGTCGCCGGTCACAAACGCGTGCTGCTCGTCGACATTCGTGCGTACTCCCGCGTAGGTGAGCGCGTCGACGACGACGATCGTGTCCAACGGATGCGCGTCGGCCCAATAGCGCACGAAGTTGGCGCCGATGAAGCCGGCGCCGCCGGTGACGAGCATGTTCATGCGCGCGGTCGCAGTTCCGCGGGGATTGCGGCTCGCGTCGGGTTGGCCGCGTCGCGCGCGCTCACCACCGGGTCGGTCACACCCCAGGCGGCCGCGATATCGGGGTCGTCCCACGCGACGCCCAATTCGTCGGCGGGGTCGTAGTACCCGTCGACCATATACGTCAGCGTCACGTCGGAGAGCGCCGCGAACCCGTGGGCGACACCGGGCGGGATGTACACGCCGCGGTGATCGTGCGACCCGTCGGCGCGGGCTCCGAGGTCGATGGCGAGCGTCTTCCCCTCGGTCGGGGAACCGGCCCGAAGGTCGTGCAGCACGACTCGCGCCATACCCTCGACGACGTACCAGTAGTCAGCCTGGTGGAGGTGGTAGTGCAAGCCGACCACGGCGCCGCGCCGGCGGTCGGCGCGGTTGGTCTGCACCATCGCCGGCGCGTGCGGCAGCCACTCGACGCGAAACGTCTCGACGAACAACCCCCGCGCGTCGGTGTGCACGACGGGCTCGACGATCCACACGCCCGAGATCGCGTCGCTCTCGGCCACGTGCGCCACGGCTATTCGAGCTCCGCTTGGGAGTGGTCGCCCAACGTCAACCGTGTGGCCTTCGGCCGCGTGTTCGTGCGTGTCACTTCGACCGCGCGGCCGAGCAGCGAATCTTTGAGCCGATGCACACCGACGATGCGGCTGTTCTCGAGCACGACCGAGAACTCGATGTCGCAGTCGGTGAGCTCGCAGTCGGGTCCGATCGACGTGTACGGACCGACGTACGTGTCGACCAGGTGCGTGTTCGCGCCGATGATCGCGGGACCGCGCACGGTCGAGTTCTTGAGCGTGGCGCCCGCTTCGATGACGACGCGCCCTTCGGCCTTCGACTTGCGGTCGAGGCGGCCGTCGACGCGCCGGTCGAGCGTGTCGAGCACCAACCGGTTGCACTCGAGCAGCGGGTCCTTCTTGCCCGTGTCGATCCACCAGCCCGCGAGGATCTGGTGGTGCACGCGGTGGCCCGAGTCGATCAGCCACTGGATCGCATCGGTGATCTCGAGTTCGTTGCGGCCCGACGGGCTGATGCTGAGGACCGCGTCGTGGATCTCGGGCCCGAACAGGTACACGCCGACGAGCGCGTACTTCGACGGCGGGTTGGCCGGCTTCTCGACGAGCCGGATGATCTCACCCCGCGCGTCGAGCTCGGCGACACCCATCTGCCGCGGGTCGTCGACGGCGGCAAGCAGAATGTGCGCCGCAACCAACGGCCGGTGGTCCTCACCCAGTTCCGGCTCGCGGTCCCGCTCGGCGTGGAAACCGGCCACGAACTCGCGCAGGCCCTGTTCCAGCATGTTGTCGCCGAGATAGAGAACGAAGTCGTCGTTCCCGAGGTAACCGCGCGCCAGCTTCACGCCGTGGGCGATGCCGAGCGGCTCCGGCTGCGAAATGTACGTGACGCTCAGGCCGAACGCGGAGCCGTCGCCGACGGCGGCGCGGATCTCGTCGCCGGTCTCGGGGCTGACGACGATCGCGATGTCCTTGATCCCCACGTCGGCCATCTGTTCGATCCCGTAGAACAGGATCGGTTTGTTGGCCACCGGCACCAGCTGCTTGGCGCTGGTGTGGGTGATCGGGCGAAGACGCGAGCCGACGCCTCCGGCAAGGATGAGACCCTTCATCGTGACGGGTGAAGCTACTACGGAGGTAGCTTCTCCCCGTATGAGCGGTGATCTGGAGCGGAAAGACGGGTGCGATCTGTGCGAGGCGGCGCGGATCACGCCCTGGTTCCACGAAGACGACATCTGCTGGATCGCCGAGTGTGAGATCTGCGCGGTCCCGATGGTCGTGTGGCGGGGCCATGGTGTCGACCCGCCGGCCGAGACGCTGGCGCACATGCACGACAAGCTGGCCATGGTTGTCGCCGAGCACTTCACGTACGAGCTCTATATCGACGACAACATGCGCAACATCCCGGACCACTACCACGCCCACGCCCGTCCGAAAGGCGGGTTCTTCGGTCACGGCCTGAAACGCAAGGCGTGACCGAGCACGTCCTCACCATCGACCTCGGCACGTCGGGGCCGAAGGTCGCGACGTTCACGATCGACGGCACGTTCGTCGATGGCGACGTCGAGCACACGCGCCTCGACTTGGGCGCCGACGGTGCTGCGCAACAGGACCCGGCCGACTGGTGGCGCGCGATCACGACCGCCGCGCACCGTCTGCTGGCACGGGGCGCGGTGCCGGTCGACTCGTTCGTCGCGGTGTCGGTCACGTCGCAGTGGTCGGGCACCGTGCCGATCGGGCCGCAGGGCGACGTACTGCACGACGCCATCATCTGGATGGACTCGCGCGGATCGCGCGCTGTGCGCCGCGCGGTCGGCGGCCGCGTGCGCATGCAGGGCTACGACCCGCTGAAGCTGCGCAAGTGGGTGGCTCTCACCGGTGGTGTGCCGGCGCTCTCGGGCAAGGACCCGGTCGGCCACATTCTCTGGTTGCAAACGGAGCGACCCGATATCGCGCGTGCGACGTGGAAGTACCTCGAGCCGAAAGACTGGCTCAACTACAAGCTCACCGGCCGCGCGGTCGCGACGTACGACTCGATCGTGTTGCACTGGGTCACCGACAACCGCGACCTCGCCCAGATCGACTACGACCCCGGGCTCCTCGCGATCACCGGAATCGACCGCGCGCAGCTCCCGGATCTCGTTCCGGCAACCAGCATCGTCGGTGAACTCGCACCCGACGCGGCCACGCAACTCGGTCTCCCCGCCGGTGTCCCGGTGGTGGGTGGGACCCCCGACGTGCAGTCGGCAGCCATCGGCTCGGGTGCCGTGCGCGACTACGAAGGCCACCTGTACGTCGGCACGTCGTCGTGGATCACCTGTCACGTCCCGTTCAAGAAGACCGACGTGTTGCGCGGCATCGCGTCGCTGCCGTCACCGCTGCCCGGCAAGTACTACGTGGCCGACGAGCAGGAAACGGCGGGCGCGTGCATCGAGTGGCTGCGTAACAACGTGCTGTATCCCGACGACGAACTCCGCGACACGCCCGTGCCGACCGGCTTCTACGGTCGCATCGACGCGGCTGCGTCCGCCTCCGCTCCCGGAAGCAGCGGCGTCATCTTTACGCCCTGGCTCAACGGCGAGCGCACGCCTGTCGACGACCATCGCCTGCGGGCTGGCTGGCACAACCTCTCGCTGCGCACGACCCGCAGCGACATGGTCCGCGGTGTCCTCGAAGGCGTCGCGTACAACACCCGGTGGCTGCTGGGTGTCGTCGAGAAGTTCGTCGACCGGCCGTTCCCGGGACTGAACTTCGTCGGCGGCGGCGCGCAATCCGAGTTGTGGTGCCGGATCATGGCCGACGTCCTGAACCGGCCCATCCACCAGGTCGAGCACGCGATCCACGCCAACACACGCGGCGCGGCTCTCCTGGCCG
>Ga0163150_10009457_pt1 | contig 10781 bp, 11 predicted proteins | sample OliLakLV19P2IB_FD_148628 | JGI IMG/M metagenome (GOLD analysis project Ga0163150, IMG submission 148628) | Freshwater microbial mat bacterial communities from Lake Vanda, McMurdo Dry Valleys, Antarctica - Oligotrophic Lake LV.19.P2.IB | ecosystem: Environmental > Aquatic > Freshwater > Lake >...
TCGGCGAAGCTGACGTGGCCTTCGGCCGGTGGAGCTGCGCCTGTGTCCGCACGGTATCTATGGCTCCCTCGGCGAAGCTGACGTGGCCTTCGGCCGGTGGAGCTGCGCCTGTGTCCGCACGGTATCGAGAAGGACCGTACCGATCGGGTCGGACACCAGCCGAGCACAGACGCGGGAAGGCCCCGAGTAGTCATTGCTGCGTAAGCAGCTCCGAGCTCCTCGGGGCCCTGCCCTCGAACGACACTGTTCCCGAAAGCAAGGCCCTCGCAGGCGCTCTCGACAACGAATGCTGCTCGTTCATGCCGCACCCGAAGGTGTTGCACGTCCGGCTCTCCGTGCGCCCGTTTCCGTCCTGTCACCCGGAGGTGAGTCGTTCGGAGTCCGACGCTTTGGTGAACCGGCAGGGGCGAGAGTAAGCCTGCGCGTGCGCGCGGTCAAGCGGAAGTTCGCGCGTTTTTTGCGTCTACGTTGCGCACATGCACGTCACGCGAAGACGCTTCGAACAACTCGTCGCGGAAGCACTCGACGCGCTGCCCGATGACCTGCTCGAACGCGCGGAGAACGTCGCGGTGATGGTCGAAGACGCGCCAACGCCCGCGCAACTTCGCGAGATGGACGCGCACGCGGGTGACGACAAATTGTACGGGGAATTGTTCGGGCTGTTCGAGTCCGACGAGCTGATGCCGGACCGGATCACCCTGTTTCGCGTCGCGCTGGGCGCGGCGTGCGAGACCGAGGACGATCTGTACGAGGAGATCCGGGTGACGCTGGTGCACGAGTTCGCCCACCATTTCGGCATCGACGACGACCGCCTCGACGAGCTGGGCTGGGCGTAGCTCCTGATCAGCGGCCGACAATGCGCGAGAGTTCACGTAATCGGGCATTGCGTTGTCTCACGAACGCGGTATATGTGTACTCATGGAGATCGAACTGGTCCGCGGGACTCGGCGCCGCAAGTACGTCGAGGCAGTCCTGGTCGGGAACCGGCTCCGCGTCTCGTTCCCGAAGTGGATGTCGGTGGCGGAGGCCGAGGTGGCGGCCGCTGAGCTGGCCGAACGCATGCGGCGCCGGGTCGACACGTCCGCCATCGATGTCGCGGCCCGGGCCCGCAAGTTGGCGCGTGCGCACGGGCTCCCGCGTCCCCACCAGGTGCGATGGGTCGACAACCAGCATCAGCGGTGGGGTTCGTGCACGCCCGAGGACCGGTCGATTCGTGTCTCGTCGCGGCTCGCCGCGTACCCGACGTGGGTCCTCGACTATGTGCTCATGCACGAGTTGGCGCACTTCCTCGTGCCCAACCACGGGGCCGCGTTCGACGAGTTGGTCAACCGGTTCCCGCTCGCCGAGCGCGCGATCGGGTTTCTCACCGCCAAGGACCTCGACCCCGGCGCCGACGAGGAGGCCGACTCCCTGGCGCCGGGCGACGTGCGTCCCTGACCCGGACCGGCGCGCGGGCATAGATTCGCGGCGTAAGCCGAGGGAGTCCCGCGGAAGCAGGTGCGTCCTGCGCCGCCCGAGGCGGGGCCCGAGCGGCCCCTCAGAGCGGAGAACAATGCCCTACCCGCAGCGGCTGCTCAACGACGGCGAAGACATCGCGCTCGACCTCAAACCCCACTGGTGGTACTTCTCGAAGCACATCGTCGCGGGGGCGGTGCTCATCGGGCTGGCCTTGCTGCTGCTGGTGGTCAACAACAGATTCACCTGGGGCTTGTTCGGCGTCATCGTGCTGGCGTGGGCGGTGTGGCTGGGCCTGCGGTTCCTCCAGTGGCAGTTCACGCACTTCGTGGTGACGAGCCGGCGGGTGATCTTCCGCACGGGTGTGCTCGCCAAGCACGGCGTCGAGGTCCCGCTCCAGCGCATCAACAACATCAACTTCCACCAGGGGGTCTGGGAGCGCGTCATCGGTGCGGGCGACCTCGATATCGAGTCGGCGGGCGAGCACGGCCTCTCGCACTTCGACGACGTGCGCCACCCTGACGGCGTGCAACAGGAGATCTACCGGCAGATGGAGGCCAACGACGCGCGTCAGGCCGCACGGACGGGTCAGACCGTCGTACCGCCCACGCCGGCGCAGGCCGAAGCGAGCATTCCCGAGAAGATCAACCAACTCGCCGAGCTGCGCGACAAGGGCGTGATCTCGGCCGCGGAGTTCGAGACGAAGAAAGCCCAGCTCCTCGAACGGATGTAGGCGCAGACCGGAGGTGCGGACATTCTCTCGAAGTTGCCGCGAGATAGAGCACCGCAGGGCGTAGCCGGATGAACATGTGAACGCCCGGATCGTTTCGTTGGTGCCTTCAGCCACCGAGACCTTGGTCGCGCTCGGGGTCACTCCCATCGCGGTCTCGCGGTTCTGCGAGCTCGACGGCGTCCCGACGGTCGGAGGCACCAAGAACCCCGATGTCGGCGCCATCGTCGCGCTCGCTCCGGACCTGGTCGTGGTCAACGACGAGGAGAACCGGCTCGAGGACGCCCATACCTTGGCCGAGGCGGGCGTGGCGCTGCACTCGATGTCGCCCCGGTCGGTGCACGAGGTCGGGCCCGAGGTGCGGGCGCTGTGTGCCCGGCTCGAGGTAGGAGTGCCCGCGCCGTTCGGGGCCGACGACTGGGACGCGTGGGTCGCGTCGATGCTGACGCCGCGGTGGTGGGACGCGTTCGTGCCGGTGTGGCGGCGGCCCTACATGAGCCTTGCCACCGACACGTACGGGGCATCGCTCCTCGACCTTGTCGGTGTCGGGAACGTGTTCGCCGACTCGCGGTTGCGCTACCCGGAGGTCGAGCTGACCGAAGTGGTTGCCCGCGCGCCGAACCTCGTCCTCCTGCCGAGCGAGCCGTACGAGTTCGGACCGAAGCACGCGGCCGAGATCACGGCGGTCATGCCGAGCGTCCCCTTGGCGTTCGTCGACGGGCGCGACCTGTTCTGGTGGGGCGTGCGCACGCCCGCGGCCGCGGCCCGGCTCCGGGCGTCGTTGCCGGCTACTCGCTAACGCCGGGCGCGCCCAGGTTGTGCAACTCGGCCCGGATGCGGTCGGCGGCGGCGTCGAGTCCGGCCGGGTCGGGTGACGCGTCCGCGTTCGCGAACGACAACTCCGCCGGGCTGTTGATCGGAACGATGTGCAAGTGCACATGCGGTACTTCGTCGCCCACGACGAGCACGCCGATGCGGCGCGGGTCGAACGCAGCGCGCTGCGCGCGGCCGATCCACTGGCTCACCTGCATGAGGTGCGCGGCCAGCGCCGGGTCGAGGTCGATCCAGTGGTCGACTTCGTCACGGGGTACGACGAGCGTGTGACCGGGGGTCATCGGGTTGATCGACAGGAACGCGACCGCGCGGTCGTCCTTCCACACGAACTTCCCCGGGATGTCGCCGTCGATGATCTTCGTGAAGATGGTGGGCATCACATAACTCCCGCTCCGTCGGCCGCGGTCACCGTGAAGACCTGCGGGTCGAGCCCGGTCCGCGCACGGTAACCCGCCGCGACCGGCCCGGCGATGTCCGTACCCGCGGGTACGAGCGCGACCACGCAGCCCCCGAAACCGGCGCCCGTGAGCCGCGCGCCGTACGCGCCCGCGTCGGTGCACAAGGTCACGAGCAGGTCGAGCTCGAGGGTCGACACGCCGAAGTCGTCGCGCAGCGACGCGTGGCCGGCGAGCATGAGGTCCCCGAAGCGGGCGTTGTCGCCGGCGCGCAACGCGTCCGCGGACGCGCGCACGCGTTCGTTCTCGGAGACGACGTGTCGGGCGAGGGGATTGGCGCTGACCTGGGCTTCAGTCGCGTCGCGCAGCGTCGCGACCCCGAGCGCGGCCGCCGCGGCCTCACATGCCGCGCGCCGTTTCGCGTACGCGCTGCTCTCCAACCGGCGGGGCAGCCCGCTGTGGATCACAACGAGGTCGACCCCGGCCGGGATCGGGATCGGTTCGACGGTCAGATCCCGGCAGTCGAGGAGCAACGCGTGCCCGGCGACCCCGAACACCGACGCCATCTGGTCCATCACCCCGCACGGCACACCGGACGCGCGGTGCTCGAGCTCCTGCGCGGCGAGCGCCAGGTCGCGACCGTGGAGTGTTGGGTCAGCCGCGAGGAGCAGCGCGACCGAGAACGCGGCGCTCGACGACAGCCCCGAGCCGACCGGCACGGTCGAGGTCACGGTCGCATCGATTCCGGTCGTGACGCGGTCGCGGATTGCCGCGACGTAGGCCGAGGGGTCGTGCTCGGAAACAACTCGTATCTCTCCGTCGACGCGCGGCGTGACCTCGATCCGCACCTCGCGATCGATGGCCATCGGCAGGCAGAGCCCGTCCTGGTAGTCGGTGTGGTCACCGATCAGGTTCACGCGCCCGGGAGCGCGGACGACGGTCATCGGGGGAGTATGGCCGCACGTGAGCCCTTCGGCCGTTTCCGGCAGCGGGGCCCGCGCCCTGTACCCACTCGCCGCCCAGATGGTTCGACCCGGTATGAGGAGTGTGGGAGCTATGCGCAAGGTGCTCGTTTCGGGGGTACTCGCGGTGATCGCGGGAGCAGGAGTCGTGGTTGCCGACGTGCAACCGGCCTCGGCGGTCACCGTGAAGGTGGCCGGGAGCACCGTGACGGTCAGCCAGACCGCGGGCGACACCGGCCTGGTGTCGATCACGGTGCTGCCGTCGGGCTTCGTCGAAGTGATCTCCAACGGTGGTACGCCGGAAGTGCATCCGGCGCGGCCGAACCTCGTGGTCAACGGCCGCGAGGGCATGACGCTGTTCACAGTGGTGACGCTGCAGTCGGCCCTATCCGGTTCACTTTCGTTCAACCTGCCTGCCGACGCAGTCGTGAGGGTCACCGGCGACGCGGCCCAGATCGGTGGCGACCTCTGGGCCCGTGGGAGTGTTGCATCGCAGTCGCTGGAGCTGAGTGAGATCGACGAGGTCTCGGTCGCGGGCGACGTCAACGTCGACCTTGCCGGCGGCGTCGACTCGTTGACGGTCGTGCACGCGCTCGACATCGGTGGTTCGCTCGCCGTGCGCGGCGCGAACAACGTCGCGTTCGACGGCGCGCTCACGGTCGGCCGCGACGCATCGTTCCAATTGCAGCCCGAAGTCATGGGCACCGAGTTTTCGGCCGGCGATGCGTTTGTCGTCGGAAGGGACTTTCGGTTCAGCGGCGGTCACGGCCCGGACCAAGTGCACATCGACGCGGTGCTCGGCGTCTCACAGGTCGGCGGCAATATCTCGATGCGACTCGGGAACGCGTTGTTCTATCCGGGGCTCCAATCGGTCCACCTGCGTGACCTTCTGGTGCTCGGCGACGTGCGAGTGGTCGGCGGGCAGGGCTACAACGGATTCTCCACGAGCGCGAGCACCGTGATCAGTGGTGATCTCGACGGGAAGTTCTCGGGCGACCTCAGCAACTTCTGGATCGACGGTGCCGTCGGCGGCACGTCGATCAGGTACACGGGCAGCAATGGCGAGGACGACGTGCACCTGTGGGGAAGCGCGCCCAACGCTCGGGCGCGGGTCATGACCAAAGGTGGTGCCGACCGGCTGGTGTTCGACCCGGCGACGACCGAACTCCTGCAAGTCATCGCCAACCTCGGCGCCGGGGTGGACCAGTTGGAGACGCAGGGCTACGTGCTCCCGCCCAACTCGAGCGTGAAGGGTTTGCCGTAGTCGTCTGTCAGGCGTCGCAGCAGCTTCCGCCCGCGCCGGTTACTTCGCTAGTCGCTAGCCGGCACCGCCGGAAGGCGTGACGACCCACGCGGTTGGCTCACGGCCGGTGCGGGTCTTGTACGCCGCGCCGGCCGCCTCGGCGATCCGCGCCGCGCCCGCGGCGGGGACAAGTGCGACGACGCACCCACCGAAGCCGCCGCCGGTGAGCCGGGCACCGAGCGCACCGGCGTCGACGAGGCACTCGACCAGCGCGTCGAGTTCCGGGATCGAGACCTCCATGTCGTCTCGTGACGACGCGTGTGACGCGAGGAGGAGCGGCCCGAGCGCGTCGACCTCGCCGGCACGGAGTGCGTCCGCGAACGCCTGCACCCGCGCGATTTCACTGACGACGTGGCGGCCGCGCGGGTGCCCGACTACCTGATCCGCAGTGGCGTCGCGCAGGACCGGAACGCCCAGTTCCTCGGCGACGGCGAAGCTCTCGGCCCGGCGAGCGGCCCAGGGGCTCCCTTCGAGCGTGCGGGTGACGCCCGAGTGCACGACGACGACACGCAGGTCGTCGGGAATCGGCAGGTGCTCGACCTCGAGCGTTCGGCAGTCGAGGAACAGGGCGTGACCGGCCCGGGCCAGCACCGATGTGAGCTGGTCCTGCACCCCGCACGGCACACCCAGCGCGAGGTGCTCGGCCTCCTGGCAGGCGAGCGCGAGGTCGCGTGCGGGCAGCGAGAACATGGCGGCGTCGTTGAGGGCGAGCGCCACCGCGACTTCGAACGCCGCGCTCGACGAGAGTCCGGCGCCGATCGGAACGGTCGACGAGATGACGAGGTCGGCGCCGACGGGAGGCCGGCCCTCGGCGGCCAGGACTCGCAGGACTCCCGCGACGGGCCGGCCCCACGCGGGAACTGTTGCCGCGGGCTCGTCGGTGCCGTCGGCGGCGACGTCGACAACCCCGGGAAGGTCGGCCGATCGGGCGACGACGCGCCCGTCGACACGCGGCGTGGCCGACACGACAACCTCGCGATCGATCGCGAGCGAAACGACCAGCCCGTCGTGGTAGTCGACCTGGCCGCCGATCAGGTTGACGCGGCCGGGGGCACGGAACCGGTGGGATTCAGGCGTCACGCAGCGCCCGCGCGGCCAACTCGGGAACGACGGGGTTCGACAGCGTTCCGCTGCCGAGTTCGCCCGACGCGACGAAGCGCGCCACTCCCGCGGCCCGCAACGGAGGCGCGGTGTGCGCGTGCAGGTGCCACTCGGCGCCGCCCGCGGCGGGGGCCTGGTGGAACCACAGTAAATAGGGGAACGGCGCACCGCCGTCGGGAACCGGGAACAGGCGGTCGTACCTCCCGAGTGCGTCGATGAGCAGAGCCGCGAGATCGTCGCGACCGGCGGCGTCGAGATCGGGGAACGCGGCCGCGTGCGTGAGCGGCGCGAATCGCATCCCGTAGGGGTAGCCGGCCGCCTCGGGTACGTACGCCAGCCAGTCGCCATGACGGGCGACGACCCGGGAGCCGTCGGCCAGTTCCGCCGCAGCCTCCGAGCACACCGGGCATCCGTGCTCGCGCGCGACCTGGGCTTCCTTTTCGGGAACGGGCGGCACGAACGGGTAGCCGTAGATCTGGCCGTGGGGGTGGTCGATCGTGGCTCCGACCTCGCGCCCGCGGTTCTCGAACACGAGGACGTACTCGACGTCGGGGCGGCGAAGAAGTGCCTCAGTGCGGTCCGCCCACATGTCGATGACCTTCCGGACTTGTGTCACCGGCAATGTCGCCAGTGACGCGTCGTGGTCGGGCGCGAACAACACCACCTCGGCTGCACCGAGCGCGGGCCAGCGGTTCGGGAACGACCGAACGTCGTACGCCTCCGGTGCCTCGAGTCCGCCCGGGCAGAACGGGCAGCCCTCGGTGGGGAGGTTGGGTCGCGATTGGCGGTGCCCGACGATGTTGACCCACTCGCGGGTGAGTGGGTCGAGACGCATCTCGCCGTTCGATTCGGACATATGCGCATCCTTACTCACGCGTGCGGCCCGCCCGGGGCCGGGCAATCAGTCACGGAGCGCATCGGTTTCTCAAGGAGGTCCCGCGACGAGCCGAACACCCTTCCAGGCTGGAGCACGGATGCTCCTGCAAGGCACCAAGGATGCGTCGCCATGTTTTCTCGCAAGAAGCTGATAACGGCCATAGGTGCTGCGGCACTTCTGGTCGCGAGTTTGGGAAGTCCGGCCTCGGCCGACCTCGTCGTCACGGGCGGATCGCTCAACTTCGACGGCACCGCGCCGACAGTGGGCAACTTCGCGCCCATCACCCTGAACGGAACCCGCCAGCAGTCAACGCTGACGATTATCCCGTTCACGGTCGAGGACTCGACGGGTAGCGCGGCCGGTTGGCACGTGCTGCTCACGGTCCCGGACCTCATCAACCCGGCCGGCGCGACCCACACCATCGCGGCATCGACCATCACCATGCAGGTCCCCGTCGTCGCCGCGATCGGTACGTCGAGCTTGACCGGTGTCACGGGCGCGGCCACTGCGGGCGCCCTGGCGACGGGCGAGAAGATCGTCGTCGCCACTGCCACCAACGGCATGGGCATGTACTCGGTCTCCACCCAACCACTCAAAGTGACCGTGCCGGTCACAGCCTTGGCGGGTACCTACGCCAGCGTAGGCACCATCGCTACGGTCAGCGGTCCCTGACCCGATAGAGAACGCACGAGTGGCCGGTCCCGGGAATCCCGGGGCCGGCGACCGCACGGTCTCAGCTTCGGGAGGTACCGCCATGCGGCGGGTCATGCGAGTGGTCGTTCTCATGGCGGCCGTGGCCGGCACGTCGTTCGCGACGGGCGGGCCGGTAGCGGCCGACGACGAGGGAACGGACGTCGTGTCCGCGCTCGTCGCGCCGGGATCGCAGACCGATCCGAACGGCAGCTACTACGTCCTCGTCGCCGACCCCGGCGACTCGATCAACCAGACGATCGTCGTGCGCAACGACCGCCCGCATGCGGTCGAGGCCCACATCGAAGCCGTCGATGCCTTCACCCGGGACGCAACGGGTGCGGGCTACGGCGCTCCGGGTAGCGCACCGACCGGAACGGGAACCTGGATCGTCGTGCACACGCCGGTGCTGACCTTGCAGCCCGGCGAGGAACTCCCGATCGACTTCACCGTGCACGTGCCCGCCGACGCCGAACCCGGCGAGTACCTCGCCGGCATGAGCGCCTCGGTCCCGTTGTCGCCAACAACGGAAACGGCCGAAGTGCAGGGCAACGCCGCCGACGTGCAGATCACGCTCCAGGGCCAGCGCCTCATCGCGGTGCAGGTAAACGTGCCCGGTCCGGCGGAGCCGCTGCTCGCCGTCACGGGCGTACGCCCGGTCGCAACCCCCGACGGGTTGGCCTTGATGCTCGGGCTCGAGAACGAAGGCAACGCGTTCGCCAAGGGCACGGGCACGGTCCGGGTCGACTCAACGGGCCTGCGGACCGGCTTCGACATCGACACCTTCGTGTCGCACACCAAGATCGACTACCGCGTGGTGTGGACCGACGAGGTCATCGTCGGCAACCACGATGTGGCCGTCCAGCTCGAGTACGGCGACGACCTCCGGGTCTCGTGGAACGGGACGATCGAGATCACCGCCGCGATGAAGGGCCGGCTCGACAAGGAGCTGGCCGACCTCACGATCGGCGGGGGCGGCGGCTCCTCGCTACCGATCCCACTCTTGGTGGCCGGGCTCGTCGCGACGGCGATCTGCATCGGCGGCGCGGTCGGGCTGCGTCGGCGCCGGTCGGCCCGGCCCAGCCTGAGTATCGAACCCAGCTAACCCTCCGGGACCGAAACTCGAGGCCGCTCCGGCCGATCAGGCCTTCTAGGACCCGTGCGGGGCCGATGGCCGCGCGCGCTCGTTCGAGGGACATATGCATCGGAGGCTCGCGACACTGCTGCTCGGCGCCGCCGGGTTGCTCGCGCTGTCGGCGTTGCCGGCGGCCGGGCAGGCGGCGGGTACGCGCGCGCTCGCCGCCGGTGAGGCCGGACTCAGCGCCGCGCCCGCGGCCGGGGCGTCGGTCGACAGCGAAGGTGCGTTCGCGCTCGCGATTGCGCCCGGCGAGTTCGTGAGCCAGCTACTTGTCGTCGCCAACGAGACCGACGACCGGCGCCTGACCATTCGTATCGTTCCCGTCGACGGCGCGCGTGGCAGCGACGGGGTGACGTACTCGTCGGAGGCAACCGAGCAGGGATCGGGTTCCTGGCTCGCGCCGACGGTGGGCGTCGTGAACGTCGAGCCGGGCACGTTCGCCGAGGTTCCGTTCACCGTCGAGGTGCCCCCCGACGCGGCCCCCGGCGACAGCGCCGACGCTGCACTGCGCGTGTTCGTCGAAAGCGCGGCCGACCTGAATGGCGCGCCCGCGCCCTTCGACGACATCGCCACGCTGCATGTTCCCGTGACGATCGCGGTTCCCGGCGCGCCCGAGCCGCGCCTCGCGGTCACGTCGGTCGTCGCGGCCGAGAAGGGCGGCAGCCCCCACCTGGCGGTGACGGTCCGCAACGCGGGCTCGGTCGTGACCGAAGCGAGCGGGACCGTGAAAGCCCCGGGCGGCCAGCTCTCGCGCGACATGCACGTGCGCGTCGAACCCCGGAAGGAGAAGACGATCCTCGTCGAGTGGGAGGCGATCGACATCGTCCACGGCGCCGAGGTCGCGGTCGAACTCGAATACGGCACCGGTGACATCGCGACCTGGGTCGGCGTTGTGCCTGCCGATCCGGAGAACGAGACCGTTCCGCCGGCATCGACCGAGGCCGACGGCGAGACGGAGCCCGCTCCCGCGAATGCGGCGCCGGGCGCGGTGGCTCCGGCTTCGGGCAACGACAGTGGTGCCGGAACGCTGATCGGTATCGCGATACTCGTCATGCTGGTCGGCGCCGCGGTCTGGTTCGTCGTCGAACTGGTCGGCGGGCGCAAGCCGGCGTCGGTGCCCATCGACCCGGCCGCGTTCCCGAACCTGCGCGTGACGATGGACCCGCGCCACACCGACGTGCTCGACGCGCTCGTAACGCAGGTCGGCGCGCTCGGCGGAGCTATCGGCACTCTTGCCGACAAAGTCGGTGTCACCGTCGCGATTCCCGTGCCGCCCCCGACGATCGGGACCACGCC
>Ga0163150_10009459_pt1 | contig 10781 bp, 7 predicted proteins | sample OliLakLV19P2IB_FD_148628 | JGI IMG/M metagenome (GOLD analysis project Ga0163150, IMG submission 148628) | Freshwater microbial mat bacterial communities from Lake Vanda, McMurdo Dry Valleys, Antarctica - Oligotrophic Lake LV.19.P2.IB | ecosystem: Environmental > Aquatic > Freshwater > Lake >...
ATATTATTGGCGTTCGCGGCGGCGCATCTGGACGAGGATCTCGCTTGAGAACGCTCGCCGTTGAAGCGGTATGCGTGCTCATCAGTGCCGGAGATTCCGTCGTGAATGCCGCGCTGGACCGCGGGTTCCAAAGCCACGAAGGTCTTCCCGTCACTGCGGTTGCCGTCCGTAAATAAACATGCCACTTTGTGCGCGAAGTCGGGCCATGTGTCGAGCCCCTTCGCGCGACCGGGTGGCGGCAGCAGCGGGATCGGGCTCGCCACGGCGCAGCGCTTCATTGACGAAGGCGCATTCGTTTTATCACGGGCCTCCGGGAGGTGGAACTCGGCAACGCCGTTGGCGTGCAGGGCGATGTGTCAAGCCTCGCGGATCTGGACCGCATCCACGACATCATCGAACAACAGAAGGGCCGAGTAGACGTGCTGTTCGCGAAGGCAGGCGGCGAGTTCGCGCCTCTCTCCGAGATCATCGAGGAGCACTTTGACAGGACTTTTGTTGAGCGATCGATCCGAAAGGCCGCAAGTTTTTGGACGCCGTTACGCCTTGACAAATGCTCGGGAAAGGACGCCATCGGAGTGCCATGCGTTGCCGGGCATCCGTGTGCACCCGATGAATCACTGATGACTCGCCGGGTGCATGGCTCCGGCATTTTGCGTCAGCGGCCCGCGTAGTTGATCGTGACGGAATCTGTAGCGGTCTTTCCCTTGGAATCCGTGACGGTGAGGTCAAACTTGTACGCCACCGGGCCTCTGCTGCCGAACTGCACGATGGGATTGGGCGTATCCCCGAAAAGGATGGCCGCCACCGGGCTTCCCTGTGCTGTCGTCCAACGATATGCCAGCGGCTTTCCATCGGCGCTGATTGATTTCGTAGCATCCAGGTTGATCTGAAACGCCAGGACCGTGGCATTCTTGGGTTCCGCAACCGCAGTGGTTATGACCGCGGGCGCACACCGGTTGGCCTTCTCACCCGGACCCCCTTCGACGCATGGGATCGAGCTCAGGTATGCAAAAATCGCTTCGAGATCAGGATCGATCATCTCCTGATAGACCGGCCATGGCATCACCTGGAGGTTCGGTGCGATCTGCGGGTGCAGCTTTTTCAGGTCGGCGCCGGTTTTCATAACAGTCTTGAAATTCGCAAGACTGCCGGTCACCGGCCCATCCACGCCGGGAGTGATGTTGCGAGACATGAACGGCCCGAAGGCTACGCCTCCAGCCATGTACCCGGCAGTATTGACGGCCTTGGTCTTACCCATAAATGGATCGCCATCGGGCTTGAACGGGGGGTTGGTGTGACAGTCGTTACAGCCGCCGACGGCGTTCACGAGGTAACTGCCGTAGCCCACCTGGTTCCTGTCTCGACCGGTTAGATCCAATTGGACCGGCGAAATCTGAAGTCCTTTCGTCACGGCTGCCGCATTGTAGGTGGGGGTTGTTTGCGCCCATACGACGGGTGCATGAAACAGTGCTCCAGTGCCGAATACAGCGGCGGCACTCGTCAACCACATAGCAGGCTTACGAAGGCTGCTCTTTCTCATTCAATTCCTCCTGGGTTAGTTACGAAACAACACGTTCACTGGATGTGAATCTTAACCACATTGGTCGTTTGCCCGTCGACCATTAAACTCACGTCTACGATTCCCGCTCCGCTGAGCGTCTTGGGCAGCTGCACATTGATTTGGTCCTGGCCGGCAAACGTACCTTGCGGCCCGGCATACGCAGCCGTGATGTCCGCCGTACCGATGCGGGCAATCACCGGACCCGCATGGTAGCGAATGCCGGTTCCGTACAGAATGAGGAACACCTGCTGGTCATCGGGTCCAAGAGCGATCGGAATCAGATCGAGATTCCCCACGGTACCGACGCCAACTGTGTTGGTGGTGGTTTGCCCATCGCCCCTGAACGTGACAACGTTGGCCGCCGCGAATCCGCCGGCTCCGAACAGGCCGGGGGAAACCGTTTTCACCAGCACCGCTGCTCGAAACGATGTGGAACCGCCGACGACGGTCACGGTTGCAGGCCCCGGAGCGGTTCCCTCAGGTATGAGGAAGTTCAACTGTGCGGGTGAAACGAAAAACAGTGGAGCGCTGTGCGCCACGCCGGCCGAATCCTCGACATTTACGATAAGACCCGCGAGTCGGGTGGGAGCGGGATTGGTTTCGGCGCCGGCGGTGGCAGACGTAAAATTCGTGCCGAAAGCGCTGACGATCGAGTCCTGCGCCAAAATCCCCCTTTGGAAATTCGCGGCATTCGCGTTGACGAACCCCGTCGCGGTGACGGACTCGATCGCGCAGGCATTTGTCATGTTGTGGGTTCGGCTTCCATCGGCGCCAATGCCGGCGAGTAATTCTTCGAACGTTTGCAGTGGCGCGCTGTTGCCGCTGCGACCCACGACCGGAATTCCAACCCAGCGGTCGGCCGCGCTCATGGCGAACGCCGGGTTCCCGTCGGGGCGCAAAGCCGGCGCCACAGCCTGCACGTGGCCGTCGGGAACGCACAACTCGGGGTGATCGAAGGGAGCCCGCTCGAAACGCACGCGATCATCCGTCAGGGCCTTCATGAACTGGACGAGATTAGCTTGGTCGGCGGTGCCGAGGACCAGCGGCCGAATGTCCGGACCATTGCTCGCGTTGGCAGGAAAATCGCCTCCCCGGTTGTAGAATGCAACCACCTGTAGGAGGGTCGCCTGACCGCCGTTATGGAAATACGGCCCGGTGAATTCGACGTTGCGCAGCCCGGGAGTCTTCAAACGGCCTCGAGCCGAAGCAGGCGAGGCATCCGCCGGGAAAGTCGTGGAAAGCGGTTTGCCGAATCCGTCCATTGCACCGAGGCCGAGGTCTTCGGCGATGGGTCTGACGCCGGCATAGAAGTAGCCCGTGTCGCGGCCGCTCTTCAGCGGGTCGTTGCCGTTGACGCCGCTGTGGGTGGCCAGTGTCAACTCCGCGCCGCTGTGGCAGACGACGCAACCCGTGCGCCCCGTGAACAGAGTCAGGCCCGCCAATTCGGAGTTGTTCAATGCGCCGGTCTGGCCATCCGCAAAGCGATCCAGTGGGCTGTCGTCGGAGACCAGGGTGGATTCGTACGCCTGGATGGCCAGTCCAAAGAACAGTGAAAAATTGAATTCGGGCTGGGTGAATCGATTCGCCTCCAAAACCGTGGCGCCGGAGCTCAGCACGCTTCCCGACTCGTCCACAAGCAGGGCAGAGTCCCAGTAGGCAGGCTGAAACGCCGCTTTTACCAGATCGAGGTAGGAGGCGCCGCGGGGGAATCCCGGGGCTTGAGCATTGGCGAAAGAACCCAACACGCTATCGTCCAGCGCGATCCTCTGGTTGGCCAGCGGTCTCAAGGGAATCATTTTTTTGCCGACGCTGGCCCAGCTCCGCGAGTCATAAGACATCTCGGTAAGGTTCAGCACCGGGCCCACGGACTGCGAGGCCAAACTCGACTTCTCGAGCCGCAGCGTCTCAGCTTTCAAACTTCCCGTCGCCGACGACAGAACGTTGGCGCGCGTATCCGACAAACCGAACGGTGTGGCGCCGGTGAACGTGTCGCTGGCGCGTCCGTCCCAGAAGTTGCGGAAGTTGAAAACCGCGTTGAGCACAGTGGGCGCGTTGCGGTCTCCGGCCTGGCGGAGATTCAGAGCACCCACGCGAAACTTTGGATCCTCGACGTCCAAACCCTCATCGGAGGGCAGGCCAGGGATCAAGCCGCCAAACTTGCGCGCGAACATTCCCGCCGAACCCGCCCGCTGCGATGAGTCGCGAAGTACTCGCGAAGACTGGATTTCCGGATCGGCTAATTGATGGAACGGAAAATCCGCGCCCGTGAGGCGGTAGTTGGGCTGAAAGGCCCCGGGCGCATTTGACAACTGATTGTTGAGGCGATGGTCGGCGCCGGCGTGGAAATGACAAGTGGCGCACGCCACCTTACTGTCGCTTCCGATCTGGAGATCCCAGAAGAGCGCTTTGCCCAGGGCCACCAGGGCGCGCTGATCGCGCACGTAGGTGGACTGATTGGAGGGCCCGGGAACCGGAGTCCTCTTGAGCGAGGGGATCGACTGCGGGGCCCGCTGCGCCGACGCGGTGAAGACCGTCGCTAACAGCACTATGCTGACACTGCCTACCTTACGCGCCATCCTATCTTTTTCCAGGTTTCTCAGTATACACGAAGATGCGAGAATGCCGAGCTCGTCAGACTGCACCTGGTTATCTGTACGCCGCTCAACGTTGGAGATGTCGGCGTGAAGCTCACGATCCGCCCATTGACGCCGGCGCCATGGCCCAAGCCAAGACAATCACCACCGGCGCCACCAGTGAAGGCGACTGGAAGCGAAGCAGAGATGCCGCCCCGATTTATGAGCATGAAGGCTTACGAGAACCACGGATCAGAAGCTGTATTTCAGACCCAGCTGAATCTGCCGCGAATCGAGGCGTGTGTTGCTGATGACCCCATAGGTGGGCGTCCGCAGCGTGGTGCCTGGCTGTCCGAAGATAGGGTGATTCGGCAGGTTAAAGAACTCGCCGCGCAATTCGAGCGCGTGGCCATTCTCCGTAAACCGGAAGAATTTATTCACCGAGAGGTCGAGGCTGGTGATGCCGGGGCCAATGATGGTGTTGCGGCCAGCGGTACCGTAGCGAAAGTTCGTGGGCGTGACGCCGGGAGCGACGCCCAGGCGGTCAACGAAAGCATCGGTATTGAAGAAGCGCGAGATGGTTTGTTCGCCTGAGGACAGATTGCCCAGCGCTCCCGGGACGGCATCGGGCTTGCAGTAGCCACCGCCGTTTTGGATGTTGCCGGGACCGCAAAAGACGGTGTTCGGGAAGCCGTCCTGGAAGGTGAGGATGCCACCCAACTGCCAGCCTCCAAGGAAAAAGTTGGCGACGGAGTTATCGATGCCGATCCTTCGGCCGCGGCCGAACGGAAGCTCATAGAGAAACGAGGTGGTGAGGCGCTGGCGGAAGTCGAATGCGGACAGGCCGCGTTCGGCGGCGAGATTGTAGTTGTCGGAAGGGGTGAGCGGGTCGCCGTCGGTGGTGCGGACGCCGGAGCCGTTGTCGATGGACTTGGAGTAGGCGTAAGAGCCGAGCAGCGTGAAGCCGTTGGCAAACCGGTGCTGCAGGCGGGCCTGCAACGAGTGATAGTTGGAATGGCTGGGCGCGTTCAGGTTCTGAAAGCTGCCGTTGAACTTGGGGAACGGACGGTTCGCGTTCGGGTTGCCGGGGCGAGGTTCGGGGTTGTTGTAAGACGTCAGGCGGCGAAGTTTGATGCCGGCCGAGCCCATGTAGGTAACCTCCAACGCCATGTTGCGGGTGAGTTCGCGCTGGATGGAAGCTTGCCACTGGGTGACGTAGGAAGTTCGTTCGCCGTATTGATTAATGAGCAGAAAACTGGGTGAGCCGGTGGCGGTGAACAAGCGGTCCCAGCTGAGATTGGGCCGCGTCGTGTCGGCGGTTTCGGCTTGGCGGATCGTGAACGGGATATTGCGGACGATGTCGAAGACGGCGTTGCTGATGTCCCGCACGAAGTAGACGCCGCCGCCGGCGCGGAGCACGGTCTTGGAGCTGAGTTGGTAAGCGATGCCTGCGCGGGGGCCGAAATCGTTGCGGTCCGGAACGCCCGCGCCCCGCCCGAAGCGGCCATCTCGGACGAGTTGGAAGTTGGGTGGCGCGGGGAACTGCGGGTTGCCCTCGTTGATGTCGCCTGTGCCCGCGCGCACAAAGACGGGCTCGCGGGAATTGTCCCAGAGAAAGTCGACATTAACGATGGCGTCGTGCTTGTCCATGTAAGGCGATTCGTACTCCCAGCGAAGGCCCATATTCACGGTGAGTTTGGGAGTGGCTTTCCACGTGTCCTGAACGAACAGCCCCATGTAGTTCTGGCGGAAATTGGCGATGGGCGCGCCAACCTGGCCTTCAGTGGCCGACATGAGGCCGAGCAACATATCCGCCATGGGTTCTCCGGTGTATTGGCCGTTCCACGAGAAGCGGCCGCGGGGCACGACGGCGCCAATCTGGTTGTAACGCAGGCGGCGGTATTCGCCGCCCACCTTGACGCTGTGCTTGCCGACGGTCCAGGAGAAGTTATCGCTGAACTGGAAGGTGGTGTTCCAGTTTACGAACGGGCAGTCATTGCATTCGCCAACGCTGGCGAAGCCGGTGATCCCGAACACGGGGATACCCCAGAACAGCGGGTCCTGGGAGATGCCCTGAAGGCCAAGTTCGCCGACGACATTGCGCTCGAAGGCGCGCTGCTGAATGTTGCGCGAATTGAAATAGTTCATGCCGAACAGGAACTCATTCACCTTATTGGCGCCGATCACCTTGGTGTAGCCGAGAACGCCTTGCTGGCCGAGGATGTTGACGTCATTGCCCTGGTCCCTGATGGCGGAGGGAATGTACTGCGGCTCCTTGGTTTGGGAGAAACGGAAGAAGAACGTGTCGTAGGCGCTGACGTTCAAATCGGAGCGGAAGGTGTATTGATCCCCGTCGGTCTTGCGCGATTCATCATTCAGGTAGTTGTTGGCGATGCCCAGGCTTCCTGTCCCGGGCTGGTTGGGCAGCGGAAAGAATTCGTTTAGGACGCGGCGGGAAATGGGATGGATGCGGGTTTGGGGAATCAGGCCACCGGCGAAGATTTGGCCTGGGTTGAGCGGATCGCGAATGGCCTTGTTGAGGAAGCCAAAGTCGCCGCTGCGGTAGCGCGCGTCGGGCAGAGTGTTGGTTTGAGTGAGGGCGCGGCGTTCGCGCAGGCCCTCGTAGTTGAACATGAAGAAGAGCTTGTTGCGCCCATCGAATAATTTGGGGATGCGAACGGGGCCGGAGAATGTGCCGCCGAACTGGTTGCGCTTGAAGGGCGGGTTGACCCGTGCAAAGAAGTTGCGCGCGTCGAAATACGCATTGCGGACAAAGGCGAAGGCGACGCCGTGGAGGTTATTGGCGCCGCTCTTGGTGGAGACATTCACTTGTGCGATACCGCGTCCGTATTGGGCCGAGAAGAGGCCCGATTCGACTTTGAATTCCTGCAACGCGTCGATAGACGGCAAGAAGAGATAGGTGTTGAAGTTGGGGTCTGTGTTCTCCATTCCATCGAGCGAATAATGGTTGAAGTGCACACGCTGGCCGGCGACGTTGAGGGCGAACTGGTTGCGGGCGCCGCCCATGCGCTGCTGGCCCTGGCTGGAAGCCGGACCGTTGGTGGTTGCGCCGGGAATGAGCGAGGCGAGCTGCAGATAGTTTCGCCCGTTGAGCGGCAGTTCGACGATGCGCTTATTTTCAATAACCGTGCCGACCGAGGTGGACTCAGTATCGAGAACCGGGGCGCCGCCAGTGACTTCGACGACTTCGGCGATGTTGCCGACTTGCAGCGCGAAGTTCAAAGCAAGTACTTGGCCAACCTGGAGGTTGACGTCGTTGCGCACCTGTGCGCCGAAACCCGACTTTTCCATTCGGACGTTGTAGATGCCGGGCATCAGAGCGGGCACGCTGAAAACGCCAGAGTCGTTGGTGTCGACGGATCGAACGAGGTTGGTGGCCGGATTGGTGACGGTCACCTTGGCTCCGGCGATGACGGCGCCGCTCGAATCCGTGGCGGTGCCCGTGATTTCACCGACTGGCGCTTGGGCGAACAATGCGCAAACACCCAGAAGCAGCAGGCCGAACCGAGACAGAACCCGGTTCGAAACGAAATTCCGATAAGGGTGAGCGCCAATGGAAGACGCGACTGGGCCACTCATGACAGCGATCGACGGCGCCGTGGTCCTCGGTCCGGTGGCTGTTCCGGTGAGAATTGGCATTGCAGGGTCCGGCAGGCGAAATGGCGCATTGGTATTAGCTGATCGGTTTTTAGCCATCATGGATTCTCCCCTTCGGTGCGTAAACGCGGAACAGATTCCAGACCAGTCGCCATTCAACGGCGCTGCCGCCATCAGCCGCGTTCCCATACATTCTATCCGATCCCCGCCCGCATGCAAGCAGTTATTTAAATATGTAAGAAAGAACACAATCGAATTGGGGAGTGCGGTCCAATGGGGTTTGTCCGTCGCTTATTTCGGCGTCGGCGTCGGCGGAACGCGGGAATAGCGGATGATTGCACTCCAGGGCGGGGACTATTTCTCGATTTATATTTAGAGTTTTCTGGCCGCCTGGAAGGAAACCAGAAGAATAGCTTAAGCTAGGCTAGCCGCAATAGCCGCAATACTCTTCACTTAACAACATTTCTCTTCTATTCTGTTCTAGAGATCGGCCACATTGGTGGCGATTGGCTACGTACGTTCGCGACGGCCGGATTCTGAGAACCGAGCCAGCTACTAACAGCGTGTACGACTACGGCGTGAAAAAAGATGTCGAGAACTTACCCCAGCTTCAGGAGGCTATGACGGGGATCATCGACAACTATCACCACGTCCAGCAAGACATCCTGGAGACCTTCGTTGACGGCGGCCAGCTTCGGCAACTGGCGGAAACAAACCTGCTGCCCATCGGCAAACGGATTCCGGGACCTTTCGAACCGCCGATCTATACGCCCCGACTCTGGAAGCACTGGGCTGCTCAGAGGCCGACTATTCGCTGGCATCGCTTCGCTATGATCTGTCCAAGCCGAGGGCCAAAAAGCTCGTCCAGAGAGTCCCGAACACACGTCGATATCGTCTGATCGGCAAGGGGCTACTCGATCTGCGTTGGGTTTCTAAAACTGTTCGAGAGGATCTACGCTCCATTAACGGCCGGATTATTGAAGCCGGCGCCGGGAGATCGCAAACTCGCCGACGAGAAGGGTACCCAACTGGACCGGCTCTATCAAACCGTCACCAACGATCTCGACGAACTTCTGAAAGCCGTAGGCATCAGGATCGCCGCTTGACGTTGGCGGCAAACGAGAACAAATTTCTCGTTGCCTGCCGTATAACGGCACTAAGCTCGGGGCTAAGCTTTCTCTTTAACAGGGAACTCGGCGGAATCGGTGCGCGCAACGCGCATGATCTCCTGCATCCGTCGGACGATGTCGGGTTTCGTAGCGGCGAGGTCGCGCGTTTCGCCAATGTCGGCTGACAGGTCGTAGACTTCGACCGGCGCCGATGGTAAGCCGCGACGGACGCCTTTCCAGTTGTCGAAGCGAACGCCCTGCGAGAAGCCGCCTTCGTGAAACTCCCAGTAGAAGTACTCACGTTTGGCGACGCTGCCGCCAGTGATCAGCGGCGCGAACGATACGCCATCAAGGCCCTTTGGAGCGGCCACGCCGGCGAGTTCCGCGACGGTTGGCAGCAGGTCCCAGAACGCCCACGGCGTGTTGATGGTCTGCCCAGGTTTGATCACGCCTGGCCACGCGGCTATTGCTGGAACTCGGATGCCGCCTTCATACAGGGCTCGCTTTGTGCCCCGCAGCGGACCACTGCTCTTAAAGAACTCAGCATCGTGACCGCCCTCGTGATGAGGCCCGTTATCGCTTGAAAAGATCACCAGCGTGTCGCGATCGAGACCGCGCGTCCGCAGCGTATCGAGCAGTGCGCCTACGTCGCGGTCCATGCGCGTCACCATCGCCGCAAAGTTCTTCTCCACGGCGGGCCACTCGCGATCGGTGTAGGGCGCGTCAGTGGGAACCTCCATGCCGTTGCCCGTTTGGTTGCCGCGCTCGTTGTTGGCGTGCGGGATGGTGTACGCGAGATAGAGAAAGAACGGCGACCCAGCCCGCTGCTCGCTCAAAAACTTCTGGGCGCGCTTGGTGAACAGGTCATGACTGTACTCAGTGCGGCCTGGTCCGAAGTTGCCCGCAAGGAAGTACTCGCGCCCGTTCTCCCAAAGCTGTGTCGGATAGTAGGTGTGCGCGTGCATCTGATCGAGATAGCCAAACCACTCGTCGAACCCCTGCTTTTCCGGCGTGCCGCTGTTAGATGCCGTGCCGAGCCCCCACTTACCGATCAGCGATGTTCGATAGCCCGCGCTCTTCAGGAGGCGCGGAACCGTCGGCGTGTCCAGTGGAAGATCGACACGCGCGTTGCCGCGTATAAAGGCGTGGCCCATGTGCTTGCCGGTCATGAGCCCGCAGCGAGAAGGCGCGCAGACGGTGCTGCCCGCGTAGGCCTGTGTGAAGCGAATGCCACTGGTGGCGAGGCGGTCGAGATTCGGCGTTTGAATGAGCTTCTGGCCATAGCAGCCGAGGTCGCCATAACCGAGGTCGTCAGCGAGGATGAAGATGATGTTTGGCTTGCGCGGCTGTGCGGCCAGATCAACGGCAGCGGCAGCGAGGCCTCCGGCAAAAACTCGGCGGGTCAGCATCCAATGATGATAGCCAGTTCAGGCTAGTGTAGTGTCCAAGAATTAGCTGGCCTTTCGTTTGCGCGTTTTGGGGAGGGTGGAACCGGGCTGAATCTGTTCAAGAGTTTGGCGGCGCCGAGTTAGTTTGGCGAGGATGGATTCGACTGTGGCTTTCCAGACGAACGGTTTGGCTTTTCATTCCAGGCAGCCAGGAATTCTTCGATGGCGGCGATGAGATCACCGACATCCAAGAACGAGCCGCGGCGGATGCGCTTCTTGATCAACTCGTCAAACCAGCGTTCAATGAGGTTCAGCCAACTGGAACGGGTGGGGACAAAGTGGACGACGAAGCGGGGGTGTTTCTTGAGCCAGAGTTTGACCTCTGGGGTCCTGTGGGCGCCGTAGTTTGTCCAGGACCAAATGCAGCGGTGTGCCGCCCGGAAACTCACGATCGAGGCGACGTAGGAATTTCACAAACTCCTGATGCCGGTGACGCTTGTAGCAGTCGCCGATGACTTTGCCATGCAACAAC
>Ga0163150_10009460_pt1 | contig 10780 bp, 12 predicted proteins | sample OliLakLV19P2IB_FD_148628 | JGI IMG/M metagenome (GOLD analysis project Ga0163150, IMG submission 148628) | Freshwater microbial mat bacterial communities from Lake Vanda, McMurdo Dry Valleys, Antarctica - Oligotrophic Lake LV.19.P2.IB | ecosystem: Environmental > Aquatic > Freshwater > Lake >...
GGCTAGAGTGCTGTTTACTCTTGTCGGCGGCTAGACATGGCCGCAATGACGATGCCGACGACTATACCAATGGCGATTCCCATGCCGATGTTATCCAGCGCCACGCCCAACGCCACGCCGACGCCAATACCTATCGCAACGCCCACGCCCATATTGATAGCGCGATTTTGCGAGTTCATCGGCTAGCCTTTCGCCCCGTTGAAGTAAAAACGTACTACGGATACGTCATCCTCTTTTATGACCTGTTGATTCTCTGAGAAACGGGTACGCAGTTCTTCGCCGCCCATCATTTGAGCCACCAGCGCAGCGAATGCTTTCACCCGGCGCACGGTATCGAGGCCCGATAACGCCGCAAGCTGGAACGAACTTTCGTCCTTCATCATCAGGTTGACGCTTCCGTAAGCGAATGGCTGCACCTGACCGCCAACCATCCTTGGATCGGAATAGCTGAACGAAATACCGGCCAAATCTGTGAATGGAATCTGTTTGCTGCCGATATTGATGCGCTGCTGGCGGCGGTTGATCTCAATCGACGGTTTGCGTAAGCCAGAAATCATTCGCAAAACCACAACCACCAATAAAGCACATATAACTCTCACCGACCAAACCACGCCGTTAGGCTGTGAATTGGCGAACATCGCTAGCAGCAGCAGCGCGAGTCCGCTGAGTATCACAATGCCCATGATGTTGGTCATACGATGCGGTTTGATGATGAGTCCGTCGGGGATGGGGGTGACATTGGCGCTGTCGATGCCGCCAGATGCGCGGCGCTCACGCCGGATAAGGAAGAAGAAGATAATGGCGATGAGCGGTAGAGCGATGATGCCTACGGTTATTGCAGTGGAGAGCAGTTGATCCGGGTTCATGGCTGACCTCGAAGTATTGTCGACGCACAGCCATAATTATATGGAGTAAAAGAGTAGTTGTAACCGAAAGATTACAGCCTCATAGCTCTTCATCCGCCGCTCTTCTCCGCGATACAGACGGATTCAGGGTAAGGGTTGTAATGTGAGTTGACAACCACTCTTTAGCACCTTACGGAGATAAACATCCCCACAGGCTTTAATGGGTTGTTGGAGTGTGCCAATCCTGATTGGCTTTTTCGGTAATCAGATAGGTCGGGTCAGTTGGCTTCGCCGGGCCGCCAAACAGCGCGCCCGCACGGGTGAGCCAGCCTTCTGTTACCAACTGCTCGCAGATGCCGTCGCGGACATCATCGGTGACAACGCCGTTTTCAACCGCGATTTTCATCACGTTTTGGCGGCGTTCTTCCAGCGATGTCAGTTGTCCGAGAAGTTCCTGACGCTGTTCTTCGAGGCGCTCCAAGTTCTTACGCGCCAAATCTCGTGAGAAGCTGCCTTCGGCAGTGGTCAGCGCTTTGCGCCAGCCATTTTCATTGCTGCTGATTTTTGCGAGGGACTTCTTGATGTTGATTTCGGTGTCCATTGCGATTCCTTTGCGACATCTACAATATCGAACTGGGAGCAGTTGCAAACAAGATGGAACAGGAATTCAGGCTTAACGTAGAGCGGCCTTTGAAACCCCTGTACGACGAATGGACACGATACTCCCTAATGAACACGCTTTAGGGGAAATATGGACAAAGTTGAGGTAATGGAAAGTATCCACTGCCAGTAAGTAAGTTGTTAATTATACGTGCTAGGTATCGAGATGGCAATAGACAATCTGCGAATTATTGAAGAGCGTCATTATAACGGCGCGTACAACCAGCAAACGAGGCATGTGTTCGCGTCGGCGCTGTCTGACTTGCGCGAAGGCAAAGAGGTTTCGCGCCGGGATGGGGCTAGAAAGACCCCAACGAAGGATACTTATAGCAGTAGATGTGTTCGGTCATACGCTTAGTCCGATAGTTGTCGAGCCAGTATCGAGAAGTTAATTCACCCGAAGGCAAATAAATATAGCCATTTGATCCTTGCTGTAAACCACCATAGGTTATGCCTGTTGCGACATATAGAAGTAGGAGTTTACCTTCCTCCCAGTAGCCCTCAATATAGTAGTAATTACGACGACTATCGCCAATGGTGAATGAGGGAAGCGGATATGGAGCGCCGGTTTCTGGATAAGATGCCATCCATTCGCTGCCATTCTCCGCGACTATTTGATAAACCGGACTTTCCATTGAACAAAAGACACTGTTGTTCCGTTGTATTTGCACAAAGATCAGCCAACATGCGAAGATCACCGAACACGTAACTAAAATCGATGACAGTAGAATAAATTTCCTGCCCAATGCTCTCGCCTCACACACTCGATGTTAGAAGTATTCTATCCCGAACGACGTAACTTGAAACCTCTCAAGGCGTGGTGTATAGTCTCCACCTGTCGCCAGCGCAAGGGGTTCAAAACCCCTTGCTGAACAATGAAGCCCACTAAAGGGGCTTAAAGGTTGCTGCTTTGAACCCCTTTAGCGGGTTTCCCAATGGCAGCCGTCGGTTTTTAACCGATGGCGAATGAATGCCTAGGACATAGCGACACAGACACGATTATTATAAGTGTATCGAGACGCTTCGACTCAGCACTCAGAACTCGGTACTCAGCACGAGGAGACACCTTATGGCAACGGACGCACGGACGTGGTTTTACTCGGTTCCAGAGCCGCGCCCCTTTTATATCGAGGAACGGGTCAATCAAACGCTGTGGCGCAACCGCTTGCAAGACCTGTACATGAGCTGCACGCAGCCCACCATCCCGATCAAGATGGAAGGGCGCTATCACAATTTGCCCGTGCGCTTCGAGTGGCAGCCGGGGAAATACTTCATCCTCAGCAGCGGCGAAGAAAATAAGGGGCTGGTCGGCGTTCTGCGGCAGGTGTTGATGTTCGCGCCGTCGTACTCCTATCACGATGCCGACGGCATGTACGTTGTCGAGTGGCGCGTTGACGCTGAGGACTCCGATGATCGCTGGCATCACATTCAGAACAACCCGCAGTTTCAGGGTGCGCGGCGCGTCAAGCGGCGTTAGTAAGGCACTGCGCCGAGAACCTGTCTGAATTGTAAGGGCCGTAGTACAGCAAGGAGCGATTCATGGCTGTTACCGTCCATCTGGAAGGCGGTTATCGTGCGACGATTCAAAGCGATGGCCAAGAATGGGTCTCAGATGAGCCAGTAGAGCGCGGGGGCACAGATGCCGGCCCCGAGCCGACGGCGATGCTGTTGGGCGCGTTGGGGTCGTGCATCGCCATCACGGTGCAGATGTATGCCGAGCGCAAGAATTGGCCGCTGGTTGGTGTCGATATAACGCTGGACATCGAGCGCTTTAACAAGAGCGCTTACACTGCCTACACGGGCGACTCGGAGTCGGCGTTCGTGCATGAGACACGGATGCAAATCGCCTTTCGCGGCGAACTCACCGACGCACAGCGTACACGCCTGTTGGAGATCGCCGGGAAGTGTCCGGTGCATCGCGTGTTGACATCGCCCAATATCATCATCAAGGAACTGGTTGACCCCGCTACCCTGCCAACCGTATAGAAAACTGTAGGGGCAGGTCTCAGACCTGCCCCTACGCCTAACCCCGCAATTTAATCACCCATTACTTATGTCCAACCGATGTTCGTATGGCATAATATGAGGAGAAACGCGACATTACACGCGGCTCTCTTATTTGGTGACCGCGTGAGAAAGGCGAACGATCCTCATGGCTGAACCAAGCTATTCCATCGATCAAGACCTGCGCGAGGCTGAGGCGATGGCCGACGCGCTCGACCCTTACATCTATCAAGATGAAATTTATGGCCGGGCAAGCGGCGGCAGCGTGATGGGCGGCCAAACGCCAGCCCTGACCATCGGCGCGCTGCTGCTGCGTCTGCGACGTTTGCACGCTCTGGCGGATACCATGTCCCCGACGCAGCGCGCTCTGCTCGGAAAGGTCGAAGCGCGGCATAACGCCATCCGCGATGAGTGGAGCGTCCACTATCAGCAAAAGCTGGTCAAAGAAGGCGAGTCGCGGCTCAAGGGCATGGACGCCTTTTTCAAAGAATGTCTGGACGAACCGCGCACCTGTTACAGCGGCTATCCGCCGGAAGCCATGCGCCGCACCATCATTCAGGAAATCGACACCACGTTGGACGCGATGAACGCATCCAGCGCCGAGCTTGACCGTCAGATCAAACGCGCCGATAGCAAGCTGCAAGGCGTCATTAAGCCATCGGAATTCATCTGGGCCAAAGCGCTTGAATCCGTCTACCCGCGTGATACCTATTGGTGGTTGTACAGCCGTCCGTCGAAGACGTAAAGGTTCGAGGGACGAGGCGCGAGGTTCGAGTAAGACAGGCAAAGTGTAAAGTGCATGGGATACACATCCCCACTTTACACTTTTTACTTTATACTCTTGAACCATGCCTCAAGTTCATCGCTCGACACTCACTCGAACAAGCGCAATCCTTCTCGCGGCGCTGGCTTTATTGGCGGCGTTCTGGATTTCATCCTATCACCTCGAACGCGAGAGCCTATGGTATGACGAAGCATGGTCGATGTGGGCCGTGCGCGGTGATCGCCTGACCGATACGCTGACCCGTGTGCGCGAGGATGTTCATCCGCCGCTGTACTTTCTGCTGCTCGATGGTTGGACGCTGCCGATGGTTGCGGGCGAGTCAGCTTACACGGCGCGGATGCTGTCTACGCTGTTCGGCATGATCGGCTTGGCCGCGACCTACGCTGTCGGCAAGCGCTTGTTTGACCGCCGCACTGCATTAACCGCGCTGGTTCTGCTGGCGACGGCCAGTTTTTTCGTTTACTACAATCGTGAAGTTCGCATGTACAGCCTCGTGCTGGCGCTGGCCTCGTTATCGACGTGGCTGTATTTGCGCTGGTTAGACCGTCCGATGTGGCGGCGCGGCTTGATTTATGGGCTGTGCATGGCGGCACTGTTGTACACACATTATGACGGCGCGCTGGTTATCGTTTCGCAAATTCTACATATGCTGTTGGTAGGGGCGATTCGAATACGGGCGACACATGTGTCGCCCCTACATAAGCGTTTGTTTGCGCGAGTGCTGCCCTATGTGATGGCGCTTATTTCGTTCGCGCCGTATGTGCCGATCATTTTGCAGCAGTTTCGCAGCAATCCGAACGGCCCGTTAGCCGCGCCTGTGCCAACTGATTGGGGCACGGTGGCGGCGTTGATCTATATCTACACCAGCACCTATTGGTGGCTGATGCTGCTGCCGTTCATACTCGGCGGAGCGCTGTTCGCTTTACGGCGCAATGGTCGTGCTGCGCTGCTGCTCCTCTTATGGCTGGTGGTGACGCCTGCCGTGCTGCTGGCGATCAATGCGTGGCTCGTGCCGATCTTCCAGATTCGCTACACGTTAGCGGCGCTGCCTGCCGGAGCGCTGATCGTCGCTTATGGGCTGCGCTATGTGAAATGGCGGCCTCTCGCGCTGGCGCTGCTGTTGTGTATCGCCTATGTGCAGCTAACCATGTTCCCGACGTTGTGGCCGCCAAAGCTGCCCTATCGTGAAGCGGTGCAAGCTGTTGTCGCCGTGCGCGGCGCGCTTGAGCCAGCGATCACCGACATCGCGCCCATCAATCCGGTGGCATACTATGATCGCCTGTATGATTTGCGGCGCGGCGTGTCGATTGATCTATCGTGGCGGCGGCACAGCCTCAACGAGATGCGTGATATTGTCGCCCATGTCGAAAGTGCGCCGTCGGTGTGGCTCATCATGCCCACTAATGTAGCTAAGACGTGGCACGCGGCGGCTTTCTTGGATGAGAACTACGGCATTGGCTACCGCGATGGCGTGATGAACATGGTCTTCTACCGCTTTGACCGCGCCGTTGATAACGACTTGAGTCTTCGCTTTGGCAGTGAACAAGAGCCTTATGCGGTGCGCTATGACGGCGATTTATCCACGCAGTACACCATCAGCGCGGGCGAAACATTGTGCGTCGATGTGCCGTTCGTGGCAGAGTCGGCGGTAGATGGGGCGCTGTCGGCGGGGCTGCACCTCGTTCATGCGTATAACTCGCTGATCGTCCAGCACGACGAAGGGCTAGGCGTTCGTGAGGCCGGTGAGCGCTTCACGTTCACGCCGTGTGTGGATATTCCGGCGGACGCGCCGATCAGCGACGACTATCATTTGCAACTGGTGGTCTATACTTGGGCGGATACGGATACGCTGCCCGTGATGGAAGTCAGCGCCGTTGCCGACCTCGCGCCTGTATGGTGGGGCGATGCGCTGATGCTCGGCGCGGTGGAAGTAATCAGTAACGAGTGATGAGCAAAAAATAGATAAATAGTCGAATTAGCTGACGACTGGTAAACCAAATTTGCGGCGGTATTTGTTTAAGATTTCAAGTTCATTTGATGATGCATCTGCAATCCAGTTTTTCCAAATTGCTGGATTGCTCTCCGGTAAATTAAGTAGGGCACTGTTTTTAGCAATGCTATCAAGCAAATTGTCTATATCAGTTCGCCGAAGTTGTCGATCACTATCTGAATATCCCCCATGCCAAAGAGGACGATGAACGTTGAAACATAAAGCTTCAAAAAGTTCACGCAATATATCTAATACACTCTTTAGATCAGCCAAACTTATAGCACTGTCCGCTAAAGTTTGAGGATTGATGTTTGTATTTAACTCGTGGTTGAAGTGAGCTAGATAGTTACCTCGAAGGTTTTTGATTTTCTTTTTCATTGCTGACAAACGTGTATCAAAATTCACTTTATTCAAAGTCGCCTGTAGCTTTTCTTTTACATCATCATTTTGTAAGTGTTGGAAGATGCCAGCCCTAAGTTTGCCAAGTGTCAAATGGTCTCCATGAGTATTATCTTTATCTCCATCTACGGCAATTCTCCAGATAATCATAATGCAGGTCTCAAGCAAGGCATTTTTCGTTAACTGCCAAAAAATTCGATCGTCCTTCGTGGGAAGAAATATATCAAATGGGAAATTTTCAATTCGCTCAATGATAAATAGGTTGCAATTTAGCGTTGCTAGCTGTTGCCGTAGAGGGTAAAGTTGGCTTTCATAAGTAGCAAGCCAACCAGTTTCCAATATGTCCTTTGCACCGATGTTCTCATCCCAATGTGTCATGGAATACGGCTTTTCATATGCGAGAGTTGTTACTCAGAACTCGGTACTCAGAACTATAGATCGTCCAGATCACCTTTATCCAGCGCGACCTGAAAAGCGCGCCCGACCATGACGATATGCTGCACCCACAGCGCTAGTTCGTCCTCATCGACAAATTCGGCCAGCGCTTCCACGAGGCCATCGGGCGAGTCGATAATCAATTCCGTCGATAAACAGGCCATCGCTTGTAACACCGCATCGCGGGATTCGGGCGGGTCAGCTTCCAGAGCGTCGACATACCACTGCTCGACAATCGGATGGACTTGCTCACACGCCGAGCCATCGCCCAACTGCTCATCCGCTAGTTCTTGAAACTCATCGAGCCAATCCGGGTCGTTGGAAGAGGAAGATTGTGGGAGTGATTGATCGTCCACTGTACTGCCTTTCCCTGCTAAAGTGGCGTGTTGCGATCACAGATGTCAAGATTAGCACGACATCTGCTAGTGAGGAAGTGTAGACCCAAGCGTGTAAAAGAACAAATGGCGCGCTGTTCCTAACAGGCTGACTCAGGCTGTAATTCAACGGTTCAGCCTGCTACAATGTGGCGCGAATGTCACTGTTTTACAACCTCTATTGTAGGTGTGCATGAAATTTTCCCGACGCTATATTCTCGTCCTTCTCGGTGTGTGTATTAGCGGTTTCTTCCTGTGGCGAGCCTTCGAAGGGTTGGATTTCGCGGCGATTTGGGTACACATTCAGCAGGCGAACCCGATATGGCTGCTGGTGGGCGCGGTGGTGTATTTCGCCGCTGTCGCCACAATCTCGCTGCGCTGGCAGTATCTCCTGCGCTCGATGACCAATGCCTCGCTGCGACAAATCATCCCACTGGTGAGCATCGGCTACATGGGCAACAACGTCTACCCGTTTCGCAGCGGCGAGATTTTGCGTATCGCCCTGCTGCGGCGCAATCACGGCATCCCCTTCGCCCGTGCAACCACGACGGTTGTGGTCGAGCGCGTGTTCGACGGGTTGGTGATGCTGACGTTTATCCTTGTGCCGCTGCTATTTATCGACATTTCATCGCCCGTAGTACGACGAGTAGCGCTGGTCGCTGCGCCGTTGTTCCTCACAGCACTGGCGGTCTTTCTACTATTGGCCGCTCGTCCGAACCTGCTGCGGCGCTTGGTCGCGCTAGTGGCTGACCGCTTACCGGGCAAGTTGGGCGACGTGCTGCGCCATCTCGGTGAAGAAGTTATCGGCGGGCTGGAATGCCTGCGCTCGCCGTCGGATTTGGCGGGGGCGGTAGTCGCTTCATACCTGTCATGGGCGATTGAGGCCAGCGTCTATTGGATTGTGTCGTTCGCCTTTGATCTCAACCTGAGCTATGCCGTGATGCTGCTGACAGTCGGCGTGGTCAACCTCGCGGGGTTGATTCCAGCGACGCCGGGGCAGATTGGCGTGTACGAATTTTTCGTGCGGACGGTATTGATAGCGGCGGGCATCGACGAGACGCGGGCCACGGCCTACGCGCTGGTGGTTCACGCGGTGATCTGGCTGCCGGTGACATTGGTCGGGCTGTATTTTCTGGCGCGGCAAGGACTCAATCTGGGGTCGCTCACCCATGCGCGTCAGCTTGGCGGAGAAGCTATTAGCAGTTAGCTTTTAGCCGTTAGCTAGGAGAAAAGGCGTTGCGCGATTTTAGAAAAATGGCAGTTTGGGCAAAGGCACATACCCTGACGCTAGCGGTCTATCGCGTGACCAATCAGTTCCTAAAGAAGAACTCTATGGGCTGACAAGCCAGATTCGGCGGGCGGCATCATCTATTCCAGCGAACATCGCTGAAGGCTGTGGCCGAGGCGGCACTAACGAATTCGCACATTTTCTTCGGATAGCCGCTGGTTCAGCAAGTGAGCTAGAGTATCATCTGTTATTATCGCGGGATTTAGGATTATTGTCCGAAAGCCTTTATCTCCCGTTGAATGATGATGTAAATGAAGTGAAACGAATGTTGAACGCTTTTATCAAAACGCTAAAAGCTGATAGTTAACGAGTTAGACAAAGTAGTTCACGAAGAAATTGAGTTAGATATTGAGGCTATGATTTCTCACCCACAAATCAATTCGTATCTTCCAAAGCTAAAGGCTAACAGCTAATGGCTAACAGCTTACCAACGACTGATGGCTTGAGAGTAGCGATTATTGGCGCGGGCGCAACCGGAATGGCGGCGGCGTGGGACTTGGTGCGCGCCGGCCACAAACCGATCTTGTTCGAAGGACAAGCACAGGTCGGCGGCCTTGCTGGCGGCTTCCGCGACGAGAATTGGGAATGGTCGCTGGAGAAGTTCTATCACCACTGGTTCACGTCCGACGCCGATGTGATGGGCCTGATTGAAGAAATCGGCTACAGCGACAAGGTGATTATTCGCGGCCAGAAAACCAGCTATTGGCTGAACGGCAAGCTGTTTCAAGTCGAGGTTTCGCTGCGTCACGCGCCGTTTTTGGTGTGGAAACTGCCGCTGTCGTTCATGGCGATTGTCCGTATGGGCTTGGCGGGCGTTTACCTTAAGCTGACCAAGAACTGGCAGCCGCTCGAAAAGCACACCATTGATGACTGGATGCGCCGCTACATGGGCGACGAAGCCTACGAAAAACTGTGGCGTCCGCTCATCATTGGCAAGTTCGCAGACCGCTATAAAGAAGTCAATATGGCGTGGCTGTGGTCGCGCATTTATAAACGAACGCCGCAGCTTGCCACATTCGAGGGCGGCTTTCAGTCGTTTCTGGATACGCTGGCCGACGCGATCAAGGCGCGCGGCGCAGAGATCAGGCTGAACACTCGCGTCGATGAAATCCTCATCGAGAACGAGAAGCCTGTGCTGGTCATCAACGGCGAGAAGCACGAGTTTGACCGTGTGATTAGCACGATGTCGCCGCGACAAATGTTGAAGATGGCTCCGGCGCTGGTCAACATGCCCTATGGCAAGCAGATGGAAGCGCTGGACAGCATCGGCGCGGTGTGCCTCGTGCTGGCGCTTGATCGCCAGTTCATGAAGGACGGCACGTACTGGCTCAATCTGCCCTCGACCACGCCCGATAAGAAGCAGAGCCAATTTCCATTTCTGGCGCTGGTTGAGCATACCAACTGGATGGACAAAGAACACTACAACGGCGACCATCTGCTGTACTTGGGCGATTATGTGCCCGCCGATCACGAGTATTTCACGATGAGCGACAAGGATTTGACGATGCGTTTCGTATCGATCTTGCCGCGCTTCAATCAGGATTTCAATCCGAGCTGGATACGTAAGTCATGGCTGTTCAAAGCGCCTTACGCGCAGCCTGTTCCCGGTGTTAATCACAGCGCCAAGATTCCGCCGCTGGTGACACCGCTGCCCGGTGTCTATTGGGCCAGCATGAGCCAAGTTTATCCGTGGGATAGAGGTACGAATTACTCGGTGGAGATGGGGCGGCGTGTGGCGCAGATCATCCTCAAGCAGGACTGGCAGTAGCTTCCAATGATCGACCCCCGCTTGCAAGGCAAAATCGCGCTCGTGACGGGCGCGAATCATGGCATCGGCGCGGCGATTGCGAAGGCGCTGGCAGCACAGGGCGCGAAGGTGTTCGTCACCTACCTGCGCTCGGAAGCTGGAGCAGAAGGCGATTCATCTTCCGAAGCGGGAGAGGCATTCTTCGCCCACGAACAGGCGTCGAATGCCGACGCGGTTGTGAGCGCCATCCGTGA
>Ga0163150_10009464_pt1 | contig 10777 bp, 11 predicted proteins | sample OliLakLV19P2IB_FD_148628 | JGI IMG/M metagenome (GOLD analysis project Ga0163150, IMG submission 148628) | Freshwater microbial mat bacterial communities from Lake Vanda, McMurdo Dry Valleys, Antarctica - Oligotrophic Lake LV.19.P2.IB | ecosystem: Environmental > Aquatic > Freshwater > Lake >...
TGGCCCGTGCCTGGCAATAAGCACTTGTATCGTCGCTTGGCAGTTCCTTGCCTGCCTTGGCCCGCAAGGCTTGGACCCGGCGCACCGCATCTCGACAAGGAACGACCCGAAGACGTCATACCTTGACTCTTGACAAACCACCCAAATGAGAAAACCCAAACAAGAGAAATACGCCTACGATGCTCGGGTGGCACTTTGGCCAAACAGGGATCCGATCGAAGAAGAAGGCGGCAACAACCTGTATGGGTTTGTTGGAAATAATGGGGTGAATGAGGCGGATTATCTAGGACTCGATTTTATTGCATTGGCATCACGCCCCCTTGATGGCTGGGAACGCTTAAATTTAGGCGTGCTATATCACACCTCTATCGAATATTGGGAATCTGATTGCCCCGTTGGTAAGGAGGAGTATGAGAAGAGCGACTTCAAAAAGCGATTCCCTAAAGCCAAGATGGTTGGCTCGGTTGAGCTGGAAGCGTTTTCTACCTGGGTGGCTGATAGCGTGGTTAATACACGAGGAGGAGGGAAATACACAAAGACCGTTGAAGTTAGTGTATCTACCATAAGATACGACATTTCCACCGGAACCCGGTTTGCCGCTTTCCATGACGATCTTGGCCTCGTATCTGGTGCTGCGGCCACCTTAACGCTTTGGAACCGCGTGAAAGATATTGCCAAAGATTATGATTTCGCGGAACAATTTGGTCACGGGGCTAACTTTAATAATTGGCCGAATTCACTCTATGCCGCCTTTGGGAATAACTGCCACGTTTTTTCTGGTTCTACTATTCGTAGCGTTGGCTACTCCGTCCCCGACTTAAAGTGGCACATGCGTAATATAGGCAAGGATCCTTCTCAGGTGACGAAGTAGTTTAGAGGAGTTCCCCGCAGAAAATGAGCCGCATCATTCAATTTATAGGAACGCTTTTGACCAGCCTGCTTTTGGTCGGTTGCGACATATCGATGTTCTCTGGAAAAACACAAGTAATTGACAATCTATCGAGCTTGGTGTCAGGAGATAATGTGTGGCCAGTTGAGTTAAGCCGAAAGCCGGGTCCAATGTGGTGGATTTCGATAGATATTGTAAAGACACCCATATCATGGAGTTCAGCCTCGCCATCGCTGCGTGATAATCACGTTACAATTATGTTGAAAAATACGGACGGCTCAACCTTGGTGATTGTTCGGCCGGGCCGGGGTCGAGAGCTTGTTCCTTCTGGGGGATTTATCGAGCTATATGCGGGATCGCTCAAGACAATGACACACGCTGATTCTATTGCAAGCCTCGCCCCAGAGGCTGACGGAAACAGGAGCGGTTTTGTGCGAGTTGAATATATAATAAGATCGGACAATGCTGTGACCTTTGATGCGCCGATTCCACTTATTGCTTATCGTCCGCCGTGATGATGCACGATCCGAGGGGGGCCAATACAAATGGGGTCAGGCCGTTGTTTGTTAGTTATTTGGTGTTCGCAAGGTCTTGAATGATCCCCAGTCGGCACGTCGCCCGCCAGCCCGCCGCCGAGCCTCTGGGCTGTCATGCGCCCTGCTTCCTCCCTCGCTTGCGCTCAGTCCGGTGAGGTGCGACCCCGCCGGGGACGGCCCACGGCACAAGAATGTGCCGCAAAACATCGAACCGAAGACGTCATACCTTGACTTTTGACAAGAGCCCTTCGAGCCGCTCCTTTTTTAGCTCATCCGCCAGATAACGACGCACAAACTGGCTGGCAGATGCCGGTTGGCCCATTCCGAGTCGCTGGGCGATCCAGCCGTTGCTCGCCGACGTTGTTTGTTTCAAAGCAGCCGCTAGCAGCGCTTTTTCATCGGCAGACTTCTTGTCCGAGAGTGCCGCCAGATCGATTTTCGCCACTACTGCGCAAGCCTGCAGCACCTCCTCCCACATAACCGCACGCTCGGCCTTTGCAGCGTCCGGCTCCAGACCGGCGAACCGCCGTTCCCTCCACTGCGAGAGTTGCTCCTTCATGCCATCGCGCAGGGTTTGTCGGAATTCCTTGCCTCCCACGCACCAGCCCTGACTGAGATGCTTGGCCACGAGTTGGTCACGGGCTTCCTTTTCGCCCATCAAAACTCCAAGTCGGTCGCAATACAGCTGCCAGCCCTCGGTCGTGTTCAGCATACCGCCCACCGCGTTCATCAACCACTCCCCATCCTGCCAGGCCGCAGGTTTCCCTGATAAATAGTGCCACAGGCTGCTCCCCCGGTAGGTCCCGATTTCTGACACCGCCACGGCGTGCGCACGCGCCGGGTTTAGGTGGATGTAATCGCAGACCCTGCGGTAACCTTCACCGTCCTCGATCACGAGCGATTTGAACCGCCCCTGAAACGGACGCCCGATCTGACTCCTAAACCGGTCAAACCGTCGCGCCCACGTGCCCTGCAACCACTTCATCCCCAAGCTCAGGTTCGGTTCGGGCGTTTCTAACGCCAAGTGAAAATGGTTTCGCATCACCACATACGCCGCGACTCGCCAGCCAAACTTTACCGCCGCCTCCCCCAGAGTTCGTTCAAACGCCTCGGTTGCGCCCTCCTCTTGGAATAAATTCCGGCGGTAGTTACCGCGATTGATCACATGGTATCTCGCTCCGGCGTATTCGATTCTCGGCGGTCTGGTCATGCCGACGAAACAGCTTTCCCTATCACGTTTTGTCAAGAGTCAAGGTATGACGTCTTTGATCCCTTTTTGATCCCTTCCCGGTTCGATCCGGTGATAGGTTACACTTTGTCCGGGGAGATAGGTGACACTTTTGATATAAGGATTGGGCCTGCCGGATCGAGGCTATAATGAATTATATCAAGGGAGGGGTGCAGGGGAGGGAGCTTGCTCCCTCCCCGCTCTGAATGCCGCCGAAGGCGGCCGGTTTGGTCGGTGCGCGAGGGCGCAAGGGGGCGACGTAGGCGGCAGGTGTGAAGCGGCCGCCCTCGGCATCGAAGGCGAGATGCCCCTATCCGCCACCACGATCGCGGCGGCGGCCAGATATTTGCCGAGATGCCGACCGATACGGCAGCCAACCACATCTTGATCGGTCTGCGGACTGCGCCGCAACCACGCATCGATTTTGATCAACGCCTCCGTCAGCCGCTCGCTTTGGCGTTGAAGCATCGCGCGTTCTTTTTCGACCCGCGCTCCACTGCGGGATAAAAAACCTTTCGCCGGGCTCCCCTCCGGGCTTCTCGACTAGGCGCACCACCAGTCCGTCCTGCACGGTTTTCCAGTCAGTTTGTTCGAGCAAGGTTTGCTCATGGGCACGCAGCCAACTCTTCGGCGTGCCGACCAGATAACGCGCCTTGCGCTCGCGCAGGTGCTCCAGGTTGGCCTCGCTGACCACGCCCCGATCCATCTCCAGACCTGCTAGGCCATGCCGTATTTATTTTCCATTACACGCACGATCGTCTGCACGGTGGACACATCGGCGCGGTTACCCGCAAACACCTCGAAGCTCAGCGGCAAATCAACTCGACGGCTCATCTCACTACAAGCCGCGAATTGATGAAACTCGCTTTGACCCCTTCGGCCGGACGGACCCCTTCGGCCGGACGGAAGCGGTAGGGCAGGACGGAGGACATGGGCGATTAAAAGGGAAGCGAAAGGGTGTTGAGCGGGGCTTAACCTTCGATACCGGGTGCCATTACAATTTTTCGAGAAGGGAAGATTGCGAGGGAGATGAAAACCAACCCCGTAACGATAAAGAGTAGGCCGGCCAACGCGATGAGGGCGGTGCTGCCCCATTGGCCGAAAAGTCCTTCGCAGAAGCGACTGAACCAGTCGAGTGGGTCTTTACCTACCGGACCGGATATTGCAGAAACGAACGCCTGTTCCGGATTGGCCTTATCGTAAAAAACGCGACAAGGTTTATATAGTCGTAGCGCCAATGTGGGACCTCCGTGACGGCCGATGTGTGAAAGCCGCGCCACAGCTACCCCGTTCGCTTCAAAGGAGAAGATCGGGCGGAATTGCGTAGAATAGGGCTCTGCAAAAAGAAAGAAGTTTTTCTTTTCAGGCTTAACGATAACCCCGTTTCTCGCGTAAGAATAATCTATTAGTGAATTTCCTCTTTGGGTTTTGAGAAGCTCAGCGTCAGTTACATCAAAAACGCCATGGATACGGATTTCACCCGCGTTTGGAGATTCAATTTCGTTTTTGGCTAAGACCAGTTTTCCGTCCTTAAGGTCGAAGACCTCCGGGATCTTAGTTACGTCGAGATATCCTTTTATGATTTCGGTTTTCTCGATCCGAATAACGCGAGTGGGGTCGGGTGACTTGCGGGTCTCGCGTAGCAAAGCCCAGCGGACGATATCCGCGTTGCCGCGAACGACTAGATCGAGGGTAGTTTGTATGCTCTCCGTTAAAGGCACGGTCGCGGGGGGCGGGTTGGACTCCGTTTCTGTGGCCGGGTCTGCGGAGGGATTGGCCGAGCCCTCGGGCTCCGCATTTGCTGGTAATATGCGGGAAGTGCGGAGTTCGTAATTACTGTAATTAGCTTGGATGCGGTCGCCGTTGGCGAGTGTAAGCAGAAGGTCGGTATCGATGCCTGCGAGGATATCGGCAGTCTCTGAGCGTTGCAGCACCATTCCGATAAGTTGGCCGTCGACGGCTTGACCCAGAAACCTTAGTTTAAGTTCGCGCTGACTCCAAATAACAGAGCTGAGCAGAAAAGCGCAGCCGATTAGGGGGAGGATGGAGAGTCTAAGAAAAGGAGGCATAATAATCAATCGATTCGGGGTTGGTTTGTTGCCGCGCCGCCAGTTTCTTCAACAGGCCGGAATTCAGTCACTCCCAGAGGTTTAATGACACCGGTGCGGACTTTCCATGCGAAATAGACCAGAATGGCGAGGCCAACGAAATCCAACATAATCATGAACAGATAACCGCTGAAGTAGTTGTAGGTTCCTTCGGGCATGAACCAAAATGAGTATAATGTTACCCAGATACCTAACCCGTTCAGGGTGATCATACGGGTGATGCTGCGAACCAAGTTCATTCCCGCTTGGGCGGTTCCCATTTTATCGCGCGGAATATAATCAAAGATGAGCGGCATGAGGGCGATGCCTGAAAATTGTCCTATCATGGATTGCAGCTGACCAAAAAAGATCATGTGCCCGATGGTTGGACGCTGGTCGGGTAGATAAAACTGGACGAAGATGTAATAGGCGATGCGTGCGATCATCCCCCCCACCACACCGATGGTGAACATCTTCAGTTTATCCATATTTCTCGTGAAATAGGCGATAAGCGGTATAGCTATGAAAAGGTTGATCATGCCGCCGACGAACATATTCGTCCCCATGTCCTGTTTCGAGTAACCCCACTGATCAAAGATGAGCAGGGCGTCGAAATTACCTAGGCCAGTGCCCATGAAAACCGTGCCGAAGACTAGAAGATAAACCGGCCAAAGAGACTTTTGGGCAAAGAGTTCGAGAAAGGGCCCTTTTATGCCGCCTCCACTGTCGGACGGCTCGATGGGGCCGATAGGTTTTCGCTCGCGAACGAAGAGCACGAGAATGAGCGTGCAGAAAAAGAGACACGCTGCACCCCACCAATAAATAAGCATTTCGCCACTAAGAGTAATACCGACGGCGTTCACGACGTCATCGAAGCGACCGGCAATCACGACCCCAGAAAGCAAAATGATTGCTTGAAAGAACCAGGCTCCGATGGCTTGGGAGCGAATTCGTTGCTCGGGGGGAACGATTTCCATCACCAAGATATCGTAGGTGGCTCCGAGATCCCAGAATATAAGCCATAGAACGATTAAGACGCCCATGGGGACGGCGTTACCTGCTAGCGGCAGTAATAAGATGACCGTTCCTAGAACTACAAACGAGGTGACGATGAAGGGTAAGCGTCGGCCGAAGCGAGTCCAGATTCGGTCGCTGTAGTAAAGACACGGCGCCGCGATCACTAGGTTGAATAGAATGTCTAGGGTAGATACCGAATTTAAAATAAACGGCGACTCGATGTATTTGCGCATCGTGAACGTCATGCTGCCGGAGGCAAATAGGGCCAGGAGACGGGCGGAGCCGAGGAATTGCAGTAGAATGATCCAGCGCCAGGGGATGCGTTTGTGTTGGGTTTCGATGAAGTGCATATGACGGATAGGGGGTTCTGGTGGGGTTTTCGGAAATTAGAGTGGCGGCTCAAAAAGGCGGCTCAAAAAGGGATCAAACCCTAAAAGGGCTCAAAAAGGGGGCAAGCCCTAATGTCTGTTATTTTTAATCTACACCACGAAGTGAATGTGTCGACCACAGACATTAGGGTTTGCCCCCTTTTGCACGACCCCTTTTGCACGACCGTGTATGGGCCGAAGAAGCGTTCGTGTTGTAGTCGATGAGGTGGTTATGCCGCTCTAAAGGCGGTAGGCCAAGTTTTGATGGATTTGGTTTGGACTGGGTCAAGCAATGAGGGTCGTTGTTAAGCTCGGATTTGCGAATAGTTCGCCTTGCGCTTCAGTTACACGGCATTACCCCTCGTCTCTGCCTAGGCCGGCAACGAAGGCATTAAACGAGTCTGCTATTTTAACTATAAGGCATTGCCCGGTTTCTTCGTCGATAAGCTCATGGTCTATGAAAAAATCTTCCCGACTTGGTGGGGTGCCAGACCGAAACAAATATAGTTTCCAAAATTATCTATACCAATAGGCAGAAACTTAACATCGAACGCGTCTTGAACTAGGTGACACTCAACAGGTAACTGTTCCACAGGGAAAAAGCTTTCTAAGCAAAGAGGTGGATCAGGATATTCGTCTGGAACCGCGTAGGAATATTTATTCTCAAAATCCACGCTACCACCATTTTGAAACGAAATAAATTCCACGTAATCACGCGGGAGTGAAATCCCTAGTTGCGCTTCGACATTCCTAACTGCCTCAGCTGTTGCAGGGGACGCGCTTGATCGATACTTAAAGGAGGGCATGGTATTAAAAGACAAAATGCACCGATTTATGGGTTTGCCCTGGAGTTCAGAAATTGGGGCAGGCCGTTGTTTGTTAGTTTTCCGGTATTTCTTCCGTGTATGGACCGAAGTAGCTTTCCCGGTTTTACTCTCCGCGACGCGGGCTGCGACTCGGTCGAGACGTATGTGAACCGGCATCCAACGAACTCGTGTTAATCGAGGAGCTCGTTGGCAAGCCGGAGCACGTGCGCGTGGGGCGGGTGGGTTGAGCGCGTCGTTTCAATCACAGCCACGCCGTTGGGGGGGAGAGTGAGACCGTCGTTGACGCCGCGATCCGTCACCAAATCGTGTCCCGACGGAGCCTCGGGAATCGGAGTGGCGGTCTCGTTGTGATTAATCAAAAACCAAAGGCGGCGTGTGGCGTTCTCGCGACACACCGCCTCAATGCGCGAAGGCAGACCGGGCAGGATGCGTTGCAATCCCGCGCCCGCGATCACGCGGGGCAGCAGCACCTCGAGCAGCGCGCCTTCCAAATTAGAACCCACGTAATACACGCGACCGGCGCCATGACGGCGGCAGGTGATCGCCGCTTCGTCAGTCAGGTGGCGCCCGCGCCAGCGGGCGACGACCTCCGTGTCCGCGTCGGGCAAAAGCTGTTCATACCACACTCCCGCTGGAATGCTGGCGTCCGCAAAGTCCAGCTCGAGCGGGCGCTCCTCCGGGGTGTTGCGTATGCCGTATTCCTCGACGCGCACGCCGGCCAAGGTGCGCAGTAGCCCGGGAAACGTGTCGGTCACCGCACGATTGGTCCAGTCGCGCGTTCCGCTGCGGGCGCCGATCACGAGCGTGCCGCCGTCCGCGACGTAGCGTTCCAAGGGCACCACCCAGTCGGGATGAATAATCGGCCAGTGCGGCAATACATACACGGGAACGCCGCTCAGATCATCGGTCGGATGGATGCAGCCGACGGCGTATCCGGCCTGGAAAAACCACTGGTGCACGCCCTCGGCCATCTTCTGCGGCCCTGGCAAGGTCAGCGGATAAGCCTGATCACCCAACGCCTCGTCGTTGTCGCTTGCAGCTACAGCGACCTGGACCACGACCGAGGTGCCGCGCAGCGCGACGCCGACGCGGGAGATCTCTTCGCCAAGTTGGCAAAACTCGCGGTAGCGGCGACGAGGCTGGTTGTCCGCGTCGAGCACGCCTTGCCAGTGGATTTCATGACCGAAACTACAGGTGCGCCAGTTGAACAAAAACAAACCGTCGGCCCCGCGCGCCAGTGCCGTGTAGGCGAGGCGGCGCAGCTCGCCGGGCTCGGGCGTCTCGGTCGTGCGCCAGGGACCGCTGCCGGCGCCCGCCTGCGACTCAAGCACGAGGAAATTGCCGGTCCACGCGCGCACGCGGTCGAGGTTGAACGCATGCGAGGCCGGACGCTGCTGCGGGCTCTGATTGAAAAACGGATACGAGTCGTAGCCGAGCACGTCGAGCTGACGGCCAAACTCGCCGCGGTAATCGAGACCGGGAAAACAGCCGTTGTGGGTGATCCACCAGCCGGGGTTCGCCTCGCGCAGGATGGCGACCTGCTCGCCTTGGAACACCACGATCTCGTCCGACAAAAAACGCCCGAACTCAAGACGGTGCGATTGGCTGGGTCCGGCAGGACGCGCGAGGGGTGTGGGAATTTCGTCGAAGGACCCGTAGGTTTGGGACCAGAACGCGTTGCCCCACGCCTCGTTCAGCGCGTTGATGTCACCATCGTAACGGTGTCGGAGCCACCCGCGAAAGTTGGCCTGCGCCGCTTCAGAATGATCGTCGGTGAAACCGCACAGAAACTCGTTGTCCGTCTGCCAGCCCACGACATGGGGATGATTGCGGAAATGCTCCGCCATCGCGCGGGTGATCCGCCGCGAGTAATCGCGGTAAACCGGGCTCGAGTAGCTCGCGTGCACGCGTCCGCCGTGCTCAAAGCGGATGCCCTCAGCGTTGACGCGCAGGATTTCGGGGTGCGCGAACGAAAGCCAGCGCGGCGGCGCGGCCGTGGGCGTGCAGAGTATCGTTTGAATCCCCGCCTCGCCGAGCGCGGAGATGACGCGGTCAAAGAAGCCGAAGCGGAAATCTCCCGGCCGCGGTTCAATCAACGTCCACGCAAACTCGGCCATGCGCACGGTGTTCACGCCGGCGACTCGCAGACGGCGGATGTCCTCCGCAAGCATTTCCTCGGGCCAATGCTCCGGGTAGAAGGCGACACCGAAGTGGAAACGATCAACAGCGGCAGGGCGGCGGTGCGAATGCTTGGCCGGGGCGGGACGTGAAAGCATAGGGGTGGACTTCATATAAGGTAAAAGGGCGATGGGATGCGAACTCAGGTCATTTGAGACCTCGGGTGGCTTCGTGGATGCCCCAGAGGGCGATGCCGCGCGGTTCAGAAAATGGGGTTAGGCCGTTGATTGTTTGTTTTTCGGTAACGCTTCCGTGTATGGGCCGAAGAGGCTTTCCCGTTGTAGTCGAAGAGGTGGTTGTGGCGCACTAAAGGCGGTAGGCCAAGTTTTTTGGATTTGGTTTGGAGTGGGTCAAGCAACGAGGGTCGTTGTTAAGCTCGGATTTGCGAATAACTCGCCTTGCGCGTCAGTTACAGAGCTGGGTTCGGGCCAGCGGGCGAGGAGTTGTTTGGCGGAAATTCGGGCGAGTTCTTTGGGCTCGATTTTATTTAGGCCGCCGCCGTAAACGCGGCCTTCGCCTCGGAGTTCGTCGCCGGTGACTTTGCTATGCCACTCGTGTATCCAGGCTGCGCGGTCGGGTGGGCGGCGAGTATTTTGGCCAGTCCGTGTTTGGGCGTGAGCAGGAGCGGAACCGGACGGGGTCAGTCCGAGTATGGTTGTATTTTATCGATCCTCATTCGCTACAAACGGAGTCCGCCAGCTTTTATCTTCCAAAGAGCTGTCCCCAGTTTTCTAGCAATGTGGAGATGAGGAAGGATGGTGTTTGAGGCGCTAGCTTCAAATACAACAATTCTCGGCTTGGCCCCCTCGGCTCGCGCTCGTGATGATGGAACTGCTTTATCTTTTCAACTGCCGTGATGGTTGCCCTCCAACTATTTTTTACCTATGCACCACTCATGAACATCCTCTTTCAATCCTCCCCCATCGGCTGGGACTCATGGTGGCGCATCCTGTGCGTTGCCATCGTGGCCTGCGCTGCGGCATGTCTGCACAAAATGATCTCCAACCGCACTGCGTAATGGGAAAAATCAGGATCGCCATACTCGGAGCGGGCAACATGGGCACCGCCATGGCCCACGCCCTTGCCGGAAACGGCCATGAGATCCGCCTGTGGGATTTCTTCCCGGAAGTCGTGGAGGACATTAGCAAAAACCGTATCAACGGACGTTTCCTTCCTGGCATCCGTCTCCATGAAAACATCCACGCCACTGCGGATCATATCGAGTGCGTGACGGGGGCGGAGCTCGTCATCGTCTGCGTTCCCTCTGCGTTTGTCATTCCCTCGTTCACACCGGTCATTCCCTTTCTTGCGGAAAACGCCATCATCCTGAACGTTGCCAAAGGCTTTGCTCCGGGCAGCCGGGAGCCCATGTCGGTCAAGTTGGCTACACTCGCGCCCGATCACCCCGTAGCGCATCTGGCCGGGCCTATCCTTGCCAATGAACTCGCCCGTGGAATGGCGGCAGCCAGCGAAATCGCCTCCGCGAAAGAAGGCACCGCCCGCCGGGTGGTGGGATGGTTAGACGGCCCTTCCTTCATGCCCATTGTCACGACGGATGTGGTGGGCGCGGCCCTCGGCGGAATTCTCAAAAACATTTACGCCATCCTCATGGGCTACCTGGGCAAACAATCCGACGATTCCCGCAAT
>Ga0163150_10009467_pt1 | contig 10772 bp, 12 predicted proteins | sample OliLakLV19P2IB_FD_148628 | JGI IMG/M metagenome (GOLD analysis project Ga0163150, IMG submission 148628) | Freshwater microbial mat bacterial communities from Lake Vanda, McMurdo Dry Valleys, Antarctica - Oligotrophic Lake LV.19.P2.IB | ecosystem: Environmental > Aquatic > Freshwater > Lake >...
GAAAAAGCCGCTGCCCACCACCGCCACGTAGGCCGTCAGCCCGGCGCCGGCCGCGGGATCGCTGGTGCAGCCGTACACCTCCGGCATTTCCTTCGCCAGCAGGTTGTTGGCCGGGCCATCCCAAGGTTGCGAGAAATCGTAGCGATCGTACAACTCCTGCTCGCCCAGAAAGGGGAGCAGCAACACCCGCCAACTATGCGCGGGCGCGCCGTCGGCGCCGGCCAGCGTCGGCGGCGGAAAGGTCTGGTACTGCTGATGGTAGGCCAGCAGGGCCTGGCCGATCTGCTGCATTCGCAGGGCGCAATCGGTCCGCTGCCCGTGTTCGCGGTAAGCGCTGGCGACCGGCTCGATCACGAACACGTACAGCGGCCCGCCGCAACAGAGGGCCAACACCAGCAGCACGATCCAGGGAGTTGCCCGCCGGGCGCGAGAACGCTTCGGCGGCGCGGTCGCTTGCCCTTCGGTCGCCGCCCAAGGGGCCGCCCGTTGCTTCGCGCCGGCCGATTCCGGCACGACGACCACTTGTCCGCAGCGCGTACACGGCCCGCTTTGGCCGGCGAACTCGTCGGCCACGTTCGTCTTCAGTCCGCAGTGCGGGCAGGCAAAAAAGATCGGCATTGCTCTCGGGCCTTCGCGGCGGACTTCAGTCCACGGGATTCGACCTTGCCCCGTTGTCCTGGTCCGGGCGCCACGGCTGTGTCAGACGTGCGGAGTTGAGTCGGCATCAAGCACGGTCGACACCGCCGAGGGTTGCTATGCCATCTCCGCGCGGGTCTTGCGCACGATTTCCACGTATTGCCGGGCCAGCGCTTCAATCCGGGCAAAGTCCCCCGCCGCCACAGCCGCGGCCTCGACCAACGAGCCGCCGATGCCCAGCGCGCAGGCCCCGGCTCGCAAGAAGTCGGCTGCGGTTTGCAGGTTCACCCCGCCGGTCGGCATCAATCGCACTTGCGGCAGCGGCCCGGCCAGAGCTTTCAGGTAGCCCGGCCCGGTCAGTTCGGAAGGAAAGACTTTCACGATGTCCGCACCGGCCTGCCAGGCCGAAACGATCTCCGTGGGCGTCAGTGCCCCCGGCATGGAAAGTTTTCCGTAACGCCGGCAAGTGGCGATGACCTCCAAGTTGACGGTGGGCGAAACCAGGAACTGCGCGCCGGCCAAGATCGCCACGCGGGCGGTTTCCGGATCGAGGACCGTGCCGGCCCCCAACAGCACCTTATCCCCCAGGCGGGCGGCGACTCGTTCCAACACGCGATCCGCCCGCGGCACCGTGAAGGTGATCTCCATGACGTCCACGCCGCCCGCCAAGAGCGCCTCGGCCACGTCGGCCAGCAGCTCGCCGCTCGGCGCGCGGACCACCGCCACGATGCCGGAATTCAACACGCGGGAAAGTTCGCTCGACGCCATGCGGCAACGCTAGCTAGGTATGATGTGCGAAATTCGCATCGGCCGTCCGCGCCGCCGCCGGTGCCCGCGGCACTGCCAAGCGATGCCAACGCCGCGCCTTGGCATACAATGCCAAACTGTGTTCCGAAGAGCCTAGCGCCGCCGCCCCGCGATGTCAAACCAGGTAGCGTCGCATCTTGGCGGCCGTGTTGGCGGCGCTTTCCGCCTGCGCCCTGGCGGTCTAGAAACGTGGCCCGCGGTTACGCGCCGCCGGGGGCGGGCGCGGCGTCGAGGCCGCAGATGGCGTTGCGCTGGCGGAAGATCAAAGTCGCCTTCGGCGAAACGTACAGCACGGATCTTCTGCCCGATTTCAAACTGCTGTTGATCCCAGCCTGCGTTGATGCCCGATGGCGTGGGCAACTCACCTGGCTGCGCAACGGCCGACACGAGCGCCCCACCATCGACGCCGGGGAACTGGAAGTAGTGAGCGGGTGAGACGAACGCCCACAAAGCGCTTCTCCCAAAGTACCCGTGCCGGGGAACCGGGCCCGGCGTGTGGCCGTAGAAACAGCCGGGCACGCACTGGTTCTTCACTTTCCGACCCATTCCTCGATGCGCCGCATCCTGGCCATACGACGCCGACGCCTTCCCGCGGGCGGGCTTGTCCGCCAACCTGGAAACGGACCTCGCCCAAGCGACTGCCACGCGGCAGAATTGCAAGTCAATCTTCGTCTCCCGCCGCTGCCGCTTCGGCCGGAATTGCGGAGCGCGGCGCATCGCTAGATCATGCGGGTTGTGCGCTCGGTCACTGCGATGGCCAGCTCTTCCGTAGCCGAGACAAACATCATGGGTCCGGGCCGGACCGCCGGGCGCGCCGACGTGCGTACTCCACGCGAACGAGATCGACAAGTGAAAGCACACCGCTCGATAGAACGGATACCCCCGCGAGCGCGGCAACAGCTGCGTCGCCACCCACATCTCCTGTTGCTCCCGCTTCCGCCGACCCAGCGCCATCGTCCCTCCCTGTCGGAAACGTCGCGCCCACTCCTTAGCAGTACCAACGGGCACTACACTACCAGGTGGGTCAAGGGGTTCTTCAACGGGCTGCTAGGCATTCGATCCGCCAAGCGGGCTAGAGCCCACTCCAAAGCGACTGCCAGGTCCTCTGCCTCGTCGAGTGGCCGCACCGCAAGCCGTAGATGCTGGTCGTCGCTGCCAAGCTTATTCCCGCAGGACCGGACAAGGTAACCGAACTCGGTCAACAATGCTTCGCGCACACGACGGCCATCGACGCCTTCAGGCAAATGCACGTAGACGAAGTTGGCAAGAGATGGGAATACCGTGAGCCCATCGATGGCCCGTAAACGAGCCTCGAATGCTTCTCGATCTCGGACCGCCCGCCGCCGGCACTCTTCGTACTCGTCTTGGTTCTCCGCAAAATCGCGGATCAGCATTTCGGCGACTCCGTTGAGATTCCAGGCGGGAAGAGCGCGGTGTAACAGTTCTGCGATCTCCGGAGGGGCAACGGCATAGCCGGCTCGCACCCCGTGCAGGCCGCAGTTCTTGCCAAGGCTCTTGAGCACGATGAGATTGGACCGATCCTTCACAGCAGCAGCCATCGACGGGATGCCCTCCACATACGCAAAGTCGATGAAGGACTCGTCCACAACGATGACATTCAAGTCGGCAAGTTCGTCGAGCAGCCAGCACAACTCGGATGTCGGTACGATGGTGCCCGTGGGGTTGTTCGGATTGCAAATGACCGCCGCGCGTGCGTCCTCGTGGCGGACGAAGCGGACGAAGTGCTTCACGTCCAGCGCGTATTTATCCTCGGCCAAGAGAGCGAAAGCCGCCACGTTGTGTCCGTGCTGTCGCGGATAGTCTATCCAATAACCGAACGTTGGCACGGGAATGGCCAGCAGTCCGCGAACGAGCAGTGTGTGGAACCAGGCGATCAGTTCCGTGGAGCCGTTGCCGAATACCACGGACGCTGGATCTAAACCCAGCGCGGGCCCAAACACGTCGGCAAGTTCTGCCTGGCTGGCGGGATAGTAGCGCAGGGCGGTTTCGAACCGCTCGTGCATCGAAGCCAGCATTCGCGGCGTGGGAAAGTACGGATTGACAGGGATGCAGTAGTCCCGCAGGGAGGGGGTAACTGACGGTAAGGACCGCTGCAACGCGGAGAGGCTAGGGCTGTGCAGCGTGCGATCAAACAGGGATAGGTCAACGGAAAACCGCATCGCCGGCTCGCTTTTAGCCCGTTGCATCCAATCGCAGTCCAAACGACAACGAGCCGAGGGACTGTCCGATCCGAGGCATCTCTTAAGTAGCTCAGCGGCGGGAACCTAATAGGCTGGGAAAGGAGAAGAGCGCCTGGCGGAATTCATTGCCCAGCCCTAACTACGCTGTTCCGGAATGACCGTTTGATAAGCATTGCGCCCCGCAACTTGACCGGACGCTGGGGCTTGCGCCGCGGACGCACCGCCGCACGGCGCAATTGGCATCCGTGCATTCGGCGCTTTGCTGGTTGTGCGATCGCTCACCCGTACCATGCGGTTTGTGCTCGACAACTTCTGCACAACGGCCCGTGCGATACGCCGTCGCGACCGCCGCCGCTGATCACCCCCCCGGCGCGGGCGCGGCGTCGAGGCCGCGGATGGCGTCGCGCAGCCGGGCGGCCTCCTCGTACTGCTCGGCCGCCACGGCAGCGTCAAGCTGATCGCACAGAGTGCGGCGCATTACCTCGCGGCCGTGCGTGCCGGAAACCGATTGCCGCGCGGCGATGTCCTTCCGCCACTGACGCAGGAACTTCAACTCCGCGCAATCGGCCGCCCGGTGCGTGTGCTTGTGCTCCCGCAGGAAGTCCTCCAGGCCGCGGATGCCCCGCTCCACCGCTTCGAGTGCGCCGGTTAAGTCGCCCGCGACCAGCAGCGGCGTGCCCACCGCGCGGGCGTGCATCATCGTCACGTACGGCCGCCACTGCTCGAACTGCTTCTTGTCTTCGTCCGAGGCGTACTGCCGCACGAAGGCGAACAGCCGCAAGTTGCGGAGCGTGTCCCGCGCGCACAACTCGTAGCGGGAAAGGTTCCAAAAGCTGAGGTAGCGATGGTAATACTGCATCCCCTCGCTGAGCAGCCGAACGCAGTCGTCGCCGTTCAATTGAAAGCCGTGGCCGCGGGGATCGGCGGCGGCCGTGGCCTGGCGGCGCTGATAATACTCCAACCAGCTATCGCAATCGTGGGGGCGATAACCGTCCGGGCGGCCCTGCATTTCCATTTGCAGCAGGCCCAGGTCCAGGCGCAGTTGCACCCGCTCGCGGCCGTCTTCGCCGTGGATGATGCGAACCGTCACCTTGTCGGGATCGAACTCCCAACCGGCGAGGACTTTAGAAATGTCTTGTGACACGCCTCGGGCGGCTCCTCCGCGTGCGAGGTTGGGAAATGATCACTCGTTGCCGTCGCGAACCACCGGCTCCATCGTCTTCGTGTTCCGCTCCACCGCCAGGACGATCGTCCGCTGCTCCACGCCGTTGGCGCTGCAGGCCACGGCCGGAATCACCTGCCGGCAATTCGGCATGCTGAAACGGACCGTGAACGAGCCGTCCTCGCGAAGCTTCACCGGGTCGCCCTGCAGCGTGACGTGGGCGTCCGGCTCCGTCTTGCCGAAGACGATCAACTCGGCGTCCACGTCGAAGAGGAAGCCGCGCTTCTTGCCGGGCACGCTCCCCGCGCCCGCGCCGAAGCGGACCATCATGGGCGAACCCATCGGCCGGCGAAGCCGTTCCTCGAACAGCTCTTGCAAGTCGCCGCTGGAGCCGTGGCTGTCGTAGCCGCCGCTCATGGCGTAGATCTTGTCGAAGTTCTCGGCCACCCCGGTCCAGTTTTCGTCGATAGAGTCGCTGGCGCCCGCCCGCGGCGTGCTGACGACGTTGCTCCGCGCCAACACAAACATCCGTCCGCTGGCCGCCAGATAGCCGATGTCCAGCCGGTAGCTTTGCGGCGGATCCTGCACGTCCACGTACCAGTTGTTGACGCCGCCGTGGATGTCGATGTCCCGCAGCACTTTCTCGGTGCTGCTGGTGGTGCCGCTAGTGGCGACTTCCAACAGCCGCAAGATGGGCTTGGCCGTGTGCCATTCCTGGCCCAAGGCGGCCTCCGCCCGCTCCACGCCGTGTCGGGAAAGCTCCCAATACGCGTGCAGCCAGAACGGGTCGCGGACCATGGCCACCAGGCGATCGCGAACGGCGCCGTTGGTCTTGCCGTTGGCCGATCGGCTGGTGAGGTTTTTCATCCGCTCGTGCTTGGAGTGAACGGCCTCGATCCGTTTGGCGATACGGGAATCCCGGGGCCGCTCCTTCGGCGGAGCGACTTTCACCGCGGCCGCGCGGTTCGTGGCGACGGCCTTGGCCGTGGGGGGCGTGCCGCTGCGCCGGGCGGCCAGCGTGGCCTTCTTGCCGGCGGAATGCCCGTTGCCGGCATGTCCGTTGCCCGCATGCCCGATGCCCGCATGTCCGGTTGCAGCGCGGCTCTTGACGGCTGCCGGCGGCTTGGCGGCGGGCTTTTTGACCTGAATCGGCTTCTTCACCAAACGGAGCAACGCCCGCACCAATTGGTCCTTCTTCAGGCCGTGCCAGCCGGTGACGCCGCGTTTCTTCGCCAATTGGGCGAGATCCTTCTGCGTGCGCTTCTTCAATGCGTCTGCGTTCATCAAAGGACTCGTCTCCCTGCTGCCCGCCCTTCGGCCTCCAACCGGGAGGCAAGGCGGGTAGTACGAGCGTCGTCCCTGACCGCTCCCTTGGACGTTTCGCGCCGAAGGAATCGCTGGCTTTCTTCGTTGCACACTCTGAAAAGCCGCCGGCGCCTCAAGCGACTTTTTTTCCGGCTGAACCTGGGCCAAACGGTCGTCGGAGCGACGGCAAGCCTTGCTTATCAGACAGATTGCCGCCCCCCCCATGCGGCGGTGACACCCCTTGAGGGAATCGGTCGACTGGAGATCCCGTTCGGCAATCTTGATTCTAACCAACCTTGTAACAACACGCAACCAAACAACCGGCGTGAATCAGTCGCGGATGACGCGCGGACAAGCCGCAACCGCCTGTTATGGAATTGGTTACAGCGGAATAAGGAAATCCCATGTCGCTGATTGTTGGCAACTGCCGGCCAAAGCGCCATCAAATTCATAGCGCGTCCGAATCAACCTGTGAGACGGTCGCCAACTCGCGCCGGAATTACTCCGCGGCCTTCGGCACAAAGGTTTAGTGGGCATGGCTTTGTGGACGAGTCTCCGACTTTGTGAAAAAAAACACGAATACTCCCGTCCGGTCGATTGACAATGCCGCTAGCGCTCCGGTAGAGTTACCGCGCGTGGACGGTGGAGGGAGAAGCGACAACGCTGTTTGGCGTGCCGGGAGCACCCCGAAACGGCCTAAGAGGCGAGACGGCCACTGCGACGATCGCGATTCTTCCATTCGCGTCGTTTCTGAAGCGTCCCCGCTGGCCTGCCGTGACAAGCCCGCCCGATGATCGTTCGCCCGTTGCCGTGGCCGCCTCTTGGGCCTCGCGGCTGATCACCGTCTCCTTGGAAATGGTCTTGCCCGGCGTCGGCGGCCTGTGGGTCGATGGCCGCTTGGGCACGACCCCGCTGTTGACGTTGCTCGGTTTCGGCTTCGGGTTGACGTGGGGCATCTGGCACCTCATTCGGATGACGCAAGCGAGCGAGACGGAAACGCCGGGCAATGGCGATCCTCGCCACGACGATTAAGAACGACGGGCAAGCACGACAAACGGATGGCGGTAGGCGGCATGAACCCACAATCTGGCCGTGGCGCAGCGAACGGCGATGCCGAGCAATCCGGCGTCCTCCGCTTCGACGGATTCGTGCCCCGCTGCGCGGCCCTGTTGGGCATCGTCGCCGCGGCCTTGTTGGTGGTGGGCCTCGTCGCTTGGCTGCAAGGCGGGCAAGAATCTTTGCTGGCCGCCGCCCTCAGTGCCGCCATCTGTGGCCTGTGCGCGGCCGCCGCCCTGGCCTGCGCCGCCCTCTTCCGCTCGCCGGAGTTGGCGCTGTTGCAGGTCGCCGTCGGCATGATCGTGCGGATGGGCGTGCCGCTGGCGCTGGTCATGTTCGTGCATCACACCGGCGGCCGGTTGGCCGAAGCCGGCATGGTCTACTACCTGCTCACGTTTTACCTCGTGACGCTCCTGGCGGAGGTTCCGCTGTCGCTGTCGTTCCCCGCGGGGGAACCGGCCGAGCGGACCGAGAGAATGGCTTAGGGCCGCGGGAACATGGCGGAAGAGCACGCTCACGACCCCTTCGACGCGCACCACCTGATCGGCCACGTCCAGGACGCCGATTATTTCGAGGTGCCGAAGATGATTGGCGGGGACGACGGCAAGCTTCATATCCCGCAGCCGTTCTACACCGGCCAACCGCTGGTGAAGCTCCCCTCGGTCTTCGAGCCGCTCGATCTGAAGCTCACCAAGTTCATGATCCTGGAAGTGGTGGTGGCCGTGATCGTGGCGGCCATCTTCATCACGCTTGCCCGGCGGGCGGCGGGGGGCGATCGTCCCCGCGGCCGGTTGTGGAACTTCTTCGAGGCCATGCTGCTGTTCATCCGCGACGAAGTGGCGCGGCCGGCCATCGGCAAGCACGACGCCGACCGCTTCATGCCCATCCTGTGGACGATGTTCTTCTTCGTCCTGGGCTGCAACCTGTTGGGTCTCATTCCCTGGGCCGGCTCGGCGACCGGTTCGTTCGCCACCACGCTTACCTTGGCGCTCATTACCTTTGGCATGGTGGTGGGCGCCGGCATGCTCAAGATGGGTCCGGGGCATTTCTGGACCGGCCTGGTCCCGCACATGGACTTGCCGCCGGTATTGATGATTTTCCTCTGGCCGATGGTCTTCGCCATCGAATTGCTGGGACTGTTCATCAAGCACTTCGTGCTGGCCGTGCGTTTGCTGGCCAATATGATGGCCGGGCACCTGGTGCTGGCCGTGGTGGTGGCGTTTATCGCCAAGGCCGTCGTCACCGGCTGGGCCGGCTGGTCCGGCGTGACCGTGGCCAGCGTCTTCGGCGCGGTGGCGCTGAACATGCTCGAGCTGTTCGTGGCGTTTTTGCAAGCTTACATATTCACGTTCTTGTCCGCATTGTTCATCGGCGCGGCCGTGCATCCGCACTAGTCCCGGCCCCGCCGTTCGCGATCCCAACACGCAAGAAGGAGAGTGACCCCCGTGAACCAGTTCCTCAAGATTGCCGCATTGTGCTTTGTGGTGTTGATGGTGGCTTCGCCGGCCATGGCCCAAGGTCCGACAGCTCCCGGAACGGTCGGCACGAACGGCTTCAGCCTGTACCTGGGCGGGGCCTTCGGCGCCGGCCTGGTGATCCTGGGCGCCGGCTACGGCATCGGCAAGATCGGCGCGGCGGCCGTGGAGAGCATGGCCCGCCAGCCGGAAGTGGCCGCCCGCATCCAAACGGCGATGATCATCGCCGCCGCTTTGATCGAAGGCGCTACGTTCTTCGGTCTGATCGTGTGCATGCTGTTCAACAAATAACGCCTGGCGGCGAGGGTTTCATGAAGCGATTTGCCTGGATTCTGGTGGCCTGCGCGGGTTGCCTGTGGCTCGCCGGTTCGACGCGCGCGCAGCCTGCCGCGGCGGAGGTCGAAGGCGAAAACCTCGAACATGCCGGCGAAGAAGCCGCGGAGGACCACGCCGGCGAGGATCATGCCGGCGAAGAACACGCCGCCGCGATCAACCCGCTGGCCTTCGATCCGGACTTGGCGCTGTTCACGCTGTTGATCTTTTTGCTGCTGCTGGCCGTGTTGTGGAAGTTCGCCTGGGGGCCCATCGCCGCCGGCTTGGACAAGCGGGAGCAAAGCATCGCCGATCAGATCGCGGCGGCCCAGGCGGCCAACGAGCAGGCCAAAACGCTGTTGGGCCAGTACGAGCAGAAGCTGGCGGCGGCCTCCGGCGAGGTCCGCGCCATATTGGACGAGGCCCGCCGCGACGCCGAGCACACGCAGCAGGAAATCCTGGCCAAGGCCCGCGCCGACGCCCGGTTGGAGCGCGACCGGGCGATTCGCGAAATCGAGATCGCCACGGACTCGGCGCTGAAGGAACTGGCCGAACGCAGCACGAACATGGCGGTCGATTTGGCCGGCCGGATCGTGCAGGCGCAATTGAAGCCGGCCGACCACACCCGGCTGATCGACGAGGCCATGGCCAAGTTCCCCAAGGCCACGGCCGGCAGTAATTAAAGGATCACAGGAAAGCCGAATGTTGAGGGAGCGGTAATCGTCTTGCCGGTGATTCTGTAGGGGACGCCCTCAGTGGCGTTTCGGGAATCGCCGAGGGACGATCCACTCCGCCGACGCGGAACGCCACAGAGGGCGTTCCCGACAGATGCATTCGCTGTCGTAACTCACTGACCACAACACCGCCAGGCCATCTTGCCCGTGTCCGCCGACTCCGCCAACCCGCCAACCCGTCCGCCGGCCGCGCTCGATCCGCGCGAACGCCAGGTGGGCGTGACCTACGCCAAGGCCCTCTTGGGCGCGGCGGAGAAGGCCGGCCAGTCCGAGGCGGTCATGGCGGAACTCGATTCGCTGGTGACGGACCTGTTGGACGCGTTTCCTCGCTGGGAAACCGTGCTGGCCAGCGGCCTGATTCCGCCCGACGAAAAAATCGCCATGCTCGACCGCTCCCTGGGCGGGCGGGCCTCGCCGCTGTTGTTGAACTTCCTCAAAGTGCTGGCCCGGCACGGCCGGCTGGACGCCATCCGTGCGGTGCAACTCGCCGCCCGCGAGCAATTCGACGAACTTCGCGGCCGCATTCCGGTGGAGGTCCACACGGCCACCCCGCTCGACGACGCCTCGGCCGCTCGCATCGCCGCGGCGCTGCGGGGCATGGTCTCGCTCGAGCCGGATTTGATCCGCGTCACCAACCCCAGCCTGATCGGCGGACTCGTGATCAGGGTGGGAGATACCGTCTACGATGGCTCCGTCAGCTCCCGATTGGAGCGGATGCGGGCCCAGATGATGAACAGGAGCGTCCATGAAATTCAAAGCCGACGAGATCGCTTCCGTCCTGCAGGCGGAAATTGAACAGTACGAGTCCCAGATCGACGTCCGCGAAGTCGGCCGCGTCCTGGAAGTGGGCGACGGCATCGCCCGCGTCTACGGACTCTCCGGCGTGATGGCCGGCGAGATGGTGGCGTTCCCCAATGGCGTCACCGGCCAGGCCTTTAACCTCGAGGAAAACTCCGTCGGCGTGATCATCCTGGGGGACTACCTCACGATCACCGAAGGCGACGAAGTCCGCAGCACCGGCCAACTGCTGAGCGTGCCGGTGCTGCGGACTTCGTCGCCTTCGGTGATCGTGAGGTAGTCCCCC
>Ga0163150_10009468_pt1 | contig 10772 bp, 10 predicted proteins | sample OliLakLV19P2IB_FD_148628 | JGI IMG/M metagenome (GOLD analysis project Ga0163150, IMG submission 148628) | Freshwater microbial mat bacterial communities from Lake Vanda, McMurdo Dry Valleys, Antarctica - Oligotrophic Lake LV.19.P2.IB | ecosystem: Environmental > Aquatic > Freshwater > Lake >...
TCGCGGCCATGCTGACGATCAGCACAGCCAGCGCGATAAAGCGGGCAGTAGAAGATTTCGGCATTGCATCTCTCCTTACGAGTTCCGAAAATCATCAATGCCGTAGTGTAGCATATTCTCGCGTTGTGCGGCGCGCCCTGCGGGGACAATTCTACGTATAGGTACTAGAGTACAAAGTGATGAGGCATGAGTCAAAGCAGGTTCGAGGCGCGAGGGTCGAGGTTCAAGTGGAAACGATGCCTGAAGGTTGACAAGCTGACGGCTATTGGCTAACTGCTAAAAGCTAACGGCTATGTTATGCTTGAGCCAATCCCCCTGCGATTAGGGGAATACAGTCCGATGCTGGACTGTACAATAATGACACAATGAATACGGGAAATTGATGAGACGCGGAACAATCTTTCTGGTGGTGTTTGTGGTACTCGCTGTGGCAGTGATCGGCGTGAGCCAATTTTTGCGTTCACAGCCGCCCCTCGAAATCACGCTGGCGGTCAACCCGTTGGCTGAGGCATGGGTGCGGGACGCGATGACCAGCTTCAACGCGGGCGAAAATGCTGTTGGCGCGGCGGCGAGGCGTGTTCAAGTGCAAGTCATTTCCACCGATGATCCCGCCGTGTGGCAGGGCGAATCGCGCTGGACACCGGCCAATCATCCCCACGCATGGATACCCGCATCGGACACATCCGTCGATTACGCGGCGGGATCAGGCGGCAATCTACCGTTTGTCAGCGCCGCCGATTCACTGGCACGAACGCCGCTGGTATGGGGCGGCTACGCCAGCCGTGTCGATGCGCTGGCCAACAGCGCTGCTATCACAACGGATACACTCGATTGGCAGATGGTGTCCGAAGCCGCAGCGACGGATGAGGGTTCGTGGGCCGCGCTCGGCGGTGACGCGAACTGGCGCTTTCTGAAAGTGGCCTTTCCGCGTCCCGACAGCACCATGAGCGGTCTCGGAGCGCTGTTCTCCGGCGTGGGTTATTTTAGCGAGAATACCACGCTCACCGGCGGCGCAACCCGTTCGCGGGAGTTCCAAACCGCGCTCGTCCCGATCATCAACGCCGTGCCGAACTTCCAGACGCTCGGCAGCGACATCGCGGCGGCGGCAGCGCGCGGCTCATCCACTGTAGAAATCGCGCTGCTGCCCGAAAGCCAATGGCTGCTCAACCTCGACGGCATCATCAACAACGAAGATATCCGTTTCAGCTATCCAGCATACCAGTTCATGCTCGATTTCCCGTTGGCGCGCTGGCAAAACGACACCATCACCGCCGACGAACAGGCGGCGGTAGATGCCATCGCAAACTTTCTATTGAGCGCGGCACAGCAGCAGAACGCGCAGCGCTTTGGCTTACGTCCGGCACTGGGCGAACCGGGTCAAGCAGCAGGCAGTGCGACACCAAGTGCGTCGCAGCTTTCGCAAACTGCGCCCTTGTTCGAGGCTGCTTTGCCTTACGGAATCATGCTGCAACCCGATTACGGTCAACTGGTGGAAGCGCCGACCCGCTCCGAAACACTGGCCCTGCTGACGTGGTTTGCCAACGAGCAGCAAAATTAACGATTGATTTTGTAGGGGCAAGGCATGCCTTGCCCTTACCGATGACGTGAGGACACAACCAATGAATCGTGTGAAAGTTTCTCGTTTGCTGATGTTACTACTGGCATTAACGCTGCTGGCGGGCTGCGGCGGCGATAGTGGTGGCGCTGTTGCCATCGGAACGCCTGTCGGCGGGGTAGCGCGACCCGGCAACGCGATTGATGTGTCGATCATCTACGCGCCCGAACTCGAACTTTATATGCCGCAGGCCATTGCTGACTTCAACACCGCCTTCGCCAATGGCAGAAACCCAATCACGGGCGAAAACCTCGCGTCCGGCGAACGTCCAATTTTCGTCACAGGCCGCTCTGGCTCATCGGGTACGGTGATGCAGGGCATCATCAACGCCCTCATCGCACCCAACAATCAGAACGTCGAACGCCCGACGATCTTCATGCCGTCGGTCAGTCATTGGTTAGCGCTGGCGAACTATCAGAGCGGACGGCAGTTGTTCAACCTTGCCGAAGCGCAGCCAACAGCCCTCGCGCCTGTCGTTATGGCCATCTGGGAGAGCCGTCTCGAAGCTATCCGTAACACCGTGGGCTATGAGGACATCGGTTGGGAAGAACTGCTCGATGTACTGGCCAGCCCCAACGGTTGGCAAGACTACGGCATCGAGGGTCGGCAGACCATCTACTACGGCCACACTGACCCGTACATCAGTTCAACCGCGCTGTCCACGTTGATCGCGGAGTTCTACGCCAGCGCCAGCGCCAACGGTTTCACAGGCCGCCGCTTGGGGCTGGAACAGGTCAATGATCCGGCGATTCAACAGGGCGTGCGCGACATCGAAGAACTAATCCGCCACTACTCGCAGCGCACGACGGAGTTCAAAGAGTACATCGCACAGGGCCCCGAATATCTGGACTTCGTAGCGCTTGAAGAAAACGACCTGATCTACATCAATCAAGGTCTGACGCAGTATCAGCCGCCGGAACGCTTGGTCGCGCTCTATCCGAAAGAGGGCACATTCTGGCATGAGCATCCGAGCGGCATCGTTAGCGCCGATTGGGTGACGGAAGAACAGCGCGAAGCTGCCCGCGTCTTCACCGATTACCTGCTAACGCCGGACGTGCAGCAGGTCGTCATGAGCAACGGTTTCCGCCCTGCCAACGCCGACGTTGAGCTTGGCTTCCCGTTTGTCGAGGAGAACGGCGTCACGCCTACTGGCCCCGCAACGGTGTTGGATGTGCCCGCGCCGGACGTGATCGCGGCGGTTCAAGCCAACTGGTCGTTCGTCAAGAAGCAGGCCGACGTGATGATCTTGATCGACGTGTCCGGCTCGATGGAAGAAGAAAACAAGATCGGCCAAGCGCGAGAAGCGGCCATCGCCTTCCTCGATAACATGGAGCCGACCAACCGCGTCGGGCTAACGGTGTTCAGCGATTTCGTGGAGATGCGCGTACCGCTGGCCAACGTCGAAACCAACCGCCAACAGGTCTACTCGCATATTCAGAGTTTGAAAGCTGAGGGCGGCACGGCCATGTATGCCGCGCTGACGGAAGTCGTTGAGTTTATGAACGGGCAAACCGACGATAATCGTATTCGCGCTGTTGTGCTGTTGAGCGACGGCGCGGACACCAGCGACGGTTCGGTGACGCTCAACGACACGATTCAAGCGATCAACGCCAGCCGCAACGCGCTCAATCCAGTGATTGTTATTCCGGTGGCTTATGGCTCGAACGCGGACATCAACGCGCTCAACAGTGTGGCCCGTGCCAGTGCTACCCGTGTACAGTCCGGCGACCCGGAGAACATTCTCGGCGTGCTGCAAATCATCAGCAGCTACTTCTAGTCGGGACATTGGTAGGGGCAAGGCGCGCCTTGCCCCTACCATATATCACTATCCTCTTATTGCCTTCTAGCCCGCTCATTGTATAATCCGAATCAGAAACACACCCTTCGCACCTAGCAAACCGACAGCGATGGCAATCAGCAGGCGATAGGCACATTGGAAAAGCAGCGCGTTCAACAGCCGCAAGAGCGGCAGCAGTCACCACAGGCACCCCTTTCACCAAACTTGTACACGGAAGAATATTTCCGTACTGCGTGTGAGGGCTACGACGAATTCAATAACAGTGAAGGCGAACACCTCTCGCGGCGGCTGTCGGCGGCCTTTAAGCTGGCCGAAATACGCCCTGACATGATGGTTCTCGATGTCGGCTGTGGTCGCGGCGAGATTTTGCGCCACTGCGCCCAACTCGGCGCGGATGCCTACGGCATCGACTATGCGCCTGTGGCTGTGCAAATGTCGCAGCAGGTTATCGACACAACTGGCAGCGCTCCCGGCAAAACGGGCGTGGCGTTGGCCGATGCAAAACAGTTACCTTTCCAGACGGGCATGTTTGACCGTGTGCTGATGTTTGACGTGGTGGAGCATTTGCACCCGTGGGAACTGCACACCGCCATGCTCGAAGTTCACCGCGTACTCAAACCCGATGGCCGCTTCATCGTCCATACCGCGCCCAACGTGTGGTATGACCGCTACGCCTATCCGATGGTGCGCGCCGTGCGTACCTTGATGGGACAGGGCGAACGCTACCCGCGAGACCCGCGCCAATTCGGAGTCGCCGTCAACCAGCATGTTCATGTCAATGAACAGTCGATGTTGAGCATGGCCCAAGCGCTCAAACGAGCGGGGTTCAGCAGCAAAGTGTGGCTCGATAGTCCGCCACAGCGCCGCACCGAAAACGTGATTATGGCCGGCCTGCGTTCGCTGGCGTTCGGCGTACCGCCGTTTCGCTGGTTCTTCGAGCGCGAAGTGTTCGCGGTAGCGGCTAAGGCCTAGCCTATGCGCGATAAACGCCCTGTCGATGAACTTTCTATCGAGGAGCTTGAGCGCGTTCTCGCCATCAAGAAGCGCGAGGAACGTCAGCAGCGAATCGAAAAGATGCGTCGTTCTGGTCGGATCGTAGACAACGATGTGGCTGAACCTTCGCAATATGCAGCAGCACTTCCACCAACTCCGCTGCATGTCCCTGCTCCTGTCGCTGTCCAGAACCCACCCGCGCAGCGCGAAACAGCATCCGCCCGATCTGCGGCGGCGCGTATCGGTGGTGAGGATGATCTGGCGCATCCGTATTTCGAGGATGATGGTTCTGGCGGTGCAGCGCTGAACGTCCACGCGACGGCGAAAACGACAGCCGCCGCGCAAAAACAATCGCGCTTCTGGAAACACATGGTCAATCGTTCGCTGCTGATGGTCGAAGTCGCCGCCGTCGCCGGATTGTTGTTCATTGGCTACAGCCTGATTCAAGCCGTAGACGTGCTGGATCGTGAAACCGCCGCCGCACAGCAGCTTGCCGAAGAACAACGGCGCGCAGGTATCCCGACCATCGCAGCGACGCCTGTGCTACAACTGGACGAGATTGTGCTGCCCGGTGGTCACACACCGCCCACGTCAGCAGGCGGCGCGCAGTTCAACTTTGCTGAAATTCCGTCTCACCTGCTGCCCGTCGTACAATCGCAGTTGGCGCAGCCCGTCATCAATCGTCCCGCGCCAACCGTCGAAACCGCGCTGTTCCTGATTATTCCGCAGCTCAACCTGAACCAATCCATCGTACAAGGCGTCGATTGGGAAGCGCTCAAGCAAGGCGTCGGGCAGTTGCAGAACGGCATCAACCCCGGCGACGATGTGGGCAACGTTGTCCTATCGGCCCACAACGACATTTACGGCGAGTTGTTCCGCTACCTTGACCGCCTCGAACCCGGCGATCAGTTCCAGCTTCAGACGCAGACGCAGATTTATACGTACACCGTCACGGGCCGCGACATCGTTGCGCCGACGGATACGCATGTGATGGCCAGCCGCGGCAACGCCTCGATCACGCTGATTTCATGCTATCCCTATCAAGTTGATACCCAGCGTATCGTAGTATTTGCAGACCGGGCGGCCTTATAATTGCCGGATTGTGGAACGCGATGTTCAGTACAACCATAATGATTTTCATGGACAGACAGTGGGTTTAAACCCACTGTCTCAACTACAAAATTCCATGTCGTAAACAGCGAGTCTAAGGAATACCAATCGTGTCAAAACGTAAACGTAAGAGCAACAACCCGAATTTGCCATTGGAAACGTTGGAACGCGCCCGACTGCAAGCACAGCAAGCCCGCGAAGAGGCCGGGTTGGATTCGGACATCGACGAAGATGAGCCAGCAGCCGACGAGGAAGACGCGGCCCCAGCCTCAGTGGTTCAGGTAGGGCGTCCAGCCGTCGAAAACCGCCAGCGCCGCGAGGAGCGCGACGAACGCCGCCGCTCCCGCCGAACCCCCGCCAGCGCATCCACTCGTCAGGTCGAGCCGCGACAGTTCAGCAAGCGCAAGAGCAGCGCAGATTCAGGCTATGTGTCCAACATGCTCCTGCACCCGACGAAGTTTGTCAGCGAGGCCGAACTGCACCAAGATTACGGCTATGTGATAGCCGATCTTCGCAGCATGTTTTTGTTGGCGACGGCGCTGGTGGTCATGCTGATCGCCCTAGCGTTCTTCCTCTAGACAAAGTTGTCTGCGCCCTTGACGGCCCGAAGTAGTAATCACCGTTCGGAAAGAGCAGCACTGGAATGGACATCGACTGGGGCGAAATCCCCTACTTCGCCGGATTAGATTTGCGGGCGTTCCAACGAGTGGAGAGCGAGTCGCGCCGCCATCACTACCAAGCCGGCGCGACCATTTTCGCAGAGGGCGAAGCCTGTGCGGGTTTTCATGTCGTCCTTGATGGACTGGTGCGAATTTATCGCTTGAACCCCGAAGGTCGCCTGCACACGCTGAACCTGCTGCGCCCCCTTTCGACATTCAACGAAGTGGCGGCAGTGGATGGCGGGCCAAACCCATTCAACGCCGCTGCTATCACCAGCGTCGAAACGCTGTCGATCCCACACGAACGACTGCTGCGGCTGATGGCCAGCGAACCCACTCTCTTGAGCAACTACGTGCAGTCGTTGGCACATCTCAACCGCGACTACATCGAACGCCTCGAAGACATGACTTTCCGCACGATTCCTTCGCGCCTTGCGAAACTGTTTCTGCACGAAACCGCCTACGCCGACCAGATTTCCGAGACGCCGACGCATCTCACGCAAGAAGACATCGCCTCGATTCTGGGCACAACCCGCGAAGTCGTCGGGCGGGCGCTGCGTGGATTGTTGAACGCTGGCCTGCTGCGAAAGAAGGGGCGCAACGTCTACGTCGCAAACCGTGCCGGACTGGAACGCCTTGCAGAAGTCAACGAAATGCCAGAGCCGATTGATAAGAAAGAACGCGCATTGTAGGGGCACGATGCATCGTGCCCCTACAATGCCCAAATTTAACCTCTGTTAAACTAGACTATCCGTTTTTGAATCATTTGCTGCGACGTTGTTAAATCCGCTTTTTCAAATCCAACAAAAGTTCCAGAACAACGGGTTAAACTCCGCTACACTAGGGTCATGTCAATAAGTAAAAACGTGAGCCTATCGCGTTTTCTAGTGAGGAGCATCAACCGATGACACATATTATCACCAGCCTATGTCTACGTGACGGCGCTTGTGTGGAAGTTTGCCCGGTAGAGTGCATCGTCCCCGGCCAGCCAGAAGCCGAATGGCCGTGGTATTTCATCGACCCCGATACATGCATCGACTGTGGCGCTTGCATCCCCGAATGCCCGTATGAAGCCATTTTTATTGAAGAAGAAGTTCCTTCGGATTACGCCATGGCCGCCGCTCAACAGCGTATTCCTTGGACAACCAAAGTCACCACCGACTACGCAGGCGGCGAAGTCGTTGACCTGACCGAAGACATTCAGCCGAACTACGATTTCTTCGCCAGCGGCCCCGGCTACGACGCTCTGGCGTAATTCTTAGCAACCGACGTAGGGGCGTTCAAGGCAAACTTCGTTTGCACAACGCCCGTTTTTTATTCCCGCGCTAAAATCAGATGACTGTCGCCGAACTCGTGCCAGAGATAACCCTCGCGCACAGCTTCGGCGTAGGCATCGCGGACGAGCGTTTGCCCGGCGATGGCATAGAGCATCGCCAGATGGCTGGTCACGGGGTCATGCAGGCCGGTAATCAGCCCATCGACCACATGAACGCCATGCGTCGGCGTGATGTACAACCGCGTGAAACCCGATGCCGCCCGCAGCCCGTTCGCGTCGTTATCCCAAGCCGATTCGAGGGCGCGCACAACCGTCGTGCCAACGGCGATGATGCGTCGCCCCTCACTACGAGCTTCGTTTACCGCCTGCGCGGTGCTGGCCGAGACAACGAACGGCTCAGGATACAGCGGATGGCGCTCGACTTCATCAACTTCGACTTCAAGACTGGATACGCCTGTGTGCAGCGTGATGTCGGCCATGAGCACACCCCGCGTCCGCAAAGCATTCACCAATGGTTGGGTGAACGGGTAGCCCGCCGATGGCATCTCCGCGCTGCCGGGAGTATCCGCGAACACGGTTTGATAGGTCGATAACGGGTACGAGCCTTCGAGATAACCGTAGCGAATCGGCTGCCCTTTCCGCACCATCTCGACCTCGATGCTGGCGTCGAACTGCACGAACCACAGGCGCGGCAAACCCGGATACTGCGCGACCAAACGTCCGGTCACGCCGGCCACGCACAGCGATTCGCCTGCTTTGAGCGGCAAAGGCCCCTGCTTCGATGGACTCCAACGCGGCTCGGCTAACCACAGATTGCCGCCGTAATTGGTCGAGAGGTTCAGCGTCATCAGTCCGAGCGGGCCGTTTGCGGGCAGGCTGGCGGGCAGGGTCGCGCTGCGGTTGACCACCAGCAAATCGCCGGAACGCAGAAATTTCGGCAGATCATGAAACTGTGTGTGAGTGTGACCCGATGGACTGCTCACCATCAGGCGAATATCGTCGCGGGCGATGCCGCGCTGTTCCGGCGGTGTGGTCGCAGCTAAGTTTGCGGGACGGTCAAAGACGAGTTCGGTACGGTTCACGCGACAATCTCCCACTGTTCGGCCTGCGCCTGATAGCGCTGGCCGCTGACTCCAGCCGGGTCTTGCCCCAACAGCCACGCCCAGAAGGGCAGGGTCACATCGGGCAAGGGCAAATCTGAAAAATCGGTGTCCGGCTCGGATGCCTGTTTCATATCGGTACGCATATCGCCGGGATCGACGCTGACCACGCCCACGCCGCTCGGACGCAGTTCGTTGGCGAGGGTTTTCGATATGAGATCAAGCGCGGCTTTGCTGCCGCCATAACCGCCCCACGTTTCATAGCCGCCAACTGCCGCGTCACTGCTGAGGTTGACCACCAGCCCGCGACTCGCCTTGAGCAAGGGCAGCGCCAACTGCGTCAGCGCGACGGGCGCGATAGTATTCAGCGCGAACACTTCCGTGAGTTTGTCGATGGGATAGTCTGCTAAAGTGGGCATCGGCTCGGGGCCGAGCGTCGAGGCGTTGTTGACCAGCAGATCAAGGCGGCCCAACTTTTGCGCCGCCGCGATCAGCGCTTGCCGATGATTCGCATCGGCCACGTCGCCAGCGATTGCCTTGATGGTCACTTCATAAACGGCGAGGGCTTTGGCCGTTTCTTGCAGTGTTTTGCGTGTGCGCGCTGTCAGCACGAGGTCGTAACCCCGCGCCGCGAGAAATTCCGCCAGTGCGCGCCCAAGCCCTTTGCTTGCGCCAGTGATGAGCGCCACACGGCGATGCTGTTGGCTGTTATTTGCTGAGGACATTTTCCAACCCCGTATATTGCTAAGGTTTGCGGATTAGCCTCAGTATACGCCGCGCAAGGGAGCGCGTATATCGGGCAAGGGGCGGGTTTGTGATTGTCCTTTGGTACAGTGGGAAGGGATTAGCGATCAGCGCACCGAGTACGGTGTTTCAGCTTGTCAGCTTTTAGTTGGTTCGTAGGGGCAGGTCTGAGACCTGCCCGAAGCGTCCGGGGATTAAAACCCCCGGCTAGAGGACAAGGGCGTTCAATTGAACGTCCCTACTAAGCACTCAGAACTGTTTTACTCGAACCTCGTACCTCTTCCTCAGAACTCATCACTCGTTACTCATCACTTCTCGCTCGATATACGCCAGCTTATCGGGGTTGAGCATGTTGCGAATATCCGTGATCTTCCCATCGACCACATTGAAACTCATCACAAAGTACAACTTGCCATCGCCTGTCCACAGCAGCAGCGCGGGCGCGCCGTTGACTTCTGAAATTTCGACCCGCATACCCGGCTCATACAGGCGAAAAATTCCGGTCAGGAAGCGAATGACCGCCTTTTGTCCGATCAACGGCTGACCGACGGCCTTAACCTTGCCGCCGCCATCGCCATAGAACACCGCATCCTCAACCAGCATATCGGTCAAGCTCTCGACATCGCCGTTGGTGAGCGCATGTAAGAACCCCTCGACCAGCCTAGTTTGCTCGTCCGATGAGGGTTCAAAGCGCGGACGGCGTTCGCTGAGGAACTGTTTGGCGCGGTGATAGTAGCGGCGGCAGTTGGCCTCGTTCTTGCCGATGATGTCCGCGATTTCAGCATAGCGATAGTCAAACACGTCGCGCAGCACAAAGATGGCCCGCTCCATCGGTGACAGGTTTTCGAGCAGCACCAGAAACGCCAGCGTGATACTCTCCTGCTGGATCATACTCTCGCCGGGAAGATCGGTTGGGCCACCTGTGAGGATCGGTTCGGGCAGCCATGTGCCGATGTACTGTTCACGCTGCGTCTTGGCCGATTTCAAATGGTCAAGGCAGAGGCGCGTGACGATGGTCGTCAGGTAAGCTTTCGGATACTCAATCGGCGTGTCTTCGACCCTCGCTTTTTCATAGCGCAGGTACGCTTCTTGAACCATATCCTCAGCTTCCATCGCGCTGCCAAGCATCCGGTAAGCAATCGAAAACAGCAGCGGACGGTAGGATTCAAATGTTTGCGTTTCTGATGCCATCGCACAACCTGACAACTTCATGTAGGGGCGGCTCGTAAGCCGCCCCTACGAACGACATTGCTTAACATTATACGGCGAACTTCACCGCCTGCCGCTGCGCCGGAACACGCCGCAGATCACGCTGCGCCATAGTTGCTACCTGTTTGGCGCTGGCAAAGCTGGCATCCACGAGGAAGCCTTCCGCGCCGATCCAGTCACCGGCCATGTACAGCCCGTCGATTCCCGGCACTTCCGGCGCAGGTCGTCCTGCGAAGCCGCCGTCTCGCGCCGTCGGCAGCGTACCGAG
>Ga0163150_10009472_pt1 | contig 10767 bp, 14 predicted proteins | sample OliLakLV19P2IB_FD_148628 | JGI IMG/M metagenome (GOLD analysis project Ga0163150, IMG submission 148628) | Freshwater microbial mat bacterial communities from Lake Vanda, McMurdo Dry Valleys, Antarctica - Oligotrophic Lake LV.19.P2.IB | ecosystem: Environmental > Aquatic > Freshwater > Lake >...
ATATCTTGTTTAGGAGCTTCATTCATTCTATCTAATGTCATTGCCTTTATATTCTGATCAAAAGCATCAAATTGTTCTGCCGCTTTATCTAATTCCTGTTGTCCTGATGATGTAGATGATTTTTTATCTTTTAAATCTGTCATGTAATACCTAATTTTAATTATTTAATTTATACCATTAATTTGGTGAAATGTCTATAAAACTACCTAAAATAAACGTACCATTATTCGTTCTTCCTGAAGAGTTTATGACTCCGCTATTTACATCGCCTATTGCCAAAATCTGAGCCTTAGTCGTTGCGCTAGAATTAATGAATGAATCCATGCCAGCTGAAGATATATCCAATTCAACCTCATCATCATTAGGAATAGAAATAACAAACGCTGTTTGCTCATTTAATTGTCTTGTTCCAAATGTAGGAGGAATAATTAATCTTACTTGTTGGCCTATCACATAATTCATGTCTTCTGTTGTCTGTACGATAGTTGTTTGTCCTAAAGTAATATCAGAAATCACAAATCGACTAGGTTGATAGAACTGTGGTTCTATAGGAACATTTGAATATGCAGGAATTGGATATGAAATTACTGTCATTATAACCTTTAATTAAAGGGGAGAGAAAATCTCTCCCCTAACATACTTAATTCAAACTTTAATTACATAATGCTTATCTACGATGGTAGAGACATATCATGTAAAAAAGCTCTCCAATAGATCACGTTACCATTTGCACCAACCAATACGGCTGCTGTATCTGTAACGTTCAACCCTGCTCCAATGATAAATCCTTGGCTTGTATTATTAAAATACGCACCTTGAATTGCTGGACCATTGATTGAATTCACCCTTGTAGTGCCAATAGGCGAAACATAAGGAGGTGGATACAATGCAGAACCGCTAGATAGCTGAACTCCGCCAGTGTTTACATCACCAACAGCTACAACTTGTGGGTAACTTAATCCAGGGACATTTGCTACAGCAATATTAGAATTATATGCTGCATATCCTGTTGAATTAATGTTACAAACGAAAGTATTGTAGTCCGTTACAGCAATAACATAAGCATAAACTGGAGATCCAGGCGTACTGTTATTAGGTAATGAATTGTATCTCGCATCACCCCATGCAGCAACTGGTGTATTACCAACTACATCAGGCATACGAATAGCAATTTCTTGACCTACAACATAGTTGTGAGCATCTGTTGTGTCAATTGTAGTTGTAGTACCTGTAGTAATAGCACTAATGAAAGAAACTCCAGGTGCATATAAATAAGGATATAAAACCTTTTTAACAAATGCACCACTTGGAGATGCTGCCAATGCTGTATAATTAGATTGGTTACTATTCCAAGGCACTGTGAAGTTGTTTGCATCTGTTACAGTTACTGTAAAAGGGATACCATCCATTTGTGGCATACCAGCAGTAAACTGAGTAGAATACAAACCTTGGAACATAACAACATCACCAGAAGTAAATCCGTGACCTGTAACTTCAAATGAAGCAGGATCTGCTTTAGTTGAAGAAACAACTTGTTGTCTTGCACCAAATTGAAGTAATAGACCAGCTGAAAATGTGCTAACACCATTTAAGATAACGCTATCTGTTTGATAGGTAGTGTTCTTAACTTGAGTAATAGCAAATCCTTGACCCATATTTACATCCCACTGAGCAGATAATACTCTGTGGTCAGTAAATGCAGCTGATGCAGTGTAGTTTGTAAATTCTACATAGTCAGGTTGGAATGGCAAATTAATAATTTGCGCTCCGCCTGTTGATGTGAATTTTCCTTTTGCCATTCTTGAATATTCAGTCATCTTAAACTCCTAAACTAGAATTTCTAGTAGATAAAAGGTTTCTGATGGCTGTATCTTGTGTGATTGCTTGCGCTTGTGCAAACTTAACAGCAAGAGTAGCATTTTGGGCCAACATACCACTATAGTATGGGTCACGATAAATCAGGTTCATGGAAAATCCATCCTGATTGATATGAGTGATTGCCTGCTTACCTAATACAGTATTGTAGTAAACGTCAGAACCCAAGTCAGATGCACCTCGTGCAACTGGAGCTTCTGAGCTTGTTAAAATACGAGTATTCGCAACAGAACCATACTCTGATGGTAATGCTGATGCATTAGTTGGGTATTGCCATTGGCTTAAGAAGCTAATACTTCCATTGCTACCAAGAGCATCAAAATCTGATTGTAGTTCTGTAGAGCTAAGCATAAAATATGCAGAACGAACAGGACCTGTACCAAATTTATCCATACCTTCAATACCAGACATAAATTTGTAGGCATTGTTAGTATCCAAAGTAGTAGCAACCAAGCTGAAGTCAGTAAGACCTAGGTTGGTTGGATTATCACCGTTAGAACCACCACCAGCATTAATCTGAGAAGCAGCAGAAACGACGTAGTCACGAAGGATTAGATCTTCAGCTTGACGCATAGCAACTGCTAAGCGTTCAGAAACCCAAGCTAATACACCTTCCTGATCTTGCAGGATTACCTGTTCATTAATAATGCACTAACTGTTACTTTGATGACCATATAAATTTACTTTACATGGCGGAGAGTCTTGTCATTCCTCTCTCAATGGCTCTCACCATTGTTCAGACTATATCTTCACTTCTGCGGTTACAGAGTGCCTGGCGTGTAGTCGTTGAGGGTTCTCTTTCGAGCCTTCCCTGCTGATTGCCCATTGTTACATCTATCAGATTTTCACTCTTTGGTACTGATAGCTTTAGGGGTTTCCAGCATATAGCCAAGTTTTATGTGATCTCTAACCATTTTGAGATTCACACAACAGGCTGCCACTCTTATTTAAAGCCACAATTCTTTGGTAACAAGATTCTCTGAATTTTAATTCTTCTTCAGAAATTCCAGCTTTGCAATACTTAGTATTTTCACTATTTTTACAAAAATCCAAAACAATTGATGCTTGATCTTTTTTTTCTTTAAGATAAGGAAGAATTCTTTCTATGAATTCAGAAGAATCCCGTTTTTTACCTATACTCCAAGCATAATGAAAACCACGAATACAACTTTTATTTTTGGCAACACATACGGTTCCATAAACACAGTTTTTTCTTATGTGATTAATCACATCTAAAGATGCCATTGACATCTGTATGCATGGGATATATCTAAGATTTTTTGTATCAGCTTGACCTTTTTGCCTTTTAACAGAGAAAGAACCATCTGTATCCATAATACCAGCTACATAAGCCCAAAACGCTTCGTCTTCACTATTTACATAGGTTTTTGAAACCATTGAAATATTCTGACGATATGCTTCATCGTTCAATGTACCTAGTTTTATATGATACTTTTCTCGTTCCATTATCTGCTCAGGACTAAGGGTTTTACCTCTTACAAATGGATTTTTTTCAATATATTCTGATAAAATTTCTGCTCTTTCCTTCTTATAGACTAAAAACTGATAGGTTTTTAATAGAAAATCTTTACAATTTTCCGATCCTTTCAATCTCCAATAATGCAAAGGTGCATGATGAGGTAATCTTGGTTTTAAAGAACCTATCATTCCTCCAAAATCATTTTTAAATGATGAAATTAAAGTGCCAAATTTTTTCACAAGCTGAACAAAAGGGATATATAATCCATTTTCTTTAACAAGATAGATTGCTCCATCTCCATCAATTGCTCCAGCAGCGTATGAATACATCAAATCTTCCTTACTTCTTTCCATGTTAATCTTTTTTTTACAAAAAAAATAACATAGTGTGTATATAAAGATCAAGTTAATTATGCAGCTAATTTTTCAGAGTAAACTTCTTCACCTGTTCCAAAAAACGCCATTTGAGCATCGATGATGTCTCTTTGAGGCACTTGAGCTGGAGGATCAATACCCGCATTGCCCAATTGGACAGTAGGGGGTTGTAGTGCGCGTGGACGCATAAACCTGCAAGTTGTTCCGCCATTGGCAGGCATAGAAACTTTATCGCAGACAGTAATGTAATTCATTGTTGGCGTTGGGACATAAAGCATCGCAGGAGCTAAGCTCTGCAAAATCATGGGTCCCAAATTGCCGGTAGTCGTAATCGACATAGCAACCTACGGGTCATATGTTAAGTCGAAATGATGATCGGTAGACGAGCCTAATTACGTCGGTTCTCTATCATTTCAGAATGTGGGTGCGAATTCCACTACGCGAATGTCCGTTACGCAGGACAAGCGAAATTTTAATTTAAATTATTAACGATTATGGATCAAGTGTATTCCATTTGTATACTTACCCCTCATTATCTAATGAGGGGTAATGTTAATTATATTCTCAATCTGTTCTTCAGTTCTTGCATTTTCTCGTAAGCATTCTTTTGACCAGATGCACTGAAGTCACCAGCTGAAGCGTAGGGTGCTGAACCAACACCAGAAGGCTGGTAGTAAGGACTCTTTCTATTAGCATCGATCTTATCTTGAATAGAAGGTTGTTTAAATTCAGGCCTATCTAATCCTAAAGCTTTAATGTTCTTATAAACTAGCTTCTGTCTTTCAAATGTATCAGGCATTGATAAAATTGTTTCCGCTAATTCAGGATCTTTCATAGCTAATTTTTCAGCATTTTGCAGTACATCATAGAAATCAGAATTAATCCTTAACCAGTTATTTTTCCTTTCTTCATTTAATGCCTCTTGTACAGCCTGCTTAACCTCAGATTGGGTTTGTTGCTTTGTTTGTTCGCCAAACTGAGCAAACTTCTTATTCAATTTCTTGTGATCAACGTAGGGTTCTGATTCTTCATCATCTTCATGTATATGTGATTTACTTCTTTCTTGAGCTAATTTTTCTGCTTCTAATCTAGCCGATCTTTCTTGAGCTAGTTGTTTTTCATATTTAGCTTCCAACATTCTAAAATTTAATTCTTTGTTGTTTACTGGTTGATCTTGAACTTGTTGTTGACTATCTGATGTTTGTGCTGTCATATTACTCCTTTGTAGAATTATGCTTTTTGTACGCCTATTTAGAATCATTAAAATGAATAATTTAATTAAAGGCAATATATGAAAGATCTTAATTGGGATAAAAGCATATTAGAAGAAAGCGTAAAGTTTTTATCTGAATGGGATAAAAGAAATGATAAATATTACAAAGATCAAAATGTATCAAATTTATCAAAAAAAGTAGATTTAGCAGAAAGAGAACATTTACGAAATTGCATTAAATATTGGAGTGAAATTTTATATGAAAATTAACTTATTAGAAACTCACGATAGATTATTGGAATTCAATAGACAGGCTGATTATATCTCAAAAGGTTGTCAGAATTGCATCGAAAATAGACCTCCTGAATTTGGATTTCACCCTTTTTATATCTGGGCACATAAAAGAGTTAAAGAACTTGATGAAAGAATAGCTGATTACAATAAAGATATTCAAAGAAGCATTGTGGATATATCTTATATGAGAAAATATTCTAAACTTGAGGATGTTCCTACTGCAAGATTGATATGGGTTCCTCGTTTAACGAAGCCTAAAGCAGAAGAAAACTCTATGTTATTTAAGGCATATCCACCAGGGGATAATATTCGAGTAATATGGATGATTCCTGATAGAGCTTTATGGGGTCAATATGACAAAGGAGACGTGATTGAAAATCAAACCGTTTATGATAGCATTAGAGATTTCCTCACGAACAAAGAAAAGTTAGAGATAAAAGAAGACGATGATCTTTCAGACCATATTGTGGATTCTATATACAAAGAAATTGCTAATAATAAGAAATACAGAGGCAACTTTAAGCTAAAGCCTTGGGAGGATTCTTTGTCTTTTTTGAAGGAATAACATCATTGATATAATCACGTTGGATTGTACCAATTTTCTGTCTTATTCCTGTACCATAATGATCCCCACTACCCTTTGGTGATGGGGGAGTATGAGATTCGCTGAATCTTTTCTTCATCCTCTTTCATCCACTCTCATCGTTTGAACATCACCCATTGGAAGGCAAGGCACAGACCGTTTAGGATTGCCTGAATGACCAACGGGCTGATTAATGCCAACGCCATAATGAGTTCCTGCATTCACAAAGTTACTCGATCTTTGATCGTATTGAGGACAACGAAAATCCCAAGGAGATTTCTTACCTTCTTCTGGCTTATTTATCTCTCTCTGTTCTTTAATGCGTGCTGGATCAGAAAAACCTGACTTGCAGTTGATCTGTTCTTTGTTTCTTTTCATATAACCTCTTTAAAAGAGGAGAGTTGGCCCGTGACACGCTTATAAAGCATAAGCCAATCTCTCACACTAATTTAATTTCTGTAGCCTGGTTGTTTAATAGGACGAGATTTAACTTGCTTAACGCTCTCAACTTGAGTTGCCTTAATAGCTTCTGTAGTATCTTCGTACTTCATTAGGGAACCTGAACCTTCTGCGGAACTCTCGTCCTTAGTATGAACACCCTTCGGGAAAACTGAGTCTTTCGACTTAGATCCTGCCCAGAAAGAATGGTCATCTATGCGCTGCCCACCTGAGGATGCTTTCCCCATTTTTTGACTGTCTGCCATATATAACCTATATTTGTTGGTTTTGCATTGGCATTTGTTGCCCCTGCATTTGTAATTGTGGACTTTCACCACCTTGCTGAGGCAACATTGTCCCAGCTTGACTTGGATTCATTATACTGTTTTGAAAGTCATTTGCAAGGGAAGTAATACGCGCGTCGGCCTTCTCTTCGTCTTCTGAATTTTGTTGTAAGAATTCGAAACCTTGAAGTTGATCTATTTTCATAGCTGTTTCTAGCTCGCCAAACTTTTGGATTGTCTCAACCAATTGCGCTAGGGCTGACATCTTATCCTTAGTCGCAAGGGCGCGATTACGAGTGATTTCAGAGAGTCTTTCTTCAAATAGACCAATGTTAGACTCTGCTCTTCCATGTCTCTCGCGTGCCGAAGCAATGTTTGCTGTTGCCTTAGAATAAAGTTCTTTAAGTTTCGCATCTTCGAATGCATGTTTAATTAATGACTCTTCTTGCTGCATATGGGCTGCTTGCTCTTCTTGCTGTTGCAAGAATGCCATGATCTCAGCTTTACCTTGAATATTCATATCCTTGATAATCATAGATGGTGGGAGAACCTCACGGCCAAATCTTTCATTGATCTCAAGCATTTGTTGAGCTTGTAGATTTTTCTGTGTTGAAGTAAGTAGACCTTCCTCGACGACAGTGTTATACTTAGCAAATATCTTAGAATAAAAATATGGACTTGGTTCTTCTCCAATCAACAATCCTACTTTTTCAGCATTCCAGTTATTTAAGCCAACTTGTAGCATTCTCTCTCCAACTAACTTCAACGAGTAATCCCATTGATCAAAGTACTTTTGGAATACCATTAAATTAGCCGCTTGCTTCATCAATAGAGTTAATGAAGAAATCTGCTTATCGTTCTGACCAGACCAATTCTCTAAATCGATCCCAGAAGTTTTAAAGATAAGATCTGACATTTGTTGTGCCAAAGCCAAGTCAGATTCAGGCACAGCAGAGGGAATAATTTTCTCACAATCGGCAAGCTCATAACCTTCATTAATAATAACATCCCAACCCTGCCCAGACTTCTTAAGATTGTCTTCATTGGCAACAGCTCCTTGCTTACGTTTCCATCCAGCATTTATCGTTGCTGCTGCAATGTCGTTGTTGGTTATTACCTTGTAATTGAAAAGGAACTGAGGGTCTCTCATCGTACGAACTAAAGACCTAACACGCAAATCAGGGTAATTAACATGAGGTTCATAGTTCCAATCAACACTAACGAACGGACATTCTGGTCCATCCCATAGGGGATTATCACCTTGGAACATCAATTGTTCATTCAAAACCACTGCTAATTTCCAACAAGGAGTTTCAACGGTCACTTCTTCCATATCATCGATATGATAGAGAATAGACTCCAATTGAGCGTCACCACCGGCAAAGTCAAAGAATTGGTTTCTTTTTCTTGAATAGAGTCTCTTCTTCTTTTTCTTCCATTTGTACCAAACATAAGACAAAACCATGAGATCATTGCGTGCCATGTTGTAGTTTTCTGGAAGGAAATAGAAGGATCCATATCTCTGTGGAGTACCAGACATAGGGCTGATTTGGTTAATCTTATCAGGGAACCGACCCTCAGCTTCTTTCTTGCTAATATACTCTTGACACCAAACAAACTGAGCATCAGACATGTCAGGATTACGATAGTATGGATCAACTAGAAATGAATTATATTCCCATATCTTTAATTTAAGCTGACCCTGAGCTGGATCATCACCTGTATAATCCAAATAAGGTTGCAAAAGACATTTACCAGCAACAGCAGAAAGCTCACATGCTTTGGAAAATTGCTCATGGATACCCTCTTTTTGGCATACATTCGTAATTAACTTCGAGTATTGATCTGTTGTTTGATTATCTGCTCCATCAGTTGCTTGGTATACGATGGACTTGCGATGTTGTCTTTGATAACCAGTTATCATATTTACTGGTTGTTGGACGAGGTTAAAATAGTATTGCTGATAAGATGTTGTAGGGGAGAAGTTGAAGTATCTATTAACAAAAGTCTGTGCACCAGCATAGAAAAGGGTATCAATATTTGACTGATTCCATCTAGATTGCTCTAGAGGCTGAAATCTGGAATAGAGATTATCTAACCATTGTCTGATATTACCTTGTGAGGGTTCTGAAGAGTTGTTCCATGGAGGTAGGTTGAAAGAAATAATGGCCTCATCAAGTTATAATTTCCTTGATAAGACATTACCATTAAACATTTTATTAATGCAATGAAGTGTACTACTTTTGTATTCCTTCTTTCCTCATCAAATAGTTATTACCTAGTGGGTCCAAATCTCTCTCTGATATAATTGGTTGGATTATGTCCATTTCCATTTTCGTTATTGTTTAGTATATAACATAAACCTGTGGCTAAAGTCCTGAAAGCATCAGCACCATGGGATGCCCAATTATGTAGTGGTTGCGATCTCCAGCATACTCCTCTTTCATCCCATTCTTTCTTATAGTTATCCAAAGCTTTGATCAACTTAACACACTTCTTCTCATCAAACCAACATCTACCAAGTATTGATCTAACGCTATCAATACCTGGTATAATATCAACTTTCTGAGCTGGAATGAAGTTCAAACCAAGCTTTCTGGCTGTCGATTGTCTAGTCATTCCAGATGTATATTCGTGAACCATGATATCATGTGGTGCGATATGCTTGCCGTATGCATAATCTTTAGATTTTACAAGAGTTATCCAATGAGCCAAAGACTCACCGCTTCCTTCATCATAATCTATGATTCTAATCTCTTTATTATGCACCTGAAAGTAAACTATAGAATTTGAGTCATTATACCCTAAGTCCCAAGCAGTATGAACTAATAACTCAGGTTCATGAGGTACAAATCCTATTCTCTTAGAAGCTCTAATAGCTGTCATCTGTTTACAATAGTATAATCCTTCATTTGTAACTTCCCATGATTCTTCTGGAGATGACGGGTATTCCCTTCGCATATCATCTTTTTGTGTAGTCTCGCGAGCTATATACCATGCTTTCTGTTCTTCATCTAATAAAACACCAGTCTCTTTAAGGTGATCGAAGTATTTTTGCATCTCATCATTGATTGGAAAAGTATTACCTATTCTATATGTAGGTTCTCCATACCAAGGAAAGAAATGGAAACGGAAGTCTAATTTAGAAAGTTCTGTCTTATTTTCTTTGTCTTGCTGAGCTTTTTTGCAGATATCATAGAAATATCCGTCCCGACCTTCAGCAGTTGATTCGATAAAAACGTATTGCCCCGGTGCCACTGTATTAAGAGACCCCGTAATGATTTCTTGGGCTTTATCTGGATATTTCGCACAAATCTTCCCAAATTCTGAAATATGTAAGAATTGGAAAGTGGATGAACGCAAAGAAGTACCGACACGAATACTCGAGCCATTCGAGAACTTGAGCATATTTGCAGTGTCATTTTCCGCTGATCTAAGATCTCTAAGCTCTTGTGGGAGATTGTCGTAAGCAAACTTTACTCTTCTAAATAACTGTTGAGCATCTTCAAGGGTATGAGCAATAATCCCAGCAGAAATGTTGCTATTAAAAATACAACGATCCAGAAACAACAAACTAACAAATGTAGAAATACCAAGCTGCCTAGCTTTAAGAATGACATTGCAATACCACATATCGTTGTATAGTTGTTTTTGCGCCCAATTCAGTTTGAATACGGATTTAACACCTTGTTTATTCACGATGTGATAAAGGTTATTAATCCTCCAATAAGGATCATTGATTCTTTCTTGAGCAATTTCTAATGCTGATTTAGCCATTGGATACTAGATCTTTTGAGTTTCCGTCTGCATTTTGAAGTAGGAAGGATAGGGGGGCAGTGGCATCGCCTATTATCTTTTGTTCTGTTTTGGCATTGATGTCATGAGAATGACTTAATATTAATGCTGCCATTGAATGACCAAGTTTCTTAGATAGAGAACCTTTGAACAAAAATGACTGTTGTCTTGTCTTGAATTTACCCATAGATAGGCCGAAGTTTTCATTCTCTTTATCCCACCCAGAAATAGTATAAACCGAATAATCTCTTGAAATGCAAAAGTCTTGAATAAAGTTATTTCCTTGTATTTTCATCCATTTTTCTAAAGCTTCGGCTTCTTTATCTATTCTTTCTTTGGTCCAATATTTAGGACGACCTTCACCATTTATGTTATAATTTTGATGTCCTTTTGGTGCCGGCATTATTTACCTTCTTTAATTTGTATTCATC
>Ga0163150_10009473_pt1 | contig 10767 bp, 7 predicted proteins | sample OliLakLV19P2IB_FD_148628 | JGI IMG/M metagenome (GOLD analysis project Ga0163150, IMG submission 148628) | Freshwater microbial mat bacterial communities from Lake Vanda, McMurdo Dry Valleys, Antarctica - Oligotrophic Lake LV.19.P2.IB | ecosystem: Environmental > Aquatic > Freshwater > Lake >...
TAAATAAATACTGAGATAAAATACTTTTTATCTTTTGATTGTCGATAGGGATATTGTAGTCTTCATAAATCATCCGAATTGCCTCACCGAGTGGAATAGGAAGATAGTGCGGGCTTATTTCTTGTTCATATTCTCCAATTCGAAGCTTTGCTCCGAATTTTATGTCTCCATTTAAGACTTTGGCCGCGGGCTCTGTCTTTTTGTACAGTGAAAGGATAGTTTTGACGAGTGTGCTTTTTCCTGCGCCATTTCTTCCTTTGATAAACACTCGGTCATTATTGAACACATTAAAAGTAATGGAATCAAAGAGTGGGTCGTTGTATCCAAGTGATAACTTATCGATTGATAAAAGATTACTTGCGCGCTCGCGATCCAAATGAAGTCCAATAGAAATATTTTTTTCTTTGAATTTGTGATATGAATCAGAGACACTTTTGTCTAAATTTTCTGTTGATTCTTGGTCAATCCAGAATGAAGGCTTCACAGTCTCTGACTTTATTTTCTCATAATCACGCAACCAGTGGTCATACCTGACCTTCCACGCTTTACTTTTTGCGCGCATGCGTAATCCCCACTCAACTTTTTTCTTAGCTTCATCAAGCCTTTTTAATTGATTTTGATACTCAATAACAGAGTTGGTGGTCTGAGTAGTATTTTGCTTGAGATAATGATCATAGTTGCCATTGAAAGAGTAGATATTTTTATTCTTTAACTCAATAATTCTATCAACGTGAGCGAGTACATCTCTGTCATGAGTTACAACAATAAGCCCTTCAGTAACTGTCTGCATCCAAGCAATAAACTGTTCTTTTCCGCGGTAATCCATATGATTTGTCGGCTCATCAATAAGTAAAAGGTCTGCTTTGGCGTACATCATTCGGGTGAGCTCAACAAATCTTTTTTCACCACCTGAGAGCGTGATAAGCGGGTTGTGAGCTTTTTCATTCGTTATTTGAAAGTCTTCAAGCGTTGCCAAGATAAGATCTTTGATGTAGTAATACCCATTTTCTGAAAAGTAATCAAGAGCTTTTGTATAAAGATCCATATCAGCATGGTGTTCTTTTTCAAAGTCATGCAAGACTTTTTCATATTCAGAAAAATGCGGAACGCTTTTGACGATATACTCCATTGCCGACTGCGTGTTGTCTGTAAGATGCTCTTGACGGGTTAGAAGAACGTGGAGATTTTTACGTTTATTTAACAGTCCATGATAATCATTGTCGTGACCCGCTATGATTTGGAGTAGAGTAGATTTACCTTCTCCATTGCGACCGATAAGGGCAACTTTCTCACCAGGCAAGATATGGAAGTTGAGATCCGTAAAAAGGACTTTTGGTCCTATTGATTTTGATAAGTGTTCTGCTCCAAATAACATAAAGGGTAGTATACCATGTATAGGCTTATAATAATATCTGGAGGTGACCAATGATACTAGTATCAGAAGAGATCTTTTTTGAGTTCTTCGAGTGATAATTCTACTTCAAATGTTGTTCTGTCTCCAACGTTGACATACAGTGATAGTATATCCGGCGTACTTTTTTTGATAACGCCTCCGCATGAATATACAACTCGTCTTGATTCAGGGTGCATTTCTTCAACGAGTGGAGATCCATCCGGACCTAGAAAATCATCGGGAGTTAGTATTGGCTCTGGTGCAACTAGTACCTCGAATTTATTTTCCTGTCGAACTAATTTAGCCCGTCCAATACTGTAAATGTATATATCTTTTCCATCGATATTTTGTATTGAAATGCCATGAATGATAAAAAGTGCTTCATTTGGAGTAATCCAAAGAGGGGGCATGGCAGTGCCTATCCTCCAACTTGCCCAAGGAAGGTCTAATGGAAATTCTATATCATCCAACTTTTCTGCAACTTGGGCGTGCAAAGAAAATATCAGAAGTTTGTGATAATATTCTTTCGCCTCAGGTCGGAAAAGATACGTAAATTTGTCAATTGGGGTAAGATTTTTGCCAGGCCCAAACGTGTCAATAACGAGAAAAGGAGGTAATTCTTTTTTCCAAGAATTTAATGAGTCAATTTTGACAATTGCGGGAAAAGGAATAGGATTTCCTACTTTGCCTCGCAGTACAGCCGTCAAGCCTATGATAAGATTTTGGTCTGGGAGTTCTAACGCTCGCGGATCTTCTAGATTGATACCTTCATAAATTGGTTTCCAGATCACTTTTTCTTGAATGAGTGATCCATCGGATCCTACTTCAAAGAGTTTGAGTATTCCCGTATCAGGTTCGCCAAGCTTGCCTGCTTTTGCAACTTCACGACCAATAAAACATAGAGAATTTTCCCCTGTTTTTTGCCATACTGCTAAATTGTAGCGAGCCACCTGAATATCAGGAAAGATATTTTTGATTTGTTTAATTTTCATTTATGTGAGTTCGCATATTATAACATTTGACATGAGATATGAAACAAGAGATTCAGCGCCTTGATTTTGATTGACTCGATCGGGGTGCAGTCCGTCGTAGCAACCACCGGTTTGTGGATCATATAAAGGCATTTTTAGACTATTATTTCCCAAAAACCAACTAAAGCACGTATTTGCTAAATTTTTATAATGTTTGTGACCGGTATAATAATATGCAGTTGTAAGTGCAATAATCATTGATGCGGGATCTTCAGGTTGTTGGTCGAAGTTGCTTCTTTCTTTCCTATTTTTGTACCAATTTGAATGTCCAATTGGCATATACATCTCATCTGAAAAGGTTTTGCTGATTAAAAATTCTAGAGAGGCAAGGCCTTGGCGAGTGAACTCATCATTGTTCAAGATTTTCCCTGCAATCAAAAGACTTTCAGGTAATAGGGCATTGTTGTAATTGAGGTCCTGCTCAAACCATCTCCATGATTTGAGTGAATTTTCATCAAGCGCTTTGAGTAAAAAGTCTGCATATTCTTGAATTTTTGCTTTAAGCTCTAAATCGTGTTCAGACAAAAAAGGCACGGCAAGTGCGTATGCTTTTATTGCAAATGCTTTAGCACGCAAATGTATGAGAGGAGCATGAAGGTTGAAATTTAATAAAAACATTCGCTTTGCTTCTTCTCGTACTTTTTCTGAAAGCGTATCATGACGGATAATTTCGCTGAGCGCCCACACAGCTCGCATCTGGCAATCCTGGATATCTTCATCATTGTTTTGCGATGTTGAAGATTTGTTTTTAAAATTTATATAGTTTATAAAAGAACCGTCTTGAAGTTGGCATTTGTCTATAAAAGCAAGATAAATTTTCAGTAATTTCTCTAATTTTTTTGACCTAGATATTTTTAAAAGCCAGCTTGTGACAATCATTGCACGTGCATTGTCATCTAGTGTATAGCCAAATTTTTTGTTAGGAACTGCATGCGTTGCAAATTGAAATAATCCAAAATCATCGGTCATTTTCGCAAGGTGATCAGTTTTGATAGGAGGTATAACGATGCGTTCTAGAAGCGACAGATATTTTTTTGCAACGGTTTCCCAAACCATCGGACGTGTTTTGCGGTATGCGTTCTTGTGCATCTGCATAAGTCTTTTTTCATCGCCCAACAAATCTATCATCGCGCGAGTGATCGCATCAGAGTCTTTAATGGGTATTAATCTTCCGTTGTCTAGTGTTACGATCTCTTTTGCTTGTGCAAATTCGGTGCTGATAACAGCACGGCCTGTGCCTAATGCATAAGAAAGAGTTCCGCTTACTGCCTGATTTGGATTGGTGGAAGTTGCGATATAAATATCGGTTGCTTTTAAAAATTCAAATAAATCTGGAAGGCTAAAGTACTGATCATAAAACCGTACATGATTCTCAAGTCCGAGCTCTGTAATATGCTGAGCAAGTTCTGTGCGATATTTTTCCCCTTCTTCTCGCTGAATTACTGGATGAGTTTCACCCAAAATAAGATAAATAACCGAAGGATACTTTTTGATAACATTGGGCAAGGCTCGTAGCACATATTCTATTCCTTTGCCACGGCTCAGTAACCCAAAGGTACTTAAAACGATGTGGTTATCAAGTCTTAATTTAGCTTTATAACTTTTTGCAAGAGAAAAAGTAACATGATGGATTCCATGTGGGATAGTGAACACTTTTCCAGAGGAGTCGGGATAGAGGGTTTTAACTATTTTTTTGGAACCGTCAGTGAGAACGACCACGGTGTCTGCAAGCGATACAATCGAATTCGTTACCTCTTTCATTTTCTCACTTGGCTCAGGAAGAACAGTATGAAGTGTTACCAGCATGGGTTTGGTGCATTTTTGCATAAAAGTGAGCAGCACATCACCATCTTGACCCCCGAAAATACCATATTCATGCTGGATGATAACACCTGATATATTAACATCATCATTGATAATTTCAGCCAAATCTTCATGATCTTTTGCGCTATTTTGATTGATTTTCCATTCTACTTCAGGAGGATATTTGTACGTATCCAATGGTGAACGGTTAAGGGCGGCGACTTTACAAGCAACATCAGGACCAAGAAAGTTTTGGCTTGCCTTAAGTAAATCATGAGTAAATGTTGCAATACCACATTCTCGTGGAGGGTACGTACTAAGAAAAACAATAGTAGATTTTGATTTTTTGATACTTCTATTATACAACTTGTGCATAATATAAGATACTTACGTCAAGATCTAATGATGTTTTGAATACCACAGAACATGATATAATCCCTCTATGAATCTATCAGTAGGGATAGTAGTTTCACTGTCCCATCTTTAGAATTCCGCTTCACTTTTGTTGCTCCTAAGCCACGATACCAAAGAATAATCACGCAAAGAGACGATATGGGAAGGATAGTTCATTCCCGTCCTCCATCGCAATAATTAAGATGTTTCCTTATTGACGATTTGCAGTACCGTATGTTATATTCTCATTATGGGAACAAAAATACGTGTAATAAATCCCAATGATCGAGATGAAGTTATTGAGAAGACAAATATTGCAGGAGTTCAAAGCAAGTCATAGTGATGCTCGATCACATATTGACGCTTGGGAAGCCGAAGTAAAAAGTGCGCAGTGGCAGACTCCGCAGGATCTCAAGATTCGCTATCCAAAGGCGAGCATACTGAAAGATCGGTTTATTGTTTTTGACATATGTAGGAATAGGTATAGGTTACTTGTGCAGGTAAGTTACAAAAATGGGGTAGTTGATATTAAGAAAATTGGAACACATAAGGAATATGATAAGTGGGGGTTAAGTTAGGAGCAACAAAAATGAATAAAATAAAAGTTATAAAAACAGAACAAGATTACAAAGATGCACTTGATTTAGTTGAGAAGTTAATGAGTCGTGATCCAGATCCGGAGTCAGATGAAGGAGAACAACTTGTGCTACTTGCTACTCTTATAGAAGATTATGAAGAAAGAATGTTTCCAGAAACGTTTCCTGATCCTTTAAGTGCTATCAGATTTAGAATGGAACAAGCAGGTCTTAAACAATCAGACCTTATCCCTTATATAGGAAGTAGAAGTAGAGTTTCAGAGGTTCTTTCAGGAAAACGCACGCTTACGTTAGATATGGTAAGAAGACTTGAGTCTGGATTAGGTATTCCAGCAAAGGTTCTAATTCAAAAGCCAGAGATAAGTGACGACTTAAAGTATCAATATTGGAATACAAATCTTGTAAGAACAATGGAGAAGCGAGGGTATTTTGGGGATATGTCTTTAGCAAAGTACAGCAAAGAAGATATCTTAACCCGCTTTTTCTCAATTGGAAATAATGCGCAACCCCAAGCGCTATTTCGTAAGACCAATTATAGATCTTCCCTCCTTACCGACAAGTATGCATTAACAGCATGGATGATACGTGTAGTTGAAAAATCAAAAAAAATAAAAATGTCTACTATCTATAAACATGGGGTAATTGATTTAGATTTTATGCACGCTTTGGTTCAACTTAGCTCAAAAGATAAAAGTCCTCTATTAGCTCAAGAATATTTGATGTCGCATGGAATTAATCTTGTAATTGAGCCTCATCTTCCTAGAACCTATCTTGACGGAGCAGTAATTTTGAAAAAAAAGGAAAATCCAATAATTGGATTAACACTTAGACATGATCGCTTAGATAGTTTTTGGTTTACATTGATGCACGAACTTGCCCATATTGCGCTTCATTATGATGACGATATCGATTTATTTTACGACGAGAAATTACTAGATAAAGATGGAATAAAGCTTGATACAAAAGAAGAGGAAGCTGACAAGTTAGCTGAGGAGTCTATATTACCAAAAGCAAAATGGGAGATTAGCCCTGCACGATTAATACCGTCTTCTATGGCTGCAGCTAGCTTAGCAAGAGAACTTGGAGTGCATATAGCTATTATTGCTGGACAAATTAGATATAAAGGTGGCAAGTATATTTATCTAAACAAAATCGTAAATGATGCAAAAGTTAGACATTATTTTCCTAATGAAAGGTGGGTTGAATAACAATGTTCAACTCGAATCATTATGTGCCAATTCTTAAATGGAAACGTGCTGAGCAAGGAGCATTGAGGGGGCTAGATGAAGGCTCTAAAAAACATATAACTCCTTTAATTCAGTTTGTAATGCCTAAGCCAAAAGAAAATGAGCAGCTTGAAGACATAATATTAAGATTTCTCGAAGAAGCGCCTCAAATCCCCATAAGTATTATAGATGTATGGGGTAAGACACCAGTTTTTATTGATGTTAGCTTGTTGTTTAGTGATGAGCTTAAGTCTAGTAGTCTTGAATTATTATTACAAGGAGGGAAGGAGAATGGAGGATTTTTTATCCCTGTTATACATCTTAGTGACGCTTCAGGAATAAAAAGCACAGCATGCGCATATGCGAAAAAGAACAACAGCGGTTTATGTTTAAGATTAGTAAGTTCTGATTTATTTGATTTGAATTCTTTAAATATCTCCCTAAGCGATTTCTTAAAGTCGTATGGACTAGAAGCAAAACAGGTGGATCTGGTGGTTGATATTAAGGAAACAGAAGGGAAAAGCGACAAATACTCGAGATATTTAACTCAGAGTCAAGGTATCTCCAAACTGTTAGAGTGGCGAACATTTACATTTGCAGCTGGTTCATTCCCTAAAGATATGACAGAGTGTAAGTTGGATGAAGAAAATCTTATTCCACGTATTGAGTGGAACAGTTGGAAAGAACATTTTTTTAACGGATCTCTTCTTAGAAAACCCACTTTTGCAGACTATAGTATCCAGCATCCAATATATGTTGAAACCACCCAGTTTTTTCCTCCAACATCGAGCATTAAATATACTTTAGAAAAAGAATGGCTAGTAATGAAGGGAAGAAAACAAAAATTCGAACTCTATTTGGCAAGTGCTGCAACTCTTATAGGAGATCCGAGATTTTACAAAGATAATTTTAGTGAAGGAGACAGATATATAGCTGAGAAAGCAAGACACTTTGAGACATATATGAAAGCTAAGAATGAAGGAAAAACTGCTAAAGGGACAGGAAGTACAGAAACTTGGCTAAAGGCTGGAATTAATCACCATTTAGCATTAGTGGCACATCAAGTCTCCAATTTGGTCTAAAAAAAAGTGTTTCTCTCACTTTGTTACTAAGAGTTTTTGTATCCAAAGTCCTAGCCAATTTTTCATATATCGCACTTCTTGGTTTGGAGTAGTATCCTTCTGCTTCACCATTTTCTTTAAGGATTTTAAGTGCTTCATTTCTCCATAGAAGTTTAGCTATTGAGATGTTATTTTGGTCTTTATTAAATTCTTCATCTCTAATAATATTAAATACAACAGAGTCACCATTAATTTTTGCAATAACAACACCCCACCAGTCTGGAATTATTTTAATTGCTTCATGCAAATGACGCTTCCCAACCACTAAAGTTATCTTATCAAATACAGCATTGTATTCTTTTATTTGTTCTGGTAGACGGTCAAGAGTATCTTTATCACTCTTTATTTCGTATCCATGTAGAATTCCATTTACAACAGCGATGTCAACTCTTGCCGTGCCATGTTGAACACCAAGCTCTTCAAATATCCTTACTTTATGATCACTCGCATGGCGCTTTTTTAGATCTTCTCTTAGTATGGAACGAATTAGAAGATCACTTGTTTCTGGGCGTGTATTTATTACTTTCATGGGCAGGTAGTATTATTTGTTCTCCATAACCAGTTTATCATATACCATCATGGCAAAATCAATAACGATATTTAAGCATGCGTCTTGAGTTGATAGAATAATTATATAGATGATTTATTTAAAAAGTGAGCAGCACTATATTGACCGTTATGATCTTCGTACAATTGAAGAATGTTTAAGTTGGTACTGGAGGCTACGGGAAGGTTTTGAAGAAAAGCGAAGTTCGAAGGAATTTAAGGAATACTCGAAGGAGAAGTTTGATAAAGAAGTGCACAAAGTTGCAAGTTATACGGTTAACGTAATCAAAGGGGAGCGGTATAGGAATAAAGCAAAAACTATTCAAGGTTGGATTGACGATGATACAAAGACACAGAATAAGTATGACAAGGCGACACCGCCTGATGGTATTAGATGTAAATCATGTTTTTCAAAAACAAAAGTAACCTCTATAGACCTCATTCACTCATACGAAGAAGATTCTCAAGTATTATTTATGTTTGAATGTATCAAATGTAAAAAGAAAGAGGTTTTCTACGAAGACGGGTCAGAATGGCACTACGAGGACCCCAAGTGCCCGGATTGCGACAAAAACCTAATTAGTAGGTCTAAACATTCAAAGGAAAAATTAATTACTAATTATTCATGTTCTAATTGCTCGTATAAGCATAAAGATATATATGATTTTAAAAAATCTCGAATTGAACGGGAAGCAAGAGAAGCTAAGGATAAAAAACTTCTTACCGAATATAGAGACGAATTTTGTCTTAATGACTCAAATGGTCCCGATTATCTTCATAGTCTTGATGGATTTATAGAATTAGGCAGGGAATGGAGGGAGAGGGAAAAGAAAGAAAAAGATCCGGTATATCAGAAAGCAAAACAGCTAAAGAAGATTAAGGCAGCACAGTTAAAAGATCTTCTTCAAAAAGCAATGGAATATAAGGGGTTTCAGGATTTACAGTTTGGTAAACCTGAGATTGGTAAGTACATAATAATCGATTTTTCCGTAAACGACATAGAGGATGAGCGAAGGGAATATGATAGTTGTAATATACTCAAAAGATTGATTAGAAATGAGCTAGAGGACACAAACTGGCGTTTGATGACTGAAGGAATATCTTATCGATTAGGAATACTGACAGGTAGGCTCAAAGCCTTTGAGAAAGAAGATGATCTTATAGCCCTTGTAAAAACCTCAAAATAGCTCGTCATTACTGTATAATATATCTTGTTATGCCGAAAAATAAATATACTGACTGGTCAAAAGATCAGTTAATTGACGAACTCAATAAATTAAAAAAAAGAAAAAAGTTTGGTCTTGTATGGGAAGACAAGCCTGAAGATGTGGAAGAACAATGCAAAACACAGTTACCAATTCTTGAAGAAGTCGTATCAAAATTGGTACATCAAGGAGACGAACTGCCTACAAATATCGTTATTGAAGGTGATAATTATCATGCACTATCTGTCTTGAATTATACCCACTCTAAAAAGTTAGATTTAATATATATTGATCCTCCATATAATACCGGTGCAAAAGATTGGAAGTACAATAATGCGTTTGTTGATATCAATGATGCATATAGGCATAGCAAATGGCTTTCAATGATGGCTAAGAGGTTAAAGCTCGCAAAAAGATTATTGAAGCAAGATGGAGTATTAATAATTGCAATTGATGATAACGAGGTTCATAGATTGAGATTACTCATAGATGAACTTATGCCAGGTTATACAACAACATCTATAACAATAGTTCATAACCCAAGGGGTAATATTACAAATAATTTTGCAAGAACACATGAGTATGCATTATTTGTCATTCCTAAAAGACTCTCAGCAATAGCTAGAGTAAAAAAGGAAAATTCATCTCCACGTAAGTTAAGACGATGGGGACATAATTCAACACGATTAGCTCGACCAACTATGTTTTATCCAATCTACGTTAAAGAGGGGAAGATAAATCGAGTTGGGAAAACACCTGCTGTTGATTTTCATCCAGGCTCGAAAAATATAATTAAAGAAAATGGTGAGTTAGAAGTTTGGCCTATAGATCAGAATGGTATTGAAAGAAGATGGAATTTTGGTTTGGATAAAATTAAAAAAGAATTTAACAGGATAGTTGTTTTGGAAGTAAAAGGCGATATCGACTTGTTTCTTTCTGAAGAAGATACTACACCTAAAACGGTTTGGACAGATAGTGATTTAGAGGCTGGAAGGAATGGAGCTACTTTAGTAAAAGCAATTACTGGAGCAGACTTCCCATATCCTAAGTCAATTTATACCGTTAAAAAATGTATTGAACTGATAGTTAGAAGTAGACCGAACGCTATAGTTTTAGATTTTTTTGCTGGTTCGGGTACTACTGGTCATGCGGTGATGATGTTAAATGCTGAAGATGAAGGTAATAGGAAATTTATTTTATGTACTAATAATGAGAACAATATTGCCGAGGAAATAACTTATCCAAGAATCAAAAGGACTATTGAAGGTGTTACAGGTCTACCAGAACTTACCGGATTTCCTTCAAATCTTAGATACTTTAAAACTGCATTTGTAGATGCATTAGAAACTGATTCAAATAAACTTAGATTAGTTAAGAAATCGACTGAAATGCTATGCTTAAAGGAAAATTGTTTTGAATTATTAAAGGACTCCAAGAGTTATAAGATATATAC
>Ga0163150_10009478_pt1 | contig 10764 bp, 6 predicted proteins | sample OliLakLV19P2IB_FD_148628 | JGI IMG/M metagenome (GOLD analysis project Ga0163150, IMG submission 148628) | Freshwater microbial mat bacterial communities from Lake Vanda, McMurdo Dry Valleys, Antarctica - Oligotrophic Lake LV.19.P2.IB | ecosystem: Environmental > Aquatic > Freshwater > Lake >...
TGGAATTCCAGCCGGGCGGTTGCGGATGGGCCGGCGGGGGGACGTTGACCCGCACGTTCCCCAAACCCATCGGCAGCCGGATCGTGTAGTTGCCCGGTGTCACGCTTGGGTCTCGGAATTCAAATCCGCGATCGTTTGCGGCAGGAACCCCTCCTCGTCCATTTTCGGCGGCTGGAGCGCGCCACTCGCCATACCGTTGATCGCGCTGCTGCGTCCAATCCTCATAACGCTGCTTATCGCGTTTTTGGCTTTCGGTGATTCGGCGGCGATAATCCTCAAAAGAGTCGTCGTCACCCCGGAGCGGCTGAGCGGCCCAGGCTGCCCCACTGAGGACGAGACAAAAGGCCAAAAAGTGCAAGCGAGACATAAGCTATTCTCCTACGACGCAGAGTTTGGGCACTGAGAAGGCGAACTCGCCACCTTGCCGCATATCTAATGCCGCGATGCTTCAACTCATGGTGGGGGCTGCGGTACGCCATTCGTGATATCTTTGCCACCCTCACCTTTGCCGCCGCCCTTACCTTCCTGGTTTGTGGCGATGGATTGTCCCACTACGATTGCACCGAGTGCGACCATGATGGTCGCCCAACGAGCGCCGGATAGTACTCGTGTGGTGCAAAAATGAAGGCAAGTCCATCACTTGTCTCGAATTCTCAAACGTTTGATCGGAACGCCAACAAAGGACCCTTTTTCTGCCGGCATTAGCTGCGATGCATCATGGCCGGACACTTTGTCCAACTTCGGACACCGAACAGAATCGCCCGCCTGACTCGCTTTCGCATCAACTCGTCAGAACGGGTCGAATCTGAGACTGCATGGTCAAAGGAACGTTTTCTGATGTGCGCCTCATCCCGTTCCATGACGGGCCGATTAAGTCGAGATGATCCACATCCTCGGATGTTTGCGAGTGCTTACTACCGATGCTCGTTATTTCATGAAGTCGAGCGTGTTCCAAGGCGGGGGTGCAAGGTCGGATCGGCATACATAGCCAGTTCTTCGAATGCCGCCGAGGCCGCCGAGCGGAAAAGTGCCCTGCCACCGCCAACGGTCCTCCCTACGGCAGAAGTACCGTGACACACCCGCCAGACCATCATTTGCCTGTGCCATTTGCTGGATTTCTTTTCCGCCCGTCCCGAATTTCAAGTCGCGTGGCAAACGGCTTAACGCCGAGCGTTTCGTGAATTTCGTCCGGGTAGTAGGCAACGTCGCCTTTGATCACGAGCGCTACCTTGCGAATGTCTGAGATGTTCTGCGTCGGATCGCCGTCGGTGAGAATCAGGTCTGCACGCTTCCCCGGCATGATGACACCTCGATCATCAAGCACGCGCGCGTATTTGGCTCCGTTGAATGTCGCGATCTGCAGCACCTGCGCGGGCGTCAGGCCGGCATCCACGTAAAACTCGAGCTCACGATGCAGGGAGAATCCCGCGAGATCGTCGGTGCCCGCGACCAGTGGAACTCCGGCGCGATACATGCGGCCCGTGAATTCGATCATCTTGGCGAACGACTTCTCGTAGCGCGCGGCGGTTTCGTCGTCTGGAATGTTCATTTGCGCCTGCAGGCAGTCTCGTCGTACGTCGGGCGGCAGGTGGTCGGCAATGGTGGTATATGCCTGCGACAACCGGCCGTTGCGGTGGCGAATGAAATTGAACGCCGTGAGCGTTGGGTCGACCACAATGTGACGCTCAGCGAGCAACGCGATAAAGTCTTGTACTCGGTTGCTGTCGAAGTCGAGGTCCGCAACCTTTTCGGCGGGTAGATAGAAGCGTGCGAGCGTGCGCGTGTCGGTCTTATCGTCGACGAGGAAGTTGAGCAACACTTGATTGATGTGCTGGATCTCATCGTACCCCGCCAGCACCGCCTGCTCCGCGCGCAGGAAGGCCGGGACATGGCCGCTCACACGCATGCCGCGTGCGTGCGCGTATTGAGTGACTTCGGGCAGGATATCTTTCGGAAAGGAGTTATAGATCTTGATCTGCGGGTAGCGGTGATTGTGGTACCAGTCGACCGCGTGTTTGGCTTCGTCAAGATTCTTGATTACGAAACCGTGTCGCGCCGCGTTGGGGCTTTCGCCCTCGATCAACCCCGTGGGCACGATGTGCGGCGCGAGCAGTGTGCCGGCCTCCTCCTGCGCGATGATCTGCTGCATCGTTGCGTTGTCGGTGCCCATATCGCGCACCGTGGTCACGCCGGCGGCGAGGTGCAATCCGCCTTCCCAAAAGCCGATATGCACGTGCATGTCGAACAGACCCGGCAGCAGCACGCGCCCCGTGGCATCGACGATGTGATCCGCCGCACGCTGCGCCTCGCCCGCGGCGCTGATCGTGACAATGCGGCCGTTCTCGAGCAACACATCTTGTGGTCCGCGCACCACGGCACGCTCGCTGTCAAACACGCGAACATTGGAGATGAGTGTCTTGCCGGGCAGCGGATGGGCGACGTGCCGGCTCATGTCGACGAGGAGTTCCTGCTCTTTGACCTTCTGCCGCTCTTCGAGCACGGTGGCATTCTGCTCCCAGCCTTCTTCGATAAGCTGCCGATGGCCGGGCTCAATGTAGGCAAACAGTTGCGGTGGTTGATCGCTGGTCGTCCAGACGAGGAGCGGCGTAAAACCAATGCCCGTAAGCTCGACAAGCTGAATCGTGCGTTTTTCGCCGCCCTTCGTTAACTGCTCGTCCAGCAGTCTACGCCGGCTCAAAACGCCGCTCGGAACCATTGAAATCTTGCCGTCGGGGCGCTTTGCCAGCGCTGCAAAAGCCGCGGAAAACTTCGCCGGCGTCCCATACAAGGGCCAATAAAATGCAGCGCCCGTCAACTTTTGCTCACCCTTGTCGGCGGCTGTCTTCCAAACCGCTGTGTCTCCTTGGCGCGTAAAGGTTTCATCGACGACTGCTCCGTACGTCGAGTCTCCTGTCACGCGGTAACTTGCCAACGTGCCTTCTTCTTTGTCAAGCGTAAACTCTTCATGCAGCTTCGGGCCGCGGCCATTGTTCTTGAAGAGATAGTCGATCGTGAAATGATCCCCATTGCGCGTCACTAATAGATGCCCCGCCTTATCTTGGCCGCCGTTGACCAAAGCCGTGTAACGCGTTTTCTCTGCGGCTCCGGCGATAGATACCAGGAGCAGTGTTAACGCGGTTGCCATGGACGTCTTCATGTTGTCGTTCCCGTTGTGCGAGGATTCACTCATAAATGTTGCGCCTTCATTCGGGATAAGGGCCAACGGTCGGGTTCACCCGACACGGTTTTGACAATAATCTACCAGAGCCATTCCTGGGCCTACATTGGAGTTAGTTCAGGAACTGCAGGCTGGTGATAGGATTGGCCGGATTGGAAACCTACAGCTAAAACTGGTATTCCGCCTTGCGAGTGGCGGAGGCGAATTCAACGGCCTGCCTCTAACAAAAGAGTCCAAAATCAAGGGCAAGTTCAGCAAGTCTCTCGGATTCAACCGCATTCCGGCACGATCAAAAAATGAGCGGTTTATGGTAATGCCATAATGGTTGGCTATCTTGGTGGCCATGCCCTACGTTGCAAAGAATGGGACGTGCCGAACGAGGGCACCAGGTCATGGAAGTTCATGCTGCTCCTCAACGGCCCACAGATTGCGCTGCGAGGCGACATAGAGCACACCATTCGCGGCCGCGGGAACGGACCAGACCGCCGAGCCGAGCTTCATATCGGACAAGTACTCCGACTTACGACCAGCCGCAAGCACGACCAGTCCGCGACGCGTGCCGACATAAACCTTGCCGTCAGCAACGAACGTCGAGGACCAGATTTCTTCGCCAGTGTCATGCACCCACTGGGGTTCGCCCGTTTTTGCATCCAGGCAATGAATCTTTCCAGTTGTCTCAGCAGCATATACCAAGCCATCGGCAATCGAGACGGTGGACATGCTGCGACCAATCTCTTTGTATTGCCATGCAGTCCCGTTCTTTGTGATATCTCCCCGGCCCGTAGGATCGATGCAAGTCAGTGCGCCGAGCCCACGACCATGTAAGGGGTCTTGGCCGATCGTCACGTAAATGCGGCCGTCGTAAAAAACCGGAGTGCCAATGATTTCGCTCGGCCCGATTAGCCGTCCGTCGGCCCGGAATTCTTCTTTGGCGGCGCGGACCAGCTTCCAGTAGTCAATCGGCTGACCACCACGCGAGCGGTAGCCGGCGGGGTTGCAATCGAATCGCCAGATTTCCTGTAATGTCGTCGGCAGCGAGATACTTCCTGCCAGCGGCTTGAATCCGTAGCAAACGCCATCGCCACCGCCGTAGAAAAACTGCTGCTCTAGCCCGACCACGCCCAGCGTGGGAGATGACCACTGTCCGTGAAACACGTTAGGGCTGATGTGGCTCTCGTCCTTAGCGATCAGTTGCCCGTTCCATTTGCTAAGCGCAATTAACGTGGGAGCGCCCGGGAGCACGACCTTGCCGTCATAAACGCCGTTGGCCGTGCCAACGTACACATAGTCGCCATGAACCAGCACCGAGCAATTGGAAGCGTCGTGCGGGAAAACCGGCAAGTCCCGCAGCATATCAAATCGCCATAGGATGTCTGCGTCGTGCGAAGCAAGCTGAACCGGCTCATCGCCTTCCCTGACGCAAAACTTCGCTTCATCCTGAAAGGGGCCGTCGTTGCCATTGGCCAACCCGCGGACGTCGAGACACAGCACCTCGCATCGATTTGAGACGATATACACCCGGTCGCCATCCACCGTCGCGGTGGAGCAAATTCCGAGGTTGATGTCGTCGAAATCTTCGCTTACTTTCGTGCGGTCAATTTCCAACCGTGGCACCACGAGCTTCCAATTGAGCTCCCCAGTTTTTTCGTCGAGGCACATCAGTACTCCGCCTCGGGTCGAACGGAATCGCGAATCCTCCAGCCCCGCGTCGTTGGTGCCAATAAATACGCGGCCATCGGCGATTGTCGGCGACGAATAGTTCTCCGAACCCAGTCGGACGAACCAGCGCACATTCTTGGTTGTCGTCGGATCGTACCCCAGGCGGTCGCGTCGCTTTTTGCCTGGGTCGAATCGCACTGGTAACCCTTTCTCGTGCGAGGCCATGTTCCGCTCATTGCTACCGCCCCATTGCGGCCAATCGGCACAAAGTGCAGTCCGTTGTAGGTCCGCCATCAAGAGCAAAACCAAACAACGCCAACACCGAGAAATGAGGAACAATTTCATGGCTATACGCAGGGATAAAGAGTGGGATGACGATCACAGCCAGGAGCGGCGCTACTGCCATTTCTCCCGTCGCTGAGCAGATCCGCAAAATCAATGTCTCGTTCGGTCAGGTCTGATAAACTGCCCGGCGGGATAAGCTGCGGCCTTCCAAAGCTAAGGGATCATTTCGGCTGGACCCCGACAAGGAATTGGCGCACCTCGGCGGTTTGTTTAGACCGGAGAGCCAACTAGGACTCATCGCGGCAGTTAGTTCGGTGTCTCCAGTTCGGCAATCGGCGGATGATTGCCGAGATGTGACAGGAGCGGTTTAGGCACGTTTGGGAGCAAACGGAGCTTCGGGATGTCGAAGAGGAAATGCATAATGGTAGAAAAGAGATTGGCGGGACGCAGCGGGTTACTGATAGAAGCGGATGCAATGCGATCAGATTGTCCAATGACTTGAACCACGCGAAGTCCACCGCCAGCGATGAGCAGCGTCGTCAGACCGCCGTGGTGGTCGCGGCCACCCTTGGGGTTCAGACGGGGCGTACGCCCCATCTCGCCAGTTACCACCAGTAGCACATCATCTTGCATGCCGCGTTCGTAAATATCATCGAGAAAGGCGCTTACGGCATGATCCACTTGTTGTCCCTTGGGCCAAAGTGCGGCCATATTTGCAGGGGAGCCGTGATCCGCGTGCATATCCCAACCACAATCCGAAACCGTGATGTACCCGCAACGCGACTCACACAGCCGGCGCGCCAGAAGAAGTTGCTTTCCGAGTAGATTCGTCGCTCTGCTCATGTCTGCCCACCGTTGCACTTCTGAGTTTTGGATCAGTGAAGCCATGTCGTAACGGGCAATCGTGCGACTGTCCTCGTCCGTCAAATCGAAGGCTTGCGCAATGTTGCGAGAGACAACGTCGATGGCCTGCCGTTGGAGGTCACTCATCGCAGTTACCGGACCCTGTGATGCCCCTTGGAAACGCTGCAAACGATCAAGGTCTGACAGCAACCGCTTGCGATCTTCCAGCCGCTGGACTGGAATGTGCAATTGAAGGTCGTTCTGCAGGGCTCCCCCCTGACTAAGACTCGCCTACTGCCTCTCGGCACGGGGACCATAAACGAGCTAGACACGACGTAACTGATGATGCCTCGAATGCCTGACTAGCAAACCGGTTCCCAAGACTTAAGAGACAAACTTGGCTCCGCCCCGACAGCGTTTGCCCCCTTTCTTCCCATTGAGGCAGTTCTGCGGCGCTAATGCGAACCAAGGTCCAAACACTTTTGCGGCCCCAATTTGACGATTGGTAAGGTATGATCACGCAGGTCGGGCGATTTGATGACAAGCGAGTGCAACCCATGAATTCCCACCCATCGGTCTCTGTATGGATACGTGAGTTGCAAGGCGGTAATCAGGCAGCAGCGCAACCGCTTTGGGAGCGCTATTTCCAGCGGCTCGTGCATTTGGCAAAGCAAAAGCTCACTCATCGCCTGCGACGTCACGCTGATGAAGAAGATGTGGCGCTGAGCGCTTTCAAGAGTTTTTTCCGGGGCATGGAAGCAGGCCGCTATCCGCAATTGGCGGACCGCGACGATTTGTGGCGATTGCTCGTTACGATCACGGCCCACAAAGCGATCCAGGTGGCAAGACATGCCCAGCGACAGAAACGAGGCGGCAAGGCCAGCGGCTCGGTTCGCGATGACGATGGAAATGTGTTCGATCTTGATGAAGTGATTGGCCAGGAACCTTCTCCGGAATTTTCGATGCAAGTCGCGGAGGAATTGGATCGACTACTTGCACTGTTAGAAGATCCGACGTTGCAATCCGTGGCAGTTTGGAAGATGGAGGGGTACACTAGCGCCGAAATCGCGCCGCGGCTGGAATGCACTGTCCGCACGGTAGAGCGGAAGCTACATCTGATCCGTCAAATTTGGGAAGAGGCTCTGGAGCCATGAGCGGAACTCCCCGCGCCGAAACTTCGCCGCAACGAGCGAGGGCAATTCATCGCGAAAAACTTTGCGATCGCTTTGAAGCAGCCTGGAGAGCAGTCCGCGCGGGTGGCGGCCGTCCCTGTCTTGAAGACTTTCTTGCCGAAACAAGTGAGCCGGAGCATGAATCGCTCCTAGAGGAATTGGTTCAAGTCGAGATCGATTACCGGCGGGAACTGGGTGAACGTCCTTCGTCCCACGATTATTGCCAGCGTTTTCCTGCTCTTTCACCTGGCTGGCTGAACGAGATTCTGAATGAACTTGCGACTCTGCCTTTTGGGTCAGCTCGGATCGCTTCGCCAAGCATGACAGGTCGGACCTTCGGCGACTATGAACTGCTAGCTGAGATCGCTCGTGGTGGGATGGGCGTGGTCTATAAGGCTCGGCAGGTGAGCCTGAACCGGATCGTGGCTCTGAAGATGATCTTGGCGGGGTCGCATGCTTCTGACGCTGACGTGCTTCGATTTCGTGCTGAGGCCGAAGCGGCTGCCAACCTGGACGACCCTGGCATCGTGCCGATCTACGAAGTTGGGAAGCACGAAGGGCTGTACTTTTTTTCCATGGGGTACGTCGAAGGAAATAGCCTAGCGGAGAGACTCGTTGAGGGCCCTCTTCCCCCGCGTAATGCAGCCGAAATCGTCCGCGATACCGCCCGCGCTGTGCATTACGCGCACCAGGAGGGCGTAATTCACCGGGATCTGAAGCCGGCAAACATCCTCATCGACCGGACTAACCGTCCCAGGGTGACCGACTTCGGCCTGGCTAAGCGGATGTCCAACGACAGCAGCCTGACGGCCTCCGGCCAGGTTCTCGGGACTCCCAGCTACATGCCACCCGAGCAGGCGGCTGGCAAAGTGGATCAAGTTGGCCCGTTGGCCGATGTGTATGCGCTTGGTGCTGTTCTCTACGCTGCACTCACGGGCCGTCCGCCGTTCCAGGCGGCTACACCGGCGGCCACACTCCAGCAAGTGCTGGATCAAGAGCCCGCCGCATTGGGCGCTGTTAACAGGTCGGTGCCGCAAGACCTGGAAACAATCACGCTGAAATGCCTGGAAAAGTCACCGCACCGCCGGTATGCAACAGCGGCTGAATTGGCGGATGACTTGGACCGCTGGCTGACGGGGCAGACGATTCTGGCGCGACGCAGTCGCATTTGGGAACGGGCCATCAAATGGGCCCGTCGGCGACCGGCAGTCGCTGCGTTGTCTGGAATGCTCGCCGCAGTTGCCTTGGTTGCATTTGTTCTGGTCACGTCGCTATGGCTGCTTTCTACTGCGGCGCGGCTTGATGCCCAAAGACTCGCGGCCCGCTTGGCAATGGATAAAGCCCAATCGCTGTGTGAGGCGGGGGATGTTAATCGAGGACTCCTATGGTTTGACCACACGCTCAGCCTCATTCCAAAACAAGACAACGATTTGCAGCAGACTGTTCGCGCGAACCTGGGTGCTTGGAAGGAGCAGGTCGTGGGACTGAAAGCGATTTTGCATCATCCCCTGCCCGTCGAACTCCAGGCGTTCAGCGCCGATGGGACGCTGTTGCTCTCTGTCTGTCGTGACCATCGGCTAAGGATTTGGAATGTGGTGGACGGACGGCTATTATCGCCGCTGACGGACCAACAGGATCATGCGAACGGAATTCTTGTTGCTACCTTTAGCCCGGATGCCAAAGAAAATCGCATCTTGACCGTTGCCAACGACGGCGTGGCGCGTCTCTGGGTTGTCACTCGCGAGAACCAGATTCAGTTCCGAAAGCAGTTCGGCGAATCAATCATTACGGCTATTTTCTCGCCGGACGGCAAACGCATCGTGACGGGAAGTCGAGACGGCCAACTCTGCGTTTGGGATACAACGGGCGACGCGCCATTGAAGACGGCGCAAACGTCAGGGCCAGTCCAGGCATGCGTGTTCAATTTCGACGGCACTCGCCTCGCAACCAGCACGGAAGGGGGCAAGATTCAGTTTTGGAACGCTGAATCATGGGAGCTCGCGACCTCGCAACCTCAGGACCAAGATTCTTGGGCCGCAGAGGACAAGGTCCGGTTGCTGACCTTTACCTCCACCGGCAAGCGACTGCTGGCGGTAGTGCAGAATGAGCAGGGGCTGAGACAGGCACGCGTGTGGGATGCCGAAACCGGTCGCTCGCTGCCCGACCTGCCTACTCGTTGGGGGAATGCCACGGTCGCCGTTAGCCCCCGCAGCGAAGTGGTGCTAACCGGGGAGTCTGACGGAATCGTGCAACTCTTGGATCTCGACTCCGCGAGCCTCAAACCTACACTTCTGCAACACAACGACGCGGTCGAAGCCGTGGCATTCAGCCCTGGGGACGGTAGAACGCTGCTGACGGGCAGCCAAGATGGAACAGCTCGCCTGTGGGATGCTGCAACGACAGCGCCCCTTTGCCCGCCCTTGCAGCACCCCGGTCCGGTGGAGGGGGTAGCGTTCGCGCCGGATGGCGTCACGTTTTCCACGCTTTGCCAGGATGGATCGGTCCGGCTCTGGTCGATGCCACGCCCGAACCATCTGAGTTTCCCGCAGGGCAGCAACTTGATGGCGCTAGCCGTCAGCTCTGACGGCCGCTTGATCGCGACGGGAACCAGCGCGGGCGTCATTCAGGTGCGCCAGACTGAAGACGGAACACCTATGTGGCCGGAGCGAGCAAACTCGGAGGTGACGAATTCTGGCGAAACTCGGCAAGATGAAGATTTTGCAGTTTGGGCGCTGTCATTTTTTGCCAATAGCAAACGTCTCCTGACGGGTGGTCGCGATGAATCGCTCCGAATCTGGGAAGCGACCACAGGCGAGCCTCGTGGTGGCCCGATCAAACACTCGCACCGCTTACGCAGCTTGGCCGTCAGCGCCGACGGGAAATTGCTCCTCACGGGCAGCGGCAACGCCGGTCAAGGAATCGCTTGCCTCTGGTATCTGCTCGATGGGAAACCGATCGATCCGCCCCTCGTGCTGAACGAGGTCGTCTGGGCCGTGGCATTCGCTCCGACCGCCACTGCCAACGTTTGCGCGGTAGCCAGCAGCGAAAACACGATTCGGCTGTGGCAGAACCTGAAATTGCCGCCGCCGAGCCCGACCGAGCCAATCACGATATCGCCTGATGAGGTCAAAAATCATACCCGCCTCCCCGCTGCCCATCGCAGCCGGGTCGTAGCGTTGGCCTTCAGCCCGGATGGCAAATGGCTCGTCAGCGGCAGCACCGACGGGACGGCTCAGCTTTGGAACGTCGCAACGGAACTTCTCCACGGCGAGCCACTGCGGCACGATAGCGCAGTCTGGGCGGTGGCCTTTGACGCCAACAGCCGGTTCCTGGTCACGGGATGTCGAGACGGCTCGGTGAACGTGTGGGATGTCGCGACCGGTGCCTCGGTCGGCCCGACGTGGCGACACGAGGCTCAACCTCAGGCGCCAGTTGGGCAAACGGTTTGGACGTTGGCGTGTGATCGCCAGGGACACATTTGGTCCGGCAGCGACGATGATACGCTGCGCCGCTGGCCACTACCGATCCCCCTAGTGCCCCAATTCTCAATTGATTGTGGATGAGAGGGCGGTTTTGGCCACGTTGAGCTTGACGGTGAAGCGAATTTTTCGGTGAGGCGGGCAGAAC
>Ga0163150_10009480_pt1 | contig 10762 bp, 7 predicted proteins | sample OliLakLV19P2IB_FD_148628 | JGI IMG/M metagenome (GOLD analysis project Ga0163150, IMG submission 148628) | Freshwater microbial mat bacterial communities from Lake Vanda, McMurdo Dry Valleys, Antarctica - Oligotrophic Lake LV.19.P2.IB | ecosystem: Environmental > Aquatic > Freshwater > Lake >...
CCGCCTCTTCGTCGTTTTGGGTTCGATACCGAGCTATTGTCAAATGTTGTGGACGAGTAGTTTTCAGGCGGCGGCCTCTTGGGGTTTGATTCCGTCGATGAAAGTGACACCTTGAATCACGTCGGGTAGCAGCTTGGCGCCGTTCAAGAGCCGCCATCTCTTCTCGGCCGACTGCATCAGCTTGAAGACCATCGTGAGGCAGGCCAGGCGGCTACCGTTGCCTTTTGTTCGGCGGTGCCGCAGGCGAACCGTGGCGAACGTGCTTTCGATGGGATTCGTCGTGCGCAGGTGAATCCAGTGTTCCGCCGGGAAGTCGTAGAACGTCAAGAGCACGTCGCGGTCCTTCGACAAACACTCGGTCGCCTTGGGATACTTGGCGTCGTACGTCGCCACGAACAAGTCGAATGCCTGGTCGGCATCTACTTTCGTTGGAGCCATCCAAATCTGATGGATCTTATCCTTGGCCTCGGGCTGCAATCGCTTGGGCAGTTTGTCGAGCACGTTGGCTGTCTTGTGAACCCAACAGCGTTGCTCGCGTGTCGAAGGATAAACTTGCGGGAGAGCCTTCCAAAAGCCCAACGCCCCGTCGCCCGTGGCCAGCTTCGGATCGACCACCAGGCCGCGGGCCTTCACATCCAACAGCAGTGACTTCCACGACTGTTCGCTCTCGCGATAGCCGTCGGCCACGGCGATCAGCTCCTTGCGTCCATCCTCGGTAGCGCCCATAAAAACCAGGATGCATAGCCGATCTTCCTCCAGGCGAATGTTGAAGTGCACGCCGTCGGCCCACACGTAGACGTACTTCTTCCCCTCCAAGGATCTTTTGTTCCACTGCTGGAATTCTTCCTCCCAGACGCTTTTGAGCCGCACGATCGTGGAGGCCGACAAACCAGCCGCCGACGGACCTACTAACGCCGCCAGGGCCTCGCTGAAATCGCCCGTGCTGATGCCCTTGAGATACAGCCAGGGAATCAAGTCCTCCAGGCTCTTCGTCTTGCGCAAATACGGAGGAAGAATCTTGGAGGAAAAGAATTCAGCTTCGTCCTTTGGCCGCCGATCGAGCACTCGTGGTTGTTCCACTTCGATGGCGCCGACGCCGGAGAGGATCGTTCGCTTGGGCAGGCGACCGTTGCGGACCACCTGACGGTGGCCTGCTTCGTCGCAAACGTCGCGATGCGTCTCGATCCACTCCGCGATTTCAGCGTCGATGGCCTGAGCCAGCATCCGCTGAGCCCCGTCTCGAAGGATGTTTGTCAGGATGTCCTGGCTCGTCGCCGCTGGCAATGAAACGACTTGCTTGGTACTTTCTCGCATGGTGGCGTACTCCTGGGGAATTGGGTCGTTAAGCAACCAAATTCAAACCCAAGTACGCCGCCCTTTTCAACTCACCTCATCCACAACTTTCGGTTATAGCTCGAGGTCGCAAAGGCTAACACTATTTTAACTCCTCGAAAACTCACTACAATGGCCGCTCAGCAAGCTTCGCACGTCGACGGGGACGACGAAGAGCTGACCAGTTGTGTAGCTGTCCTGTTTGCAGAGTTGGTTGCAGAGAACGCAGTAAAATTCGTGCGATTGGGTGAGAAGTCTGCAATCCATGCCGTGATGGAACCCCTTATTTTCACGTAACTTGAGCGGGTTCGGTTGCGGAAACGGGTGCTCGACAAGCTAGGGGTCACAAGTTCGAGTCTTGTATCGCCCACTCCGCATAACACAAAACCCCGGGGAACCACGGTTTCCTCGGGGTTTTGTGTTTTGATGGCAACACCATGCGTGTCCTTGCCAGGAGTAACGGCGGTTTCTCTGGAATCAGTTTCCGTCGCTGGGCTGACCTGAAGAACTGTTTGGCGATCGCACAGCGTCGTTTGACCGGGTTGTCCGCAGGGCCTTGTTCTTGAGCAAGCCAGATCTTCCAGGCGTCGCAGTCACCCGGCGTTATTTCGCCGAGGGAGCTATCGGCACCGAAGAATTGGAACAGGCGGCGCTTGGTGCGCCCGCAAATAGTCTTGGTGCTCTCCTTAACGTCAGACGCCGAGCTTGTTTTGGCGTCAAGACACCCCCGAGCTTTGCCTCTTCGGCCGGAGCCTGTCGCCGCTCCGCAGGGCAGTGAAGGCAGCTTGATTAGCGACCTTGGAACGTGCCGCCCGTGATGCCGGCGACTGTCCTCAGGAAGTTCCCGAGGTCACGCTCGAAGTAGTTGCCCAAGCCAATCGTGTTGACTGGAATGCTCGCATGGCGGCGGCACAATTGATAGATTTCGTCCGCGACAGCGGCATCGAATCGTCCCAGGTTGACGTTGGTCGGCGCGCCATCGGAGAACAGGATCATGGTGTCGACCTCGCGATACTCGTAGGCCTTGCGAAGTGCGCCAAGCGTGTTGGTCCATCCCTTCGGCTCGATCGTGTCGAGCATTTGCAAGAGGCGCACGCGCTCTGATTCGCCGTGTTCCCCGCGCAGGCGAGCAAAGGAGCCGCCTTGGGGAAAGCTGCGGACGTCATCCGAGAACACGATCAGCGCACACTCGTCCACGTCCAGACGCCGTAGCCACGTGGCGACAATCCGTTTGGCCTCGGCCCAGCGGCTGCTCTGACCATCTGGACTTTGGGCGTTCATGCTGCCCGACGCATCAAACAGGACCACGACCTTCTTGAGCTTTCCCTCGAGCCCCACGAGTTCCCGGTTTACCTGCGTGTCGCGCGCCAAGGCCAGGTAGCGCTGCTGTTGGGCCCGGTCGAGGTCGGACGCGATCTGTTGTTTTTCAAGGTTTAGCCTCTTCAGTGCTTCGGTGGCGCGCTTCAACTGAACAAGGTATTCCTCCGCCTGGACGTTACCGGTCGTCAGCTTTCCTTCCAGGCTTTGGATTCGGGCCATCGATTCACCGCGTGCGGCTTCGCTCTGCTTCTTCAGATCGGCAACGTTCAGGTCTGCGGCTTCAAGCTTTGCCGTCAAGCCGGCGACAATCGACTCCAGCTCGTTCGCCTGTTGTTCAAGGCGATTCCGCTGCTGCTCGGCGTCTTCCAGCAGACGCAGCTTCGCGGCGAGTTGGTCCGCGATCTGGGTCAATTGCGCGGCCAAAGACACCTTGTCCTTGGACAGTGCGTCGCGAGTCTGGGTGAGCGACTGCTGTTGGCGGGTCAGCTGATTACGCTCGTCGGTCAGCAGCTCCGTGGCTTCGATCAATGAATTTTGTTGCTGCTCGACCTGCGATTTGGCGGCGGTCAGTTTGCTCATCCGGTCGTTGAGGTCATTGATGCTGCCCAGCGCCGTGCGCAGATCATCGTCCAGCTTGTTGCGCTGTTCTTCGGTCAGGCGCAGCTTGTCGCCGGTACCGCGCAACTCTAAGCGGTTGCGGTCCAGCTCGTCTTGTGTCGACTCGAGTGTTGCGGACAACGTTGTTCTTTCCCCAACCAGGGCGGCGTTTTCCTTGGCCCCTTTGACCAGCTTGGAATGCAGGAACAGCGCGATCATGACGACCAGAACCATGGTCAACAAGGTCACGTCGTTGCTGGAAATCCAGCCTGCAAGGCTGGCATCGCTGGAGTGAGATGTTGCTTTTTCTAGTTTCATCGCAATACCCTGTGAAAGACCTCAGGCCTCGACGTTACCGACCTGCCGTCCAGATACTGCCACCCATGAAGTGGCCGGTGGATATCCCTGCCGAGCGGCGGCTGGCCCAAGCGGTTTCTCTTTATTGCTTGCGCGCGATTTCGGACTCAGCGTCCGAGGGGCGAAACCAGTTCATGATTCTGCCACGCGCCGTGAGGTGGTTCCCTTGTTCGATAGTGATTTGCTCCAGTATCTCGCGCACTCGCTGGGGCAAATCTGCAATCGCGTCACCCGCTTCAGAGACCCGGGTGAGCGACTCCGCCAGTCGATCAATGTCATCGGGCGACCGACTGAATCGCTGCAGCTCGACCAGGCTGCCTTCGAGTCGAGACAGCGTGTCATCGAAGTCGCTCAGCCGCATCGTTGCCTGACCCAAGCCGCCATTGATGAACGACGAAAGCTGCGTCGTTGACGCAGCCAGAGTGTTGGCGGCGTCGTGAAGGATGTCATTGGAGGGCGCGACGCGGCTTTCGACGACTTTGTGCAGGTGAGCTACGACGACGGCCAGGTTCTCTACCGCACCGGCCAGTTGATGTTGCGTTCGCCCGGCGGCTTCGGAGACTTCTCGTTGCCGCTCGAGCATGGCCTGCGCCGCCGCCGTTCGCTGATTCAAGCTCGACGTCGACGCCTTCAGTTGCTCGACGGTCTCACTGACACTGACTACGTGTTGCTGATACAAAGCGGCCGAGGGCCGAAAATGATGCTCGACCGCAGCTCGAAACGATGTAACCGCTGGCGCAAAATGGCCGAATACCGAATGAAACTCATTGGCGGTCTCGGTGACCTTGCCCGCGTGCGTTTCCAAGTGACCGATCAATGCTTCCAGCCTGGTAGACATGCGTTGGGTTACGGTCTGAAACTGTTTCTGCTCTGCCAGAAGTCGGCCTTCAATGGCCTCGATGAGCGACCTGAACGATTCCTTGCTCGAGTCGACGGTTGTATGGAGTCCCTGCGCGCTGACCTTCATGATTTCAGTTGTGGTTTGGACATGCCCTGCCGCGTCGGCCAGCTGCTGGGTCGACTGTTGTTGCAGCTTGGCGGCATTGGCAAATTCTTGGTCTATCGTTGTCCGGAAAGCAGCCACGGACACGTCGAGATTCGCCACTGCCCGAGTGCCGATCTGGATCAGGTTGTCCAACGCGGCCGAGGAAGCCTGCAGCGCGCCATTCAACTCGGCGAGGACCTGGGGGACGCCCTGAATCTGCCCGCCAAAATTCTGCACCGCGCCGCGAAACTCGCGGGCCGAGTCGTTGATATCGGAAGTCGACGCCTTGAGCCGAACGGCGCAGTCAGCATGTTGCTCGGCGATGCCAGAGATGGCGGCCGCCATGCGTTCGACCGCGGAGATTGCACTGACAGTTGCGGCCTGCGAATCGAGGCCAACGGAATTCCAAATTGCCATGTCGAACCAGGTACGTGCTGCCATCCGCAACGATTCAATCCGCTGACCGGCGCCGTGCAGAAGACCTTGATTGACCAGCGCCAACACGGCCCCCGCGCCCACGCCGCTGACCAGCGGGGTAACGGCGAACAGAATGTCCTGCAATCCCATTTCTCCGGAGTCATCGACCCGGAGATACCAGAATCCAGCCACGGTAAGTATGACGCCCAGCAGCGGCGCCATGACGCCCATCCGCTGCAGCAACAAGTAGCTCGAGTTGCTGGCCAGCCGCGTGTCGAGTTCTTGCAGGACAGAATCGCGCGTGTAGCTGCCCGGCGGCGTGGCCGTTTTGGCGGCAAAGATGGTGAGGACCCATTCCAGCCAGGCGAAGCTGTCGCTCAGCGTGTTGGCAGCAGGTCGTCCATCGCCCCCGTCGGCAAGATCGCGACAAAGTCGCCCGAGGCACCGCTCTTGCCGGCGCAACGACCAGGAAATGCGAAGCGCTAGGGCCACCTGTAGGGAAAAGAACAACAAAGCTACAACGAGGACGACCGCCCAATGACTGGAAAACCAGCCATCGGTCGCCAGCGAGTCGGGAAACATGAAGGCCTCTCAGAATGCGGGTAAGAACCTACAAGTTCCGCATCCATACACCAGGTGCCTCACAGTTGCTCGATCCAGACAAGATCGCGCGCACTTGAACGTAGCTATCTGGGGGGGCTTGCGCAGCCGTGCGCTGAATTCTATCGGTGACTCATGATACGCTAAGAAAGTGCGTGTTGCAAAACGGATCCCTGCCGGTAGGGGTTCACTTGGAACCAGGGATTCTCCGAGGCCGCCGGCAGGTAGTCGGTCTGCCCGGGCCAACGCGTTTACCTCGCGGCGTACGGCAGACCTCAATCCTGGGATTGGCGTGGCGACGGGCCGTCCGGATAAGGCAAGCAACTTTCCATGGAGGGGTCGCCTTTCAAGCCACAACGGCGGCAAAGCGACCATCCGCTTGGCAAACTTTGCCATTTGTAATGGCAAATCTGATCCGGTCTTTCCGGCAAATGCGGTCCGATCAACTCCGCCCACAACTTCAAGCAGTGTGCTGTCACCCGGCCGATAACTTCCATGGGTCATCAGCATGCATGGGAGCTCCGGACCGCAAAGTAGCCAGGAACATGGACAATCAAGTCATATGTCCCGCTGGGCCGACAGGCTTGGGCATTTCAGCAATCTCGATCTACGAGCCGCCATGGTTGCTGGGCAATGATTGGTTTGGCGGCACAATCGCTCGCAAGTTTGTGCAGCACACGGGCACGCAGATCCGGCCGGTCTCGTTGGAAGACGAGGTCTCGATGGCCGTGAAAGCCACTACCAATCTGCAGCGCGAAGTCGGCTGCGATTTGCAAAAATGCGCCGCGGTTGTTTTTGTATCGCCCTCCTTTGTACCGCCTTCCATCGCTCGGCAGCATCTCGACGACGGGCAATCGATTGACGAGCATGTTCAGCGCGCAGCGCAACGATTCGCACATCGGATGCGGCTGTCGACTTGTCGGGTCATTGGCATCAACTGGTTTTGTGCCGGCTATGCCAAGGCAATGTCGATCCTGCTCCATCGCACTTTCCCAATATTGAATCTCAGACAAGATCAATTTGCACTCATTGTCACCGTCGGCCGGATCAGCCGGATCACAGACTACGAATGCAAACAAACGGCTCCTCTCTTCGGCGACATCGCGACCGTTACGTTGATCGCCCCCAGTGACAGTCACCGTTACCCTACTCACTTCCAGTTACTGCAGGCACACGCAGAACAACGGAAGTCTAGCGGCGCATTTTTCCAATTCCACAGTCGAGAAAACGTGTTGGTGCCGACGCCGGACAATGGTCAGTCACGAATTCCGCGGCGACTGGTGTTCTCCCTCGACGCCATGGGGATTGCCGACGCTGCGCCGCGGGCCATGGCCAGCGCCCTGGCGGATTCGCTGTTAGTCACGGGGCTGCGACCCGAAGACGTGCGACACGTCGTCCCTCACCAGGCGGGAACGGCGATTGTGCGACTTGCGGCGATGAAAATGGAAGAAATCGGAATTCGCGGCGAGATAGCGAATGGACTGACGAGCCGGGTCGGCAATCTAAGTTCCAGTTCGATACCGTTTGCCCTCAAACAGCTCTGGCACAACTTGCACGGCACCGTCGCCTGCCCCACTGCTGCTGTAGGAAATCCGGGCGAAGCCAAGATCGCTCAGGGCTGCCTGCTGCTAAAATCCAGTCCTCACCATGACAAGCGATCGCTCGCCGCTTAGTGCAGGCCGTGTGAACTGCAGGGGGAATGTCAGAAAATGGGTCGTTCTCTGGCTCGACTCACAGATAAAGAACGGTCGATCCTCGGGAGTCCGAGAAAACTATTGGGATTTCGGGATGGCCGCGCCGTGTGATTCGGCGTGACGGCCTTTAAGATCGACGACCGCCGAACTCGTCCGCGTGACGCGATACAAATTCCCGAACGCTCATGGCTGGTCGGCCGGTCGCTCGCTGCACGCCATCCGCCATCCGGTCGTAGCGCCCTGCCCGGTGCAACTCGGCCATCGTCACCAGATGTCGGTTCACGTGCTGCGGCAACCCGGCCGTTTCCAATGCCCGTTCCCAAGCGTCGGGGGGAACGTCCAAGTACGTGATCTCGCGGTTCAGCGGATCCGAGAATTCCCGTGCGACTCCGTGCATGTCCTGCGAGCGCGGACCAGTTAGTTCGTAGACTCGGCCCAGGTGCGGCCCGGAATCGGCGAGGATGCTGGCGACTACGCTAGCGACATCCGACGCGGTAACCGGAGAGGTCTTGCCGAGCCAATGCCCTCGGGCTATGCCCCGGTTGGCAAGGTCTCGTCATGGATGGGATGGTCGGCCCGTCAATTTACGAACGGCGAAGTTTGCGAACTGCTCGATTTACGAACTGCGCGGTTTACGAACACAGTTCCCTACATCGCCACTAATTGCGAGGCAAACCCGTTACTTCGGCATCGGCAGCATGACCATCGCATCTTCCGGGAACGATGCCTCGCTCACCTTGCCGTTGATGCGGTATTGCACTTTCAATTGCTTTACCGTTCCCGGCACCGGGTCGCCGCCAAAACTGGCGCTATAGCTGGACGACGGCAAGGTAATCAGTGGCACGTCGCGAACTTGTCGCTGAAGGACCTCAGTCACGTCCTTCTGCTGGGCCCCAGCGCCGTATTCTGCCTTGATGATCTCGACCTTCATTGGATCCAGCCCGAGCTTAGCGATCAGTTCGCGGACATCACCGGCTTTATCACCCAGCTTTTGAATGTTGGCCAGGACGACTCGAGTGGCATCCTCCTTCAAGGCGGGCACCTGCCTCGCTCTGAGAGCGACCGCGAGCCCAGCGGGGCTCGGATGACGTTCGAGCACGGTCAACACAAGCTGCTGGTCTGCGGTGCGACCCGACGCATCCAGCGCGTGCTGGCACATTTCCGCTCGTTCGCCGTCCGACTTTGAGAATTGTCGGGCAAGGCGAAGGTAGCCTCGCAGCGCACGGCCCTGGTACTTTTCGCTAGGCGCGGATTTCGCGAGGTCCAATAGCACGGGCGCGGCATCCATCGTCATCCATTCGCCAAGTACCCGGCTGCCGGTGTCTTGGAGAACAGGGTCGTTACCCTTGACCGCGGCGCCAATCGTCGCCAAAGCCTGCGCTCCACCAACGTCAGCGAGGATCTCCACGAGGACCGGCTTCGTCGAGACTTGAGCGCGCGACAACGCCGCGGAGATTTCCGCGGCGCACGCCTCGCGGTCGGGCATGCGGACACACGCTACGCGAAGTGCCTTTTGAGCCACGTTCGCGTCATCTGAATTCGAGGGCGAGACAACCTGAGCAATCAACACCGAAAGATCCTTTGGCCCAACCGTGGCTCCCAGCGCTGTCAGCGCTGCGCTTCGGACGACAGAATCGGGATGACCGACCGCCTTCACCAGAGCCGAAGTGGAATCAATTCGCCGCTGCCCGACGAGTTCGATCAGAATCGCGAGCGCTTTGCCGTCGGATTTCGCCAGGCGCGTCACGATGTCCGCGTCGGTTGTCTCGCCCGGCAACCCGGCGAGCGCCTTCCGCGCGGCTTGCGCCACCGCGACGTTGTCGTCGAGCGCAATCTCGAGTAGCGCAGGCAGGCTGGAGGCGTCGCCCAACTTTCCGACGACACCGATGGCCGCAACTCGCACCTCCTCAGGCCCAGCCTTGGCAACCCCTAACACGGCCGGCGTCACAGCCGCATCGTCCCGGTCGGCGAAGGCCACGAGCACTAGTGCAGCTCGTTCCGGTGTCAGCCGAGGCAATTCGCCCACCAGGGCATTGGCGACCTCAACTCCGGCAAGTTCGCGCGAGGTGCTCAAGCCGAGCCGAAACAATCCTTTGTCATCGGAGCGGAGTTGCTCGACCAAGAGGGGGATTCCGTCGGACTTTCGAGCCAGAATCGCGCCGCGAGTCGCCTCCATGACTTTTTGCTTGGGAACTTCGGACCGACGCACCTCGTCGTAGATCTCCACCGCTTCGTTCGTCTTTCCTTCAGACATCAGGCGCTCGGCGCAAAGGATGCAGCCTTCGGCGACAGCTGATCGGACTTGCGCACCAGCACCTGCCAGTGAACTTCGTAGCGTACTCGTCGCGGCGGCGTTTCCAATGTGACCCAAGGCGACAGCCGCGGCGGCTGCAACCTCGGCATCCGCGTCCTGCAAGCGGGCCGTTAAGGGATCGACCGACCCCTCATCGCGGCGAACGCCGATCGAATTGATGGTGCCGATCAGCAGTCTGCCCTTGACCGATGCCAGTGCGCTCCGCAGTGCCTCGCTCGCTTCAGGACCCGGGATCGCTTCCAGCGCGATTCGCGACCAAGACGCAAGCTGTTCGTCGGTCAACAGCCGCGCCAAGTCTGCAACCGATTGTGAAGTGCCGTAAACCGCAAGTTGTTTGCAAGCGAGCGCCTTCTCGGCGGCCGGCGATCCCGAGCGAAGTTTTTCGATCAGCTCTTGCTCTTTCGCGGCATTCGCGCCGTCGGCAGCGTGGGCCAGAGCGGTCAGCGCGACGAACGTCGCCAGAGCGACGGCTGAGGCTGTAAAACGTCGAGTGCTAAACATGGCTTTCAGTCCTGATTGAACGGTGTGTGCCTGGTTGCTGGAAGGTTTTCCGTTGAGGGCGTACGCGACGGGAAGTTACAACCTCCACGGCTCGCGCAGCGCCTCCGATCGCAACCGGTTGGCTTGTTCGTCACCGACAAACTCGTGTTTGGCCAGGTCGTATTTGACCTGACGATCCAGATAGATCGCAATGTTCGCCGCGTGACAAGCGATGTGTGCGTAGCAGGCCGCTTCGGCGTTGCCCTTGGGCAGGCTGCGCGTTTTGACGCAGTCGAGAAAGTCTCGCACGTGGAAAGTCGCCGGGTAGCCGTCGATTTCAGCAACCGCTCGCCCGGCCAAGAGGGTCGGCGAACTCAACACCAGCTTGCCGCTGTCCCCGGCCTCGACCCAGCCCGTCTCACCTTCGAACCGCACGGGACACGACCCCAAGGGAAGCCATCCCGTCTCGCGAAAGATTAACTCGACACCGTTCTCATACCGCGCGACGATCTGGCCATCCTTCGGCGGGTTGTACTCGACGGGCGCCCAATGATCGGCTCCGACGGCCCACTGGCAGAGATCGACGCAATGCGAGCCCCATTCCAGCACGCCTCCGCCAACCAGGCCGCCGCCCTTTTCAAAATTGAAACCGTCGAGCAGCTTCTG
>Ga0163150_10009482_pt1 | contig 10758 bp, 19 predicted proteins | sample OliLakLV19P2IB_FD_148628 | JGI IMG/M metagenome (GOLD analysis project Ga0163150, IMG submission 148628) | Freshwater microbial mat bacterial communities from Lake Vanda, McMurdo Dry Valleys, Antarctica - Oligotrophic Lake LV.19.P2.IB | ecosystem: Environmental > Aquatic > Freshwater > Lake >...
GTTGGATTGTCGAGGCCGACTATATATAGGGTGCTGGAAGATCAATCAGTTTGATACTGGCCTTTCGGGAATCACACTGAGCTGCGATGTCAGATTGCGGTATGCAGCGATGTAGCGATAGAAACAAAGGCCGGCAAGCAAAGCCGTTACTCCGAAAGGGATGAACGGCGAGAGGCTCAGCATCCAAAATACTGAGCCACTCGGCTGGTATTCGATGGAGCGGTACTGGAAGCCCGGCAGGTCAATCCGAGTGTTGCCGTGTTCGTTGATATTTAAGGCCGGGCCGGGGAACAGTTTTCTAAACTGCGGGTTTTTATGAAGCATTCCCCGGACTGAGACCGAGGGATTGTCGCGAACTCGAATAACTCCATGGTCCGCCGATAAATACAGACCGGCAATGTAAACAGTCTCGAAGTCGGCTTTGGAGGGCCTTAGCGATACAATCCAATATGCCAAACATGCGATTGACACCGTGATAATCGCCAAGCAGCCCCAGCCGTAGATGGACTGTCGCAGGTTGAACTGGAATCGTTGTTCAGTTCTTGATTCGACTGCACTCATGCAGCCATTCTAGCACGGTCTGACCGTGATAGAAAATCTCGGTTACTGACAAATGCGGTACTGCGGACTGGGGCTACCCTCCGAGGATGCTCGGAAATGAATTGCGTAAAGCTCGGCTAGCCGCGAACTTGAGCCAGGAAAAATTGGCTTTTGAAGCTGACATTGACCGGACCTATGTCAGCCATCTGGAGAACAACAAAAAGTCGCCAACAGTGGAGGTGCTGAGCCGAATTTGCAAGGCCCTTGGGATCTCCACGTCAGAGCTTCTAAGGCGGGCTGAACGAGCGAAGGCTCAGAGCGTTAAGGGAAAAAAGCCCAGGGCGAGTTGAGCGGTGCGGTGAATCAGGGTCCACCGCATAGATTCCTTCGATGGGGATCTCGTCGGGTGATAATCGAGCCGAAGGTCGCAACAGGTGGACGAAACCTAAAGGCAAGTCCAGAGATAGAGGTATTCGTCCTTCTCTTCCGCCCGTTGTGCCAGCTTGACGAGATCTTGCAGAATTGAAGCCACTCGCAAGGCGTCTATTCCGTCCAGTCCGAATTCGGGTATTTTTGCCCAGTCCTCCGATGTGGATGATAGCTCCAAATCAGACAGTTCGGCGAGCGTGATCTGAAGCGTCGCCGGGAACTTATAGACCCATGGCCCGTCTTCCGAAACGGAATGAACCTCCGGAAGGAACTCGATGAGAGCGTCACCGAAGGTTTCTCCCGTTAGCAGTGCATGCAATTGGCCAAGTTTGACCACATCAATCGATTTAACGTCAACGCCATCCAAATCCTGCAACGGCCGCGTACTTGCTGTGATCGTATTTATCCCCTCCTCGCTGGATACAAAAGCGTCAGCAATTGGCATGGCGGCGACTCCATAGATATCGATGGTTTTCTTTTCACCCGCCATCATAACCAACTGAGATTGTTGGTCCAAGATGGTGCCCAATTCTTCGGGCCAAGGGGGTTCAAGCTTCGTCGCTCGGCAAGCGTACTTCATCGAGGAGCTTTGGACTTTCCCAAGCAACATTTCTTGAATTTCTTGCCCGAACCACAGGGACAAGGATCGTTGCGGCCAATCTTCACGTTGGGCGACAGCGGTGAATCCTCGGGTTCGTCATCCAGATCATCGAAGTCCGGGGGACGGAATGATCGTCTTGGCTCGGCAAGTTCCCGTTGCCACTGCTTCAACTCGGGAACGTCGTAATCCATCAGTTTGCAAGCCACGACGACGCTCGACTTGAGATCGTCGGAATCTCCGTCCTCTAACATCACTTTTCGAGCGGCATCAATGCCCTCGGTAGAAAATTGATCGACGAGGGCATTGGCCAACCAAGTCCGCAGGTCATCGTCGAGTTCAATGGAAAGAAGCTCCAAGCCCGCCGTTACGGCCAAGTCCGAATGAATGTCTCCGAATACCCCCGACGAATAGAGTCGGAAATGATCGGGGGCCTGCGGGTAAGTGTCACGGACGGCCTGAATGACCGTATCCGTCCCTATCTTTGTCAGGGCCTTTTCGCACTCCTCGTTCAAAAGTTCACCATCGACCAGGAACTTATTGATGATGAGTGGCAAAGCAGGCTCATACTTCATGTCTCCTGCCATTCGGACAAGAAAGATTTCGAGCCAGGTCATTGCCGTATCCGTTTGCGGATCCACTTCTTGATTGAGCAATGCCATCATCCGGTCGGCCTGCGAAACGTCACGAGCCAGGGCTTCGGCTAGATCCTGTGCGTCGGCGTAGGGAATTTCATTCGGGTACATCTTGTCCTTGGCCGCCTCGCAGATCGCTTCGAGTCGTTGCCACATTTGGTCGCTGGGCGTCGAAACAAGTCCGAGCCGATGTTCAAGCCGAGACGCAAGTGGTCGAGCCAATCCGGGCGATGACAAGATCGCAGCCTTGTGGGGCAACACCAACATCGGATCGGCATGACACAGCAGTCGTCCTACATGACTGGAGAAGTTGTCCTCGACTTCATTTGCTGAAGGACGTTCAAGCCGCTTTATAACCCAGGTAATCGTCTCCTCGGTCTGGGCCAGGTCCGCGATGGGAAACGAGTAGGCGAACGCATCTTTCGGACCCAGCCTTTCAATCAGGTCAATTGCGTCGGACATGATCGCCAGGTTCTTGCTGTGCGATTTGGCGAAGTATTGCAAAACGGCGAACCGCACGTCCTTGTCCGGATGCTGTAAGCCTTGGCGGACCTGGTCTTCCGTAAATCGCATGATCGCCCTCCTTTAGTTTGGCTGACTAAAGTTCCCTGCGACATTTTATTCGATTCGGCTTAGATTGGTAGACGGTCCGTCTCGAACTGCGGTAGGTTCCCTTCGAGCAATTGACGGGCTGAATTAAGATTTGGCCGGCGTGATGAGTGCCTGTCCGTGGGCCAAATAGATATGGCGAAAGCATCATGCCGCCAATCTCGAAGATGATCGCCAAATTAAAGGCGATTAAAGAGCGGCTCTAAAGATTGCTCGCCGGCAGCACGGACTTCACCTGATCGATCAAGGTTGCCACGAGATCTTGTCGAGCTTTTTCAGTCGTCGGGCGATCCAGGCGTACCGGAACCACTTTTGCCGTTGCTGGTGCCTTAGAGAATCCTCGGGATGCAATCTTGGCAGTCCCTTTGGCAAACGGTCTCGATGGGATTTTACTTTGGGACTTGGGAAATGGCCTTGATGGGATCTTCTTCTTGGCAGTCGAGAATTTCCTCGATGGGATCTTTGCCATAAAACTCACCTCGGACCAAAGAATCAAAAAAAGCCCGCCGCCCATAAGAGCGGCGAGCCTATTGCTCATATCGAGACGCAGTGGGGAGGCATTATGGGCGAGGGTTCAAATTCGACCCTCGGTATTGGTTGCGTCTCGCGAGTTGAGTACTTCGCCAGCACTAACGGCAAGATATCCGCAATGTGCTGCACGTCGGTGGAGCGATCACGACGGTCATCGTTAACTGCCAGGCTCTGGACCATGGCCACCTCCCCGAAGACGACTTTCGTAGCTCTACCTAATCGCATTTTAGCGAGTAGTGTACGGATGTCAACTATTCTGGTTTTTGGGGGCGGGGCGGTTTGAAATCAGGATTAGTACAGCCGATCCGTCATGCCATCGCGGTCGGTCGTCTGTTCAATTAACGTGACTTGCTCCGCATGGAACAACTTGGCCTCATAGGTTTCATCAGCCGGAATTCCAAGTGCAGCCAATAGCGTCTCTACAATTGCTTTCTGCTTTTCGCGGGCGTTGTAGCCGGCTGGCAAACTGCAGAGCAATTGCGTTTTGATGTGATGGTCGCAGGGGTGGTGGACATCGATCCATCCCAGCACAATAAAATGCGGAACACTCAGCGTGGATCCATCACCGAGAACCAATTCCTCAGAGTATTTTCCGAGATGGAACGAGATGCTCGCCCTCGTCTTGAAGGCATACCTACCGATCAGGTCCAGAACGGGAAACTCGTCCTCAATTGAGCCGAAATTGCTAGTGTCCATCCCCTCATCATAACCAACCGGGATTGCAAGTCCGAGAGGGCCGCGAACATCGGCGAGCCATCGCCAGCGAATTATGAAATGCGGTGTGGGCTCAGAAGTCGAACCAGTTCCGCTTGGGAGGAGGTGTGTAGTAAATGCCCATCTGGGCTTTCGTCCCGAATGCCGAGATGGGCATTTCTTCATGGTCTGGATCGGAGACTTGCAATTGAGAGCCAATCACGACCTTGGCTTCCGGGAAAGCGGTCTCAATTCGGCGAAAGCCTTCAAATCCGCAGAGATCGGACGGACTTGTGTTCACATAGAGTTTGGTTGGCACACGCACGAAGTCAAACCGCCTAGCTCCTAACAATCGCCATGAGAAGGGCAATCGCCCAGTTCGATAAACGTCCGGAATGGTTGCCGTTGAACCGCCATACGAAAGCACAACTTTCAGAATTCGTTCGCGTTCACGAATTTGTTGCAGATTCCACCCAAGCCAGCAGCAAAACACCGTCAGCACGGCGAACAGCGTCCGCAGCGAGAAGCGAGGCCAGCGGCGTTTCGGGGCGGTCATTTGGCCGCAGCCTTCTTCAGTTCCAGCACGATGAGCTTTGGTTGTGGCTCGAAGGAAGTTGGACGGCCTTGTAAGGCGTCAAAGAATGCAATGCGAAGTCGACCATCCTTCACTTCATAGAGTTGCCAGCCGCTTTGTGGACGGTTGGCCGGTTCAATTCGGTCCACGTGAAGGGCGGGTGGCACTGAGCCGGCTTCCAGCCGGACCTTAAAACGTTCTTTTTGACTGCCGTCGCCAGGTTCCATGACGAGTTCGCCGCCGCTAAACGTGAGTGTTCCATTGGATTGCTGCGGATCTTTTGCCGGTTTGCCGTTCACAGCAATGTCGGTCACTTTCCAAGTTCCCTGAAGAGCTGCCAACTCGCCATGATCCGCGACAGCCCGTCCCACCATGACAACGCCCAAGAGACACCAGCACGTGATGAGAATCCGCATTGTCAATCCTTTCGTTGAATGGTTCCGCTTCGCTCGTTCGGGCTATTGTAGCAGGGGACGAAGGGTGGGCGAGTTTGAATTCACCATCTCTAAATCGCAATGATCAGCCAGCTCCGAATTTGGGATCGTGATCAATTCTCGGCTATCCTGATTTAGGGAAGCTCTCCTTTGGAATACAGCAAATGCCTGTACTGGATCATTCTGCCATCGCGGATTTGAGGAGCCCACACCTTGCAATCAGGAAGGGCCTCACAGAGTCGTTCAAGCCCACCTTTGGTCAGCTTTCCATGATGAAAACTGATGACCTTAAGCTTGGGGGCTGGATGTAGATGCATGAGAGCAGCGTCCGATAGGTGTTCACTGTCGAGGGTAAGGTTCGTAAGATTTGGCAATGTTGCGATCTGAGCAAGACCATCCCCCGTCACTCTATCGGCCCTAATTCGCAAATGCTCAAGTTTCTTCAACTTTGCAATGGATTCGAGCCCCACGTCAGTGATCTGCGGTGATTCGACCGTCAGATATTTGAGGCCCTTTATTTTGGACAACTGTGCGACGCTCGCGTCCGACAATCCTGACGAATACAAATCTACTTGTTGCAGCGTGTTCATTTTCGCTAGATGTGCCAAGCCTCCGTCGCTGATTTGGCCCGATTGAATCATCACCGTTAGTACCGCGGGCAATGTCGCTACCCGAGCAAGAGTTTGCTCATCGACGTGATCATGACGGATGTCAACTTCGCTGACGTTTGCAAAAATGTCATCTCCTAGCAATGCTCGCAGCCATTTGGGTCCAGGAGGCTCCTGCCGGCTTCTCTGTTGCCATTGATAGTTGTAGATGACTAGGCCGCCCACGCTCGATAGTTCCGCCACCACGAGCCGTTGATTTCTCACACGATTGACCTGCCAAGCCATCCAGCCCAGTGGAATGGAGGTGATGGCGACGAGCAGCATCAAAGATCGGAGGCTGAATCGAAGCCATCGACGTTTCGATTTGGAGGGCGGTTCGTCCATGGATGCAATGTTGTCGCTCTATTTGTGGTCCTTGTAGCCATCGCCCAACGATGAACGCCTATTTCTTCATCATTGCGTCTTGATTCGCGTGTGCGGTGGCGGCTGTGAAGAAACCATATGACGCATCGAGCAATTCGAGTTCGGAAACTTTGCCCGCGTTCCTTTGCTTGGCCATAAAATCAACGTACTTTTCCATGAATGTGCTGTGCTTTTTCAGCAGCAAAACGGTGCCGAGATCATTCCCCCTCTCCGCACGAACTGCATCGATATATCGCTGAGACCAAACGCTAACCGATTGGCAGCCGGGAGGCAAAGCATCGCCTTTCTGTTTTAGCTCCCAAGTCTTTTGCAGTGCGTCTGCCGCAACCTTGGAGAGACTGGTTAATTCTATCGTCGGTTCTCCGATGGCCGGCTCATCTGCCGTAGCCAGGATCATTCCGGCGAACATCAACGTCAGGGCGATACAGCTTCTTGGTCTCGTCATTGTCATATTCTCCGAAAGGGGATGGTTTTGAGTTCTCGGTTCAGTCGCTCATTCTAGCACAGGGCGGGGATGCCTCCGATCAAGGCCACAGTGTGCCTCCGTCCGTGATTGGGTTTTGGGAAATGGCCAAGGGGCAAGTCGTAGGCCTTCGGCATGCTGCCCAGTAGCGATAGAAACAAAGACCCGCCAGAACAGCCGTCACACCGAATGGAATTAGCGGCGAAAGGCTCAGCATCCAAAAAGGCCCTCTAATGAAGTAATTGTCTATGGCCCCAATCCTGCGGTAGTGGAGGCCGGGCAGGTCAAGCCCGCGGTCGTGGTGAACGTGGAAATCCAAATTCACTTTCCAATTCATAGCAACGTATTCGTAATATTCATCCACTTCTCGAAAAACACGCAGCAATCCGCTGACAGATATCCACTGGCTATCGCGAAGACGAATCACTCCGTCATCGGCTGACAAATAGAGGCCGCCGATATAGACAGGATCAATGTCAACGTTGCGGGATGTCAGCGAAGTTGCCCAGTACGCCAGACATGCGACCGATAGTGCCGCAAGTCCCGACCCGCACCACCCGAATATCGACCGACGCCAGTTGAATCGGAACCGCGTCGATTTGGGGCCTTCGCTCATGGTCAGTCCAACCGGTGGTTGTTCAAGGATATACCCGTTCGACCCTCACGTCGCATTCTGGAAACACTCGTTTTACGCTGTCCACTTCAGCGACTTGCTTAACTTGAATGTGTTTGGCGAACTCATCTCCGAGTAGCCGACGCACCCACGAGACTTGCCCATCGCGAATAACATCAAATAGCTGGCTGCCGATGATTTCTTTATCGTTGGCATCGAGGGGGCCGAGCGTATGCTGTTGTAAAATGACATAGCCGCCATTTCGCCTGACTTGGTAGGTCATCGCTTTCCGCTCGCGGACGATTTGGACGGTCCAGCCCAGCCACAAGCAAAAGCCCGTCAATAGAATGAACATGGATCGCAAGCTGAACCGAAACCAATGCCTTCGAGGTGCGGGGCCTTTACTCATCGGGTCATTATTGGGCACGCGGGGTAGCAATGAGGAACCACAACACAACCCCAATCGCGACGAGAACGACAACTATCACGATATGATGGTGCTTGACGCCATGCATGAGGATGGTTCTCCGCCCCTGTTGTGGTCTTCAATCGTGATGCCATTATAGGGCAGGCAGAGTTTGCGATCACTCCTTTTCCCGAGCGATAACCAGCAGGCGGTTCGTGCTGCCGAGCATTGAGAAGGGCACTACCGAGATGACGTCATAGCCGTCTTTCTCCAGTTCACTTAGTTGCTCTTCGAGATTCGTGACGGTCGTTGCCCAGGTCGTGGACACGGTGGGCTCGAAAACTTTGTAGGCCATTCAAAAGTCCTCCTTTTTCAGAGTTCGGTTGGCGACTTCTCTCTCGCCACAAGATTTGCAGAATTAGAAATCGAAAAACTATTCTTCAAAAACCTGGGGGTTGGGTCCCCTGGGGCCGGCGTTCCAGAGCATCTGCGACGCTTCTCTTGTCTGCGGCAAACGCCGATTTTCTGGCAAAGGGCTGAAGAATTCAGTAAAGCCGCTTTTACAAAAATGCGGGCGATGGTTTTCTGAGTTTTGGCAGAGGGAAAATGTTTCCAGAGGCTTTTGCGATAGATATCATCAGAGTGTCTGGGCGAACAACCGTACAGGACCTCTTCACGCTGAGGAGCGAGCATGGAGAACAAAATCGATTTCAGCAGCCTTCTGGGATTTGTTGTGGCGGTGCTGATCGGGTTATTTTTGTTCGTTCTTTTTTCTGACCCATCATCCTGGTATAGCCGTCCGAGTTGGAAGATAGGCGATCCAATTGAATACCAGGAAAGGCCTGCCAAGCAATCAGTGGCCGAACCTGGTCCGATGCGGGGCAAACTTTACCCACCTCCGGCCGAGAAAAAGCCCAGCGTGACGGTCGATAATCTCGATCCGGTCGATGGCTACTTCCGAAACGTCGAACGCGTGGACAGATTTGACGCAATCACCGAAAAGCCGAACTGGAACGAACCTATTTATCAGACAGTACCCACAAGACAGGATGACGGAGCGAACGACGGGAAGAAATAGAGTTACGTCTCAGCGTGGCAGGGCAAATCGATTTGGTTAGGCCTGCTCATCGCGTCTCATTGAGCCGGAACGTCACCGCGTTGACACGCAGATTTACGCCACTTCCAAACCAAAACCCACCATATTGGACACCACCTGTCTAATCTAATGCTTGGCTGCATTCCAACTGCGGCGATATAATGGTCGACAACCCAGGAGGTTCAAAACATGCCCAAGCTTATTCTCGCGACCGTCATCGTCCTTTGCGTGATCGGAAATCTCAAAGGAGCGGACAAAGCCAAGAGTCCGAATCAAATACTCGGCGGGAAGCCAGCCGCATCGAGTAGTGGCTCGGGCAACTTCTACAATGGCAATGGCTCGTATGCAGGTCGCACCAGCAGTAGCGGGCAAAGCACCCGGATCTACAACGGGAACGGCGGCTATGCTGGCCGAATCGACCGGTCGAAAGACAACGCCACCATCTACAACGGCAATGGGAGCTACGCCGGGCGTGCGAGCAGTTCACGAAACGGCACTTCGTTTTTTGATTCGCATGGATCGTATTCGGGTCGCAGCACGACCTCGGGAAACTCAACGAACTTTTACGATGGGCATGGCAGGTATTCAGGACGAGCCGTGAACTCAGGTGGAACGACTAGTTTTTACGATTCGCATGGAAGAAATGTGGGGAAGAAGGGAAAGTGATGGCAACTTATTACTTCAAACTCATTCTGATAGAAGATGCCGATTCGGAAGAAGATGCTCGTGAGCAGGCGGCGTACTTTGTCTTGAACGAGGACGAGGAATCAATAGCTCAGCACCTCGAATTGTATCGAATCGAGGAATGAAAGTACTTGAAATGCGTGTGCCCGACATCGGTCACGCTTCGCATCGTTGAACTGCGGGGAGGAAGGGGAAGTAAAAATCAGCGACTGCTCATCGGGTCGGGACGTTCTTCCTCTCCCTTTCGTTCGCCCGATATTCCCACGGCGGAACCGGCTGTTTCCCAGCCCATAGCCCCTTTCTCGCTTCACGAGCTTCCCGTTCTAGCTCGGCATAGTGCTTGGACTTCGAATATCGGGCATAGTTCCAGGCCCAGCCATCTCGCACCATCTTTTCGTTGACGAATGTGCTGCCCACAAAGATATCACCAACCGTTCTGCCGTACCGATCTTTGTCGCAAACCACGACCCGGATTTCTTTTCCGAAGACCAGATCTGCCAAAGCTTCTTTGCTTTTCTGGGAATAAGCTTGCCCTCGTTCTGGGGCGTCGATGCCAAATAATCGGATCTTAACTTGATGGTCGCTCACGAGGATGGTGGCCGATTCCAGCACCCCGAGCATAGTGGGCGTTATTATCGAGTGCTGGCAGTTGTTGTCAATCAGCACCAAAGTGGACGAGCGGCACCACATTTTGACGAAAAAACGGCCCGTCTCAACAACGCCGGCGATATGCTGTTTTGGAAGACAACAAGATCTTGATGTCGAAAACAAATGATCACGCCGCAAGGCAACCATCAAAGCACATGAAACCAATCACCATTTTCTCTTGGGGCTACTACGGCTGGGGCAATTGGACCGAACAATTAATCAAGGTCGTGGACGCGGTTGAGGAGAGCCGTGGATTTGGGCCTCCGATATTTGTGGATGTTCGGCTTCGACGAGAAGTCAGGGCGAAGGGTTTTACGGGTGGAGCTTTCGAGAAGGCACTCGGTGGACCTGAGCGATACCACTGGATGAAATCACTTGGCAATGAAGCCATTGCTGATGACACCTTAGACTATATGAAGATCGCGGATCCAAAGACGGCACCGGATCTGTTGAAGATTGCCAATGACGCCGCAAAAGAGAAACGTCGAGTCATTTTCTTTTGTAGCTGCAGATATCCGACGCACAATCTTTACGATGTGACCTGCCATCGTACCGAGGTGGCTCGGCTCGTCCTTAACGCTGCCAAGAAGCAGGGGACGCCAATTGAGATTTGCGAATGGCCAGGAGACAGGCCCAAAGAAATCGAACTTGAGATTTCGCCGCAAGAGTTTCAGAGGCTATCCGAAAATGATTCGTCGGTATTTCTGGGATTTCAAGCCGCCCGGGCTCGGTAGCCGAATTTGCGATCTGCGGACGGCGCGAGTCGTCGGAGCA
>Ga0163150_10009483_pt1 | contig 10757 bp, 6 predicted proteins | sample OliLakLV19P2IB_FD_148628 | JGI IMG/M metagenome (GOLD analysis project Ga0163150, IMG submission 148628) | Freshwater microbial mat bacterial communities from Lake Vanda, McMurdo Dry Valleys, Antarctica - Oligotrophic Lake LV.19.P2.IB | ecosystem: Environmental > Aquatic > Freshwater > Lake >...
GTCCCATTGCGTGGCCTCCTGCGCGCGGGTGAGGCGCTGTTGCCGTTTGTAAGCATCGATTCGTTGCTCAAGCGTCTGGTTCGCTTCACCGGGCAGCGCGTCGACATTCCAAGGGACGGTGTCAAAAGATGCGATCGTGTCTCGGCCCTGGTATTCGGTGGTTACAAAGCGCAGCGAACGCCCATCGGCGCTGAAAAATAAATCGCCATGATCGAGGGGTGACGCTGGCGGGAACGCAACGGGACGTTCGAATCGCAGCACTTCCCGGCCAGTAACGGCATCGAAAATAATTATGCCCGCGCCTTCGACTTCCGCCGCGAGGCGCGTTTCATCGGGCGACAATGCGATCGCAGACAGCGACAGCAACGGATTGCTCAGCGGCGACTCCGCGACTGCTCCAGTCGTTGCATCCAAAACCACCAATCCCGTTGAACCGGACACGAGTAGCTGTTTTCCACCGCTGGAGAAGAGTGCGCTCGCGACTTCTCCGGGATAGGCCGCGGTCCATGCGGGGGAAGCGGACGCGATACTCAGGAGCGTAATTTCGCTGGGTTCCTTGTCCATGAACGCAATTGCGACAGCCGTTGCATCCGGACTGAAAATCGGAAGCAGATGATTACCGGGTTTGGCGGCGGAAAGTGTTTTCGTGAGTTGGCCCGATTTTGCATCGAACAACTCGACGATACCGGAGGTCGAAGAGATGGCGATGGTAGCGTTGTCGGGGCTGATGGCCGGAAAGAATGGCGACCCGGTGATGGCGAGTTCCTGTTGGGAACGCGCGAGCAAGTTGTAGACCTTCGGCCGGTTATCGTCGGGTGTGAATAACAGATAGCTCGAATCCGATGCGAATTGCCACAACCTGCCACCCAGTCCGGAATGGCCAAGATTATCGATGCGGCCCAGGGGCGCGCTGGCGGCAATGTCGTAGAGGTGGCACGTGCCCTCGGTTGATGCAACCGCGAGTTTCGAGTGTGCGCGGTCGACGAGGTGTACTTCCTGTCCGGTCGTGCCGGTGGTTGCGCGCGGCGGGCCTATTAGTTGGCCTGGTGCATGCCACACCTTAACGACAGTGTCCGCGCCGGTGAGCAACAAATCACCGGCCGGCGCAAGCGCGACGGCGGAAATGTTCCCCGCGTGGCCGCGAATGGGGAACGGCGCCCGCGATGAGTCGTCAACCTCAACGAGATATGCAACAGGGCCGTCCAGCGCCACGGCAAGCTGTTTGCCATTGGGCGCGAACGCCATGTCGCGAACGTCGGCCTGAAAGGTGTGTGTGTTGAGTAACGCGCCCGTAGACGCGCTCCAGATGTTGATATTCGAGTCTGAGCCGCCAGTGGCTATCTGCGCGCCGTCTGGTGAAATGGTAACGCAGGAGAGATCATTGCGGTGCCCAGCCAAACGCGCGCGCACGGTCCACGTCGCGCTGTCCCAGATGATGGCGGAATCATCCAGCGATGCGGTAACGAGGAAACTTTGGTCCGGCGCCCACGCCAGCGCAATCACGTCGTTCAAATGCTCGCGCAGCACGGCAACCGATTCCCGTGTTGCCGCAGTCCATACGCGCGCGGTGTCATCGCTGGATGCTGTCGCGATTAATCGCCCATCAGGGCTGTACGCCGCGCCGTTTACTGCCGCGCCGTGGCCATCGAGCGTGGCCGCGGATTGGAATGTACCGGTGGTGCACACGAGCACTTTTGTCTGCGCCCCAGCCACCACGAGGGACTCCCCGTCCGGGCTGAAGCCGAGCGCGTGGATGGGCACGTCCATGAGGGTTGCGCGCCGGATTTCGGCGCCCGATTCTATGTCCCAGAGTATGACGGCGCCTGCGGCATCGCCGGATGCGGCCAATTTTCCATTCGTATTTACGGCAATGTGTTGCACGGAAGCAGAATGTCCTCGCAACGTGGCGAGATCGCTGTTGCACCGGTTTTGCAGCCAGCCCCATTCAAAGTTCCTGTGTGCTGGCGGACACGCAGCCAGGAGAGTGCGCGCAAGGCTAAACTGGTTTCGTTCGATGCTCTGATGCGCGAGCCGGATATTGCTGACGTACAATTCCTGTTCCGCAACAGCACGCGCTTCAGCTTCCTGTTTTCCTTTCTCGGTCGCGAGCCGTTCGGCGGTTTGCGCGGTGATGCGTTGTTCGCGCTCGCTGGTATTGGCCTGCAAAACTTGAACGTAGGATACGATGGCGACGACCAACAGTGTTGCCAACGCAGCAGCAGCCGTGGCCACCTGGGCGCGGTGCTTGTGCACGAACCGGCGCAATTGATCGCGCAAGGTGTATTGGTGCGACTGCACGAGCGCGCCGGAGGTGAACCGGCTGATTTCCTCGGCGAGCGCCGCGGCATTCGGATAGCGCATCGTCTGCTGCCGTTCGAGCGCTTTCGAGCAAATCGTGACGAGTTCGGGCGGCGCGTCCGGCGCGAGTTCGACAATGGGCGTGAGTGGCAGAAGGTTCATATGCAAAATGACGTTCTGCAATGGCGCGTTGTCGTAGGGGCGCTTGCCGGTGAGCAACTTGTACAGGACCGCGCCGAGCGCATAGACATCAGACCGTTCGTCGACATTGTCAATGTCGCCGCGCGCCTGTTCGGGGGCCATGAAATGCGGGGTGCCAAGGATTGTCCCGTACAGAGTCTGTGAGGTGGGACTGGGCGTTTCATCTTTCAGAATGCGCACAGTCTCTTTGAGTTCCGCGGCATAGACGTCGGCGCGGCCCTTGAGCTTGGCCAGCCCCCAGTCGATCACGACGGTTTCGCCGAAGTTGCCGACCATGACGTTGTCGGGCTTAATGTCGCGGTGGATGACGCCGCGATCGTGGGCGTATGCCACGGCGTGACACAGGTCAAGATAATGTGTTAAAAGGCCAAGCCGCTCGCGCAACGTGGTGCGCTTTGCGAGCTCCTTGCTCAAGGTCTGGCCCCGGACCAGTTTCATCGTGTAATAGAGGGTGCCGTCGCTACGGTGTCCGAGTTCGTAAACGGGAACAATGGACGGATGTTCCAACTGGCCCGTGATGCGGGCTTCCTGAAGAAAGCGTGATACGGCCTCGACCGCTTCGCGGCTCGGGGTTGCGGCGCGCGACCCGATGGGTTCGTCGCTGGGCGGAATCAATTCCTTCATCGCGATATCGCGCGCCATGAAACTGTCGCGGACAAGACAGACGCGCCCGTATCCGCCTTTGCCCTGCTCGCTTACAAACTGGTATCGGCCCGGTGTTTCGAGTACGCCGGTGTCGGATTCCGTTGGGGTTGCGGTTGTCGCGGTCTGCGGGCGGGTCGACGCGGGTTGCGCGCCTTCGTTCGTGAGTTTGATGGCGCCACCGAAGGTTTTCAGGACCTGATCTTCGCCACCAAAAGTGTTCAGGGTTGCTCGGGCGTCTCCGGCATGGGCGTGGATTGCCTCGGCAACGAAACGTTGAATGAGTTCGCAATCCTGTGCAGAAAGCGCGCCGTCGTCAACAAGCCGGGTGTGAATCGGCTGGGTGGGGTCAACGGCCCATGCGGCGGCTGCCTGCATCAACCGGCTGGACGAGACCTTGCCAAGCTGAACGGCGAGTACGCCAAAGAGTAAATTGCGGTCTTGTTCCATGCAGCGGGGAACCCCACGTAAGGTGTTATCCTACACCATACGGCGCGGGTGTTTCGCATGCGACCCCCGATGGCCTCGCGCCTCGGCAAACAATTCACAAACGTGTGGATCTTCCCTCGTGCTCGTGCTCGTGCTCGTGCTCGTAATCGTAATCGTAATCGGGCGATAACTTCGAGTTCTTTTCAACAATTCCACCTTTGATTGAACTCAATCTGGCCCACTGGGAAGAACGATAAGATCGATTACCATTACGAGCACGAGCAACAGCACGAAGAGAATTCAACGGCCAATGTGACGGTCAGAGGTTTACTTCGAGTTTTTTCGGCGAACTGCCGCGGAGCCGAGGGCCAGGACAATGGCCGCCAACGGCACTATATCTACCAGTCCGGCGTGGATTGGCTGGCCCTTCACGGGCGCCCCGCCCATGCACGAAAAGCCGGGACCAACGCCATGACGAAAAGGCGGAGCCGCGCTATTCGGGTTGCCCGCTTCGTCCGTCGCGACGCCCGCGGCAATGTCCGCGCCAACGTCGCCGACAATTCGAGCGGGTAGAAGGCGCATATCAAACTGCGTGTATTCCTCGGAGGCAGCGCTGAATCCTTCCAGGGTGCAATTCAGGAGTGAAACGTCTGACGAGGTGAATCCGTCGACCGGCTCGCTAAATGTCACGGTCACGTCGATGATGCGGGTGATATTGCTTGGGTTTGGCGTTGTCGTGCTCATCGCGACACTTGGGCCGCCGCTATCGACGGTGCGAGTCAAGGTTTCCGAGGCTTGATTCGGGTTCCCGCCTTCGTCGTGCGCGACGCCTGCCGCGACGGACGCGCTTACAGCGCCCGAACCGGCCGGCTTCAAATTAAAGGTGTATACCGCGCCGCTCCCATCGAAATTTTTGACCGTGGCGTTGGTGGGCGTAATATCAAATTTCTCGAACCCTTCGACTGGTTCGCTGAACGTGACAGTGACGGTAATGCTTGCGGCATTCGTTGGGTTCGTAGTGGCTGATGTGAGCGCGCAAGTTGGTTCAACTACGTCGAAATTCACGATGTTCGCGCGATCGGTCGCAGTGAGGCAGGCGAGCGCGGTCTCCGGCACAAGCGCGAGTTCTTCGGATTTCGCCGACGCCGCATCAATGCCGGGCTGGCCTGTGACGAAGTTCATCACGATTGCAGTCTCTCCCGCTCCAAGCGTGACTTCGTATTCCCAAAACGGCTGCCCATTGCCGGAAGCGAAGGTAATGCTGGAAAGCCCCGATTTCCGATTCGGGCCTTGCAATACATGCCCCAGCCTGGGTTCGCTCGACGCACCAGCGACGAATGCCCTGTGCGTTACGATCCAGTCGTCGGCCGTCGTGACGACCAATGGCGGTTCGGCGGATTGCGCAATAACCGTGTCAACATCTGAACCCAAATTGTTTACGATCAGGAACGTAACCGTTTCCGAGCCAGCGCCGTCATTGGTCACAACATTCAGCCAGCGGCAAAATGAATCGTCAGCCGGAACAAACACCGTGCGCCGCACGGACAGATCGCCGATGGACTGTTCAGCGAATTCGACGGTCCTTCCTTCACATTCCAGTGTGGACGCGCCCGTCAGATTGTAACTGACGCCATTCACGAACAGGCTGTTGTAGCCATCGAATGCATTGCCGAGAACGGCCGGCACGGCGCCTCCGCCGGTCGTTGTTGCCGCGACGGCGCCGGTATACGTAGCGTCGTTGGCGGCTCCGGACGCATTCGAACTCGTGGCAAAGGTGACATCGGTATTGATCAGGAATTCCAGACCAGATGCGTCTATCAACGACACACTACCGACACCGCCCCATGCCAACGGCGCTGTAAACGCCAACGCAAGCCACTGCCACCAATTTTTATTGGGCATACTACTCGTTCCTTCCGAAGTGTCTTCCCGTTTACTCTAACTTCGAACCCGAATCGCGTTACGCGCCGCCTGCTACCTGCAAGGTGGCAAGCACGTGTTGAGGGGCCATTTCCGGGCCCAGCATCGTGGCCAAGTTTGCTTTACCGGGGGGAGTCATTTCCCCGACGCGCCGGTAAAACGCGTTTTTATCCGCCGTGGCGCTAAACCGCGCGCGCGCCCAATCACTGACATAGCCCATGCCCTGAATGGATTCCAGGACGGTGTGACCATGAAGTATGAACGCCGCCTCGATTGCGGGCGCGAGAAGCGGCTGCATTTCCTCTGCGGAGAAATCGTCCACAAACCGTTGGCCGTACGCGTTGATTTCCGTGCCTACCAGGATCGGCAGATTGCGGTCCAGCGCGCGCTGGACGAAGTCGTGCAGGAGCGCGACTTTTTGCCGGCGCGCGGCGGGGTCTTTAAGGTTCCAGTTGCGATCCGGAATGATATTCACCGCTGCCACTCCAGACGCAACCATGAGATCGAGCAGGTCATCGATACTCTGTTCACCGGCACTCGTGCCATCCAACCATGCGTAGGTGGGGATTGCGCCCGCGCCAAGGAAAAATCGCGCTACGTCTTTCATCGCCGGAAAGTCGGGGCCTTTCGGTTGCACATAACCCGCGCCGCCGGATTTCATAAGTTTCGATCTTAAGTACGCCTGAAACACTGGGGCGTCGATAAACATGGCGCGAACGCCATCGGAGTCTGCGCCGAGTTTTTCTGCCCAGTACGCCGCCCGCGTGTCGTCATCGGGAAACATTTCGCGCGCCTTCTGATTGATCGCGATACACACGTGCCGTTCGGTTGGATTCCCTCCCGGCGTCAGCGGCAGCACGTCGGCGCCGTAATCAATCTCGATTGGGTGCAGGTGCGGGTTGACACGCTGAACAATGCTCTGCGTCCGCGATTGGGCGGTGGATTTCAGCGTGGGCAGCAGGCCGGGATCGTGAAGCCTAGACGATACAAAGCCCGATCCCATGAAATATGCGATGCCGGGTTCTCCCGGCGAGTTGATCTCGCGCGATGCGAATTCAGGAACGAACACGCGCGACTCGAGACCGGCGCAGGCGCGAAGGCCCACCAATGCGCACGCGGACAGGAATTCATCGACACCGTCGAGGACGTCGAAGTCTACAAGCCCCGCGGCGGAAAGCCCGAGAAGCCGCGCCTTCCACACAACGGACGATGGCGACTGGCCGTAGCCATTGAACGAAAAAAACGAGTGGCAATGCAGGTTGACCGCGTTTGTCTGCGGGACCAGTTCGATTTCACCGATGCGCGCGCGGTCCCAAAGCGATTCAAGGGCCTCTCGCCGCACGGCCGCGTCAAAATCATTCAATTGGAGTTCCAGCACCTGCCTCGTCGCGGTCATGTAAAACGGCTCCCCACCTGCTTACTTATTGGAATGGATATGATACACAAGTTCCGGGCGGCAATTCGCACCCCGAAGGCAATCTTGCCTAATTGCGAAGCAACCTTGCCCCGGAAATGGAAAACGGCAGCTACCGCTACCGCACTCCAAGGCCTTGGACTGCGGTAGCGCAGTCCGCTTCGGACGCAGCTACCGCTTTCACTTCGGTTTGCACGTTGGCTGGATTGACGCGTGGCGCTGCTGGTGGCTTGAAGTGAAAGCGGCAGCTACCGCTGCCGCACTCCAAGGCGCTCCGCGCGGATTTGACCGCGGATAGCGCCATCAGGAATGCTTCTCGTGGTTCCGTGGTTTCAGCAAGGCGCACGATTTTCATTCACAGGTCCCAACAGGAGACTGGACATGAGCACGATTGGCCCGCTTGTCGAAGAATACAAACGCGAAACAACGGTGACACGCAAACTCCTCGAACGTTTGCCGGACGACAAATGGAATTTCAAGCCCCATCCAAAATCCTATAGCCTGGGCGAGCTTGTATCGCACATCGTCGATATTCAGACCTGGGCTACGGTCACGGTTGAGCTGGATGAATTCGTCATGGACCCGGACACCTACAAGGCTTTCGTGGGCGCTGACCGGGACTCGGTGCTTGCCGGCTTCGACAACGGAGTGACCGAGGCGACGAAAGCGTTGAACGTTTGTACGGACGAGGCGTTGACGCGCGATTGGACGTTGAAGGCGCCTGATGGCACTGTGTATGTACAAAACAAAAAGGCGTCAATCCTGAGAGATTTCGTTCTTAGTCACATGATTCACCACCGCGGCCAATTGACTGTTTACCTGCGCCTCAACGACGTGCCGTTGCCGCAGGTGTACGGACCGACCGCGGACGATCCATCCATGTAGCGCGTTACAGGCTGAACAGCAGGATCAGTATGTCGAGTGTGCGCGTGAATCCCTGGCGAATGAGTCCGAAGAAGAACGTCGCGTACTGCAATAAATCCAATAACTGAAAAATTTGCGCGAGCATGGTCTAACCTCCCGATTGATTATTTATTTTGTGCCAGCCATTTAACCGCATCTTTGGCCCAATAGGTCAGGATCATTTTTGCGCCCGCGCGGCGGATCGACGTTAATATTTCAAGCGCGGCGCGTTGTTCATCGAGCCATCCACGTTCGGCGGCGGCCTTGATCATGGAGAACTCGCCAGAGACGTTGTACGCCGCGATGGGCAGATCAAACCGGTCCGCGGCGGCGCGAATGACGTCGAGATATGCCAGCGCGGGTTTGATCATCACGATGTCCGCGCCCTCATCAATGTCGAGGGCGATTTCGCGCAGGCCTTCGCGGACGTTCGCAGGGTCCATTTGGTAGGTTGAGCGATCACCGAATTGCGGAGGGGATTCCGCCGCGTCGCGAAACGGACCATAGAACGCGGACGCGTATTTCGCGCTGTAGGCCATGATCGGCAGATCGGAAAACTGCGCGTCGTCAAGCCCTTTGCGAATCGCGCCCACGCGTCCGTCCATCATATCGGAGGGCGCAACCATGTCCGCGCCGGCGCGCGCATGCGCAACCGCTTCTTTCACGAGTAAACCAAGCGTAACGTCGTTGTCAACGTCCTTGGTACCGCGCCGTGTATCGGTAATGGCGCCACAGTGGCCGTGATCGGTGTATTCGCAGAGGCAGACGTCGGTGATGACACAAAGATCGGGGGACGCCTTCTTCACCTTTTCTATGGCGCGCGATACGATCGCGTCCTTGATGTATGCGCTGGTTCCCAGCGAATCTTTCGACTCCGGAATGCCAAAAAGGATGATTGCGGGAATGCCGAGGTCCGCGATGGCCTTGGCTTCTTCGCCGATAGTATCAACGGAGAACTGAAAGTTTCCGGGCATGGACGCGATGGGATTGCGCACGCTCGAGCCGGGACGCACAAAAAGCGGCATGATGAAATCGTCCACGGATAAGGCGGTCTCGCACGTCATGCGGCGCAACGCGGGGGTAGCGCGCAATCGTCTCATGCGTGTTTCGGGATATCCCACCGGCAGTCCTCCTGGTCTATGAACGCCCCGCGGCTCGAACAATGGATTCGACAAGATGCGGGATGTCGTGCGTGTCGGGCTGAATCGTCACGGGCATCCCGAGGTCGTTCGCGGTATTCGCGGTAATAGGCCCTATCGATGCGAACACTGCGGTCAACTTGATTCTTTCGACGCGTTCCGGGCCTATCATGTCATAGAAATTGCGCGCGGTCGAGGAACTCGTGAACGTTACGATGTCAGGCCGGTACGCGAGCAGGGCGTCCGCGCGATTGTTCGACGACCGTGGCGTGACCGTGCGGTAGGCGACAAGCTCGGTGGCTTCCGCGCCGTGTTTGCGCAATTCCTCGGGTAGAAAACTGCGGGCAAGGTCCGCGCGCGGCAACAAAAACCGTTTGCCCGCCAGCGTTGATTCCCGCTGAAGCAGCGCAGCCATGAGGTCCTCGGCGACATATCTTTCCGGCATAAAATCGACCTTTAGAAAACGCTTGCGAACGGCGTCGGCGGTTGCCGATCCGATGACGCATAGTTTCACGCCCGCAAGGTCGCGCGCGTCCTGTCCGAGTTCATCCATGCGTTCGAACAGCATTTCCACGCCATTGACGCTCGTCAGGACAAGCCAATCGTAATTGCCCACGTAATCAAAGGGTTCGTTCACTTTTGCAGGTTCGATTTCGATGGTTGGGAACTCGAATACGTCCGCTCCAAGTTCGTGGAGTTGGCGCACCAGTTCGCTTGCCTGATTGCGCGCGCGGGTGACGACGACCCGTTTTCCAAACAGCGGAAGGTTTTCAAACCACGAAAGTTTTTCGTGCAGCGATACGACTTCGCCGATGACGGCAATCGCTGGCGGCAATATTCCAGCATCCTCGCTAAGTTCCGCGATGTCCGTCAGCGTGCCTACCACAGTCCGCTGCTTTGCATGAGTGCCAGAAGCGATCACCGCCGCGGGGGTTTGCGGCGAACGGCCCAGTTGTACAAGCTGCCGGACGATTACGGAAAGGTTCCGCACACTCATGTAAAACACGAGGGTGCCTTGTAACGGAATTTTCCCTAAATCAATCTCGCCGGATTCAATCGCCTCCGCGTCGTGGCCGGTGATGAGCGTGACGCTGGTAGACGCGCCACGGTGCGTGACGGGAATGCCGGCGAATGCGGGCGCGGCAATGCCCGCGGTAACGCCCGGCACGATCTCGAATGGGATACCGAGTCCGGCCAAGACGAGCGCCTCTTCTCCCCCACGTCCGAACACGAACGGGTCACCGCCTTTCAACCGGACCACGCGGCGCCCCTGTTGCGCATGCGCGACGATGAGGCCGTTGATTTCTTCCTGCGTCAGCGTATGCCGGTCGGTCGCTTTTCCAGCGAAAACATGTTCGGCATTGGGCGCAAGCTCGAGCAGGACTGGGTTCGCAAGCGAGTCGTAGAAAATGACGTCGGCATGTTCGATGCACTCCCGTCCCCGTACCGTAATCAGTCCCGGGTCTCCGGGTCCCGCGCCGACGAGATAGACCTTCCCCTGCGTAATGCTCATCGCGTGGCGGCTATAAGTGACGCCGCTCCCATCGTCACAAGACGCGCGGCGGCGGTGTTGCCGATCTCGCGGGCGTGGCGCGCGTCGCCGCGTTCCTCAACGCGCAACACGGTTTTGCCATCTACGCTGCACACGCAGGCGAGCAGGGTGAGTTCGTCCTGATGCACGCGCGCGAGCGCGCCAATCGGGACCTGGCACCCGCCTTCCAACATGGAGAGACAGGCGCGCTCGGCGGTAACCTCGGCGGAAGCGCGATCATTGTGGATGCGGCTGCAATATGCGAGCACGCGCGTATCCT
>Ga0163150_10009484_pt1 | contig 10756 bp, 9 predicted proteins | sample OliLakLV19P2IB_FD_148628 | JGI IMG/M metagenome (GOLD analysis project Ga0163150, IMG submission 148628) | Freshwater microbial mat bacterial communities from Lake Vanda, McMurdo Dry Valleys, Antarctica - Oligotrophic Lake LV.19.P2.IB | ecosystem: Environmental > Aquatic > Freshwater > Lake >...
CAACTATACCGACCAGCCGCACAAGGAGGTGTCGGTAGGGGTGGGCGGTTGGAATTGGAAGGGGCAGGGGCCATACACCGTTAACTTTATTGCGCGCCGTGGCGGCAATGTAGTGGGAGAACGTTCGGTAAAAATTTATGTAGAAAATGGGGCTCCGCGCTTGCAACGGCGGCATTCGTAAAAAATGAGAAAATAGGATATTCTCACTTTGTTACTCACTTGCCGTTGTAGCTCAGTTGGTAGAGCAACGCCATGGTAAGGCGTAGGTCGCCGGTTCGATTCCGGCCAACGGCTCCAATTTTTTCTCAATATAAAAAAGAAACCGCCCGAACGGACGATTTCCGTTGGGCGGCAATTACTTTGCCTCCGCTTCGCGCTGCATCTCCATCTCTGGAATGATCGCGCCGCTCTTCAGTGTGAACTTGGGGTCTCGCATACGCCTGCCGGCGGGATTGCCTTCGATACACCATGGGAGGAGTATCATGCAGGGTCATTTCTGACGCGTGTAACTGTATATCAAAACACCATAAAAGTCAATTATGTCAAGTATTGCGTAAGATTCTTTAAGATCGTTCGGTAAAATAGATTATCAACATACGACCATACACAAGTTGCTATTCTGGTCGTTAGTTCTTAGGCATAATTAAGTGTATGCCTATGCCGAGAAAAAAGAGGTCGAAATGTCTGGCCTGCGCTAAAGAACCTGAACGACCAGGATATAAATATTGTAGCAATGTTTGCCAGGGCGAATATCAATATGTTTTTTACATACAAAAATGGAAAGAAGGCAAAGAAATCGGTTTAAGGGTAACAGGTATAGTGAACAATCACATTAAGAAGTTTCTAAGAAGGAAATACGGTAATAAATGTTACTTATGTGGATGGGCAAAGATTAATTTAAAGACAGGTTTAGTTCCGCTTGTGGCAGATCATATTGATGGTAATTGGCGTAATAATACGGAAGCGAACTTACGACTGATTTGTCCAAATTGTGATGCCCTCAGTTCCACATACGCGGCTCTTAATAAAGGTAAGGGTCGGAAACACCGCGCGCTCAGTAAAAGGGCGATTGCTGCGCGACTGCTTGTGTGATAATTTTCTCTTATCTATTGCCGAAGTAGCTCAGATGGTAGAGCAGTCCCTTCGTAAGGGAAAGGTCGCCGGTTCGATTCCGGCCTTCGGCTCCGAAAATTTTGAAAAAGGAAAGCCGCAAGGTTCCCGGCGGGGACCTCGCGGCTCGTGTCGTCTAAAGTGCCTGCTTCGTCGCAAACACTGAAATTACGTCGAGATGGGGCTCGAAGAAGTCGTGCATCGAATCGATTGTGGAGAGGTTGAACGCCGTTGCCTCGAGGTCCTCCCCGTTGTCGCCAGAGCGTTGTACGATGGCCTCTTTGAGCGGCTGCATGAGCGGTGGGGGGAGTGCTGCAGCAAAAAGATACTGCTGAAACTCCACACCCGTATGCCTGTTCGTCTTGGGGCGTTCCATGAGCAGGTGCAGAGGAATACCCTCAAGGCTGACACCGGTCTCTTCTTCAAACTCCCGCCGTGCCGCTTCCTCCGGAGTCTCGTCGATGTCGCGTGTGCCGCCTGGCAGTTTCCATTTTGGTCCAGGACGGTACGGTTCGCGCACAAGGACGATGTCGTCCTCGCATATTCCGGCAATCAGGACGTGTCCGCCGCTTCTTGAGTGGTCATGAGTCAATGCAGCCTCCTATGGCGCAAGAGTTGTGAAAGCCCGACGGACCTTCTAGCTACTATTACATCACATATTTACTCTGAACGCAAGTATATGCTAGACTCTCATCATGAAGGGAAAAGAGGAAATTGAGATGCGAATCAAAGAACTCGAGGGCGCGATGACCGCACCGGATTTTTGGAGTAACCCGAACGAGGCGCAGGCGCTCATAAAAGAACTACAGGAGCTTAAAACAGAGGCGGAGGGCGGGAGTAAATACGACCAAGGCAGCGCGGTACTTTCGTTTATGGCAGGCGCGGGCGGCGATGACGCAGAAGATTTTGCGCATATGCTGTTTGACATGTATCGCAAGTACTGCGAAGGCCGTGGATGGGGAATGAGGGTCCTGCATAAAAACGAAAACGATCGCGGCGGCTACCGAAACTTGTCGGTAGAAATCGAAGGCAAAAAAGCATACGGCACGCTTAAAAATGAGTATGGGGTGCATCGCCTGGTGCGCATATCGCCGTTTAATGCGTCGGCTAAGCGCCACACCTCTTTTGTACTTGTTGAAGTGCTGCCGGTAATAGAAAAAGTTTCAAATATAGAAATTTCTGAAAAAGATTTGGATATTACCGTTGCGCGCTCTTCTGGCCCTGGCGGGCAAAATGTGAACAAGCGCGAGACGGCGGTACGCATTGTGCACACGCCTACCGGCATTAGCGCGCATGTAGATGGCGAACGTACGCAGGGCGCAAACAAAGAAAAAGCGCTTGCGATTGTAACTGCCAAACTTCTGCGCCGGCTTGAAGAGGAGCGTAAAGAAAAAATTACCGATCTTTCAACTAACCAAAAAATAGAGTGGGGGAGCCAGATACGCTCGTATGTGCTCCATCCGTACAAGCTAGTTAAAGATCATCGCACCAATGTAGAGGTGCACGATGCCGAAGGAGTGTTGGACGGCAACCTCGTATCATTTTTGGAGGCGTCTGCTAACTAGATTTCGATCTTGCGATAGTCGGGCTCGTCGGTACAGCCGAGGCATGCAGGAGCAGTTTTTTGCAATGTGGGCGCGGAGGTCTGGGTAATCCAAGCTGTGAGCGCCATCGTGTCCGTCTGCTGATTGTCTGAACCGAGCACAATAACCGCTACGCGGCGTTTTTCATCGCCTGCGTTAAAGGCTACGAGCGATACCATGGTGTCTTTTGCTGCAAGCGTGTGGCCAACTTTCCCGCCTACATATGGCTCTTGCTCTACCGGTGCGTTTACGTTTTCTATAATGTACGCCACGCCATCGTCAGACATGATAGTTTTTTTATCCATGTGCGTAACGTTAAATACGAACGATTTTTTGTTGGAGAGGTAAGTAGCAAGTCGGAAGAGATCGTCTGCAGTTGAAAGATTGCCCGCAGAAATACCGCTTGCGTCTGCAAAGGTGGTTGAGTGCATACCAAACGCTTTGGCAGTGGTGTTCATCCAGTTAATAAAGTTATTTTTGCCGTAGTAGCTTGCAAGGGAATCGGCGACACCATTAGAGGACTGCATAAGAAGCGGATACACCAGGTCTTCCGCGACAAATACCTTGCGGTCTGTTTGTTCCGGATTAGGAGGATTTATAAGGCTGCCTTCAGTGACCGACACCTTGCGGTCGAAGCTGATCGTCTCGTTTGCGACGAGTGCGGTCATGAGTTTAGTAACCGAGGCGATAGGGCGCACCACGTTTGCATTCTTTTCGGCATAGACGTCGCCAGTGTCGACATCGGCAACTAGGTAGGCGTGCGCGTTAATGGGCGGCAGTGTAGCGTGATTTACCGAAAGCGTATCAAGCGTGCTGTCTGTTTTTACATCGTATACAAACACCCTGGTGCCGATTTCTGCAAAATTAAATATCTGCTCCGCATCTTCGCTTAGAAGTTTTATACAACCGCCCGAAAAGGATGCGGAGACCGGCGTGCCGTCTGGGTAGGTGGTCCAGCCGTGGATAAAGTAGTTGCCATAAAACTGCATGCTCCAGGGCATGTACACATGGCCGATTGAGGAGAAATGATTTATTTCTTTGGTTTGTACTGCATACATGCCGCTCGGAGTTTCCCATGCGCTGCCGGTGCGGCCTTTGGACTGGATAGGGAACTCTTTAACGAGTGTGCCGTTTTCGTATATGAAGATTTTCATCTCTACCAGGTCGGCGGCAATTAGCTTGCCCTCTGCGGGGATAGCATCTTGTATAGTAAGGCTGTTAATAATGCGCTTGGGGGTGGTGGTTGAGATCGCCGTTGCCACAATCGGGGCGGGCTTCGGAATAAAGGTAGGGGCCTGTATATCAGCGGGCATACCCATAGCTGACAAGCCGTAATAGCCACCCACTCCTATAAGCCCCAAGATGATGAGAAATTTGGCTGCAAAGGCAAAACCCTTCCAATCGAAGGATATGTCACGCAAGCGGGAAAACATGGCGCCATTGTACAGTATTTTGCTAAAAGCTGGTAAGCGGTTACAATAAATAACCGTGATATATTTCGATCGCGTAAGTAAGGTGTACGCCGATAACTCTACGGCGCTCCAGGATGTCTCGTTCTCGGTAGAGTCCGGCGAGTTTATCTCTATCGTCGGACACAGCGGCGCAGGCAAGACCACACTCGTTAAAATGCTCCTCGCGGAAGAGAAGCCTACTTCCGGCTCGGTATTTTTTGAATCTATGAACGTGCACGAGGTGCCGCTGCGCCACATGGGCGCCCTGCGCCGTAAAATAGGGACAGTGTTTCAGGACTTCCGCCTGCTCCCCAACAAAACTGCGTATGAAAATATCGCCTTTGCTATGGAGGCGGCAGGGAGGCCGGAAGAAGAGATACACTCTGACGTGCCACATGTGCTCGAGCTCGTTGACCTTGCCGACAAGATGAATAACTTTCCTGGAGAACTCTCCGGCGGCGAACAGCAGCGCGTGGCGATTGCGCGCGCGATAGTAAACCAGCCTGATGTTATTGTGGCCGATGAGCCGACCGGCAACTTAGACCCAGTAAACACCTTTGAAGTCGTGCAGATACTGAAGAAAATAAATGACCTCGGCACGACTATCGTGTTAACCACTCACAACAAGGGCGTTATCGACAGCCTCAAGAAGCGCGTTATCACTATGGACCGCGGTAAGGTTGTGCGCGATGATAGGGAGGGCAAGTATATTTTGTAATATGAGCAAAAAGACACCTACATTTAAGCGCATTGTCCGGGCAGGCTTTCAAAGGTTTTGGCGCAATGCGTTCGTCTCTTTTTCGGCGCTGCTTGCCATTACCGAAGCACTTTTTATTTTTGGCATCGTGCTTTTTACCGGTGTGGTGCTCCAGGCTACCCTTAATTCGATTGAAGGCCAGGCCGACATGAGTGTCGTGTTTTTGACTGAAGTACCCGAGCAGCGCGTGTTTGATGTAAAAAAGCAACTCGAAGCGCTCCCTGAAGTTGCGCGGGTTACCTATGCCTCGAGTGAAGATGTGCTTGCTGGATTTCGCGAAGACCATAAAGACGACCAACTGACACTCCAGGCGCTTAATGAGCTCGGGCAGAACCCATTTGGCGCGCGACTTACTATCGAGGCAAAAGATATCGGGCAATACAACTTAATTGCCGACTTTTTGCGCGAACAGTCTGCGCTCGAGGCGGGGGAAAGCGCAGTTATTGAAAAAATAAATTATTACGACCCCAAGTTTCGTCTCGCGTCGGAGCGCCTGCAGGGCATTATTACCTCTGCAACCTGGCTCGGCCTCGTGATGATACTGCTCTTTACCTTAACCACGGTTACTATTTGTCTTAACCTGGTTCGGCTCGCTATCTATACCTCGCGTGATGAAATACAAGTTATGCGGCTGGTGGGCGCCACGAGCGGCTTTGTGCGGGGACCGTTTGTAATCCAGGGCGCTATACAAGGGTTGGTGGCGGGCACCTTAACTCTTCTGCTGTTTTATCCGTTTACTTTCTTTATTAAAGACGCGGCACTCCAGTTTGGCGGCGTGGACCTTTTTGTCTACTATTTGCAGCATTTCCCGACCTTCTTCGGAGTCTTTATAGGCGGCGGACTCTTGCTTGGGGCAGGGCTCCACTTCCTTGCCGTGCGGCGCTATCTTAAGGTATAAGGTATGACCTTTTATCCGTCGCTCACTCGGAATACAAGCAAGCTTGCATTCGCTCGCTTCGCTAGGCTATAATCATATATGCTCGATTGGCTTAAGAGTAAGAATTCATCTGGCCAAACTCCTAAATACATTTTCGTCGTCGGCGGCGTAATGTCCGGCATCGGCAAGGGTGTCGTTACGTCCGGTATTTTACGCATTCTAAAATCAAAAGGTTTTAAAGTTACGGCGATAAAAATCGACCCGTATATAAATGTAGATGCCGGCACTATGAACCCGACCGAACACGGCGAGGTGTTTGTCCTCGACGATGGCTACGAGACCGACCAAGATATGGGCAACTATGAGCGCTTTTTGGACGAAACACTTCCGAACATTAACTACATGACGACCGGCCGCGTGTATCAGGAAGTGATCCGCCGCGAGAGAAACTTAGAATACAAAGGTAAAAATGTGGAAGTGGTACCAGATGTGCCGCTTGAGGTGATCCGCCGCATTGAAGAAGCAGGGAAGACCGCAAATGCAGAAATTATTTTGACCGAGATTGGCGGCACCATTGGCGAGTACCAGAACATTATCTTTTTGGAAGCGGCGCGCATGCTAAAGCAGAAGTATCCGCAGGACGTTGCTATTGTGATGGTTTCCTATGTGCCGATACCGAACAACGTAGGTGAGATGAAGACCAAGCCAACGCAGTATGCGGCGCGCTCGCTTAACGCCGTCGGCCTGCAGGCCGACGTAATAATGGCGCGCGCCAGCCAGCCGATTGATCAAAAGCGCAAAGAAAAAATTGCGGTCTTTTGTAACATACTCCCCGAGCGCGTTATCTCTGCGCCGGATGTGGAGAGCATTTACGATGTGCCGATTAACTACGAGAAAGACGGCCTCGGAAATATTTTGACGGAAGTCTTGGGGCTGCCGAACCGCGACACCGATCTTTCGGAGTGGGAGGATTTTGTACAAAAGTCTAAAAACACAACGCGGGAATTAAAAATTGCGGTGGTAGGGAAATACTTTGATACGGGTGACTTTACTCTTGCAGACTCCTACATTTCCGTACTCGAAGGTTTGAAGCATGCGGGCTACACACAAGGGGCTACGCCAAAAATTTCATACATAAATTCTAAAGATATCGAAAGCGGCGCGCGTAAGGTAGAAGAACTAAGTGCGTTTGACGGCATAGTAGTGCCGGGCGGCTTTGGCTCAAGTGGCATCGACGGCATACTCTCGTGTATTCAGTACGCGCGCGAACATAAGATCCCATACTTTGGCCTGTGCTACGGCATGCAGCTTGCCGTTGTGGAGTTTGCCCGCAATGCAGCCGGGCTTACGGGCGCCAACACGGTAGAGACCGACCCCAATGCGCCGCACCCCATAATCGACATTATGCCTGACCAGAAAGAAAAGCTGACCAAGCAGGACTACGGTGGCACGATGCGCCTCGGCACGTACAAGGCTATGCTTAAAAATGGATCAATTGCACAAGAGGCCTACGGCGCAAGCGAGGTTATGGAACGCCATCGCCATCGCTATGAAGTAAATCCGGAGTATATAGAAAAAATTGAAGCAGCGGGTTTGGTGTTTAGTGGCAAATCTCCCTCGGGAGTACTTATGGAGATTGCAGAACTCCCACGCGACCTGCACCCGTTCTTTGTAGGAACACAGTTTCATCCGGAGCTATTGTCGCGGCCGCTCCATCCGCATCCGCTGTTTATGGCGTTCGTTAAGGCTGCCCTCAATAAAAAATAAATATCCTGACATGGCCGATACGCTAAAGCTCATACAGCTGAATATTGAACGCGGCAAACATATGGACGTTACGCTGCCATTTATTCTGCAGGAAAAACCGGACATCCTGTGTCTGCAGGAGCTTGTGCGCCCCCTAGTGTCGCAGTTTGAACGTGCAGTGGGGCCGGGGTTCTTTGTGCCGATGCGCCGCATAGAGGGGAACGAGGAGGGGATAGGGATTTTTTCGCGCCACCCAATTTTTAGCCATACGGTAGTGCAGTACAGCATGGGCACAGAAGAAGTGCAGGATTATAACGGCTCGTCTTACGACGCAGGCCACGCCTCCTCGCGCTTTATGCTTTTGGTCGCTGACATTGAAGTGCCGCAGGGGCGCTACCGCGTTGCAACAACGCACTTCCCGGTTACGTCAAAAGGCTCGGTAACCGAGTACCAGCGCGCTGACATGGAGCACCTGCTTACAGAGTTGGCAGGGCAGGGCGAGTTTGTCTTGACGGGCGACTTTAACGCACCGCGCGGCGGGGAAATATTTTCAAAACTGGCGGGCGCGTACAAAGACAATGTGCCCGCGCACTATAAAACTAGTCTTGATGTGCCGCGCCATCGCAATGGCACAGACCATTCGGAAGAGCTTGCCGACAAAATGGTAGACGGCATCTTTAGTACGCCGGGTTACGTAGTTTCTGACGTGCGGCTGCAGGGCGGGGTGTCTGACCACTGCGCGATAGTGGCCCATGTAGCAAAGCAGCATGAGGGGTAGTTTGCTATAGTCATAAGTGCGTATGAAGCTTATTTTACTTGCAGTACTCTTTTTTATACTAATGCCGTGGCAGCTTGTTGCGCCGGTCTTGCCGCTGCCTGCGGCACTGACAGATGATCAAGAAGCGGCTGTAGAAACAGATACGCCCATTGCAGAAGAAACAGAAGAGCCGCCGGTTGTGGCAGTACAGACAAAACCGCTTGTTGCAGTAAATCCTGTTCCTCCTAAAACGTCTGCGCCGCCTAAAAAAGTTGTATATACCGAAGAATATACGGAACTTCTTGAACGAGCGATACATGACCGGATAAATGCAGAACGTGTTCGTATGGGGCTCGGCATCCTTGGGTATGATGATGCACTTGCGAAAGTAGCAGGGCTCCATTCGACCGACATGGCGAATGAAAATTACTTTGATCATGCCGATGAGAACGGTTGCACCTCTTCGTGCAGAGTTGATGCGGCGGGCTACCTGTGGCGCATGGTAGGGGAGAACCTGTTTTTGCTAAAAAGCACCAACCGCTACTCGGTAGAAGATGCGTCGGCGATTATTGTGCAGGGCTGGATGGGGAGCGAGGGCCACCGCCACAATGTACTTGAAAAAGATTTTACCTACGAAGGCATCGGCGTTGTTATCTTGGGCGACGCGATATATGCAACCGAGGTGTTTGCTCTGCCGCGCTAGGTTGAGAAATAAGGCATTTTCGGGTATCTTTTGAGGGTAATTGCCGGATCCACTAATGGTGCTTTGCGGCAATTATTGCCCGATCCACTAGTGGTGTATTGGCGATGTATTGCCAGATCGTCTAATGGTAGGACTCCTGCCTCTGGAGCAGGGTATCTTGGTTCGAATCCAAGTCTGGCAGCTATGGGCAACAAGCAGTAGCTTTCGCTACTGCTTTTGCATATCATGGTGTTGGTCTTTGGATTCTCACGCGGGAAGGGGTCGGGAAGCACCATGTTTCCCGTGGAGGAATTATTCAAACCGTGGGTTTGAAAGAGCCGCAGGCTCAGGAGTGAGATTCCAAGTCTGGCAGCAGAATAGGAAAGGCGGAGGCCTTTTGCGTTGGTTCGAGCGTTATTTCTGTAGATACAGCCTCATCCTCACTTTCTTAATGGGTTCAGCAGACAGAAGGATGTACAATGAGGCTTATGAGCACTACGTCAAGTCGAAATAAAAGAGCAATCGCATCGTTACTCTCTCTTTTCTTTGTTGCGAATGTTATTGTGCCTGGCATAGCGTTCGCTCATCAACCCAGAATTGCCAGTGAGAATCCTATAGCAGTTCCTAATCCGGAAGTTTCAAAGGCGTATTACGGCAAGCTCAATGGGGAGCCAGTCGTCTATCGCATCGTTGCGGCCGAACCATTCGACCTGTATGTCAATGTACTTGTACCGGATATTGCAGGGCAAAAGAAAGATGTCTCTGCGCTCATCACTAAAGATGGAAAAGAGATAGCCTTACTCGACAGCCAGACATTCGAGTGGAAGCAATTTTTCGAAGAGTTTGGGCACGACACCTACTGGCAAGGACCAGAATACAAAGCGCAGGGAGATGCTGGAACTTACGAGATCCGCGTAACGAGTGCGCAAAACGACAGCAAGTATTCGCTCGCTATAGGAGAGATAGAAGCTTTCGATTTTAAAGAAAGTCTAAATGCCTACACATTAATTCCGCAAATCAAACGTGATTTCTTCAACGAGTCTCCAGCCACTTTTATTTTTTCTCCGCTCGGCTGGGGGCTCATCATCCTTATGTTCGCCCTCGCGTTTGTTGTGGGCTTCGCGTACCGCTTTGTACTGAAGCGCGTAGCAACGACTACCGTTCGTGGAGCGCAGAAGAATATTGGTGTTCGAGACCGGCTCGTTCGGCTCGCTATTGCCATAGTTCTTTTTGTCTTTGCTATTACCACCTCATGGAGCCCGATCCTCCTCTTCTTTGCGGGCTTTGCACTCTTTGAAGCGATCTTTAGTTGGTGTGGATTCTACGCGGCAATCGGCAAGAACACTTGTTCGATTAATTAATACACAGTATGAACCCTGACACATACAACTGGTACAGCACTTTGATCAAACCCACATGGGCGCCACCGAGTTTCCTATTCGGGCCGGTGTGGACGGTGCTGTACGCTATTATCGCAGTCTCGTATGGAACCGTATTTTATAAGGTCTACACTGGCGAGCTGCCCCTCATGGTTGCCTTGCCATTTGCACTTAACCTCATATTCAACTTCTCCTTTACCTATTTTCAATTTGGCCTCAAGAACAACCTCCTCGCGTCCATAGACATTGCTCTAGTACTCGTCACGCTCATCTGGGCACTGGTTGCGCTCTACAGTGCCTCGCTCACAAATCATATTGAAACCGGCGCCCCAAGCCTTGCGTGGATTATCTATGCCAACATCCCCTACCTCCTCTGGGTCTCATTTGCTACCGTGTTGCAACTCACTATTACAT
>Ga0163150_10009485_pt1 | contig 10756 bp, 17 predicted proteins | sample OliLakLV19P2IB_FD_148628 | JGI IMG/M metagenome (GOLD analysis project Ga0163150, IMG submission 148628) | Freshwater microbial mat bacterial communities from Lake Vanda, McMurdo Dry Valleys, Antarctica - Oligotrophic Lake LV.19.P2.IB | ecosystem: Environmental > Aquatic > Freshwater > Lake >...
ATACGTTACATCCAATTCAGTCGGAGGCGTCATACCACAGAACGTGTCGTACAGCCAAACACAGCTATCGCTCTTGTGATGCTCTAGGTAGTGAAGGATGCCTCTAATGTTGCCACCCCTCCAGACACCGCACTCGACATAATCGCCAGCAATGCGGTGCTGCCTGAGATGCTCTAGCCCTCTGTAGAGATACCTGATCCTCTCCTCTGAGGTTACAGTGTAAGGCGTCACGATCTCCCAAAATTTCCTCTCGTCCATGCCTTACCAGAGTAAGGCGTCTATCAAAGCGGGTGATGGGACTCGAACCCACACTCTTCACGTTGGCAACGTGACGCTTTAGCCGTTAAGCTACACCCGCAAAACGTGGGCATGTATTGCTACATGCCCACGGTGACGAAGGGCATTTGACGTTTCAACCAAATTGTCAAAGATCAATAGAGCTACTCGACAACTGCCGGAAGCTCACTCAACAGTCGGGGTGGTGGGAATCGAACCCACTTGATGTCCTGACCCCAAATCAGGCGGCTAACCTTTAGCCCACACCCCGGAGTACCAGGAGCCGGAATTGAACCGGCATGAACTTCCTTATGAGGGAAGCTGGAGAACCAATACTCCGTCCTGGCATATACAAACGAAAAAACCCGTTCAAGCTGCTTTTGGCTGCCTGAACGGGTTTTGACGAGTCTATTTACTGCGTCACTTCCGGTTCAGGCTTCCCTGAACCGTATGACGGTTCAGAGACTAGCTGGTTGTATCGACGGCGGGCATACCCTCTGGGCGTACCGCTGCCGGGCGACCCGCTGGGGTCGTTCCGACTGTACGTTCAACAAAGGTAAACCTGTTCGTCAACATAACTGCTAATCTCCTTGATGAAGGGCCTACGCCCTTCGTTGAGCTTTTACTAGGCTCGTGATGTTATTTATACTCACAACGCCCATTCTTGTCAAGGCCAGCCAAGAATTTTTTCAGAATCCCTCGCCGCCTACATGATAGACGAGTGCCAGTCGCACAAGGTTCACGCTTTTTTCTGAAAAAAACGGACTCAAAAACCTTGTGATTCCCTGTGCTGGCCCCAGCCACGGTGCCCGGTGCCCCGCTGGGTATGGCGAAGTTGACTTACGAATGGCGGCTTACATCCGCCCGTATAACCGACTTGTACCCACCGCCCGGTCGCTTGTGCGAGGCGAAGTTCAAGCAACATGATGTAGCTGGCAATAGCTCGTGTGCCAACGTGAACGTGTCGTTGTTTACTACACTTATCTTGGTATCATGCTTCCCTTCAAACGAAGGGAACCTGTGATCCTCGTAGTAGATCACATCGTTTTCTTGTTGTTTCATTTGGGTCTCCTTGTCATATTAGAGTATAGGATTTGCAAGACACAAGCGTAGATACCTGGGAAACCAGAGAGGCATAAAATGAGATCATTCAAGCAATTTCTGACTGAAGATAAACAAATGGACGAGAACGCTTTCTTGAAGTGGCTGTTCCCGAAGAAAGAGAAGCCAATGAAGACGGCACCTTGGGCCAAGCCCGGTGAAGAACCGCCTGCTCTACCTGTGGAACTCGTCGCAAAGGGAATGGATAAATGATCCCCATAGTCACACTAAAGACCAATGAAAAAACCACAGCGTCTCTACTTGCAATCTTGGGCAACCTAGTGACCGAGATCAGGGAGAGAGACTTACCTGTAGTTTGGACGGCTGAACCTGCCGGGATAGTCGATCTAATTCCTCTGAACGATGATGGACTTGAATGCGAGATCGAGGCCCGCCTTGCCGGGTCCGTACAAGTCAAAGCGAAGGTCGGTGATCTCGTCGCCTACGCCCTCGTCAACGTCATCCGCAAGGGTGCCAACTACGTCGAGATCAAACTAGGACCAGTTATACCAAGAGTGGGAGATTCTATATGAAACTATTTGCTGCTATCATTTTGGCCGGATGCTTTGCACTGACCGGCTGTTCCAAGAAGTGCTATCGCTGTGCCCCTTGCTTTGACGAGAGCGGCAAGTGCCTGCCTCCTTCAACTAGGAAGTGTAATTGCGGCCCAAGCTGCAAGTGTGAACAATCCGGTTGCGAGAGTTGTGTTCGCAAATCAGGCAACAACTAAACAAAACAGCCCGCCTTTCGGCGGGCTGTTTCTTTGTCAGGCGGCTTCTTTTTTACTCTTCGCCTTGATTGGCTTGGCGAATAGCCAGGGGCACAGTGCCCGCATGATGACGTTGCGATTGGATTTGCTGAGCATGGGACGTGAGGTTTCGGAATCGACACGAAAGAGATGGCGGACGGCGTAGTAGATGCCGGTCTTCGTCGTGAAGTGATCGGGCGGCTTGCAGCAGCTTCGGGCCTTGACCGTCTTCTGACCGACCGTGCATTCGATGAAGGTGGTCTTGACCTCGATAGGGACCGTCATCGGCTTGCCATTCTTGCCCCTCACCAGCCGCCCGCCCATGCGAACGCTCTCTCGTGAGTAGTACGTCGGTCGGCCCACGCCTCCCACACGCACCTTTGAGTCGATGGAATCGACCCCGAATTTGATAGTGATGCTGGCTTTCCGCCCCACAGAGAGCGTGACATCGGCTTTCAGCGTTTTGGGCTTGTCGGCCCACTCGGTTTGGTTCGCCTTCGGCATACTTGATCCTCCTGAAAGAGTACAATCAACGCCGCCCATTATAGACGCAACAAAATCGCTGTCAAGAAATGTCTCGCCGCTTCTTCTTGTACTTCGATAGATCGGGCAGTGCTTCAATGCCCCACTCTGGATTGATGCTGTTATCGAGCAACTTCTTCTCGCAGTTCTCAAGCAGAGTATTCCATTTGTCGATCAACCGGTTAAGATCGTCCCACGGCTCAACGACGGTAGATCGTTTGAACCAATTCCAGCCTCTCTTGTCTTCTGCTTTGGAAAAGACGTTTTCACGGACAATGATTCCCAGCTTGGACAAGCGATCCCGTATAGTTGTAATGGAATCCCATGCCGCAGATCGCTCTTTGAAATTATCGAAACTATAAATCACAGTCTCAAGTTCCCACTCCCAGAAATCAATCTGAGCTAGAAAGGTGAGCTTCTTTTCATTGATAGAAAAGTGGGCTGACCCCTGGCAAAAGAAGTCCAGGGCAGCCGATATAGTGCTGCACTTCTCCTGAAGATATACGGATGGTCGTTCGTTACTCATAAAGCCAGTGGAGGGGATCGAACCCACGACCTGCGGTTTACAATTTGGAGGCGGTATGGCCTGAAACCGCTGCACTACCACTGTGCTACGCTGACGTATTTGCGGAGCTAAGGTCTTCGAGCGTCCATGCTAGATCAGTAGCCCGCCTACGGTTGTCCTCGTTTTCCCAGAACAAGCGTTCTAATAGAGACCATGCTTCTGGTGGGACGCTCCTCGCCGCCAGGACTTCTTGTATCTGTTTCTTCTCTATCAGCGTGAGCTTTCTTCTATCCTGTACGAACGGATTGCCTTCTAGTAGGGCTACTTCGTTATGCCGAACTAGCTCGAATGCATTCTCCCAATAGTGGCTGAAGGTGTGAGCAATAATTGACTCCCACCACTTCGGTCTATTTATGCAAGTACAGTGATGTAAGTCGAAATTATGATACTTGAAGGTGTGAGCCATCAAGGTGAAAATAACTTCGTCTTTGAGGAATCTAGTAACGATATCGCTCTCCAGTCTGTTGACCCACTTGGAGACCTCATCGGTCTTGGTTGGGAACTGCTGGACTTCCGTGAGAAGCCGACCGGCATATTGGTCTAACGGCTCACGCTTATTGAAGAGGATGATCGAGGAGTTCAGGTATTCTGGCCCAGGCCAGCCCGTCTCTTTTAACCAGTCTTCCATGACGCTGCTCATGGAAACTAGATCGTACTCCGGGTAACTGTTGAAAATCAATTCTACATCATTATAGACGAAGGTATCGCCATCGATAAACAGAACTTGATCTTCAGTGCATTCGGTAAAGTACGATCTATTGACATGGAAGATTTCATCAACGGGCGGCTTCTCTACTACCTCAACGCCCAGCTTTTTGCAGTAGGCGATGAATAGTTCGGTCTTGGATGCGTCATACTCCTGCAAAGCAACGCTGGGGACACGGCTTAACGTCTTCTGGGACTTGTCTCGAATCAGAAAAACACGCACATGGATGTGCGTATTCTTCTTCCTTAGCATTCCGACGCTGATGGCCGTCATGCGAAGATAGTGTTCGTTCTCGTTGACTAGGTATACGCAAACTTTGTTCATGCTACCAAGCTGTATTTGCGGGTGAGTTTCATGATTTCCTTACCGTTGGCGGACTGCTTGCGGGTGCAGTACCAAGTCATCTTGGTGCGGGGGTTGACCCCGTACTTCTCCTGAAGGCGGTTGCTGGTGTAACCACGGACACTGCCACGGTTGATGATGTAGGGCGTGAAAGCGTCTTCAATAAGTGCAATCCCGTCAAGTGCCATCCCGTCCCAATCCCGCATCTCGACCCGATACCAGGAGTTTTCATGCTTATAGAATAGAGTGCCGTCCATCTCGAAAACGACGGTCGGAACCCGACGACGCCACTTGGTCGATTCCTCTTTGGGGATGTAGCGAAGCTGCTGGGTCTTGGGATTGACGTAAAAGTGGTTCCTCCAGCCCCATCGGTTGAGTGGGTAGCCGTGGTCGTCACGGAGTATCCCGTCCTCATCGACAGTGACATTCATCTCGACTTCCATCTCAACGTGGCGGCGAAGGTGATCGCCCATCACGGTGCGAAGATCGGCGTGTTCGCAGATTTCGGCCCACACCTTGGGCCAGTATTGGTCGATCTTGCTGTGAAGGAAACGGCGTAGCGGTCCCAGGAGGTCGGTCTGCTGCTTGCGTTCGTAACCGTACTTCTTGGTCATGCTCTCTTTGATCGGCCCGCCATCGTCCTCGCTGAGCTTCATACGGCGGCAAGCCTTTTGGATTTTGCCGCCGCCCCCAGCACGAGGACGGCTGACGATCACTTTTTTCATGTCAGGACGCATCAACTTACCTCATGGTATCGATGATTGGATTAAAATCACCAGGGGCGACTTGTTCCACTGCACAGGCTAGATTGCTTATGGCTGCACCTTCCGGCCTGACCAGTTTTACAACTTTGCCTTGCGTGGGAGCCGCCCCTGGCTTTGCTCAACGGTTGTTATCCAGCACCACATGAATGATGAGCAAGATCACAACGATTCCTAGTATCGTACTCATAAAGAGCGGGATACGGGAATCGAACCCGTTTTGCGACGTTGGGAACGTCGTGCCCAGCCAATAGGCCAATCCCGCAAGTGTGTCAGTTGGCATGAACTTTACGCAACCCATGCCCGTTTTCGCCTAAGCACGCTGGCCCTTCGGAATTAGCGTATTCACCGACGTGGGCGGGTTTCAAAGGCTAGACACATGATTCAGGTGTAAGGTTCGCATCTTTTCTCTTTTTTTGCAAGAGAGAAAAATCCCGATGAGGGCACACTTGGGGAAAGCCAGCGGTCGAAACCGCATGGGGCCAAGCAGGAAGCTCAATCGGGAAGGTGGGCTAGCCCCGCACATGTGCAGAGCGGATGAAGGGAATCGAACCCTCGTCATCAACTTGGAAGGCTGAGGTAATGCCATTATACGACATCCGCATGTCTACTCCTCTTCTATAGAGTAGGGACACTTCAATAATTTCTTGCGTTCACGCATGTAAGTTGTCGAATCCTTCGTCAGATTCGGGTCTGACGCCGACAACGCTTGCTTACCGCCGCAACCAAACTTCTTCATGTTGTACTGGACGTAATACTCAAAAACACGATTTGCTTCCGGCGTATCACGATTCAGTTGTTCTTGATCTAGTTCCCATTCTTCATTATAGCTTTCTCGCTTGATTGGTACAATATGAGCCAGAGGAGGCCACTGCTCTCTTCTCAGCGAGACCCAGACATCCTTCTGGTCAAAGACCAAGTTCGTCCAGATGTCGTATTGCAGCCAATCCGTCTCCAGAATCCCTTCCATCACATGGTAGGGCTGGACGCCGCAGTTGATCGGGCTTCTGATATGCAGGCCCCAACCAGGAGGCGTCTCGAAGATACAGCCAGTCCACATCTGGACAACGCCAGGCTCGACGACACCCCAGGTGAACTTCGTCCTTCCGCCAACACAGAATTTGGATACGTCTGCATTGTCCTCTGGACGGAGCATACTAGAGATTAGACCCTCTTCTTCATTGGGCCACGGCATCAACAGACGATGCTCGAACTCGCTGCCGCCGTGCCAGCAGATGTCGATGTCGATTGGCGGATACAACCACCAGCCCGCCGCATTTGCATAGGTGAACGGCCCGCACCACTTCACACCACCAGGGTTGGCAGTATCGTTCAGCGTCTTCTCGGCCTTCACAATGCGTGAGGAGTTACTGTGCAGAGTCCAGACTTTAAGTTTGAATGGTTCAGTGGACATTATGTGCGTTCCAATAGATGTTGCCACAATAGATCACGATTTACTGCCTCGATGTAAAATCTCTGTTTCTATAATGAATTGTTTCACAACTAGTCCCTTACGACTCTGGCTTTGCCCTCCCTGATATCGATTATCAGGTCGGCCTCTTCTTTAGTAAGTCTGTCAAAAGGTAGTGATCGAAATCTAGAGCCTTTTTAGCACCACGACGAATCTCTTGCAAGAGTTTTTCGTCGGCTTCGGAAATTGGGATACCCGATTGGGTAACTACTGGAATTTTTGGTGGTTGGACGTGGAAGCTAATGTCGTCTTCACGGATGTAGGAACCATTCAACACTCTGGCCCCAGAGATGACCGAACGAACAGCCTCTTCACGAGTATCACGTTCCCATCGTTCTGTCCCATCCTGAATCACGACCTCACAGTACCATTTGCCGTTCGTCAGTTGGGTGATGGAGAACATTGTTGCTTTCCTTTTTATCGCAGCACTTACTTGAGCTTCATGAAAGAATATGTGATACGAAGGCATTTATCAATGCCAAAAAACTAGATAACGTATGCTGAGTAGCACGACAAAACTTAACTTTGCGGATTTTTTGCATCGAGACGTGTTGAAAGAAGATATAGCGGAAGGAATGGTCAAACTTAGACTAGACCCCTACGCCGTAATCTACACATACCTCGACTGGCAAGAGCATCAATCTGCCGGTGTTCTTAGTGAAGGTCTGAGAAATCTCTTCACTAGACTAGGTGCAGGCTGGAAGGCTTTTTGGAATTGGAAACAACACCAGTCTCCAACAGACAAGATTACTCTAGCGAAGCAATCTCTTCAAGAACTAGAGCAAATGCTGACGCAGTATGAGATATCTGATCCCAAATCTATATCGCTGATCCTGGGTGGTATCAGACAGATTACTAGTCTGCTTTCCAAACTTGAGCCTCACGTTCAAAAAGCGGAACCCAACTTCATGTATCACTACGTTCCGGGCGGGGGTGGTTTCAATCCACAAGAAGACCACTATGGGTTGCCAGATGACATTATGAAATCCTTGGATGCCGTCATGCAGAAGAGGTTGCAAATTACCAAACTGACTGATGACGAGCGAAAACAACAATTACTCATTCAGAACAACAACGAACTATTAGCTTTCAGAGATGGTCTAGAAGATCAGTACCAAAACCTAGACCCTAAAAACCCACAACAAAACGACACGAGGAGTCGTATAGGCTATTTCCTACGTTATCTGGATACTGATACCTCTTTCAGAAGGATTGGAAAACTCCTGAATTATGGTCCATCTAGACCCGCTGGCAAATATGCTCATCATTGGGCCAACAATTAGTAACAACGGTATAAATACGAGAGAGGTATCTATGGACTATTTTAAGATGTACAAATTGATGAGGGAAACCCAGGCGAGTGATCCTACTTCTACTCAGCAAATGCCTGCACCGGAGGCCGGTGCCGCTATCCCCAAGGAGGACGATCCATCAATCGTTGTCAGGGGTGCGGTCCAGGCTTATAAATCGGCATTCAATACTATGAAGGACGAAATCCTACGCACGGTAGCCGACGCTTCGACAAAACTAGCACAGGCCGGAAGCTATGCCGCTGGTACTCTAGCACACAAAGACCTACCAGACGCCCACAGAGGAACATCCCCGGCTCAGACTGGAAAGGGTATAGAAAAACTCACACCTATGGCCGACCTCGGCGGTGGTGATGAAAAAGTTCAGTCTATGGTATCTGCTTTCGAGAAGTGGAAGCAAAATAGGGCACAAGCAGCGGGAGGCAAGTAAATGAAACGACTCAAACTACATGAAGTTGACATCGGCCAGGAATACGGCGACGTAAAGGGTCAGCTAGGCGGCATGATCCAGGCTGTGAATACGATCCTCGACCGTTACGAGAGGCAGCACCAATCCATCACCAAAGAGCTAGAAACCAGACTTCAGAGTATGGGGCAGGGCTACGCCCAAGGCCGTCAAGCTATGGTCCGCTCGAAACTACAGACCAAGCAGATGGGCCAACTTGATGAAGTCATCAAGGGCTTGATGGAAGAGAAGAAACACCTTATCGTCCGCTACGAGAAACGCATCAAGCAAGTCGAAGAGACTGTTGGTAAGATGCAAGAAGAGCTAGAAAAACTCGGCTCGAAGGGTGCGGCTGACATAGAAGCCGTCGAACGTCTAACTATCCAAAGCCAAAAACTGGCTTCCGATCTCGAAACAGCGAAGAGTGAACTGCGTGAGAAGCGTGAGGTTCTAGGTCAAAAGGAACAAGAGATTATGGAGCTTCGCCGCAAGATGGGCGATGCAGAAAGCGAACGGGATCAGTTCGGCGAACTCTTGACGATCTACGAAAAGAGGACTGAAGAGTACCAGAAGATCGTAACCGACCTAGAGAAGAAGCATGATGCTCTACGTCAGAAGTACATGGAAATGCGTGACATGTATAAGAACGTGATGCGTTACACCAGGGATGAACCTGCTGCGGCTCCTCAGCCTGCGATGGCTGGTGCTGCTGAGGCCACGGAAGAGAAGATCAAGGCCATCAGAAACTACGGTTCATTCAATCTAACCGAACACTTACAACTTGGTCACAACATAGAACAACGTCTCAAGAGACTCGGTAAGTAAAAGAAAAGGGCCAGCGAAATTCGCTGGCCCTTTTCACTGCTGAACCGAGAGCGGGTGATGGGGATCGAACCCACGACATTCACGTTGGCAAGCTACACCCGCACTACCAAAAATAATCTCCTGCAAACAAACAACCTTTTTTCTGACCATTCTTTGCAGGGAGATATCTGATGTATAGATTCTTCTTACCTGCAAATATCTCAGGCAGAAAAGCACATATCCGATTGATTTTCGGAATATAAACTAAAATCAAGTCTACATTGGACTCATCATATGTAATTACACGCCCGTCATCATATCGCTTTTCCAAACAAGCTCGAACCGATCCTTCGACACCACTTACAATGCCATCGGCGTACTTAACTTGGACACGCAACAACTTTCCCGCAATATCCAAAATCAAATCATATCTAGCAGAATCCGACAACGGTTTGCTGACAAGTATCCCCTTCTTCGAGGCTGCCATACAAACTTTGAAAACTGCTAGATCGCCTTTTGGATTGGTATTCGGCATCGAGTCCTGCATCTTCATGTACTTGTTATAGCACATTAAATAAATTTCGCAATCACTTTTTCACCGGAGCCGGTGGGAAGTTATCCACTTCAATTCCGTCCTCGTTCCTCGACAAGAAATACTTGTAAACAGCGTAGTGCAGTTTCGGGCTGCGATCCGTCCACCTGTATAGGCCCTGATGATCGAACTCTAGGTCCGCATCTGGGTCAAACTGATGATCATATAGAATGTTGTATCGGCTTCCGTAGCCACGGTCCTTCTTGCTGCCGTGCCAGTAGTGGATGATAGCACCTGGAACGGCCCCGACATTGCCTCTGATGAAGCGGTCGCAGTCGTTGGCATAGTCCCTGAGCTTCTGGCTATACCCAGGTGCGTATTTGTCGTAGATGCAATTGTCGGCCTGACCGATCAGGCAATCCGCCATCTGGCGATCTGCGGACCCCAGGATCGAGTAATCGATCAGTCCGCCGAGATTGTTGAATGCAGCCTTAGTGCAAGCCCAGGCGAAGCCAGAGTGGTAGCCGCTCTGGTAGAACCTCTGCTTGCTCATCGTTCCACAGTGATAGGCATGGCCGTACCCATCGTGGATTTTCAGCACTTCTTGTGTAGGAGACAGGTCTAGTGCCTGCACCCACATCTGAACAACTGGATGGAACTGTAGTTTCTCTATAGTGTCCTCTAACCAGCGTTCGTTTAGGAACTTGATGTCGGCATCGATCCAGGCAACATACTTCCAATTCAACGGCAAGCGTTGAACGGCGAGGTTAATCAACCTCTCTTTGTGCCACAACACAGAATCAGTACGGAACTGTAGATGACTCGGATTATCTGGCTGGGTGACTTGGAATGGCATTTCGCCAAACGCTAGCTCGGCGGTGACTAGATTCACACCGCAGGCTTTCATGTATGCTTCAAACTGAAAATACAGATCGACTCTCGATTTGTAATTGCACGGATTGAAGACCGGTGCAATCACGTAGAAATTTTTTCTAACGTCCATGAACAGACCTCCAAAGTAAATAGACTCACTGCTATTTACTCTGGAGGTCTAGCAATTCGCATTCAGGCGTCCGGATTCACCGGAATTACAAAGTTGCAGCGACAGCGGGGGTGTCTCCACCACACGACGGCGGGGGATCAGCAGGCGGGGTTGCGGGCGGATCAGAGGGC
>Ga0163150_10009486_pt1 | contig 10755 bp, 8 predicted proteins | sample OliLakLV19P2IB_FD_148628 | JGI IMG/M metagenome (GOLD analysis project Ga0163150, IMG submission 148628) | Freshwater microbial mat bacterial communities from Lake Vanda, McMurdo Dry Valleys, Antarctica - Oligotrophic Lake LV.19.P2.IB | ecosystem: Environmental > Aquatic > Freshwater > Lake >...
AGATATGCCAGGATGCACTCGTCCGGTGTGCCAGCTCGAACAACACGTCCGCGATCGAGCAGCATTGCCTTGGTGCAGAGGGTGGTGATGGCCTCTAGCTGGTGCGACACAACGACCACGGGAATCTCGCCGCGCACGAGTTCCTGCACCCTGGCGAAGGCCTTTCGCTGGAAGGAGGCGTCGCCGACGGCCAGCACTTCGTCGATGACGAGCACGTCCGGATCGAGGTGCGCGGCGACGGAGAATCCAAGGCGCGCTTGCATGCCGCTGGAGTAGCGTTTGACCGGGGTATCGATGAAGGCCTCGACCCCCGAAAAGGCGACGATCTCGTCAAAGCGCCGCGAGATCTCACGCCGTGGCATCCCCATGATTGCGCCCTGGAGAAAGACATTTTCTTTTCCCGTGAGATCGGGATGAAATCCGGCGGCCACTTCGATGAGCGCCCCGACACGGCCCCGCACCGTAGAAGTGCCGTGCGTGGGCTGCATGATATGGGTCAGGAGCTTGAGTATGGTGGACTTGCCGGCCCCGTTCGGTCCGATGATTCCCAGGGCCTGACCTGGGGTGACACTGAAGTTCAGGTCTCGCAGCGCCCAGAATTCCCCGTGCCACAATCCTTCGCTCTTGTCCCGTCGCCCCACCAGTCGCCGCGCGAGCGCCGGGATGGCATCGCGCAGGCGATTGTGGACTTCGCCATAGTGGAACTTCTTCCAGACGCCGGCGAATTCGATGAATCCCGTGTGTTGATCGCTCACACGTACTCCGCGAACTTTCCGGACGCTCGCCGGAACACAATCGTGCTGACCAAGAGTCCGCCGACGGCCCACGCGGCGGCGTACACCAAATGTCCCGGCGTCCAGACCACGGCGCCCGACGCGCTGATCAGCGGTTCGCGCAAGTCGTGGCCGGTCACCAGCGCAAGCCGAGCCCCCTCAAGCAAGGGCGTGAGGGGATTGAGGGAGAACGTGTAGGCGCCCTCTGGCCCAAACGCGTCCAGGTCGAAAAACACCGGCGTGAAGAATATCCCGAAACTCGTCACAAGCTGCACCAGATGCTTGGCGTCTCGGTAGAACACGTTCGCACAGGCTGCCATCATTGCCACTGCGGTGGTCAGGGCCAGCAGCAGCACGCTGAGTAGTAGTACCCAGGGCAATCCACTGGCGTGCCCCAAGCCGTATAAAGGGAACAGCACGGCGAGCGCCATGGCTCCAACGACCGAATCGACGACTTGGGTCAGCATCGCCGAAATAGGGAGCAATTCGCGGGGGAAATACACCTTTGTGACGAGCGGCAAATTGGCCGTGAGGCTCGCGGTGCCGAAGCCGAGGGCGCCGACAAAAAAAGCCCAGCCGATGGACTTGACCGCTAGGCCGCCCAGTTCAATCGGTGCAACCGTTCGACCAACGAGAGATGCGAACGCAAATCGAATTATCGCGCCCGCCAGAACCACCACCAGTGGCGTCAGGACCGCCCAAAGGACGCCCATGACGGACTGCTTATATCGGATTCGCAGATCTCGGATCGTTAGTTCGTAGAGGAGTTCGTGGTATCGCACCACGTCGCGCGCGACGTTAGCCAGCGTCCGAATCGCGGACGGCGCAGTCGATTTCGCCTGCTGAGGAGGAGGCGTCGGCTCACTGCGCGCCTTTTTTTCTGCTTCCAGAGCGGCGTCGGTCATCATCTGACGTGAGAATGACTCCGTGGATGTATTTGCAGGGGAGAAGCACCGATGTTGCTTGGAGACAATACTCTGCGTCTATGCGATGGAACATGCTTGGCTCGCGGTTTGCTTCGAAGGGGCTCACCGTTCGGTCCCTCAAGCATAGTCGTTCCGCAGTTTGCGCGCCGATCCTGCTCTCCCTTAGGTCGAAGCCGCGTTTGCGCGTCACATGCTGCCGTCACTTCTGAGATGGAGCCCATAGAATTGCTCCCTCCAAACGCGCACGAAGCCGAGCACCTTCGCTTCCTCGACGACTCAATTCCACCGACCGTCTCAAACACGTCGGCGATGATCGTAGACGAACGCGTGTTGCGGCCGCGCGACGGTATGATACACGTCGTGCTGAGCGTGGTCGCTGGAGCAGGCTTAGTCGTGCTGGGCGGCTTCTGGATTCGGGCATCGTGGACGGGACGCGATCTATGGCTGACGAGTGTCGCCACCCTTCTCCTCTGCGCTCTCGTTGCCGTCTGGAGCGCCCAATGGCTCTCCCTCTGGCGCATGAGACGCCCACTTCACATTCCGGCACCCTCGACCCTGCGGGTGGCCGCCGTCACAACCTTTGTTGCGTCGCATGAGCCGATTCAAATGCTCGAGCAGACGTTGCGGGCCATGTGCGACATGCGGGTCGCCCACGATACATGGGTGCTCGACGAAGAGGACGACGAGGAAGTGCGAGAGCTTTGCACGCGCTTGGGCGCGCGGCACTTTTCGCGCGCCGGAATGCCCGAGTTCCGGGAAGCCAAGGGGCCGCTTCGCGCCGCGACGAAGCATGGGAACTACAATGCGTGGTTCGCCCACACTGGCTACGATCACTACGATGTAGTGGCGATGTTCGATCCGGACCATGTGCCGGACCCGGAATACCTGTGGCGAACGCTGGGGTTTTTCAGCGAGGACGACGTGGCGTTCGTGCAGCCGCCGCAGGTGTATTACAACCAACGCGCAAGCTTCGTCGCCCGCGGCGCCGCCGAGGAGAGCTACAGCTACTACTCGACCCATCTTATGGCGAGTTACGCGCTCGGCCACACGATCGTGATCGGGAGCCACGGGGTCCATCGCCTCTCGGCGCTTCGAGCGTTAGGTGGACTTCCGTCGCATGACGCCGAGGACCTGTACCTCACCATGCTCTACAAGGCTGCAGGTTGGCGTGGCGTCTTCGTGCCCGAAGTGTTGGCCATGGGGATGACCCCGGTCGATTGGCGCAGCTATCTGCGTCAGCAGTTGCGATGGTCGCGCTCGTTACTCGACCTCAAGCTTCGGGTCCTTCCGCACATGGCCGCAAGACTGTCGGCGTTCGAGCGACTGATGAATCTCGCGCACGGCGTGTTCTACATGCGGGCCCTGCTCGTACCCGTTGCGTACGTGCTGCTCGGAGGAATGCTGCTATTCAATGTCGCACCATCGTTCCTGCAGCCACGCGCCGTACTCTCACTGCTGACGATGCTGCTCCTGCTCGGGGCGTTGGATCGGTTCCGCCAGCGATACTATCTCGATCCACAACACGAGCGCGGTGTCCTATGGCGAGCGAGCGTGATGCAGCTGGCGAAATGGCCGGTGTTTCTTCGCGCGATTGCGGATGCACTGCAGGGGCGGGAGGTCGCCTATCTCCTGACCCCGAAGGTGGCGAGCGCGCCACACACCCGCGCGCTCGCGCCCGTGCAGATCGGCGTGGCTTCGATGATGGCGCTCGCGTGGTGCATGGGAACGTTGCTGCACGGTTCTCTCAAGGCCCCGCTGACCGCGTCTGCGGGAGTCGTCATCGTTCTCTCGCTGGCGATCGCGGCGAGCGACGTGTTGCGGTCGGTTCCAGCGTTCAACAACGATGCGTACCGCGCTCGTCGCCTGGCGATGATTCGGCCGCAGGAATAGACGGCGGGGCCCTGACAGCGAACGTGGCGAGAGACGTTGCGCACGCCTACCAGATGAGTGGAGGCCCCTCCGGCCAGGGAGGCGCAGCCCACTTGGCGACCTGCGGGCAGGCGTTCGTACCAGGGGCGCCCTGCTCGACGATTCGAAGCAGGGAGACTTTCGGGCCGAACTCGCCGATCACGCGGAGGCGGGTACAGAGCCCGTTTAGCGGTTTGGCGAGCGACCACTGATTGAGGTTCGTCGTCGAAAGCAGCACGTACGAGACGTGCTGGCGCCGTAGAAAGTCGGCGAGAAGTGTCGGCTCGCGAATCTGCGCCGCCTCGGCTTCCCATGCGGCGTGCCGTCCGGTCAGCGCGTGAAAGAGTGCCTCCTTGGACACGAGGAAATTCGCGCTGTCGTCCGGAAGCTCGCGCACCGCCGAAACGGCGGCGAAGAAGTCGTTCGGGGACTCGCCGAAGCACGTCGGTGAACTGGCCGCGCGCGCACGATTGCAGGCGGCGACGGCGCGCAACTTGGCGATGTCTTGCACCAACGCCAACGATGTGAACGCGAGAGCCAGCAATCCTGGAAGCGCGTACCGCCCCCACCCTCGCTTGAGTCCGGCCCGGTCGCCTAACGCGAGGGCGCCGACAAAAAGAAGAGCGAAGATGGCCGGGATAACAGGCCCCATGTATCGGAGGAGGACATAGGGCCAGAGGACGAGGAGCGCGACGTAGGCGCCCGTCCCCAGTACCAGCGCGGGAAGTCGGAGCGCGAGTACGCCGAGGCCAGCCACCAGCAGCACGACCGTCGCCGTCAGCCACAATATGCGATCGGTCGTGGAATGACTGCGCAGCGGAATGGCCAGTACCGCTGGAATCGACTGTAGCGAGATTGCGCTCACGTTCCGCATGGCACGTCGCGCCAGGACGCCGGTAAAGGACGTTGGAATCGGCGACATTTCCCCTGACGGGTTTGTCTCTGCCGACATCGACGCTGCCTCGCCGGTCGGCAGAGGTGTCGATGAGTTGTGAGGTGGTGCCTTCGACGCGTTGCCTACCGACGCGCGGCGGTCGTCAACAGCGAGAATGCCAGACGCGGAGGCGCGTGCCCGCCTTGCGCCGGGAACTTCAGGAAGTGAACTCGTGCCCACCGATCGCGCCGTAGTATCGGTACGCTGCGCGTCCTTCCCGGCGAAGATGGCATCGGCGAGATACGACTGGCCTGCGAGGTGTTTTCCAGCTGCCGTCGCCGACCATGCCAGCCAAGTTCCAGTGGTCAGGGCACTGGCGAGGCCGAGTACCATCATCCATCGCCACCTCCGTTGGAACGCCCAGAGGAGCAGTCCGGCGAAGATGAGCGTGATGCCGATCGGACGGGTGAGGGACGCGGCGATCAAGGCGGCACTAGCGATAATCGCCGATTGCCTCGTCTGCTCGCGTCGCGTGAGTTCCCAAAACGCGAGCGCGGAAAGGGCCATGAACAGAGGCTCGCTGAGGAGCGATCCGGCGACGGACACCACGAGGGGATTTACGCTACTTACGGCCACTACGAACCATGCGATGACCCGCGAGACGCGTCTCACGATCCCATACGTGAGGGCGAGCGCCGTCGCCGAGAGGATGGCATTCGCCGCTATGCCGAGGTCGAAACGGTCGAATGTCGTGACGCCGAGAAGAGAGAGGAACGCGGGGTAGGCCGGCGGAAATTTGGTGTGCGGCGTGACCTCGACGAATTGTAGATTCTCGTACGAGAGATGGCGCAGGGACCGCGCGAGGAGCATGTACCACGCTTGATCGTTCCCCGTCGTCATCGAAGGCACGCGGAGCGCCCAGACCAGAACGATGTGGAGCGCAAGAACGGCCGCCACGGCCATCGCCTCGGTTCGTCCCGCGACCGATCTTTCCTCGAAGCCGGACGGTGAGCGCGCTGTGAGGTTCAAGTGCATCACGGGGGCGACTTGTTACAACGGAACGACTGGACAGGGAAGATGGCATGACGGGCACGCAACGCACATCGTCACTCAATGTACTGGCGCTGGCGACGGTGATCGCTTGTCTCACGGGTCTGTTGCACAGCGTGGTGCTGTGGTGGCGATTTGCCGTGGGGAGGGAGTTCGTCTGGCAGAGTCGCGATCACCTGTGGATGGCGCCGATTTCGTACCTGTGCTTTCTCGTTGTGCTGGCCGTCCCCGGTTACGCGGTCGCTCGCCTGGTGCAACACCGGCGACCCGATTTCGACGCGCGACGATGGCTCTCGGCGCTACTGATCCTCTCGGGCGCGCTGGCGGTCCTGCTGCTCTGGCCTGGCCTTCACCTTCTGGCGCAACTCTTCCTCGCCATGGGCGTCGCCGTGCGGGGCAGTGGCCCGCTCGCCCGCGTACGCGAGCGTACCATGTTCCGCACCGCCATCGCGCTTGCTTCAGTGGTACTGCTTCTCGGGACTGGCAGCCGGGTGTGGCGCGGGGGCGTGGAGCGGCGTGCGCTTGCCCAGCTCGTCGCGGCCAGTGAGAGTGCGCCTAACGTTCTGCTGATCATTCTCGACACCGTCCGTGCGGCGAGCGTCAGTCTGCACGGATATGGACAGCCGACGACACCAGCGTTGCAAGCGTTAGGCGCCGAGGGGACGGCGTTCGACCGCGCCATCGTCGCCTCACCGTGGACGCTCCCGTCGCACGGTAGCATCTTCACCGGCCGGGACGTCGAGCTGCTCAACACCAGTTGGCGCGTTCCGCTCGATACCGCGTCGCCCACCATCGCCGAGCTGTTTCGGTCGCGGGGCTACGCGACTGCCGGATTCGTGGCGAACACCTACTACACCGGCTACGACTCCGGACTCAACCGCGGTTTCGTTCGCTACGAAGACTATCGGACCACATTCAAGCAGATCGTTCGCTCGTCGACTTTTGCACAGGTGCAACTGGTGGCCGAGTTGGCGGGGAGTCGCACCTGGCGACAGGCGTGGATTGCGCTCAAGAAGTTCAACCTGACCTCGCCTGTCATGCCCGCCTCCCACCGGAAGAACGGCGCCACGGTCACCGACGACTTTCTGGCTTGGCAGGCCGAGTCCGACGGACGACCGTTCTTCGCCTTCGTGAACTACTTCGACGCCCATGAAGCGTACGCCCCGCCGGTGGAATACGACTCCCTCTTCGCCGTACCCACGCGCAAGCAGCGGCGCTACGAGGGAGCGATCCGCTATCTGGACGATCAGCTCAATCGCATGTTCGACACGCTTAGGGTTCGGGGACTCCTCGACAAGACAATCGTCGTGGTGACGTCGGACCACGGCGAGCAGTTCGGCGAACATGGGCGCTGGGGGCATGGCAACTCCATGTTCATGGAGCTGTTGCATGTGCCGCTGGTGGTGCGCTATCCGGCGCGCGTGCCACCGGGCGTTCGCGTGGACCATCCTGTCGCGCTCCGCGATTTGGGCGCGACCCTCGTCGACCTGTCGGGGATGACGGGAGCGAGCTTTCCGGGCACGTCGTGGTCGCGAGCGTGGAGCGGGTCCCTCGCGACGCCTGTGATGGAGTCCATAGCGTCGTCTTCGTCAAGCTATGAAGACGCTTGGCTTCCGCTCGCGCAGCAGCGGACGATGCAATCCATCGTTGTCGGCGATTGGCACTGGATCAAGGCGATAGATGGCGCGGAGTTCTTGTTCGATTGGCGACATGACCCCGGCGAGCGCCGGAACGTGTGGGGCGACGCCGAGATGCGCGCGCGGTTCGAGGCAATGCACCAGGCGACGCAGAAGATGGCAGCGCCGAAAGCGACAAACGATCCATAACCGGCTACCAACGTGCGAACGTTGCTGAAGGCTCGGATCGTCAAGATCGCCAACAAATAACCGCGTGCAGGGCTCGCCGGAAAAGCTCTTGCAGGCTTGCCCTCGGACAACGTCCCCCTATCTCTACGTCACCCGACGTATGTCGACTGGGAGTGGCGGCGGTGATCATGGTATCGCAGATCGGACAACCATCCGTCACCCTCGAGGTTCCCATGAGAAACGCCTTCTTCGTCTTCGCCCTTATGCTGGTCCCCCTCGTTGTCGGCGCGCAGACCGCACCCGACTCGATCGCTCAAGTCGCCGCGCCGGAAAGAGCGTCGCGCTGGCCCGCGTGATCGGCATCATTCCCGGTGCAGGACACGTCTACGCAGGACAGTAGACGCGCGGAGTAGGGTTCGTGGGCGGGATATTCGGCCTGGCGACGCTCACCGCGATCTTGCTGGTAGGCGATTGAGTAGCCGACGTACTTAGCTCATCGGTCGTCTGTAAATCAACGGCGATCGAGAATCTCCGTGGCGCGGCGGTCTACAGCGTGTGGGCGTGGAGCATCTACGATGCGGGCGTCACCGCTCGACGGACCAGCGCCCGCCGCCGCGGCCCGGCGCTCAATCTCGCGCTCTCCAGGCGCCCTACCGCGTCGGGGCACGACACGCGAGCGCTAAATCTTGGGCTAACCTTCAAGGTGCGATGACCGCTGGAGTGCGAACATGTTCGTAACGCGCGCTTCCGTGCGGCCACGGAAGCGCTATCGTTAGGCAGCGAACTCCCGCCGCCGCTCAGGTGCCGTAGAAGAACTGTTCGTGCACCACCTTGCCGTCAGCGACCTGATAGACGGCCACCTCCTCCATCATCATGCGCTTCGCTTCCGGCTTGAACGTGACGTCCATCTTGTACGTCACCGCGAACTGCGCACCCGCGACGAGCGGACCTCCGATCGAGATCGAGTGCACTTCGTGGTTTGCGACCCACCATTCGCCCTTGGCCTGAACGGCAGCAATGCCCTTCGCCTCACGCGAGCCACCGGGAGGCGCGACAGCCTCGATGCTGACGATGTCAGGCGAATAGAGCGTCTTCCTGGCGTCCTCGAATTGGCCTTTCGAGCACAGCGTGACGAGCGTATCGGCAACTTCCTGCGTAGTCATGATCTATCTCCGGTGTCGATTCTGGTGGCTAACACCCCTTGTATTCGAGCAAACCAGTATGCTGAGGCTCGTCGCCTCTCGCTATGGGTGCAGGATGGGAAATTCAAGCGTTACGCGTTTGGAAAACAACGCCGCGGTCCGGAGCTGGACTCGAAAGATTTTCCTCAGACGCGACCCAACGCGCTACCAGAACACCTCGGCGCCGAACTCCTCTGCAAACACTGGGTCGAGAGTGACTACCGCGCAGTCGTGCGCCAGCGCCTGAGCCGCCAGCAATCGGTCGAACGGATTACGATGGGCGCTCGACAACTGTCCGGCTCGAACCGCCGCGCCTGCAGTGAGATCGAGCATGCGAAATCCGTCCGACTCGACGACGTACTGAAAATCTGCGAGTAACGCAGGCGGCACGCGAAGCTTTCCAATACGGACCTTCGTCGCGATCTCGAATGCCGATACGACGCTGACATAGATCGGTCGCGACAACGACGTCATCAACGCCGCACGAACGCGGGAAGTGAGACGCGGACTGTCGGCGTGCCAGAAGATCAACGCCACCGTGTCGAGCAAGAGCGGTTGCTCGTCGAGTGCTACATCCCCCACGGGTCGGCCTCATCATCCGGCATAGGTGCGAAGGCGTCGTCGTCGAACGAGATCGCATCCTTGAAGCGTCCCGGCGTCGGCGCGGGAACGAAAGGGCGGAGCTCGGCCATCGGTCGTCCGTTGACACTTATCACGTACGCCTCTCCGGTCGCGGCGACTTCGCGCACCAACGCGGCGAGCCTGGCCTTAGCGTCTGAAATAGGGATGTTCGGCATGAGCACAGCTCTAGGTCTGTTGAGTAGGTCAGTATACATTGACCATGACGACCAGTCAACACGTTCCCCCGCCTCCCAGGTGTTGAACTCGATAGAGTGCGCGTGCTATTCGCTCCGAATCGCCGTCACCGGGTCAACGCTTGCCGCTCGTCGCGCGGGCACCCAGATGGCGAGTGCGGCCACGGAAAAGAGGACGAGCGGAACTCCGATGAAGGTCAACGGATCGACGGGGTTGCTCCCGTAGAGCATTCCGCGAATGAGTTGACTAGCGCCGAGGGCGAGCACGAGGCCAATGCCGCCGCCGATCGTTACGAGGGTGAGTCCCTGGCGCATCACGAGGCGCACGACGTCGCCACGTGCGGCGCCGATGGCCATGCGAATACCGATCTCACGCGTTCGCTGCGCGACGGAATATGCCATCACGCCATAAATCCCAACCGACGCGAGGACGAGTCCGAGCAGCCCGAAAACGCCGAGGGCTCCGCCCGCCAGCCGCGCAGGCATGAGCGCGATACCGAGATGGTTGTCGAGCGTGCGGAGGTTGGCGATCGGCAAATTCGGATCGAGCGCGGCGACTTCGGTGCGCAGCACGGGGATGAGTAATGTTGGATCGTTGATCGTGCGAATTTCGAGGACGGCGTCGAGGACGCCGCGCTGGGCGCGTGCGTAGTAGGCGTATGCCAGCGGAGCCTCACCCAGACTGCGGTACTTCCCCGTCGGCACAATCCCGACCACGACGTGATCCTTTCCGTTGGCTCGCACTGTCTTGCCTAACGCTTCCTGCCCCGGCCAGAATCTCTCGACAAATCGTTCGTTGACCACCACGACCGACTGGCTCATGCTGTCGTCGGACGCCAAAATGCCGCGCCCCTTCCTGAGTCGTACGCCCATCGCTGTGAAGTAGTCCGGCGAGACGATGTCGTAGTCGATCGACATCTGCTCCTCCAGGGCCGGTGTATAGCCCGGAATCTGCACGCCGCTCTGCGAGTTGGAGAGTCCGAGCGGAAGGGTGCGGCTGAGCGACACCGCCTCGACCCCCGGGACTTGCCGCAAGCGCGTGGTGAGCTGGCGATACAGCTCATTGCTTCGCGCCGCGCTGTATCCCTGCAGCTCGGGTTGCAGCTCGGCGAGCAAGACGTTTCCTCCCTCGAATCCTTTGTCAACCGCTGTCGCCGCGCGAAGGTTGCGAAGAAAGAGTCCGGCACAAACCAGCAAAAGAAGGGAGAGGGCCATCTGGGCAATCACGAGTACACGACTGGCCCGCGACCTCGAGTCACCCGCCGGAGCCTCTCCCTTGAGCGCCGGAATCAGGTCCGGTCGCGTCGCCTGCAGGGCCGGCGCGAGGCCGAACAGGACCCCGGTCACCAGCGTCGCGCCCAGGGTGAAGAGGAGCACCGGCACGCTCAAGCGAAGGTCGGCGTTGAAGTCGACATCCATCGGC
>Ga0163150_10009487_pt1 | contig 10754 bp, 11 predicted proteins | sample OliLakLV19P2IB_FD_148628 | JGI IMG/M metagenome (GOLD analysis project Ga0163150, IMG submission 148628) | Freshwater microbial mat bacterial communities from Lake Vanda, McMurdo Dry Valleys, Antarctica - Oligotrophic Lake LV.19.P2.IB | ecosystem: Environmental > Aquatic > Freshwater > Lake >...
GCTGCGATTGAGGCTATGTCTACATCACCGATGTTATTATTTCCCGCAGCAATAGATGCTACATCCACATCACCAATATTGTTGTTTCCCGCAGGAATAGCAGGGAGTGTGAGTACATCAACTTGTACCTCTGTACCTGCAACTGTTCCTGCGAGAGCTGAGGTATCAGCGTCTATCGTTCCGAGTAACGTTTCAACACCGTCAACGTGGCCAATAATCGTATCTTGTTTGGCGGAAGTAGCAGCTCCGGTAGGTAGGGAAACCGTTCCTGTAATGTCTGTAATTGAACCGATATTGTTAGCTCCCGCGGTAAGAGTTACATCACCTATATCAACACCTGAGTTTGCGGTTAGTTTCCCAATCCCATTAGTTCCCGCAGGTAGAGCAACATCCGTGGCAAGACTAACACGCTGTACATTCGATGCGTCTGTGCCTGTTCCACCAGCTACACCTGCTTGACCAACAACGATATTTACTTTAGCTCGATCTGTTTCATCCCAGTCATCAAGTACTGCGAGAGAGGTTGCTGCGCCAGCTAGATTACCACCTGTTTCTAGAGCAAGCAGCGAAGTGTTTAAGTTTGTACCAGCGTTAGCGGTAACTGGCCCTGTTACTGTTACGTCATTATCTCCACCTAGATCAACTTTAAGTCCAGTCGTTACGTCAACTGGTGCGACACCAGTGTTACTCGTAGGATCACCTATGATAATTACTTGACGGTGATGTCCGTTTGAGGATTCGGTACGGGTATCAATGTTGGTACCCGATCCCGCTGTAATTGGAACTACTGAATCAGCCGTAGTAAACCTCCACTGAATTAAGAATCATATGGTTATTATACATTAACTTATCGAAACACGCTTTATCGTGTTTTGATTTGTAAAGTAAGAGAACTGGTACGTATGGTCTCCCGAGACTTCTGCACGAGTTAAAGAGAGTAATAAACCAATCGGCTCACCTATAGCACCTGTGTCTGGTGAAGTGTGTAAAACCCACGCATCTTCATTGGTCGGACTAACAGGGTCAGTACCATCGTATTGAGGGATATTAGGAGAACCTGCAGCTCCCCCTGATCCTACAATATCTAGTTCACCTGTAAATGGATTAAATTTAAACATTATGTTCTAGCCACTGATGAAAGATTCTCCTTAGTACTATCGGTATATTCTACAGTAAGTGTAGCCACGGTAGTTCCTCCACTACCACCAGTTTTAAATGTGTATACCTCAGTATCTGAACTAGGATACGCTACGCTAATATAGTCATGAACTGGTATTTGTAATCCAGAAACTACACCAATTAAACTAGAACCTTCTTTAATGGTTACTTTAACGGTATTCCCCTCACGTAGTACTTCGGGTATTCCTGCAGATGACATAGAGTCGCTATATACTCAATAGGTGAACAGCCATGAATGTGGTGGTGGTTGTTGTGCTTCGGTCAGAACCGTGATTATGTATCACAAATACAGTTAATATATCGGTCGCGGCGAGCTGAAGAATATCTGAGACCACCGCGTTTACGTCCACTGCCGCGCCGCTGCTAAAAGTGGCGTCAACTATTCCCGAACCATTCTTCTTGATCTGTAAATTTACATTTTTCCCATCAGCCATACTTTGCATCTGAACTCCCGCAGACACAGCATAGAACCCCGTAACGGGTGCAGTGAAGGCACTAGAGGCAAAGTTATTGCCTGAATCATAGTCTTCTGTTCCCAGAGTTAACTGCGTGGAACTTGCCGTGCTGATTGTTTGGGCTGAGGTGTTATGAGCCCTGGCGCGTGCGGTAGTAGTCATGGCGGCATTCTGCGTGATTGCCTGACCACCAATTAATCGAAAATTAGTTCCATCATAGATAACTTGTACAACCGAACCAGCCGCAATATCGCCATCGGCCAACGTGGCCGAGTTACCTTTCACAATTGTCTTAGCTCCTAAGCCGTTCACATTCAAAGTTGCTGCGCCAGTGTTTATTGTGTTGGCCTTAAATCGCACCGTCATGCCAGTGGTGTAGGCAACTGGCACAGGGCTTAATGTCACCACATACGTATCATTCGCACCGGCATCAGCCGCATATAGGTCAGTCCCGATATGACTTCCCGCTTGGTCGTGTCCTAGGAGCAGATGCGTCACGACGTCATTGAGCATATCCGCTTCCCATAGGGCTTCTACGACTGCACCCGATGCGTGAGCTGCTGCTGTAGAGCTAGATTCGCCTCTCTTAGCATTGATAATGTTGTTACCTGATACAGTTCCCGTTACTGCTTCAACACTGCCTGTACGGTCAATTGTGAGCGTTATACCAGTATCCGTAGGTAGACCCGTCGTTGAACCTAATGGGATAGTAGTATCACTATCTGAAATACTACTAGATAAAGTCGTCGCAAATCGTGACTTTGATTTTCTTAATAGATTATTAGCTGAGGCTGCCACAATTATATTTTCTCCTTAGATGCCCTTAACGAAGAAGTATGACCTTTTTTGAAGTGAGTCCTTCCTGTATTGTATGTTATTCCTTTAGGCATTGATCTTAGTATACTAAAGTTTATCTGATAAAGGTAATGGGTAATCTGATTCAAACCCTTCGACATGTAGACCGGTGATAATGCACCGATCTCCCACGGAGTCCCCAGACACTTCCCATTGAATGTCTCGCAAGATACCTTTCGATGCTGAAAGCCGCAAAAATTTAATTAGCGACTCAGTAGCAAAAAGTACAGGAGTTCCTGAGGTAGCGCCAAATTGGACGGTACCCAGTTGATCCCACCCGAAACCTGATTGAGAGGCACCCGGGGTAATCGTGGCCGAACTAATACTGGAGAACTGATTAGCCCTCCCCGTACCCGATAGGGTGACGTCGATATTACCCACTGCGTTACGCACCCGTATGAACGCAGTTTTTACTTTACCGAACTTTGTCCAGTTTTTAACAATAGGTAACCGGGCAGATTTATACCTCCAAGTAAAGGCAGTTCCTTCGTCTGATTCGTAGCTTTCATCAAACTCAACTAAATGGTCATCAGCAATACCCAGTAAATGAGTTACTCCATCAGCCGTGGTGTGTTCCATAAACTGTGAAACACCGATAGTCCAGTCTTTAATCCACGCTCCCCGCTCTCTATCAAACACAAATATCTTATTAGGGTGTCCCGCGGATGAAGCGACTGCGAACAAGACCCGTGCTTGCCAGTAATACGCAGCTGTAACGCTTGTTGAAGAACCGCTTAATGCTCTCCAATCCGGTCTGATCTTAGAGGAAAGTTCACTAGTTCTTAATACGTCGTTAATACCAGGTTCATTACCGAGTACAAATATTCCTTGTTTATTAGCGTAAAGTATGTCGTTTTCTACATAGACTGTGGAACGTGGGGCAGAAGCTCCTGTTGCAGCGATTTCTTTCTTAGGTACTGGGATAGTTATTGTCTCACTATTAGCACCAAAGTTTATCGTTGAACTTGTTAATTCGATTTTCCATATAGACCCATGTCCATCAGGGGAAGTCATAAATACGTACGGAAGGGTTTGATAATCTTCTACGCTTACGGTGTAATCTTTTCCACCTTTTTGTAGGTCAATCCATCCACCACCATAGGCTGAACCGAAGTGTCCCCGGTTAACACCTGTTCCCGTCCAATACACTCTCTGAGGATTATCAGGATCACCCACACCCCAGATTCGATTGCCCGACATAATCATTTTTGTAAACAGAGGGCCAGCAGTTTGATTCTCTATGGGTGCTTCTATGTAGGGATTCGGTATCGCAGTACCATCATCCACGTATGTAGAGGCAGTTACTTCAGCTAGTTTAACTTCGAATCCTGAGGTATCTGACATATACACCGTATACTTAGTAGCCCCTGATACATCAGCCCAACCTAGTGTCAAGTAGTTAGATGCGTCCCATTCATCTCTAAGCTTATTAACGGTGATATTTGTTTCTGCTGAAGGTGCTGTTTCTCCAATACTATTCGTAGCTGTAACCCAGTAGTAATACGTATATGCTCCAGCAGTAAGTCCTGTTCTTGTAAGTGGTGTTCCGTCAAGAGTAGGCTTAGCAATAGCAGTATACTTGGTTAATGTGGAACCATCATACCTAGCTAGTGGATCTACACCGTTTGCGATGTAGAGTAAGTTATTATATTGCAAAAAGTAAGCAGGCTCTCCTTGAGTAAACGTAGCCCCTGTAATCTCTGTCTTACTGCTAGTCGTTACTACCCACGCTTTCCCGTCAGCAACTACGATCAATTCCCTATTAGCGTCTGTATCGATATATTCTGTGAAACCATCTGGTCTGTCAGTAAAGGTCTGGTCACCAAACATCGCTGTTCCAGGACGTTTATCTAATACTCCGTCTTCTACTAACCACATGTTCGTGGTCTCTGCTGCTTCCTCTTTATCTAAACGTGTAGACGAAAACAGAGAGTTAACTCCCTTAACCATAGAGTTGATAATCACGGCAAACTTCCTGCGAGTCTGCATACGCGCTTGGTTTCTGTTTTTGACTACAGGCATATTAGTATCCGAAGCCTTCTCTGCCTAGTAGTACATCAGTGGTTGGGATTGGATTAGCCTGATAGTTGGGTACCATGGCGTTAAGTGTTCTCATAGCTGCTAGTTTCTGTTCTGCCATTGTTAAAGCCACGGTCGCTCTATCACCGTCACCATCTTGCTCGTGGAGCTTCGACAATGCCATATAAACAGCGAAGTAGGGGTCAGACATCTCAAGTACGTCTGAACCACTTGAAGGCGCTGTAGCCTCCTTGTAGTAAGGATAATCAATAGTGTCGTCTACGGTAGGCTGGCTAAAGAATTCAATAAAGAATCCCGTACTCTTGTTACCGGTAAGATAGGCAGACTGCCGGCCGATATTCTTAAACAGTTCTGCTTCACTTGGAGACGCGATTGCCCAGTAGGATTGCTGAGTAGTTGTGTTTACATTGTAGGTACGGATGAATCCTCCCAAGAACCGTAGGTTAGTAGGTGTGGCGTAGACTAAATCACTGCCAACTATTGTGGCGTCACCTGTGGCAGCTGCTACGCGGGTTGTCCATAATTCATTCCATAAGACGCCTTTCTCGTTCTCCCACATGTTAACGGCCATCTTAATGAACTCAGTCCGAACAGCCCAGTCATCATCACTGGCAGTAGGAACATCGTTATCACCGATGTAAAGATTATGTAGTGCGGTTTGTGCTTGTGTAAGTGTCATTGCTTTGTATTATACAACATCTTTATATAATCGTTTGGGTACTCGGAAGTATTTCGCACGGGGAGCTTTACCTAAACTCACCGGTTTGCCTTTTACCGTTCGGTATTTTATGACTGGTATCTTTTTAATTGCTGGTCTAGCGGGTTTGCGTGCCATAGCGTTGTATGTCTCCTTTAAACTTATTAAGTATTAAATCCACCTGTTGTTTTTTCTCTGCTTCCGTGAGGGTGTAATCGGTGAGGACTGACTTAATGTCGATCTTAACATCCTTCTTTAACTGTTCTACGTACAGTTGAGTAACCATAGGTTTATCTTCAGGATCAGTGTTTATCTGCTGTACTACACCTTCAGTCACGATTTGTTTAATCCTACCTTTAGCAGATTCTGGAGATATTGATCCTGCTTTAAGCATCTCTAAGGTTTTATTGATTTCTGCCTGTTGATCTGGTTGAGATTGTGGAAAGAATTGTTTCGCTAACGCTTCACCTAACCCACCAACAGGTTCTCCTTTAGTTTTAATTTGTCCTTTAGGAGTCACACTTAACTTAGGATCATTCGCTCCATAGGTTTGTGAACCGATGCCCAACACTCCTGGTAGTGCCATGGGGACGCCTTCAATGCCTCGTTCTTTGTATAGATCGTACATATCACCAGTAATCATTGGTAAGAAACGATCTATCACCTCAGCTGGTACATTGAACTCTTGTCCAATACCTGTTTGTCCTCTAGCCAAACCAAGAGAAAACGAGACTAACGGAGAGGCTTTTGATTCCAAAAATCTTTGTACAATGTCTGTCCGTGTCACTGGTTTATATCCTTCACCTAGACTGTACTCACGTCCCGTTGTAGTACTGACAATCTTTCCAGTCATAAGCTGTGCTGCTAATTTAATTGGTTGCTGGAAACCACCCCAAATATCATAACGAGTGTTGCCTATTTTAATCTTTCCAAAGTCTGCACTACGAGGGTCAATACCTACATCAGCACCTGCTAGATGGGCTAGCCCTAATACACTCATTCCCGTACCTGCGAAGGTGACTAAAGACTTTAACGCTTCCTTGCGCACAGTAGGTTCTAACTTGTAATAGAATATAGGATTTAAAAGATTTAATCTTGAAGCCAAAAGACGAGGTGAGAAAAGAGCAGCACCGAGTACTCCCGATGCCTTGTTCAATGCACCTAAGTCTCCCCGTCCTGTAGCAGCGTTAACAAACTTTGCTAGATCGTCTGCAAGTTTAAGGTTGTCTACTCCTAATTCCCATGACTTCTTTAAGATGTCATCAAACACATCTGCTCGTAGTTGGTTAAGGAATCCAGAGTACGCACGGTTAGATGCTTTAATTACTCTTCCAAGCAGTGGGATCTTTTCAGCTAGATTTGACATGAAGGCTTCCTCACGTCCTAAAAGGAGTGGACTGTTATCACTAATCGCTAGTCTACTTTGACGCATCTGTCGATACGTAGGTCGTAATTTAATCGCAGCCAGAGATTCTTCGTATGCTTTCTCACTACCAAAGTACTTAAACATATTCTTGAACGCTGGTGCCCACTGTTTAGGACGACCAATTAGAAATACACCCTGTCTAAGTGGAGCAGACAAGTCAACCGATGACATAATCGAACGAGGTAATGCTAATACGTTGGCTGTCCCACTCCATAGCTTCTCCATGAGGGGTCGTTTGCTTAATACTGCTTGAATAAACCCTTTAGGGAATATTTCATTAAGTAATGCAAGTTCTCCCCGTGTAGGTACTTGCCCCCCCTCAACCCCAATCAGTTTCATTAATCCACCTTCAGCAGTAACTTTCTCAAACGGCATCAGTTGTGAGTTTCTAACAATGTCAAAGAGTTCGTTTACATCATCTTGACCTATCTTCCCACGGATACTTTCAAACTCTACTTTAGGTAATGCGCCTTTTAACTGTCCTAGCTGAGCGTAGTAGCCTTGTTCACCTTTAGGAGCATTCTTTTGTACGCCTGCGAGGCGAGCGACGCGCTTAGATCGTTCAGCACTGTAGAGTGCTTCTTGTTTTCCACGTAGAGGCTTGGCTTTCTGTAAGGCTTGGATGATACGGTTGACAGCTCCAGATTCTGGTGCTACACCATCAGCAGATGAAGACAGAGATGACAACGGAGGTGTTGGTGACGCTAGCGATCCTGGTTCCCCTGGGACTGATTGTGGCTGCAACGTTTCAGACGCCGTCAACTTGGCGGTTCCTTTTCCTGTCGGGATTTCTGGCACTACTGTGTTGGATGTACGTGATGGAAGGTCGACATTACCGGGGATAGATGATTCAGCTTTCAACACTTTTCCTGGGGTTGTTTCTCCTTCTGGCGCTATTAGTTTTTTCAATCTTTTCGGCATAAAAGCACCAATATCAAGTTTTCCAGACTGAGTACTTTTAGCGCGTACTGAATTGAGTAATTGTAAAGCTTGAGCACGATCAGTCTTATTCAATCCTCCAGACTTATTAGACTTTTTAATAAGAGCTTCTACCTTTCCAAACAAGTCTATATCTACTTCACCACGGGGGTTTTGAAAGTCCTTAGAAGTGAGACTACGTAATGAATCAACTGCTTGATCTGTTATATCCGCTGCGCGTCCTTTTAACTTAACTGCAACTTTAGCAACTGGTTTAGAACCAAATAATTCTCCTAGTGATTTATTTAATACTGCTGGGACAAACTCTCGTAAACTCTTAGAAGCTAATCTAAATGCTACTTCAGGTAATACCTTTTTAGCTAACGGAAATCCAACGCTTGCCACGGCTCTTCCAGCTAATGCAACTGGTACGGGCATATCCCCAGCAATACTAAAGAATTCTTTAAGAGGATTTACTTTAGTGTACACACCACCTACAGCGTTCTCAACAGTTCTTGGTAAGTCTTTTTGTGAAACCAGATATGGGGCAGTAATTGCAGCAGCACGGTTAAGGTTTCTCTGCACACCTCTTATGTCAGCATACTCTCGTAGTAAGTCTCTCGCACGTACATTAGGTGCAGGAGCAAAGTACTTGTTTACTCTTTGACCTACTTGTCCACCTATGTTTAATGCCGTGTTAGTTAATTGCTGTGCTGGTTTCTTTATAAGCACAGCAGCAGGACGGGCTTGTTGGTAACTTTGTTGTGCTTGCTGCATGTAGGGCTGAGCCTGACGCATAGCCTGAACAACCCGAGGTGATTGCTGTACCTTGGGTATGTTCTTAATGACGTTTACCGGTGGTGGTAGTGGTTTTCTGATTGCTTTCAGCCCACTCAGTAATGAGCGGAGGAAGGGCATTTCTAGCCTCCTACATTAAGACCAGAGATATACTGGTTTACAAGTTGGTCAATAGGGTCACCTGTTTCTTCCTTAGGTGGTCTGAACCCTTCAGTTGGAAGTTGAGTACCGTAGGCTTGGTTAGCTACATTCGTGGCTGGAGCTGCATCGTACAACTTAGACAGTGTTGCTTGGAGAGCTGCTGCACTTTGAAGACGCTTGATGTCATTACCGTATCCCGAGTTAGTTCCTGCTGATGCTAGTTTCGTGCGGTAATCTTCCATTTCAGCTTGACGCTGTTGTTGCCACATAGAGACAGAGTTAGCTTGTGAACGTACTTCATCGTCTATCTGAAAAAGTCTGTTAGTAAGGTTTTCACGTAGTCCCATCTCAGCCTGAGCTAGCTGCATCTTACCTTGAGAGGTTGCGTTGGCTTTAGAGTTTTGTAATTCACCCATAGTCTGACTGGCCCATACAGCTAGTTCATTAAGCTTCTGTCTCTTATCAGATTCTAATTTATTTAATGCATCATTAGAGATTCTGTCTACATCAAACTTCTTAGATTCAATTACCTGTAAGGCTTGAGATTGTTGTTCAAGAATACGTCCTTGCTGTTTAAGTCCTTGTCGTCCAATTGCGTTAGAAGCAGCACCTACGGCTGAGGAATCTCCTCCACCTAGGTTGCCAATGTACTGTCCTGTAGCTTGCATGGTTTGGCGTTGGTTCTCTGCTAATTCACGCATAGAGGATTTACCCTGTTGTTGTACACCTTCTGTCTGACCAGCTAACCCTGATAGTAATCCTGATCGTTGGCTTTCAATGTCTGCTCTGCCAGCACCGATCTGGTCTTCGATGTTGCTTTCTAGTAATGCTTGTTGTCCTGGTAAGTTACTTAATTGAAAATCAAGATTCTTAGTAATATCTCCCTCTGCATCACGGTAGATTCCTTTTAGGTATGCACTGTTCTTGTCATAACTTGATTGTGCTGTAGACCTTGCTCCTGCAGCGAGGGCGTTGGGATCACCAAAACCAGTTGTGGCACTTGCTACTTGAGGTGTACGGGCTACTCCACCACTAGGACGGGGAGCTGAGGAAGACCCCAAAGCACCGAGGGGGTTGAAGTTAGCTTGTCCATATGCTCCATACGCTGAAGACATGGGTGCTCCTGCACTCTGAAAAAGGTTAGAACTCATACCAGGAAGGTTAGAACTCATATTAGGCTGAGTGTTATAACTCATATTAGGCTGAGTGTATTTCCGGATTTCTGCCGATTGGGTATTAACTGGAAATACCATCCCTTGATTTCCTTTTAATTTATTTGCAGCGGCACCGAATAAATTACGTAAAAATCCTGCCATATTAGTATTTTTCTGAGTTAATTTTAGCCTTCATCTTTTCCATTGATTCTTCCGTCTCATCGGGGGCATCGGCTTCACCCACACTAAATATACTGGGAATGTCTTTAGCAGCTGCGTCAATAGTCTTATAAATATACTTCTTGTCTTCGTGAGGCACGTCTCCGTAGCAACACGTCACTACGATGCCGTTCTCAGCTTCTTCGATGGTTAACTTAACGTCCTGCTTCATTTTGTCTTTCATAGTTTTATATAAAAATGCCGCACCGAATAAGGTGCAGCGGTATATGATAGTACTTAGCTACAAACCCATTATACCATGGGTTCTTTATGTGTCAAAAACTCCGACTTTTCCACATAACCGTATATCGTCACGCTGTTAGGTGCTGTCTCATCAAGGATAGATAAGGGTAGTTTGACGGTAATCGGCGTACTCAAGAGAACGTGGGGGTTCTCCTGCCCTGGTACAGCGTAGTAACACTCATCTCCATCACCGTCGTAGATGTGTAGTTTAGACGCAGGAGAGGTAGAACTGTAATAAACACCTTGGATAGTGTAGGCATGGCCTATATACGAGTTAGGTATCTTAATGACCTTGTCTAACTCGGTCTGCTTTACTTTATGTTTTAGGGGGATCATTTAAGTAATAGTACTACAAAAAAGAAAATTCTAAATAAGACACTCATTGTCTTAATTCTATTTGGTCTTTTAGGGATACCTGCCCAACCATACCTAACTACAGACGTATCAGTGCCATCGTAGCTGAATTGTTGGGTGTCGTAGAGTTGGCTAGAATCGTAGGCCATTTAGGATAAGTATATAACTAAGCTATAACGTACACCTTATGAGCAGGCGCAGCCCCACTGTCGTAATAGACTTTTATCTGAATAGCATCTACATCAATCAAACGTCCTCCATCACCTTGAATAAAC
>Ga0163150_10009489_pt1 | contig 10752 bp, 7 predicted proteins | sample OliLakLV19P2IB_FD_148628 | JGI IMG/M metagenome (GOLD analysis project Ga0163150, IMG submission 148628) | Freshwater microbial mat bacterial communities from Lake Vanda, McMurdo Dry Valleys, Antarctica - Oligotrophic Lake LV.19.P2.IB | ecosystem: Environmental > Aquatic > Freshwater > Lake >...
GAATTGCGCGCAACCAGAACATCCAGCGCAAGGCCTTCCGCATTGGCTTCAACGATCTTTCCTTCTACGCTCAGGAGCGGCGCGTCCAATCCCTGGCTGCGCCGAACGGCCGCTTCCAAAGTCAGCCGCGCCCGTACCTCCATTCCCGGCTGCGGCGATTGCAATGGGCGGTATGTGTAACAGCCCGCGCTGAGCATCACGCTCAAACCCACAACGGTCCAGCTGGTGTGCGTCATATAATCACAATGACCTGTGTTGTGCGCTGGTTGAATGCGTAGACGAACCGGTACGGCAGGCTCGTCAGCAGGGCTCCCGCTTCGTCGAACAGCTTCCTGCCGTCAACGAATACCTGCATGGTGACCCGCTGAAGGTCAGTTTCCAGACGCGCTGTTTCGACAAAGAACCGCTGATCATCCTCGATCCGGAAGACCTTCTCATACGGCAACATCGTGACGATGGTATCCGATTTGATAATGACGACGCCGGTAACGCCCTGCTCATTCACGGACGAGACGAACTGCGAGGATACGATCAGGCGCACCGGCTTGTCCGCATCGCCCCGGATCACCAGGCGGGCCGCATTGGGTGACGGATCGTCGAGAAGGCCGCACCCGCCGGCGAGGAGCGAGACGGCCAGTAGAATTGCGATGGCAGGTCGTTTCATTTACTCACTCCGTGCGACGCGGTCCATGGTCAATCCCATGGACCGCGTCCTGGTTACTCCGTCTCACACTGCTCTGTTACAGCGTTTCAGCAATCCGGGATCTCCGGATTCGCGTTCGCCTCGATGCACGTGATCGGCAACAGGGTGCCCGGCTTCCGGAGAGCGTCGGAGGTTGGGTGCCACAACGGGTCCCTGACCCCGAAGCGGTACATGTCGACCAGGCGCACGCCGGTCACGAACAATGCGGCGCGGCGCTCGTGCTTCAGCATGTCGATAGCCGGGATCTGACCCGTATAGCCGGTCATGCCATCGACCGCGCGAACCGCGTTGACGTGGGTCGTGAAGCCGATCACGTTGCCCTTGGAAAGCTCGTCCTCCGCCAGAATCAGCCGCATGTGCTTGGCCGATGTCATCGTCAGGGGCGAGTAGATATCGCCCGCAACTCCGATGTTCGTGTTGTTCTTCCACTCCCGAAGGAACGCCAGTATCCGCGCATCCGGAGTCCGGTCGATCGGATCCTGCAACCTGACCCCCAGGATCGTCTTCGGAGCCGCGCGGTTGACCAGTACGATGTTCGACGTATCGAACTGCTGCTCGCCCCGGCTGTTGATCTCCGCCGCCATGAAGTTGGACAGCGTAGCCGAACTGTACGTCATCTGATAACGCCAGTTCGCAGGTACACGGGCGAGGACGGCATTCGCGTCGGCCGAAGCGCCCGCCGAGCTGACCAACGGCTGCGCCGTGTTGACCGCTGGCTTGATCTTGTCCCAGAGAGCTCGCGAATGCTTTGCACGGGCACGCAACGCCAGCGAGCGGTTGATGAGCTCGGCGTTATTGATCTCCGTGGAGATCGCCACGGCCTTGTCCAGCCGTTGAATCGCCTGGTCGAGCACAGTTGACATCCGTGCCGGTCCGAGTGCGGGGGCAGATTCCTGTTTGTCGCCGAAGACGAAGTCCTCCTGAACTTCGCCGATGATGGTATAGATCAGGCCGGCCATGAGATAGGCCCGTGCCTGATCCGTTTTCAGCGCGGCGGTCGGCGTTGTCGCAACATGCCCGTCCAGTGTGGTCGTGGCGCGGTCCGCCAGCCACCGCGCCTGTGCGAGGAATGGGAACGCAGCATCCGTGAATTCATTTGCAGGACTGGAGACGAATCCCTGGTCGAGCTGGCCCCATGCGTCGCGCGAACCGATCCACACGATTTCGTCGGTAGCCACGAGGTATCCCAACCAGACGTTGGAGACGGCGCGCGCGTTGGCGGCCACAGCCCCGTTCACCAGCGCGGTCGCCGCGGCGCGCGCGTCGATGCTCTCTTCTGTCAGGCTGTTCGGGTTGCTGACGTCCAGGATGTCGCACGCCGGCAGAACCAGTACCAGTGCGAGGCCCGATGCGAGCGACGTCCAGCTCATGCGAGTCTTGATCGATGTCATCGTTCCCTCCTCAGAAGCTTACTTTGGTGGAGAACGTGATCCTTCGCGGGATCGGGACCTGCCAGCCGTCTGTTGCATCGAGGAAGTTGCAGTCCAGGCCGCCGTTGCATCGACCGCTGAGCGTGGCTTCCGGATCCATGCCCTTGAAATTACTGTTGGTCCAGAGCGCCAGGTTGCGGGCGCCCACGCTGAGCTGCGCACTGGCCAGCCCCCAGCGGTCAATCAGGGAGACGGGCACCCGGTAGCTCAACGTCGCCTCACGCCAACGGACGTGATCGGCCGGATTGATGGCGTTCAAGCCATCCAGCGGTGCCAGCCCCTCGCACGCGCGTGCCCAGCCAAGAGCCGCGTCCAGCCTGGTCTGCGCGGTGCTCGAAGGGTTACGCATCGCCGACTCGAATCCGACGCAGTTCAGGACATTGCGGCCGATTCCCGGGTGCGCGCGCCGGAATTCGCCGGACAGGTCATGGTACACGAAATCCCCGGCTTTGAACTCCACGACGCCGTTCAGCTCGAAATTCGTCAGGAACCCCACGGTCCAGCCGAACGAGCCCTGCCAGTCCGGAGTCGACTTGCCGAGGTAGCTGGCCAGTGGTCCCGTACCGCAGTTGCTCGAAGCCAGGGAGCCGTTGGGTTGGCCGAACTTGCCGGGCACATTGCCGGCTACCAGTGGCTTGAAGGCGCTGGGGTCACGCGCTACCGCGAAATACGCAAGCGCCTGTGCCTCGGTCGGTTCCGTGCAGAGCGCCGGCGCGATGTTGAGCGGGATAGCGACGTCGGCCAGCTTTGGACCAAAGAACGAACCTGGTGAGAAGCCCTCGACCAGGTACTGGCGATAGCGTGAGTAGGAGCCACCGGTCTTCAACGCCGGCGCGCCGCCCATGTCCGCGACCTTCTGGACCAGGAACTCCGTGTTCGCGAACAGGTTGATGTTCACGTTGCGGCGGCGTAGCACGGTACCCTCGATCGCGACTTCGTACCCATGCTTCTTCATCTGGCCGATGTTGTCGAGCTGCGTGTTGATGAAGCCGCCGCTCACCGGGAATTGCCGGGCGACCATCGCATCCTTCACGTCCGTCTTCCAGTACGTGACATTGACGCTTGCCCGGTCACTGAAAAGACCGACCTCCGCTCCAGCTTCGATCTCGGTCGCCACTTCGGGCCTGAGGTTGTTGTTGCCCAGGTTGGACGGCCGGACGCCGGGTCCATCCGCCGAGGCCTGCGACGAGTAGGTCGTGAACTTGGCGAACGAGCTCGGTTGGAGCCCCGACCTCCCGATCGCCGCGCGAACCCGCATCGTCGAGAAGACGGGGTGGTTCCAGCCGAACGCCGCGGTCGGGACGATCGACACGTTCGCCTTGGGATAGAACGCCGTTGTGAACGCCTCGCCGAATGCACTGTTGGCGTCCCAGCGGGCGCCCACGGTCAAAAAGGCCCAGTCCTGCCAGCCCGCCTGCTCATTGAGGTAGCCGCCCACCTGCGTGTTGCGGTTCCAGCTTTCGGAGATGGACTGGTTGGCTCCAGCGCCCGCTACCTCCAGGCCGGGTCCCGGGAACCGGTTGCCGTTCCCACTCCGTGAAGTACGCTGGGACAGGAATCCCTGCGCACCCATCAGGAACGTGCTCGAGATGTTGTCCGTCGGGCGAGTGTCCCAGGAAGCCTTGAAATCCGTCGTCAGGACGCGGGTGCGGATCTCGCCTATGCTGCGTGTGCCTTCGATGTCCACCGTCGAGTAATTGTCGACCGTATAGCCGAACGGCCTGAAGAAGGTCGAGGACTCGTTGATGTAGTCAAGACCGAACGTGCCGTCGAGCTTCACCGACTTTATCGGCGTGTAGTTCAGGTTCGTGCTGCCAGTGAAATGGTTGGACTCCACTTCCGTGATCTGGTAGACGCCTTCATTGGCAGTCATGAAGTTGTTGCTGCCGTACAGGTTGACCTTGGGGCAGTTAGGGCCGACCTGGGTGCAGGCCAACCGCAGGAATGTCTGCGTCAGGTTCGGAAAGACGCCGTAAATGTTGTTGCCGTTGTTGGGGACGGCCCCCTTCATCTCCGAATACATCGTGTTCACGCCCACCTTGATCTTGTCCGTGGGCATGATCACGACGTTCGCGGCCGACTGAGCCCGCCGCTGGGTATCGTCGGTCTCCTTGAAGCCCCGATCCGGGAAGAGACCGCCGAAATTGACCGGGCCGTTCTCGTCCTGGAACCGGCCGGTCACGAAGTAATTGACGCGGTCGCTCCCGCCAGTGACCGAGAGCGAATAGGCCTGGTGACGCCCCGTGTTGAAGTAGCTCGGGATCAAGTCTTCCGTGAATGGCTCGTACAGCGCAACGTTGCGGCCCCAGCGCGCGCTGATGCGATCGATGTCCGCCTGGCTTTCCGCGAAATCGGACAGCGGCAGGATCCGGTTGGTCGGCATCGTGATCGCCGTCTGGTCGACCTGAAGCGTGAAACGCGGCACGCCCGCGCGGCCTTTCTTGGTGAAGATCTGGATGACGCCGTTCGAGGCCTCCGTGCCGTACAGCGTAGCCGCCGCGGCCCCTTTCAGGATCTCGATGCGCTCGATCGACTCGGGCGGAATGTCATCCAGCTTGGACGGGTTGCCCTGCGGCGCAAAGCTTGTCGCCGAGCCGTCCATGCGGATCCCATCCACATAGATGATCGGCTCGTTGTTCTGCGACAGGCTGGATGAGCCTCGAATGCGAATGCGTGCACCTTCTCCGGTGTATCCTCCGGACGGCAGCAGCACGACGCCAGCCTCGCGACCAGCCAGCATCTGCGAGACGTCCGTCACTGCCGCCGTCATAACCTTGCCGGCGTCGATAACGGCGATCGTGTTGCCCAGCTTCTTCCGCTGCGTTGCCACGCCGGCACCCGTGATCACGACCTCGTCCAGCCTGATCGCCGTCTCGATCAGCGAGAAGTTGACCGTAGCAAGCGCTCCCGCAGCCACCGTCGCAGTGGACGCGCCTTCCTTGTAACCGATCAGCTGCGCGGTCACCCTGGCCGAACCGACCGGCACGTTCTGCAGCAGATAGCGGCCGTTCGCATCGCTGATATTGGCGATCCCGGTCGCCGGGATGAACACCTGGACGCCGGCCAGAGGACGGTTGGTGGCCGCGTCAACGATGCGGCCCGTGATTCTGCCCGCCTGTGCTTGCGCCACACCTGCCACGCTCAGCCACAGACCCAATGCGATACAACCACTCCGCGTACTCATGCACCAGCGCATGCACACCTCCGTCAGAGAATGGAGACACACGACAGAACGCGCCGCCCACAGGACGGCACGCTTTACAACCAGTTTTCTTGAAGCGAAAAATCCGACGGGTCCGTTGCGCGCGGAGCCCGTGCGGCGCCCGTCAGCCCCGGGGGGCGGACGGGCAAATCGTGCGGTGTCGGTTACAACCCCGACAAGTCACTCGTACTGATTTCAATAAACCATCGCGGCCTGTTCGGCCGCCATGTTTCTATTTCGGAAAATTTCGGAACGACGCAGTAACGGATTGGCGTATTCTTTTGGGTGGGTCAGTATTCCCCCGGAAACCCGCGTTGTCAAGAACGACACTCCCGCGGGATGGTTCCGTCCCCCATCCACAAGGCATCGTCCCTCGATTTAAAGCGTCCGTCCCGGTATCGCGAGCGTTCGTCCCTGGAGAACCTAACGCCCCTGACGGGCTGCGAGTTCCTGCGACATTTGCAGGCCGTCGGCGTTGTCCCGGTCGAAGGCAAGACCGGTGAGTAACGCGCGTTGTGCCAGGGCCCATTCGCTTCGGGCCAGGTGCATTCGCGCGAGGTTGAACCAGGCTTCGGCGAAACCGGGATCGAGGCGAATGGCCTGTTCATAAGCGCGCACGGCCGCGGACAGATTGTTTGCACGAGCGAAGGTGTTGGCCAGGTTGAAATGCGCGATGGGCTCGAACGGGTTCAACGCGATCGCCTGCTCGTATGAGCGGCGGGCGGCATCGGTGTCCCCAAGATGCGTGGCAACCATGCCGAGATTGATCCAGCTCAGCGGGTTACGCGGTTCGACGAGGGTAGCTGCCCGGAATGCGCCGGAGGCCTCGGCAACGGAACCGGCGTTGAGTAACGCCGATCCGTAACTGACCCATAGCGGAGCGGACGGATTGATTTCCAGTGCCCGTCGATAGGTCATGGCAGCACGGCCACCATCGCCGCGCTCGAGGAAACGGTCACCCAGGAAACCGAGCACGATGGCCCAGCGGCCGCGCACCTGTGCGTCCCGCTGGCCGAGCGCGGCCAGACGGGTTCCCAGAAACCGACGGGAGGCGGCGGATTCGCCATCCGCCATATGCAGCGCGGCCAATGCCAGCGACACCAGTTCCGGGTCTTCGCCGTCCGCGATGGATTCCAGTCGTTTACGAAAACCACGGTCGAGACGCTGCTGCCCTGGCTCCCGCACTGTGATCAACCATCGGCCGAGCGCATCGTAGAGAGCCGTTGGGACTGCACCGTCATCCTCCAGGATGACGGCACGCAGGCTCTTTTCGGCGGCCGTCTCCGGAAGTTCGAGAAGCCGCTGCACAGTGAGCGGCCGCGGCTTGAGTTCGCCCCACCAGTCGTCGACGAACTGCTGGAGCACGCGTGCGCCGCGATCGCGATGGCAACCGGCACAGGCGTACGCGATGCCCTGGCTCGAATCCGCGGCGGGGCGCGGGATGCCGATCGTATGATCCGAACGCGCGTACTGAATCTCGCTTCCGACTTCCGGCTGCTGCAGGTATGGCATGTGGCAGGACACGCAACGGCTGCCGTCCGACACGGGGCGATGGTGCGTGTGGCGCTCCGGGTGCTCCGCCTTGCTCGCATGACAGGCCGTACACTGTGCATCGTCGAACCGGCTCGCGAGCCGCCGGCCGCTCACATCGCGAAAGTTCTGTCCGTGCGGTTCGTGACAGTCGTTGCAGCTCACGCGACCGGAAAGGTAACAATCGCTGTAGAGGTGTCCCTGTTGATAGGCGAACGTGCGGGTCCGGCCATCCGCGTGCACGTCCTTGCTGCCCAGCAGGGAGAGCGAGAGTGAGTAGTAGTCGGCCAGCTTTTTTCCAGGAATAAAGCCGGGCCGTACGTTGTCCTTGAGTGCATGGCAACGGAAGCAGACCTCGAGCGACTCTTCGACGTCCAGCGTGCTGAGTGGCGTGAGCCCCGTCCTCTCCGAGCCGGCGGCCGCGAGGGCGATGTGACGGCGCGCCGGTCCATGGCAGGACTCGCAATCGATCGCGTAACTCTGGACCGTGGTCTGGTAAGGCACCTGGCCGGAAGCGCTGAGCTGCACCTGGCTCGCATGGCATTCCTGACACGATGCGAAACGCGGCGCGGTTCCGAGAACGCGGGCAGGGGGCCAATCGCCGCAGTCGGTCAGCGACATCTCGGATGTGATGAGCTTCCAGCCGCGATTCAGTCGCGTGTTCGTGCTGCAGAACCACTGCCCGCCGCGCCGTTCCAGTTCGAACGGCAGCAACCGAAGCGACCCATCGGCATGGCGGCTGACGAATCCCTGGGTACCGCCTCCTGCAAGGTGACCGCCGCCGATCACGCCTTCGACTTCCAGCACGCGTATCGTGTCCTGCCAGTCGACCAGGAACGCGAGACCCACACCATCCCGGCGTGGCGTGACGGTCGCATCACGAAACCGGATTGGCGAGCCGTCAACGTCGCGCAGGAGCGTTGCAACGGCCGGGACTGCGCCGGCACGGCCATGGGTCGAGCCGCGCCACGCGTCGTACTGTGTTTTGTGGCAGGAAGCGCAGGCGTCGGCGCCCGCGAAGTCCGCGATCGAGACGCTGTCGTCCACGCCGGCACGTGGATCGGGGAACGCAATACGCTCCGCGCTGTCGACTGTCGCGCGCCTTCCCAGTACCCAGATCGCGACCGCCGTCGTCAGAACGACGGTCATCGCGAGGGCGATCGTACGGCGACGAAACTGCCGCGTCCGGCCCGATGGTGTCGCAGGCGGTCGCGGGATAGAGCCACCCCTCCGTTTAGCGACCATTCGCCCAGCCCGGCTGCCGGCAGCGGCAGAGCTCCCGGATGTAGCCAACCAGCGACCAGATCTGCTCGCGTGTCAGCGACTCGCCGTATGCGGGCATGGCCGGGCTGATTCCCAGCACCAGGCCGCCGCCGAAGATGCCATCAAACAAGCGATCGTCAGTGCGGCGACCCATCAGTTTTGCGTCCTGGTGAACAGCCGGCTTCTTCAGCAGGTGCCGCGCGTTGGGGCCATCACCCTTGCCACGTGGACCATGACACGCGGCGCAACGTTCGGCATAGAGCAGGGCGTCGCTCGACGAACCTGTGATCCGTACCCGCGGAAGCTGGGTGCGCTGCTCCGAGCGCTGCATGACGGGTCCGCGGCTGGCCAGGTAGCGAACGATGCGTTCGCGCGTGTCCTCGGTCATCGCGGTACGCGGCATGACTGTGCCTGGAAGCGCCCTGGCGGGATTGACAAGGATTGCACGGATCTCTGCAGCCGTGCGGCGGGTACCGACCTGGTCCAGGTTCGGGCCGATTGCTCCGCCCTGCCCATCAAGGGTGTGACACCCGAGGCAAGGCAAACGGTTGGCGAGTTGGTACTCCGCCCGCACCCGTTCCTGCGGCGTCAGCGCACGTTCCTGCGCCCATGACGGCATCGGGAACCCCGTCCCGATCATGAATATCAGAAGAATTCGATTCAGGGCTACGCCACGGCATGAGAGAGGATTCTCCTAAGATTATCGCCCCGAGGTTTCAAATGGCAACGACCGCAACGGCCCGCTTTCTCGCTGCCTTCCCGCGCCCTCGCCCCGGGTTCACGTCTACGCACGGCGATCAGGCAATGACGGTGTGCAACGTCGCGTTCCCCCTTTCTTAGGCACGCTTGCGTTTCGGGCTGAGTGCTGTTCTGCTTAGGTGAGCCTTTCAGTTGCATCGAGGCACGAGTGACCACGATAGACGAGCATTTCATGACCGCCCCGGCGGATGTCTGCTTCCGCGTCGCTGCAGATGTGGAGCGCTGGCCCGACATTCTTCCGCACTACCGCTGGGTGCGTTTCCACGACAAGCATGGGTTTGGCACCGGGCGCGTCGAGATGTCGGCGTGGCGCGATTTCGCCGGACCGCTGCGCTACCCGACGTGGTGGGTATCGGACATGCACGTGGCGGAAGGCGAACCCGCGATATACTTCAAGCATGTGGACGGCATCACTCGCGGGATGGACGTGAAGTGGTCCTTCGAGGCGCGCGGCGCGGGTACGCACGTGCGCATCACGCACGCGTGGGGTGGCCCGCCGTGGCCGCTGATCGGCAGTATCGCGTGGAACGATGTGATCGGACCGCATTTCGTAAGCGTAATCGCACGGCGTACTCTCGCCGGCGTAGCCCGTGAGGCAGAGCGACATGGCTGAAGACGGAAAAGAGCGTACGCGCGTAGCGATTACTGGCATCGGCCCGATCACGGCTGTCGGTATCGGCGTCGATGACTTCTGGGAAGGGCTGCGCCGCGAGCGTTCGCCGGTGCGCCGGATCACGCGCTTCAACGCGAACATATGGAAGTCACAGATCGCGGCGGAAGTCGATGGGTTCGAGCCTGAGGACTACATGGACGCGAAGCTCGCGCGTCGCATGGACCGGTTCGTTCACTTCTCGATCGCCGGCACGCGCATGGCGCTGGCCGATTCCGGCCTGGACCGCCAGACGCTCGACAAGGACCGGGTCGCGGTGCAGATGGGATCTGCGCTCGGCGGCCTGGCAATGGCGGAAGTACAGGCCGGCCGCCTCTATAGTGGCAATGCCAAGGGCGTCGACCCGCGGGTGGCGATCACCACGTTCGTGGGCGCGGCCAGCTCATCAATCGCCATCGAGTTCGGCTTCACGGGACCCAACTCGACCAATGCAATGAGCTGTGCGTCCGGAACCGTGGCCGTCGGCGAGGGGATGCGCCTGCTGCGCGACGACTCCGCGGATATCGCGATTGTCGGCGGCATCGAGGCGCCGCTCGCGCCGCTCTGCTTCGGGGCGTTCGCGCTGATCCGTGCGATGTCGACGCGTAACGGCGAACCCGAAATCGCGTGCCGGCCGTTTGATCGCACGCGCGATGGCTTCGTGATCGGCGAGGGAGCCTGCGTGCTGGTGCTGGAGAAGTGGGACCATGCCGTCGCGCGAGGCGCCCGCATCTACGCGGAGCTCGCGGGCTACGGCACCACCAACGATGCCTTCCACATGGCGGCGCCGCGGCCGGATGGCTCGCAGGCGGCGCGTGCCATGAAGATCGCGCTGAAGAACGCCGGCGTCGCAGCAGATACGATCGACTTCATCAGCCCGCATGGCTCATCGACGCCGCTCAACGATTCCACCGAAACGCTTGCCATCAAGACTGTGTTCGGCGAGCACGCCTATAAGGTGCCGATATCGGGAACCAAGCCGTATCACGCGCATGCGCTCGGCGCATCAGGCGTCATGGAAGCGGCCATCTGCTGCCTCGCGATGGAGCGCGGCTGGGTGCCGCCCACGTTGAACTACTCGGATCCCGACGACGCCTGCGACCTCGACTACATCACCAACAACGGGCGCGCCTATCGACCGACCACCGCGCTCTCGAATTCCTTCGGGTTCGGCGGGATCAACGCCTCGATCGTACTGAAGCGACCGGCCTGAGGA
>Ga0163150_10009492_pt1 | contig 10750 bp, 12 predicted proteins | sample OliLakLV19P2IB_FD_148628 | JGI IMG/M metagenome (GOLD analysis project Ga0163150, IMG submission 148628) | Freshwater microbial mat bacterial communities from Lake Vanda, McMurdo Dry Valleys, Antarctica - Oligotrophic Lake LV.19.P2.IB | ecosystem: Environmental > Aquatic > Freshwater > Lake >...
CTGAAAGGTTTTCTTGGCCCAATATATAAAGGTGTTGGTGATAAGTATATAGATATCATTGATGAAGCAGGCAAAAAGTGGAGTAAAAGTCGTTGCCATAGATTTATCAGAGGAAGAAAGAGAAAAATACTTAGCTAATAGTAATGAAGATAATTTAGAACGGGATAAAAAAATGGCCGAAAGAGCGCAAAAACCCTTAGAAGATAATGAGCACAATCGAGTTATTACGTATACCGGTGCCATACACGCAAGTAAGTCAGATACTGCAATGGCAGGTATTATTAGTCATGGTTTTGAAACGGTAAGTTTGAGGCTAGCAGATGAAAGAAGTGGTATGACAATTGAACCGGCAATTAAGCAAACAAATACAGGGCAAGAAAGATTTATGATACCTAGTTTGAGTAAATTTCCTGATTCTAGTTATCCGTATGACTGGATCGCAAATATACCAGTTGGAGAAGAAACAAACTATAGAAAGTTAATGGATATGGCAACAGGAGGAATTGGAGCATCAAGAGATATAGATGAACCGCAACAGAGTGCCAAAAGAATGGGTGATGACGAGATTCAAGCATATGCTGATCATGATTCACAACTAGAGAAATATAGTAATGGAAAATATGGCTTCGCTATGCAAAAGAATGGGAACAGATATGTCTACGACGAGGCTAAAGGCTTTACAGCAATAGTACCTCAAGATGTTGGTACGCATACAAGAGTTGATTCACGTCCTATGACAATTGATGAAATTCAAATGTTTATCACTGCTATTGATATCGGAAATACGGAAGATGATAATTACAAAACTGTTTTAGAAGTAGTAAAGACAAGGTTTGAAAAAATGAAAGAAGACCAATCCGCTAATTCATAAGGTTTGCTATATCAATCAGATCGATGTCGGGGATAGAGGATTCGAACCTCCGACCTCACGGTCCCAAACCGCGCGCTCTACCAACTGAGCTAATCCCCGTCCTGGGTTTCGAGGAAAACCAAGGGTTTTCCTTCGAGAAACCTTTCCTATAAGTCTTACTTTTTCGTACTTGTAGCTTAAACTTAGCTACAACTGTAGGTTTATGATATTTTAAAGTTCTTTTACAAACAACCTTATACATTCCCTGTCATTCCTGCGTAGGCAGGAATCCAGTTTAGCAACTGGTGGATCCCGCATCAAGTGCGGGATGACAAGTAATATAAGATCTCGTAATTTTACTGATAATCTTGTTAAAACACAAGAGAAAACCTCAGCTATCAGATATTGCGGTATGCATTTTTATAAAATTCAGATATAAGAATATATTTTCTTACTTGACAACCCTAGCTATTCCCCCTAATATAAGACATGTTTGAGGCTAAATAGAAGGAGGTGAGCAAATACTATGAAAATGCAATTTTACGATGTTAAAAAAAGAATGAAAGTAGAAGCAGACGTTGTTGACCGCGTTGAGTACCAAGTAAATGGTGTTACTCGATACGCAGTAAAAGGAAAGACTGAAGATGGACGAAACCTTACAAAATTTGTAAGCAAAGTAGACTACGACTCAGTCGGTGATATGGCAAAAGCTGCATAAGGCATTTTGGCCAAAATGTTCTTATTACGAAAAAACAGACTTTCTCATTGAGGGTCTGTTTTTTTATGGTATTGACAAATGCAACTAAGTTGCATACAATGTCAGTAATGTTAACGCTCAAAGATCATCGCCAAACAAAAATACGAAATGCACTTTTATCCATTTTTGCAACCTACCAGGAACCAGTTTCGGTAGCACAGATTCTTGATTTTTTAAAAAAAGAAAATCTCTCTCCCAACAAAACCACTATTTACCGTGAACTAGAGTTTTTACTTGATCATGAAGTCGTACATGAAGTACGATTTGGGGATCGCACAGTGCGCTATGAGACAACTTCACTTGCCCATCACCACCATTTGATCTGCATTAAGTGCCACAAAATTGAGGATATTTCGCTTCTTATAGATCTCAAAGGAGAGGAGGCAAGAATCGAAACATTGAAAAAATTCAAAGTGTTGCATCATTCTTTGGAATTTTTTGGGGTTTGTCAAAAATGTCTACGTTAATTTACATACTACTCTTTACATTTATTGGGAGCCTGGGTTCACTCATTGGCGGTATACTTCTTGTATCAAAAAAGTCACTCGCAATGAAAATTTCGCATTTTCTCTCCTCATTTGCTGCCGGAACACTTCTCGCAACGGCATTCTTTCATCTTTTGCCCGAAGCCTCACACGAAGCAGAAGGTACAGACATCAATGTGTTTTTGTGGGCTTTGATTGGTATTATAGTATTTTTTATAATCGAGCAATTTCTCCATTGGTTTCATCATCACAGCTATCATCACACAAATGTAGATGAGGCAGAGCTCAAAAAAATGCGCCGCGTACCACTTCTGGTGATTGGGGATACGTTACATAATTTTATTGATGGAATAGTAATCGCAAGCTCATTTCTTGTGAGTATTCCACTCGGTATTACAACGGCACTCTCTGTTGCAGCACATGAGATACCTCAAGAAATTGGTGATTTTGGACTTATGATACATGCCGGACTCTCCAAGAAAAAGGTGATTTTTATGAATATCCTCAGCGCATCAGCTGCAATAGTCAGTGCAGTTATCACCTATTTGATTGGGGATATATTTCAAGGATTTCATCCGATTATGTTATCCCTAACCGCAGGATTTTTTATCTATCTCTCACTTGCAGATATAGTTCCTGAAATACATCAAGAAGAAAATAAGAGAACCATGCTTTTGCATACCGCACTTCTTCTCTTAGGAATAATCACTATTTGGATATTTACGACTTATCTTGAAATCCACTCCTAAAAGAGGCTTCTTGGTATAATACTTCCATGAAACGCATACTAATCGCATGTTTGTTCTTCGTCATTTTTTATCTCAGTTCTTTGAGTACTTCAGCACAAGCTCAAACTAGTCCCGCAACTGAAAGTGCACAAATTATTTCAAAAGTGCCATCCGCACAACAAAATAATGACTTCTATGCGCGAGCAAAAGTCATTGAGATAGTTCAACAAGGGAAAAAAGAGCTATTTGGCACAGAGTATCCATTTCAAGTCATCACGCTGCGTATCCTCAGTGGCCCGGAAGAGGGCAAAGAAGTAGAGGTGCGGCATGGTGATTCATATCTTCTTAAAGAGGACCAATTTGTGCGCGCAAGTGATGTAGTTGTTCTTATAAAGTCAGGTTCGGGTGATAAAGCACTTTACAATGTCGCAGACAAGTATCGACTTCCAAATGTTGCATATATTGCACTCTTTTTTCTTGTCCTCGTAATCTTTTTTGCACGAAGAAAAGGACTTGGTGCAATTATTGGTCTTGGAATAAGTTTTGTGATTTTGATGAGTTATATCGTCCCCAGAATTGTTGCAGGAGACAACCCACTTACGGTGATTTTGATAGGAAGTATTGGCATTGTTACTATTACGATTTTTCTTGCACATGGCATAACCAAAAGAGCAGGAATTGCGTATATCAGTACCTTGATAACACTTCTTCTGGCAGGTATTTTTGCGTATTCTTTTATTCTTATTACCAGACTATCTGGTCTGGGAAGTGAAGAAGCATACACACTCCAGACGGGGGCTTTTGGTAACCTAAATTTTCAAGGACTACTCTTGGGAAGTATTATTATTGGAGTACTTGGGATTTTGGATGATATTACAACCTCGCAAAGTGCCGTTGTAGATGAGCTCAAGAAAGCAAATCCACAGCTTAGTATTGGAGCGTTATATGAAAAAGGATTATCAGTAGGACAAGAGCATATTGCGTCTCTTGTGAATACTTTGATTCTAGTCTATGCTGGAAGTGCTTTTCCAGTCCTTTTAGCCTTTACCGTTATCAATCAATACCAACCTTTATGGGTGACACTCAATAGTCAATTTATAGTAGAGGAGATAGTCAGATCACTTGTTGGAAGCGTAGCACTTATTCTTGCTGTACCCATCACAACACTACTTGCGTCATGGTATTTTGGAAAAAAGAATAGAGAAAGTGAAATTACAAAGAAATCTAAGAAGAAGAAAAGGGTTACTCGACAATAAGTTTGCCGACCATGCCCATTCCACGATGGTTACCTACTGAACAATAGTATTCGTATTCGCCTTTTTTGTCAGCGGTAAATTCGACAGTAGTAGTCTTTCCTGGATTGACTTGTTCAGTTGCTGCACCATCAAATTCATCAACTACCCAGCTATGAAATCCTCCAGTTGATGAAAATACAATTTTTACTTTATCGCCTTGTTTAACTCTTATTTCTTCATCTGAGAATTCAAAATTTTTGCCTGTTATGGTAAATTCTTTGACAGTACCCTCTGAATCGTCAGAATTTTCCATTTTTTCCTCCATTGCGTCCTCTGTTTCACTCTCTACAACACTCGTTGGTCCAGTTGCACTTTCAGCAGGTGTCTGTTCATTTGTTGTCTGTGTAGCCGGAGTTGAATTATTTCGTTGTGTAAGTGCGTATGCGACACCTCCGAGGACAAGGATTGCAATAACAGCAAGTACAATAGGCATTGTCTTTGAGCTGCCGGTTTCTTGAGGGGTTGTGTTTTCTTCCATGGGTATTACTATACCGCGAAACGTAAAATTCGTCAAGGTGCTATTCACGAAACTGTGTGGACACAAGGGGACTTGAACCCCTAACCCCTTCCATCTGCCCGCAATGCTGTGGACCGTATCGGAATCGAACCGACGACCTTTTCTATGCCATAGAAACGCTCTACCAGCTGAGCTAACGGCCCTTCACTTCGTTCAGGGCACAGCCCTTTCGGACATATGAATAGAGCGTCTTTATTCTAACAAATTACTTATAAAACTACTAGAATTTGCTTCAAAGGTTACACCTTGTATCAAGGTGTAACCTTAAAGAAAAATACTAGTTCGGGTATTTTTCTCTTTTTGTTATACTAGACGTATGGAAATTCCTTTGGCAGAACGACTTCGCCCCAAAAGCCTTGATGATTACTATGGTCAAAAGCATTTGGTGGCAAAAGGTATGCCAATCAGACGGATGATAGAGGAGCAGGCGATCACATCCATGATACTGTGGGGGCCTCCTGGAGTAGGGAAGACAACGCTTGCATCAGTTATTGCACATCACGTAGAAGCAGAATTTATTTTTTTCTCAGCTGTTACGAGTGGAGTAGCTGATGTACGAGAGGTAATTAAAAAAGCAAAACAATCCAAAACTCTTTTTTCAAAACGTACTATTCTTTTTGTTGATGAAATTCATCGCTTTAATAAAGCACAACAAGATGCATTTTTGCCACATGTTGAGGATGGGACAATAGTACTTATTGGTGCGACTACTGAAAATCCTGGTTTTCGAGTCAATGCACCGCTGATTTCACGAAGTCAGGTATATGTGCTGTATGCTTTGAATGAAAAAGATCTTGAGGATATTGCACATAGAGCAATAGCAGAGTACCCCAAACACAAATGGGATAAAGAGGCCATTACTCATATTATAAAATCCGCAAATGGGGACGGGCGCGTACTTATCAATGCAATAGAGCTTGCTGCATCAATCAATAAAAAAATTACTCTCAAAGTTGCAGAGGAGGCAGTTCAGAGAAAAGCGATTTATTATGACAAAAAGGGAGACTGGCACTATGACACCATATCTGCATTTATCAAATCAATGCGAGGCAACCAACCTGATGCAGCATTACATTATCTGGCACGGATGATAAAGTCAGGGGAAGACCCCATATTTATTGCCCGACGTATGGTAATATTTGCCTCAGAAGATATTGGAAATGCACAACCAACCGCACTCGTTGTCGCAACATCCGCGATGCAAGCAGTGCACATGATTGGGATGCCCGAGGCAAGCCTAATTCTTTCGCAGACCGCAACGTACCTTGCGACCGCCAAAAAATCTATTGCATCAACCGTCGCTATTTCTCAAGCATTGTCTGATATAGACAACGAAAATCTAGATCCCATTCCCCTACATCTTAGAAATCCAGCTAACAAAGTTATGAAAAAACTGGGTTATGGTAACGGACATGATAGATACCCATGGATTACCGAGAAAGAGACGGGTAGAACAACTGAACAAGAATACTTACCAAAAAATTTAAAAGATAAAAAGTATTACGAGCCTGATTGGTAGAATCATATTCAACGTTGCGCTACCTGTTTTGCCATAAGCGTATAAAATTCAACGATAGTACGCATTTGGCTACTTAAGCCATCCTTATATGCTAGATCTACCAAATCGTTCTTATCCACATTTTTAATAGATGTATTTCCTTGTATTGCGAGTGCTTTAGTCATAGTTCTTTTTGCTTCACTCCACACTGTTGTTAAATCACTTTGTTGAGTTCCCAATGCTGAAAATAATGAAGAACCCAGATACTGTGCAGCAGCTATAGCCCTGTAAGTATTACGATCACGTACTTCAAGTGCTTTCAATTCAAGTCTTGGATGCCGTGAACTTGTTTTGGGAGTATTTTCGGATTCCTTAAATTCGAATGTTTCTGCACAATGACGTGCCTGTAATCGAAGTGGTGATGTATAAGAAAGTGCAAGACTTATCGCAAAAAGTTTTACATCATCAGTATCCGCGGTGCCTGATACACTTCCATAGTTTTTTTCAATTTCACCTGCTTGCACAAGCGGAATTCCTAAATTAACATGAAGAGAAATAAGTCTACTGCTCAGGTATTTACGAATATCACCTGGTTCGTCTGAATTCAAACAACGAGGTACAAAACCTCCTTTTATAAGTTCTGTGAGTGTGCGAGCCTGAGTTCCCCAGTGATAGGACGGTGAGGTAGAAATTTCAAAGTACCCAAAAGTTCCTGTGTTGGCGTCATTATGAGGAAAATTGAGAGCATCGAAGAATGCAGCGTATTCAGTCTGTATATCTTTTTGTTTGTGTATTAATACTGGTGACTCGATTTCTAATCCGATTGTTGGTAAAGGATTTGCTGTACTGGATACATTTGTCTCTTCTCGACATAGATGTAAATTTTGCAATCTGAGTTGTTCAGAAATTTTATCACGATCTTGGCCAAGGAGTGTACTATTGTTAAAATTATAAAGTGAAATACCAAGAGCATTATCAAGGCCATGTGTAGATCTTTTTGAAAACTTGCGTGCAAAGAGTGATGCCTCGCGCTGTGATGTTTCGGCTACCTCAGGATTTAATACCGGAATTCTTGAAATCGGTTCCAGATCAACCCTAGGTTTTGAGGGTATTACATCTCCTTAATTCTCATAATGGAGTATCTTATATCAAAATATTGGAAAAATATACACTATGAAGATTAATGAGATATTGGTTTTGTGCCGAGGAAGGGACTCGAACCCTTATGAGATTACTCTCACACGCTCTTAAGGCGTGCGTGTAAACCATTCCACCACCTCGGCAAACTAAATACTAGGCCTTAGGCTATAGCTGGTAGTTTGTATGTAATTTTATAGTATCAAAACAAGGTAATCAAGCTACCTCGTCATTGCGAGCGAAATATAATGAAGCGCGGCAATCTAAATATCGAGATTGCTTCGTCGTTCCTTCTTGCAATGACATGTTTACGGATCTAAGAATGGAGCGGAGGTTCGATACCGAGTGATTTGAGGGAGTAATCTAGCAGATCTTTCATTTCTTGACGTCTATTTTCACTATTCAATAGTATTGCAATGATATGGTGACCTCTAAATTCTAAATAGGTTACGAGACACATTCCTGCCTCATCTGTAAAACCAGTCTTAACACCTTTGACACCTGGGTAGGTTGTCAAAAGGTTGGTTTGGTTCTCGAGATAAAAATACTTGTGAGTTGAAGACTGTGGAATTTCATGCTCAGCACTTGCAACAATTCTTTTAAAATCTGAATTCTCAAGAGCATAGCGACTTATGACCAAGAGATCATATGCGGTTGAATATTGGTTGCCATCTCCTTCAAGGCCACTTGGATTGGTAAAATTTGTATCAGTGAGTCCCAGTTCCTGTGCTTTTTTGTTCATAAGGTACAAGAAATTTTCTCGGCCAAATTTACTCCCAGAAGCAATAGTCTCGGCTGCATCATTCCCAGAATGCAATATAAGTCCATACAGCAGATCCTCAAGTGTAAGTTCTTCTCCAACAGACAGACCCATGATGTTTTCTCCCACGAGCGCTTCAGGTTCTATAAAATATTTTTTATCAAGTGGCTCATTCTCAAGTGCAACAACTGCGGTCATAATTTTAGTAAGCGAAGCGATAGGTACCTTCTTTTTGGAATCTGCCTCGTAAAGTAATTGATCTGATGTAACATCATATGATAGGGCAGAAACTGCAGAAATTTTGGGCTTTTTGACCTGACTTTCGACTACTTGGACACGTGGCTGCCAGTGAGAGGTTCCAAGTGCTTTTGGAAATTCTTGAGAAAGAAGAGAGGGAAGAGGAGATTCTATTTTGAAGGGTTGGTCAGGATCTTCTGTAAACTCAATAGTATAAAACGCAGCAACTGAAAGAAGTACGAGTGTGGCGATTGAAAAAAAAGAAATAACTTTGGTACGTGTCATACGTGCAACACTTTTTACGAGAGAATTTAGTATATAAAATCTTGCCTTGGCTTGCAAAGTACCATTTTGTACCATACAATAATTGTTATACCACTTCGCAATTCAAATAACTGGTATATACCCACGCGCTGTTGAGCTTGGGAGGTACAAGTCAAAATAATTGCCGCGCCCTTTCGTAGCTTTAGCGAAGGAGGGCTATGTTGAGTACTATACTTATTTAAAAGCAAAGGGGTATACGCTTATGGAATCAACAACAAATTTTGAAAAGCACTCAAGCAATAACCCTCTCCAAAAAATACTTTTAGATAACTTTTATCGTGAATTTTTTCTCATGCTTGAAAGCAAAAACATCGAATCAGTGCTTGATGCAGGATGTGGTGAAGGAATAACTTTAAGAAAGTTTAAAGATAAAGGAATTGGAAAAAAACACGAGGGAATAGAATACATGGAGGAAGCAATAGAAATTGGAAAAAAAGTAAATCCAGATATTTCTATCAAAAAGGGAGATATCTACAAATTACCATTCAAAGACAGTACTTTTGATGTCGTGATTTGCACAGAGGTTCTTGAGCATTTGGACAAGCCAAAGGCAGCGCTCAAAGAACTAACTCGAGTGAGCAAAAAATATTTGATACTCTCCGTTCCCAATGAACCATGGTTTACTTTTCAAAGAATTGCTCGGGGAAAAAATATCTTAAAGTTAGGCGCGCACCCAGAACATATTCAACACTGGACACACGGAGCTTTTCAAGAATTTGTAAAGAAAAGTGGCCTTAAAATCCTCAACAAAAAAGCCCCGTTTGCATGGACCCTTGTACTTGCAGGGAAGTAGTTAATCGTTTAGATTAAGATGATTTTCAACTCTCTTAACTCTTTTTTCGAGTTTCACTTGATCTACGTCAAAATGATTAATCATAACGTCTACTGTTTTTGTGAGTTTGGATAGATTTCTTTTTACCAATTTCATATCTTTCTTTAATGATGTCATGTCATCCTTTAGAGCGACTATATCTCTTTTTAAGAATGTAGTGTCATCCTTTAAAACAACTATATTACTTTTTAATGGTTCAACTTCTTGTCTAATTTCTTGCCTAACTTCCTGTCGGACAAGTATTTGAATATTCTCTAGATCTTCTTTTGTTAACATACGCATATAGGATACTTCTTAAACCACTAGTTTTCAAGTGTCGTTTCTAGTATAACTTTTATATATGTATCAGACCGAGATACACCGTCTTGAAAAAACCCTTCACCATGCAATATATCTTAAGTCATATACTGAAATTCAAAGTTGTCCAGTGTGTACGTGTCCCATGAGTGCACTGCCCGGAACCCGTGAGGCAACGTGTAAAAATTGTGGATTCAAAGACCCGTGTTGTGAGTAAATCTAAAGATGCTATTAACAAAATGAGAAGTCACAAATAAAAGTAAGCAGTTCTCATTGCATTCGAACAATAACTTTATTTATTCTTCGAAGCTAAGCTGAGAAGTTTTATATATGAATACATGGAATTGGTATGTTTATATAGTAGAGTGCCAAGATGGACTGTACTACACAGGCCTCACATGGAATCTAGAAACAAGACTCGAACAGCATCAAATAGGCAAAGGCAGTAAGTTTACAGCCAAACATAAGTTTAAACAACTTTGTTATGTGGAAGAATTTAATAATCTTATCGAGGCAAGACAAAGAGAACATCAATTGAAAGATTTTAGTCGCAAAAAGAAAGAAGCCCTCTGGAAAAAAGAGTAAGGTAGTTCTCGCTCTGCTAGAACAATAACAAAAAAAAAGCTTTAAAACATTGTGTCTTTATCTTCAATAACATCTGTTTTTCCATTTCCGTTACTTTCTTCCCCTCCATCTTCCAATAGCCCCATTCCCTCAACCTCTGGCAAATCTTGCCCGGTGATACTTTGCAGGTCACCGCGCATGCCAACTGTGTTGTCTATCACTTTACGGATACTTTTTTCTTGTTTGGCCCATTTTTGGGTGAACCAGCGCTTTTCGCGCTCTAAATCTACTTGAAGCTCTGTAAATGCCTCCAAAATCGCCTCCACACGGTGTTGGAACTCAGTTCCATACAAATAGTTATACAAAATTTCCATTTTCTCGTTTTTGCCAACCTGAGAGACCCGAATGGCAGTTATTCCGACCAAATTCTGCCTGAGAGCAAATGCAAGCGCTGTAAAGTACCGAAATG
>Ga0163150_10009495_pt1 | contig 10749 bp, 8 predicted proteins | sample OliLakLV19P2IB_FD_148628 | JGI IMG/M metagenome (GOLD analysis project Ga0163150, IMG submission 148628) | Freshwater microbial mat bacterial communities from Lake Vanda, McMurdo Dry Valleys, Antarctica - Oligotrophic Lake LV.19.P2.IB | ecosystem: Environmental > Aquatic > Freshwater > Lake >...
ATCTTGTGTCTCCTAACGGTTACTACGCAGGCATTAATGTATCTACGCAAAAAGGATCTATCTCTCCCAGGTTTGCTTTTAAGGAACGTAAATTAAAGTTCCCTAAAGGAGGGGTAACTCTACCCTCATTACATATTAAGTCTTACGAAGATATTTTCTATACAGGTAAGTATCAGGCGGTTATTCCTTATCCGATTGCTAGTGAGCACTATTTTATTATAATTATTTCAGGAATCCTGTTTCAGGTGAACATTGATTCTTACGAAGTACTCATTATCCCCATAGCTAATGATCCTGGATTAAATGAGTACGCTATGCGGATTAATTGGTCCGTTGCCGGAAGATTTATAAATATTTTTGATTATCCTGCAAGGCCCGTGATTCTTGAAGATGGTACCGCAAGGCGGTCTGATCATGCTAAGTACGAAGTCCCTATTTCAAGGATAGGTACGAGTAATCAAAATAGGCTTTTCATTGCTAATGGAGGGGACGAGTTTACTGCAGGGGACCCTGAAGGGAACCCACTAACCCCTGATGCTCCAATAACTTTTGAGGAGGTACTAGCTCCTGCTGCTCCTTATATTAATCAATTTTTTAGGCTCTCTACTAATTTTAATAATAATCCTATTACTGCTATGGGATTCTTCCAGCAAGTAGATATCAGTACTGAGATAGGTACTATGTTTGTTGCTACGAATAAATCTATTTGGACCTATAAAACCAATACTCCTCGTTCTCAGTGGGAAGCTGGTGTATTTGGGAGTATCTTTGTTCCTGATTCTGGTATTGCCGGACCTCGCGCATTTATCAATGTGAACTCTGATTTATTTTGGCTTGATTCTGAATGCCAGCTACGTTCTGCATCGGTGAGTAGAGATGAGCAGGGTAAGTGGTCAAAGGTTCCTATTTCTAAGGAAGTGGAAAATTGGCTTAAGTGCTATGATGCTACCTCCGTTGAGTATTCAGTTCTTAACTACTTTAAAAATAATATATTTGTAACGGCTAATCCTTTCAATTGTGTAGCGACAACCATAAACAATCTTCCAATTCTAGATATTGCTTTCGGTGGGTTCGTTGTTTTAGATGCGGCTAATGTGGCTACTCTAGTTGCCGGTGCTCCAAATTCTGATAGAACTCCTGCCTGGGATGGGCTATGGACGGGAGTTAGGCCCTTAGATACGTGTACAATAGATAAGAGAATGTTCGTAATCTCAAAAGATTATGGGACTGTGAATAAACTCTACGAAGTAGACCCTACGGATACTGTAGATTTTATTGATGGGAAAGAAAGGTATATTGAAACGGTTGTCTATACTAAGGATTATGATTTTAGAGATCAGTTTTTAGATAAGCAGTTACAAACAGTAGAATTTGCTTTAGGTAACTTGCGAGGGGATTTTAGTTTAGACGTAAAGTATAAACCTTCTCAGAGTCCTTACTTTCTTCCATGGAATCATTTTGAGTTCAAAGCTCCTTACAGAGTTTGCGGGACAGTGAAGGATTGCCAGTTTAAGGGACTACTTCCTCAAACTTTAAAGGAAGTAATTTTAGGTGCTTCAGATGAAGCCCTTTGTGATCCAGTTACTAATATTTATTATGATTACTTCAGGCAGGTACAGCTTAAGTTAAAGATAAAAGGAAAGTCTTGGAAGCTTAGAGCTTTTAAACTCTTGGCTACACCAAAAGAGAAGCCTATTTATGCTTCTACCTGTAATGATTTTAATGTCGTAAACTTCTGTAGAGAATGTGATCAAGATTGGAAAATACCGGATATTGACCTATGCCTTCCAGCAACAACTTAATTAACGGTAAGCTTACCGTAATCGGACTCCCGGACCTTGAATGCTACGAGGATTTAAAGGCTCTTATCCTAGATTTACCTAATCTATTAGGGGTAATGATCCCTGAAAGTATTACTAATGTAGTAGTTTCCAACATTCAACCTACATCGGGACAGCGGGACTCTGTTTGGTACCGTCTTAGTAACGGCGGTCTTTTCATGGGTATCTACATGTTTTCAGGAGGTACTTGGATTCAGCTAATACCTGCTCCTGGAGAGGTTAAGTTTATACATGGGGATTCAGTTAATCCTCCAGCAGGCTACATACTTACCGATAATGCGGGCTCTTTAACTGCTATACAAAAGGCTCATTATAAGGGTTTTTGGTTCCCTGTGGGATCGGGGCCTTGGACGGACTTTACGGTAGTTTCTATCACAAGTTAGCTGTTTCGTTTGTTTTATTAAGTGTGTATACTTAGAGCATTGTTAGTTTATAGATAATTTACCCTGGAGATCCTATGGATGGCTATGTTTCTTTAAATGTCGAAGCGCAGCTAGCACGTTATAAGAAAGGGCTTAAAGGTGGACCTTTTAATAAAGTCCCCTATACACCTCCGCCTATTACGTTTGTGGAGGGGAATCCTAGTTTTGGTGCGGGCCTTGGTTTGAGTAAGGTTCCTGATATGGTTGTTACTGATACTTGGTATGGCAGGGTAACGGCTAGAAAGTAATTTATAAATTTTAATTTTTAATGGCTAGTTATGGCTTCTCCAAAACTTACTAACATTCTTCCTCTTTGCAGTCAGCAAAAAGTCGCTATTCGGGATGGCTATGCGGGAGCAGAAGCTCGTATTTTTATTCCGTTTAGAGAGGCGGGTAGTGGTTACTGGTTTGCATCCGGTAAAGTTCCTACTTTTTTCGGGGCTACTATTCCGCAAGATAGATCTAGGACTTTGAGTGGTACTTCGCGACCGGATACTTTTATGAAGGATTGTTGTCATCCTGCACCTGGACTTTAATACTTAATCTAGTGTCATGGGTAAATGTGCTGGCTGTGGTGGGAGAAAGTGGACCCCTCCTGCTTTGTTAGTAGGTTCTGAAGGTGCTACTACACCACAGCCAATTATCCCCTTTCCTGTTAAGCCTAAAAGTATTTATGGAGTAATCAGGCAAACGATTATTCCTAAACCCGAAGCTATAACCATAACTCCACCTGTAGAGGATAAAACTTGAAATGCCTCTTCTCTACTCAGAAGCTAAGACTATCCTTTCTAAGTTCGCTGGTGCTGGTGGTCAATGCCCTGGTACTAAATCGGTAGACCTGTTTGTTCGCGAAGTACTTCAATTTATGCTCTATCAAGGCTCTTACGGTAATGAGCGTAAGTTTTGCTTTAACGCCGAAAACGGTTGCTTCACGATTCCATACGAACTCGAAACTCCTCTTAAGGTAAAGGTTGATGGCAGGGTAGGGAGTGTTTGGGATAAGTGGTATGAGTTCCATTCTACCTCTATTTTAGATGGTTGCATTGCTGCTCAGGATGCACTTTTTGAAGATACTAACGAGTACTCTACTGTTTATGATCTTCCTACTGGTGGTGCCCAAATAGGTGCTGTTCCTACCATCAAAGAAAACTCAGATTGTTTCATAATCATTCAGGGTGAGGACCCGACTGGTAGGGAGATTATTACCTACCATAATGGGGAAAGAATTGTAGGAGAAAAGCTTACGCCTGTTTGGGGACAGAATGTCTACACTCAATCTACTTTTGGTAGGGTAACTTCAGTCTACAAATCCATTACTAACGGATACCTTAATCTAGTTTGGAATAAGCCTGACAAGTATCTTAAAGGCTTTCTTGCTGATTACAGTCCTCTTGAACAAAAACCTGCGTACAGAAGGTTCCAACTTACAGCAGCGTGTGCCTGTAAACATAGCCTCGCTAAAGTTTCAGTAATTGGTCGCATACGTTTAAAAGAAAACTACACTGATAATGATAGAATTCCCTTTGATAATATCTACGCCTTAAGTTTAGCAGGACAAACTATCAATGCTAACTATCGAGAAAAGATTGATATTGCGGCGGCGAAAACTAAGATGTTAGGTGGTGTTGTTAACCAAGAAAACTCGTATAAGAAAGTTAATCCCGGACTTCCTATAGAAGTGTATAGACCGCTTTCAGGCGGGAGTATCAAAGGGGTGAATAGGTAATGTCCCGAGAGGAGTTAAACGGTAAGAGTTCGTGCCCTGTTGCGGATAACTGGAAACAGTTTATTAATAGGTTTAATGGAGCAGTTACACATTGTGAAGAACTGCATGAAACCATGGAATTGATACTAAAAAATACAGGGTATCTCCTAAAGCTTCCGCAAGTTTCAGAGGAGCTAGTAGTACTAAATGCAGTTATGAAAGAGATGAAAGACACATTACTAGCTTCTGCTATCAGTAAAGAGCAGCTTCCAATAGCTATAGTAGAAAAACTCTTGGCAAGACAAGAACTATTACAGAACAAGAGTACTAGGACAAAAGATTTTATACTAGTTTCGGTTGTACTTGTACTCTTATTTATATTGGGTTTTTTGTTAACGGGAGAGAAATTAAGTATTATTAATCCTCTATACCATAAGTAACCAGGGGGTTTTTATCATATCTTTCGTTTTTCCTTGTTTGGTGGGTTAAACGGTGTATTTTTCTAATCATGGTCCGAAGTAGATGGAAACAACTATATATAAACCTGGAACTCCTAAAGGGCCTGTAATACTTGTCCCAGATGAGGGTCCCCGGAGTAGTGTAACCATTACCACTAAAGACGGTAAGGTCTATGAGGGTCGGTACTATAATACTAATGATGGACGCCACCAGTACATATTCCCTACTGACCTCTACGATCAAGAAGATCTCCAAATTTCGTACAACGGCCAAAGTGGTGTTATCGGTGGCGGTCGTCAATCATACGAAGGTAATTCTATTACTGATTGGCAATCCCGAGATAAGGGGTCCATCAATGCTGATGGCAGTATAGTAGGCGGTACAGGAGGCGGCGTGGGAGGTGGTTCTTTAGTCGGCCCACCTCCTGCTGATTCAGGTATTCGGAAAGGGTTTGAACCGGGTAACATAGGCTACGGATCTTTTCCTGCATACCGGGGCAACAAGTACCCTAAGCCCGTATTCTCTGATTTTAAGGGGTCGAAATACAAGGACATAACAACTTCTCCCTACAACTTTATCGATCCGCAAGCATTCGCATCCTCCTTTGGAGCATTTAATCGTGGGGAGTACGTTAAGAATGCAACTCTTGCTAAAGGTCTTGCTCTTGATCAACTAGATACAGAACTTCAAGGACTAACTGGCTTCGCTCCTGGAGCTGCTGCATTAAAGCGGTCGGAGACGGGAATAGATAACTTTTTTAATCAGGGGCAAAGAGATGCTCAGATTAGTGCTGTACTCCCTAATGCAAGAGCTGATTTAGAAAGTCAAAGAGTACGAGCAAGCTCCTATGCAGAAGGAAGACTTCCTGATTCAGTTCAGGATAGAGGTCTTGAGTTGGGAGTACGCTCTGCTGCTGCTGACGCTGCTGCTGGTGGTGGTTTTGGTACAGGAAGCTCAGTAGCTTCTAACATTTCTAACGCCATGTCTGCTGAAAAAAGATTTCAGTTAGCTCAGTATGGTGAAGGCCTTGTTAGTAAAAACTTAGGGGATTCAGCTTCTCTTTTACTTGCTCCCTTAGAGTACTCTAATGCAGGGAGTCAGATAAATGTTAATCCATCCCATAGTGGGAGTGAGCTTCACTCAAATCTTTTTAAAGATGTAAATGCTGGCACTACTCTTTCAACGGGACAAGCTCTTTCATCAGCGGTTAATCAAGAACAGTTTGGTAGTAACCTTGAACAGCAAAACAGGCAGTTTAATGCAACCAATAGACTTAATAATAGCCAATTCAATGCTACGAATAACTATAATGAATCCCTAAATAATGCGAATATATCTAATTCGTTTCGATTAGGTAAGTTTGCCTATGATGTTACTTATGCTGGTATGGTTGCCGGTGCTGCTCAAACTAATACTAATACTATTTTAGGATTGGCCCAACAGGAGGCGTATGCTTCTATTTTTGCAGCGCAGGCGGAAGCCGCTAAAGCTGCCGGAGAAATTAGTGCTATCTCCGGGGGTATTGCGGCGGCAGTCCCCGCAATACTTGGAGCAATAAACTCTATTAGTAGTATTATTGGTTCTCTTACTGGCAGTACTAAATCTACTACTGATACTAAAACTACTACTGATACTAAATCTACTACTGATACTAAATCTACTACTGGCACTGAAAACCCCACTACTGAAAACCCCACTACTGAAAACCCCACTACTGATAATAAAGGGAGTACTCCTGGTGTTGGAAATACTGACCTAGACTTTGGTGGTAGCGGCCCCGATTCATCCCCTCCTACGGATAGTCCGGGGGATACGAGTACTAATGGAGGCCAGACTAGTGAGAGGGACATTCCCAATATACCTAGACCTCCTCAAGATGTTATTGACGAATACGAAAAAGATACGGGTTTTGGCTACGATACTGGGAAGCCTCTTGCAGATGCAGGGGCCAGAACCTTTGCAAGAGATTTAAACGTTCCCAAGGGAATTAGCACTAGGCTTGTTAATCAAGCTGCTAGGGGAAGTAGGGCTGTTTTAGGTGCTGCCGGGATAAGCAGTAAGGCACTAGCTAACACGGTTCGTATCGGTGTTGATAATCAGGGCAGGGCTCAGTATGCGAATGCTGCACTTTTAAGATCTAACGATACTACACTTGGTGCTACACAGGTTAAGACTGTAAAAGGTGTTCTTGATCCTTTAGGTGTTTTTGTTGGTAAAGATGCATCTAGTATTGACAACATAGCGGAAATTGCAGGGAATGTGGCTTTCACGGCAACACTTACCGATCAATATAACCGGGGAGATAAGACAGGCTTTGTTAATACAGTTTTAACTAAGTTTAAGCAGCCGATTATTAAGGGCATAACTGATGACCCTCAGAACCAAGCAGGACTGAGTGCGTCTTTTTCTGCCTATGCTGCGTACAGCAATTGGGGGCAGATGAGTCCCGCGCAAAAGAGTATTGCGCTAGCTGCTATTGGTATTCAGGGTTACAAGTTTGCAAGTGGTGTAAACCTTGCTGAAAAGTCGATTATTGATCCTGTCCTCGATCCAACGACAAATACGGTTACTACTCCCGGTCTTAGTGTAGGCCAAGCTCTTAATCTCTTTCAGACCGGCTACAACGTTTATTCGATGGCTAAGAATTGGAATCAATTAAATACAATTCAAAAAGTAGCTGCGGGAACTAAGTCTGCTGCTGAATTAGCACAGATTGCAGAAACCTTTAATCTTCTAGGTGTTGGGACTAATGGTGCTGCCGTGGTGGTAGATGGCGCTCAGCTTGCTGCATCAGGTTGGAGTGCTGCCTCATCTCAAGGTGTAGGAGCTATATCCGCTCCTATAGGTACGACTATACCTCAAGGATACTCATCGATAGCTCAAGCTGACGGTACTGTAGTTGCTGCTCCTACCGCTAATGCACCTTCAGCAATAGGGTCAATCGCTAGCACAGTGGGCATAGTTTTAGGGGCTAAGCAAGTTTATAACAATTGGGGCCAAGGTGGTAAAACAGGGGCTATTAATGGGGCTCTCGGCGGTTCAGCTATGGCGGCTGGTATATACACACTTGGCGCAACTAATCCTTATATAGCGGGAGCTATCATAGCAGCTTCGGTTGCGGGTACTACTATTAAAACAGGGCGAGATGGTCAACGAGGGATTTCAGCCGCTACACTATTTAATCCCATGGTCCTTACTAATCCAGCACTACTGCTTACTAAGCCAGGTAAAGCCTTACTTGAGCCATTTAAATCAGGTAAATCAGTAGAGCAGCAAAGTAGGGATGCCGTAAGAAAAAATATTGAAAGAGTGGGTAATACTAATAAGAATTTTTCAATTACTCTTGCTGACGGCACTCAATCTGATTTTGGTGCTGATGCTAAAACTAATTCATTTACGTCTGTTAAGGGCGAAAAACTCCATTCGTACGATACGGACTTTAATAATGATTTAGATTATATGGCAGGTTTAGGTGGTATTACTTTAAGTCGTATTATTAATGGCGGTAAGGATACCTCAGTTGATCAAATTGGTAGTCAGATAGGGAATGCAACATTAAAAAATATCGGCTACGGAAAGGAGTTCTCTCAAGGTAACTTTAATACTCTGATGGCTAATCAAAGAGCTGCCTATGCTCAAAAGGGTATTAAGTCTAAAGCGGATGCTTTTCAACTTTTGAATCAAGCATTTGCTGAGAATAGAATTGATGCAGTAGACCTTGTATCCGGGCAGCAAGCGGCTAATATGATATTTGATAATAACTATGGGCTTGCTACTACACTTATGGCAGGGCGAGGTAGGGGTGTTGAGGTAGCGAGTCAAGCTCCCGCTGCTCCTACTCCTAAACAGGAAGCTCCTAAAACAGTTGCTCTAACACCTGGCACTTCAACTAGTAATTCGCGCCCTACGCCTGTTACCCGTGTCCTTACTAGAAGCCAAGCACTTCAACAGAACATGGCTAAATTTTCTCAATCTAGAGCAAGCAACTAATGGCAGAAGGCTACAGCATATTCTCTCAGATGCAGGGGCCAGTGACTTCTGTTTCGTTATATGGTGATGCTGCAACCCAAGGTATTGCTGCTGGTAAGGCAGTACCTACTCCGCTTACTGCTGCAATTGAAGGCGGCCTTAAGGGCCTCCAGCAGGGGTTAGCGATTCAAAGCCAGTTTCAAGAAAATACGATTAGACAAAATACTATTGATAGACTACCCGAAACTAATGCAATTCAAGATATTCAATTAAAAAATAATGAAAGCATTGCTCAACTCAATAAAACTAAAGCTGCAATAAGCGTAGCTACGGAAGCACAGCAATTAGAGCAAGCTCAAACTTCACTTGATAATGATGTATCAAAGCAAAAAGCAGAACTCACTAATAGAAATACAGTAGCTGCTTTTAAGAAACGTTTTGATAGTTCTGACCCAGTAGCACAAGCTGACATGGTTTTAGGTGGGAATAACACTTCTTTTTTTGCAGATAATCCTAAAGCCTACGCAACTTATGTAGATAGTGTAATCAATAATCCAGACAATGGTGTTGCTGCTGAAACTAAGGAGTCTCTTAGAAGACAAAGAGGCCGGGGAATAGTTAGTTCTCAGTATGATAAAAAGCAAGAATTAGCAGCTATAGAGCTTCAAAAACTTGAACCTGTCTTTCAAAATAGTCCCCTTACTAAGAGGCTTACTAGAGCGAGTCAGTACTCTTATAATGAAATGCCGCAAAGTGTAGAAATTGTTAAACCAGGAACGTACAAGCTTAAAAATGGCTATAGAGAAAACAATGCTGTTGGTCAACCACTTCCTGGAGCAGGTAACATAGATAAAGATTCTAGTTGGCAGGTATTTGATTCAAAGTCCGGTAAGCTTTTAGACTCATTTGCAACTAATGACGATAAAGCTTTATATGATAGTATTATAGGAATTAGATCCCTTGCTCTAGGTACGATGAAGACTCGTGCTCTTGAGTCTTATGATAGAAAACCTACGTCTTCTCAGGGGCAGCAACCAACACCTACAACGGCTCAAACAACTCCTTCAGGAGATTACTGGACTACTGTTAGTAAAAAAATATTAGAAGTACCGGAAGCAACTTACGCTAAAGTAGCTCCTTCTATGGATATATTAAGAAGCAAAATTGCTGCTTACTCAATTGATCCAAAGTTTAGAGGAACTCCCGCCGGCATGAAGGCTATTGATGATACCGCTAAAATAATTGCTAGAACTATTTCGGATAGTGAGTTTGATTCAAGCCCTGCACTACAAACTCAGTACACTAGTTCACACGTAAAAGACTATAATGATTCTATAGCCCATACATACTCAGATACGGTTCTAAGTTTCCGCAATCCATTTAGGATTGAGGAGAATAGAGAAAAAGCTACCGCTCTTTCACATGCTTGGACGGTGAGTTCTCCCCAAGAACTTTATTACGTGAATCAACAGTCTGCTTTAAACGTAAAACTACAAAGCGTAATTAAAGCTATTTCGAATGAACAGCAAAGTAGGCGGAATCAAGCTGCAAAAATAGTTGCGAATAAACAACATGCTGACGGGTTTTTAGGGGCTGCTTCGAAATAATACCATGGCTGATGACGCATCCCAATACCAGGACGATACCTCTTTTGATCCTGAACCTGATCCATCCAGTGAGCCGGGCATCCTCGGTGAGCCTGATCCATCCAGTGAACCTACTCCTACTGAAAATGAGGATGCAGGTCTTAATGTTTATGAGGTTCAAGATTCCCTTAGAGGGGGGCAGCAACAGGAAGCTCCTTTAGCTCAATCTGCACCAATAACCAGCGCAACTCCCGCTATTAAAAAAGCTCAAATTAAGTTTGAGAGTTCCGGTAATTCCAATGCTATTGGGCCTAAAACTAAGTATGGAACAGCAAAGGGTCTAACTCAGTTACTAGATAGTACGGGTGAGGAATGGCACGATAAGCTAGGTATAACAGACCCCTATAATCCTTTCGATCCCGACCAGAATAAAAAGATTGGGGGAGCCTACCTTGATCACTTAGTAGAAAAGTATGGAGATGTTAAGTTAGGACTAGCAGCGTTCAATTGGGGGCTAGGTAATTTGGATACGCTCCTTACTAAGGAGGGTGCTACAAAGTATGATGAAGTAGCAGCAAGGCTACCTCCTGAAACTCAACGATACGTTAAAAACATTATTGCTGAAGCGGGAGGGGAGGATACTACTCCTACTAAATTAACTTCCGTACAAGATATTGCAAAGGGTGTTGATTCGACTACTCAAGGATTCGCACAAGGACTACGTAGAATAATTAATGAACCTGAATTTGATGGTCTTAACCTCAATC
>Ga0163150_10009498_pt1 | contig 10746 bp, 9 predicted proteins | sample OliLakLV19P2IB_FD_148628 | JGI IMG/M metagenome (GOLD analysis project Ga0163150, IMG submission 148628) | Freshwater microbial mat bacterial communities from Lake Vanda, McMurdo Dry Valleys, Antarctica - Oligotrophic Lake LV.19.P2.IB | ecosystem: Environmental > Aquatic > Freshwater > Lake >...
CGGCGATGCAGGAACCACGGCGTCAGCAGCACTCCGCATGTGATCGCAATGATTGCGGTCAGCTTGATCAGCCGTGACAGTGAGTACGGTTGCCATTCGGCCGGCTGGCGATGCAAGGAGAGTCGCGCCCAGCACCATGTCAGCAGCAGGGCAATTCCGCCGACGAGCAGGTGCGAGATGCCTTCGTCCTTCGTGAACACGGCCGCCGCAGCGAGGACGCCGATCAGGATGCCGCGGCGCAACAGGTGCATTGATGAGGCGGCTGCGAACGCACCGGGGCTTCCTTCGCTGCGCTCAGTCCAGCCCCGGCCACCCACGCAGCCGCGTCGCCACAAGAGGTCCCAGGTATAGAGCACCGCCAGGCCGTGATAGCACGCGATCGGCGCGTCTCCCTGCCCGGTGATGAATCCCAGTTCATAGGGGACGAGCAGCGGAAGCGTTGCGAGGAGGAGTCCACACAGCCAGCCGAATCCCTCACCGAATCTCCGCGAAAGCACGCCCGCGTAGGTCAGCACCAGACCGGCGAACAGCAGTGGAAACACCGCTTTCGACCAGCGGTCGTCGATTCGTCCGAGCAGTGCGTAAACGTGCGTTTCGGCCAACGGCAGGAGCAGTGGATAGCGCGGATGGCCCTGCACGAAGTCCGGGTGCCGCAAAGTTGGGCTGTCGATCGTGCCGTCCGTCGCGAGGACTTTCGACTTGATGCCAAAGATGGCGCGCTCGTCCCAGAACCGCTGCGGCGTCATCAGCGTGAGGACGAACGATCCCAGGATCAGCAGCGCGATGATTGCGCGGCAGAATTGTGCCAACGTGATCGTCTTCGCCGCATCGGGACTGCTGTTGTCAGTGGCCGCGTGTCGCCGGCGGTCGCGGAACAGCACGGCCAGTCCCAGCACGATTCCGGCCGCGCACAGCGCCCAGCTCACTGCGCCGTTGAGGGTGCCGCCGGCCAGCGACCCGACGAAGATCGCCGCGCTGTGGGCGGCGATCCCCAGGGGGAACGCCAGGCCAATCCGCTCCGCAGTGAGCGTGCGCCCGTTGAGGGAGTCGGTCAGCAGTAAGGCCAATCCGAGTCCGCCGAGGAATACGCCGGCGAGTCCGGCGAGCAGAATGACTGCGGTCACGGCCGGCTCCCGAGTTCGCCAATCGGCCGCAGCCGAACGTTGTACGTCGGTGCGTACGACCGGTCCTCGTGCAGTTGACGCACGAATGCGACCCAGTGCGCGTCCTCGAGCAGTCGATCCGGTTCGACATATTCTGCCCCTTCGAAATACTCCAGGACGTAGTCCGGATCGATCGATGTGATGTCTGCGGCGGAGAGATCGCTCAGGCGGTAGGCCGCGAGTTGCCGCGCCTGGTCCGGTTGAGGGACGGTGAACTCGCTGTCTGGATGTCGCCGCTGATAGATCTCGCGCGGCCACAGGTAATACGAGAGAAAGAACAGAGTCTGATCGCTGGCGACCAGGATCCGAGCGTCGTCGGGCGTGGCGGCCTCCAGGTACCGGATCACGTCCCGGTTCGACTCGCTCATGTTCGGGAGGACCGTCGCTCCGGAGCGAAATCGATAGATGGGCCATTCGTGAACGACGCGTCGTGCTCCGTCGACCCAATGCGCGCCGGCCAGCAGCAGCCAGGTCGCGATGAGGGCGCGAACGACGCCTCGGCGGACGCGCTGGAGTTGGCCCGCCGACTGTGAGATCCGAGTGACGGCGATGAACTCGCTGCCAATGGCTTGCAGGCTCGCGGCGGTCTGTCGCCAGCGACGCAGCGCGAACCCGCAAGCGAGGGCAACGGCCGGTGCGCCCACCCGCAGGAGCCACAATAGGGCGCCCGCATCGAGAAGTGATTCCGCCGTGCCGTACCGGGTGAACGCCCAGTTCTCCGCCATCTCGAGCGAGATGACCCAGGCGGCAGCGGCCAGCAACGCCGCTCCGATCAGCGTGGTGACGAAGAAGCGACGCAGCATCGGTGACGGATCACGCTTCGGTTGCGGTGCGACGGCATTCCGGCGCTCCGGGACAGCCTATCGCAATCAACGTCGAGCAGCCACGGCCGAATTCCGGGAACCCAACAGAACAGCCCGGTCGCGAAAGGCAACCGGGCTGAATGCTGTTCCTGACTCAGTGACTTCCGATCTCCGACCTTACGGCAGGATGTATTCACCGCCCAGCGAGAAGGTAGCCACGCCGAGCGTCTCTTCTTCGGCTCGGGCCCGCACGGCCGGGGGGTTCGCGATACCGTTGTCGTTGTAGTAGATGTTGTCGTCGGCGCGGCTCATGTTGGTGAACATGGTGTAGTTCCAGCCGACGCGGATGTGCAGCGACTGTGAGACGTGCACCTTCGCGTACATGGCGAAGTCGAGGTACGGTGCGACGAGATTCTGGGTTTCCTTGCTCTCCGTGAGTCCGTCGATCACGACCGGGTCGTAAGGCGACGTTCGCAGGTTGTTCGTCGAGACCCGCGCTTCGTAGTGGTTGTAGCCCAGGGCTGCCTTCGGTTCGATGCCCAGCGTGAACAACTGGTGCACGAACTCCGTGCGGAAGCCGGTCTGCAGAGCGTACAGATCGTTGTCCACCACCGACTCGATCCGACGCACGATGGGATCGGCGAGGATGCCGCCGGCGTTCAGACCTGAGCTGTTGTCATACGAGCCGACCTGCAGCAGCGACTCGTCGTAATCCACGAACCGGAAGCCGAGCAGCGGCAACATCCGCAAGCCCAGCCGCGGGGCCTGGTAGTTGTAGTACAGGTTCGTTTCCGCGCTGAAGATCTCGGTCGAGTACTTCGCCTGGAAGGCGGCGTCGTACAGCACGACCGTCGCTCCGGGTTGACCGTTGGTGAACAGGCTGGTGGCGATGACGTCCACGTCCTGCAGCGGATCCGTCGCGGGGAGCAGGTCGGTGTTGATGCGGCTGGTGGAGTTTTCAGTCCCCCAGACCGCCGTTTCGACGTGTCCGAAGGAGAGGGGCACGCCCCACGTCCCACGGATGCCGTTGATGTTGTCGAAGTTGACCGAACTCGTGTCGAGCACGGCGGCCGTTGCGGTGTTGCCGTTCGGCAGAATCACATCGAACGGATCGCGCGGGTTCGCCACGCCGGCCAGCGACGAACCGAGCAGCGTGTGCCCCGGCGCATCCACGTTGGTGTTCAACCATTCGAGGCGGAACCACATTTCATGCGTGGTGTCGCGTACGACCTGGTTGAGTCGATAGTCGACGTCCCACCACAGGCCGCGGTCAGGCGGCAGCAGTTCCTGGACGACGTTGGGATCGACGTACGTGTTTGGATCAGGGGCTTGACCGTAAGGGCCGTAAACCCCACTCGGCAGCGACTGGCCGTGCGCGTTCGACACGCCCAGCACAAGGCACGCCACCCACAGGTATTGGTGTAGACGACCCAACATAGCGACCCTCATGCAGTCGCGCGCCTGGCGTATTTCCGGCCACCCTGCCGGCCTCGCTCAGCGCATGTATTCCACCGGTATCGGTGGTATCGGCTGTAAGAGAGTTATCGGTTATGCCGGATGAACGGATTGTCCAAAAAAGCGGCAGCATGTGCGGATTCCGGCCCGCCATTACAGTTTTCGCAATCGATGCGGCCGAAATTTGCAAAAGAGGGTAGATCGGGGCGATTGCGTGGACGTGCTAGAGTTCGCGTTGCCCAGGCTACCCAATCACCGACGGCAGTGCAGTTGATCGGTCGTCCAATGCAAAGACCCGACTGCTGGCCGGCCGTCAGCAGGTCAGGCTCAGCCGGACATAGTCCGCAATCCACGTGCACTCAATGTTCGGCGGTCTCTCTGTGGTCGACGCTGGTTATGTCAGGCACAGCCTGACCTACGCCGACTCAAACTACCCAATCACCGGCGGCAGTGCAGTTGATCGGTCGTCCAATGCAAAGGCCCGACTGCTGGCCGGCAGTCGGGCGAGGTCGATTGAGTTCTGCGGCCGAGCTTATCGGGCGTCGGACGGAGCTTCGGCGGGAGCGTTGGGGACGGGAGCATCCCCCGCCGGCGCCGCTGCACCATCGACGATCGCCGGCGTCGGTGTGCCGTACACGGGCGACCCGCTCGTGGCGGCTCCGTATGTCGTTCCTCCATGCACCGGACCCCCATAGGCGCCGCCGTATGTCGCGGCGCATGTGCCGCCGTACTTTGGTGCTTCAAGCACCGGCGGGTTGCACGCAAGCATGCACTGATTCATGTCGCACTCGTCCTGCAAATCAATGAACATCGAGCCCGCGGTGTAGGCGTGGATGCGACCCCAGCCCCAACCACCCCCCCAGCCGTCGCGCTTCGTGAAGCCGCTGTAGCTGTACGACTGATTGGCCGACCCGATCGCGTCGGCGACGTCATTCAACTCCGCCACCACGGCGTGCTGCACTTCGCTCATGCCGACGATCAGCCCGATCACCAGGATCGTGGCGACCAGGACCAGTTCGGCCGAAATAATAAAGCCCGATTCGTCCGCCAGCAGACTCCGAGTCATGGTGTCATCCCGTCGTTTTTTGAACATGTGCTTTCGGCGTCGCAGCGCGCACCGCGATCGCCGTGATGTCTGTCGAAAGAGGAACGGGACAGCAATTGCCGCCCCGTTCGGGAACTCGCTGTGCGCTGCGCCGCCTGGGATCAGCAGGCGACACGGGCGGACGTCTCGATCCGCCGCGCTGAGCCGCGCAGGACGGCTCCTGGGCCGGAACTCATCGCGGCGCTGGCTGCTTCCGCTGGCGCCGAATGAACATTCCGGATCACGCCCGGAGGAATGCAGTCGGCATGCCGCTCGACGCGGCATGCGGACTTCCAGTACCCACAAGCGAGGATGCCATTGAAGCAACCTGTTTGAAAAGCATCGGTTACAGCAGATTTTCCGCAACCGCCTCCATCCGTCCTCGGAACATCGAGGAGCAGCGGGCGCGCACGGGTTTCCGAGCGCAGCGCCAAGTGCGCTGTTCAACGCGCTAAACAAACTGGCAGCGGCCGTCCTGCGCAGACGCGCTGCCGGGACCGCTTTCACTCTGCTACCACACGAGCGGTCCGTGCAATGGTCTGATATCGGTGTAAACTGTGTCAGAAAAGCGGGTTGTGTTTGGATTGCAGTCGCGAAGCGCGCAGGGGCAAGGGCGAACTATGGGCGTGATGACAGCAGCAGAATCGCAATTCGGGCTCACTTCGAAGTGCGGGGCCGGGGGACAATCCGGTGCGGCGCATGGCGGATTCACTGGCGGAGCGACGGCATCGGGCGGGCAGGGGATTCCCACCTCTGGGACCGGAACCGGGACGGAAGAAATCACAGCGTCGGGAACGCAGGTGACGCAGCTTGCGGTTTCTGGTCGGCAGCAGTCGAAACAGACGGGTGTTGCGGATTCCCGGAGCGGATAGCCAGATCCGGCCGTCCAGGAGCTGAACCCGCAGTTCGGGCTCCAGCAGCCGTGCATGCCGTTAGTCCCGTAGGATTGATCGAGCGAACGGAGCGCACCGGCCACTTCGGTGTATTCGCCGACGATCGAATGCTGAACCCCACTCATGCCGGCGATCAGTCCTACGACCAGCAGCGTTGCCAGGATCACCAGCTCGGCCGAGACGATGAATCCCGCTTCGTCTTTTTGAAAATCTGCAATCAGCGTTCGCATCCCGCACCTGCCAGTGATCGAGGACGTCGGCGCGCAGTGGCCATGGTGGGGCGAACCTCCGCTCAATACGGACAGCGCCAATGTTGCGGACCCTTCGTCAGCAACCCGGCGCGTCCGCACGTGGTCGATTCTCAGGTCGCCCCGGCATGCTCTCACTGCGGAAGGTTGCCAGCGGCGAACCTTCGCGCGTCGCCCCCTTTGCTCTGAAGTTCCACGAACCGATTCCTTCCGAACAGGTCCTGTCATCCGTGCAGCCGTCAGAAACGGCATAATACGTACCGGTGTCCGTCGCTTGAGGGGCGATCACGGCAGAGGCCCGGATCGAACTCTTGGCAGGAAAGACAGTTACGCCGAACGTTCGTCGGTGTGAGTCGGGTGGCAGCGCGTGGTGAAGGACGCCGCGAGCGTTCAGAAGCGGATACATCAGCCGGGTCATCTGTTCAACTTCTGAAGCGCAGCGTGCTGCGGCAGCGTCGATCCGCACGTCTTCGAACGCGACGTTGACGGCGCCCGACAGTGGCACCCTGTGGATGCATCGTTTAAGTTCGGGCGCGCCTCACGCCGTCTGCCTGCGGGCATCAACCGCGCTGGGGAACCCAGCGATGGGCGACATACAGTCCGGCGACCGGCTACAGAAAGTTCAGCGACCATGTCCGAACAGCGATTGAAACTGGGGATTCCCGCCGGCAGCCTGCAGGATGCGACGGCGGAGCTGTTCAGGAAGGCAGGCTACCGGATCACGTTCGCCTCGCGCTCGTACTACCCGTCGATCGACGATGAGGAGATCGATTGCCTGTTGATCCGCGCGCAGGAAATGGCGAGGTATGTCGAGCAGGGCATCCTCGACGCGGGCATCACCGGCTTCGACTGGATTCGCGAGACCAGCGCCGACGTGCACCAGGTCTGCGAGCTGATGTTCTCGAAGGTCAGCCGCCGCCCCGTCCGCTGGGTGCTGTGCGTCCCCAATGATTCGACGGTTCAATCCGTCAAGGACCTCGAAGGCAAGCGGATTGCCACGGAGGCGGTCGGCCTGACGAAGTCGTATCTCGCCGAGCACGGCGTCACGGCGGATGTGGAGTTCTCGTGGGGCGCTACGGAGGTCAAGCCGCCCCGTTTGGCGGACGCCATCGTTGAAGTCACGGAGACCGGCTCGTCGCTCAAGGCCAACAATCTGCGGATCGTGGCCGAAGTGTTGCAGAGTACGACGAGATTCATCGCCAACAAGTCGGCGTGGCAGGACGACTGGAAGCGTCAGAAGATCGAAAACATCGCGCTGATGCTGATGTCGTGCCTCGCGGCGGAAGGCAAGGTTGGCCTGCTGATGAACGTCCGCCGCAGCGACCTGCAGCGCGTGCTGGGCGTGCTCCCGGCGCTGCAGACACCAACGGTGTCGTCGCTGTCCGATCCCGACTGGGTCGATCTGACGACGATCCTGGATGAGTCGGTCGTGCGAACAATCATCCCACGACTGAAAGCGGTCGGTGCGCAGGGGATTGTCGAGTTCCCGATCACGAAGATCATTGACTGAGTTGAGAGTTGAGAGTTGAGAGTTGAGAGCTCGGTCCCAAGCTCCCGCTTCGTGGTCCGGCGAATCGGGAACGACGACATCGATGATCGTCCTCAAACTCGGCGGCAGTCTACTGTCTGTGCCGGACCTCGCGGCACGCATTGAGGCCGTCTGTCGTCAGCGGTCGAGCGAGCGAATCACAATCGTCGTGGGAGGCGGTGCGGCGGCAGACGTCGTCCGCGAATGGGATCGTGCCCATTCGCTCGGTGACGAAGCGGCCCATCAACTGGCGTTACGCGCGATGCGACTGAGTGCTGAGTTCGTCGCCCTGCGCCTGCCGGCAGCGAAGATCGTCGCCAATACCGAGTCGCTGGCCGCGGCCTGGGCCGCCGGTCAGTTGCCCCTGCTCGCCGCCGATGCCTGGCTCACGCGTGCGGAACAGACCGGGCGGTCGACCGTGCCGCATACGTGGGACGCCACTTCGGATTCCATCGCCGCCTGGCTGGCGGCGGAACTGTCGGCGAACGAACTGGTTCTACTCAAGTCGGTCGACAGTCCGGTCGGCGATTTGAAACAGGCGGTACGCGACGGACTCGTCGATCCGTGTTTCCCCGCTGCTGCGGCGCGCGTCCCGCACGTATCATGGGTCAATCTGCGGAGTGAGAGCTGCCAGGTCACAGCCTGGGTCTGCGTAAAGTAGGCGGCTCGCTGCGCGAGCCGCATTCCCGTTCGCGGAGCGAACGGGCGACTTTCAGGAGTCATGCCATGGCCAATGTCGATCGTGACTGGAACAGTCGCTATCTCGCCGGCGATCTGCCGTGGGATTCGGGTCTCCCGTCGCGCGAGTTGCAGCGCGTCATCGATGAGATGCGGATCCAACCCTGTCGCGCGCTCGACCTGGGTTGCGGAACGGGCACAAACGCCGTCGAACTGGCGCGGCGGGGATTCGACGTGACGGCCGTCGATTGTGCGCCGCGCGCGATCGAGATTGCCCGCGAGAAGGGGGTGGCGGCCGGTGTGAACGTGCACTGGATCGTGGCGGATGTCCAGACCTTCGGAGCGGAGTTGGAACCGTTCGACTTTGTTTTTGACCGGGGCTGTTATCACTGCTGTCGACGGGTTGATTTTGCGGGATATGCGGCGACACTCCGCAATGTGACACGACCGGGGACGCGGATGCTGTGCCTGGCCGGTCACATCGATGAAACATCGGATCATGGAATCCCCCGCGTGTCGGAGGACGATCTGCTCCGCGAGTTCGGCCCGCTGTTCGACTTCGAATTCCGCCGCCCGTTCCGGTTCCAGGACGCCGGCGGAGTCGACGGTCCTCTCGGGTGGTCGTGCCTGATGCACAGGAAAAGGGTGACAAAGTGATTGGGTGGAAGAGTAAAAGAGTTGCAGAGTGAAAGAGTGCAAAGGGATCTGGACCTGGATCGGTGACGCTTTAACTCTTCTACTCTTTCACCCTTTGACTCTTTCACCTCATTTGGATCTGTCCCGTCATCGATCAACCATTAACGATCAACCATCAACTCTGCCATGCCACACATCACTGTCGGCGATATCGATCTGAACGTCATTGAAGACGGCCGCGGGCCCGTGCTGCTGCTGGTGCACGGCTTTCCGCTGGATCACACCATGTGGCGCGCGCAGCTGCGCCATTTCTCCCGCACGCACCGGGTGATCGTGCCGGACCTGCGCGGGTTCGGGCAAAGCGGAGTGACTCCCGGCACCGTGACCATGCAGCGGTATGCAGATGATCTCGCGCGGTTGCTCGATGCGCTCCGCATCTCCGAGCCGGTTTGTGTGTGCGGGTTGTCGATGGGGGGCTACGTTGCGTTCCAGTTTTTCCAGCATCATCGTCGCCGCATCGGCTCGTTGATCCTGTGCGACTGCCGCGCGGTCGCTGACGACGAAGCCGGCAAGAAGAACCGCGAGAACGTAGCCACGCGCGTGCTCAAGGAAGGACCGGACTTTTTGGCGACCGCTCTGGCGGAGAAGCTGTTCGCGAAGCGTCGACTCGAAGCGAAGGACCCGATTGTCGCGGAAACACAGACCTTGATCCGGCGGACGCACCCGGAAGGGATCGCCGCCGCATCGCGCGGGATGGCGGCCCGACCCGACGTCACCGGCCTGCTCAGCTCGATCGATGTCCCGACTCTGGTCGTCGTCGGCGAGGAAGACGCGATTTCGCCGGCGAAGGAGATGCGAGCGATGGCCGATGCCATCCCCGGGGCGCGCTTCGCCGAGATCAAGGGCGCCGGCCACATGTCCCCGCTGGAAGATCCCGCGGCCGTCAATGCCGAGATCGAAAGTTTTCTCGGCGCCAAAGCCTGATGCGTGCTCAGTCCATGGCCGTTGCTCAATAGTCATTTCGTGCGATGTGAGTACACTGGCAACCCGTTGCTAGGACCTGAAAGGTTGCCTGAGTCATGCGCATCACACGAATTCACTGTCTGTCCGTCCGAATTCCGCTGCGCCCCGAGCGGCGGATGATTTCATCGCTGGGTCAGCACATCGTCTCCGACTATCCGCTGGTGCGGGTGGAGACGGATGCGGGGATTGACGGAGTCGGCGAAGCGACGGTCTCCCCACTGTGGAGCGGAGAGACGGTCTGGGGCACGCAGGCGATCATCGAACGGATATTCGCGCCGCTGCTGGTGGGCGCCGATCCGACGGACATCGTGGAAATCGATCGGCGGATGGATGCAGCGGCCGAGGGGAACTGGTTCGCGAAAGCCGCAATCGAGATGGCGTGCTGGGACATCTCCGGCAAGGAGGCGGGGAAGCCGGTCTATGCGCTGCTCGATGGACTCGTGCGGCCGCGCGAAATCAAGTGCCGGTTCTCGATGGGGGCCTATCCGCCGGAGCGGGTCCGCAACACCGTGCCTGATCTCATCGCGCGCGGGTTCCACACGATCAAGGTGAAGGTCGGGCAGTCGATCGAGAAAGACGTGGAGCGAGTCGCTCTGGTCCGCGAGCTGATCGGGCCGGACCGCGACATCGTGATCGATGCCAATTGCGGTTATTCGCCAAAGGATGCGATCGAAGCGGCGCGGCAGATGGAGGCGTACAACGTGGGCCTGTTCGAGCAGCCCACGCCGCGGGACGATTACGAAGGAATCGCCGAGGTGCGGAAGAATGTCTCGATGCCGGTGATGGCGGACGACATGGTGTTCACGTTCAACCAGGCGCGTGAGTGCCTGCGGCACAATGCGGTCGATGTCATCAGCATTTACCCGGGGAAGTGCGGGGGGATCCGCAAGTGCCGGAACATCGCCGCGATGGCAGCGGAGCAGGGGGTTGCGTGCAGCATCGGGTCGAACCTGGAGCTGGATATCGCGACGGCGGCGATGTGCCATCTGGTCGTCGGCACGCCCAACATGCAGGTCGAGCGGGTGCCGGGAGACATCCTCGGTCCGGTGTACCACGAGGCATCGGTCGCGAAGAATCCCCTGTCGATCAAGGGTCCGATCGTGACGACGCCGGATCAGCCGGGGCTGGGGGTGGAGGTCGACTGGGGAGTTGTCGAGACGCTGGCGATCGCGTGAGTGACGGTACAGCGACGGCTCAGCAATCCGGCGTTTAAAGCGACCGGGACGCTTCACCAG
>Ga0163150_10009501_pt1 | contig 10745 bp, 13 predicted proteins | sample OliLakLV19P2IB_FD_148628 | JGI IMG/M metagenome (GOLD analysis project Ga0163150, IMG submission 148628) | Freshwater microbial mat bacterial communities from Lake Vanda, McMurdo Dry Valleys, Antarctica - Oligotrophic Lake LV.19.P2.IB | ecosystem: Environmental > Aquatic > Freshwater > Lake >...
GTGATCGACGCCCCATCGCCGGCGTTCAGCAGCGTCCCGTTGAGCGTCACGCTGCCCCGGGCGACCTGCACCCAGGCGCCGCGACCCGCAGCGAGCGAGTGCGTCACCGTAGTGCCTGCATGGAGGATCGTGGCGTACAGCGCGATGTCCTGGTGGACCGTCACGGAGCCGTCGCGACCATCCTGGGAGGCGATCAGGCGCAGGTTCCCCCCTCGCTCATCGATGGAAAACGCGGACTGCTCATAACTGGGAGTGAGCCCTTTCGCATTGGGCATGATCCAGATCTGGAGCAAATGCGTCTCGTCATCGGAGGCGCTGAACTCGCTGTGCGTGATGCCCGTGCCTGCGGTCATGCGCTGGACATCCCCCGGACGAATCACGGAGCCGGTCCCCATGCTGTCCTTGTGCTCGAGAGCCCCGGTCAGCAGATAAGTGACGATCTCCATGTCCCGATGGGGATGCGTGGGAAACCCCGCACGCCCAGCGACGCGGTCATCGTTGATCACACGCAGGCTGCGGAACGCCATGTGCGCCGGATCGAAGTAGTCGCCGAATGAAAAGGTGTGATAGGTGTCGAGCCATCCGAAATTGAAATGGCCACGGCCTTGCGCTGGACGCACGGTCATCATGGATGTGTCCCCCGGTCGATCTGAATGAGCACCACCCTGGATGTACCGCTCTCCGTACTGGTCCGGCAAGCCGCCTGCGCGGTGCCCAGGTTCCCGGCAAGTGACCAACTAAGCTGCTATGGCGACTCGACGATCTCCTGGGTGAACTCGCGTGCTTCACGATCCTGACGGTACTCCGCGACCATCGCGTCCATATCCGCGTTCAGGAGCGCCGCCCGACTATTGAAAACCACGATGTACACCCGGTTGTAATCCGAGGTGGTGTACTTCGACTGGAAGTACTCGAGTAGCTTCTTGAGGTCGGCATCCGACAGGTCGGGTTCCACCGCGACCGCGGAGAAATAATCCCAGGTGCCGTCATTCAGGCCGGGGGCATCGCCGTTGAGTGGCTCAAAGGGCACTGGGGGACGGCTGCGCAACGCAAAGATCCCCCAGATCAACAGGGCCACGGCGAGGACAATCCCGGCGTTCCGGGCCCACGCCTTGAGGATTTCCTTCGGTTTTGGCGGCCCGTACCCGTGCATACGGTTAGCCCTTGCGTATCAACTCGATCTTGGCGATGGCGGAAGCGGGGATGTGAAACTCCCGCTCCACTTCGAGCGGCGCCTCGCGGCGACTCAGTCCGAACCAGAGGAGGGTGGTGCCCAGCGGCGATTGCCCCCAGAACTTGACCCCCTCGGGCAACATCTCACCGGTCAGCAGTTGTACCCGTGCGGGTTGATCCAGGTAGTCGTCGAGCATGAGTCAGGCCCAAGCCTCCGGCGGGGGGGAGTGCGGTATGGGGCGCATTGTATCCCTCCTGTTCCCGAGAGTTCTTTCCACGATTTCGCCCCTCGATTCTCGGCATCCCCATCTCTCGTCGCCGCCGAGCTTGTCCCGGCGTCTACGAGAGCTTGGGCAGTCGGGAGGAGCGTCAGAGGGGAAAGGATGCAACGGCTGCGTGCTACCGTATGTCCTGTGAGTATGTCCCTGCCCGAACCCGCCCCAGAGGCCCCCGATCAGCAGCTGATGCGGTCGCATTTGCATGCCGCCGCCGCGGCTCCGACGGGCGTTTTTCCACGCCTCGGCTGGATCGCATCGAAGTCGCTCGAGACGTTCCTGCACCCGTGGACCTACCTGCTGCTGCTGGGCTATGTCCTCACCGCAGGCTTCATTTGGCTGCTCGGCATGCTCATCGGCGGCTTTGTGACGCTCCTGACTGCTGAAGTCATCGTGCTGAGCGGCGGATCGGCCAACTTCGCCGGATTCATCTTCGGCCTCTTTTGGTTCTTCGGATTGCTCTCCCTGGGACTCATCTACACCGGGTACATTGGCGGGAGCATCCGCATGCTGGCGCCGATGATCGCGGGACGGAGTCCGGATGCGATGGCGTTCCCGGCAGGCGTCCTCACGCAAGGTCCACGCTTGCTGGTGGTGTTTTGCGCGGCGTTGCTGCTGGCATCCGTGCCGGTCTGGCTGCTGATTCAGTTTGTCATCGAGATGCTGCAGGAGTATGGATGGGCCACGATCTCCTCATCGTGGAATCGCTCATTGCAGTGGTGGATCCTCGGGCAGCTCGCGACCCGCCTGGCGGCCATCGCTGCGACCCTTGCAGTCATGAATTTGCTGCTCGCTCCCTGGCAGACCGTGGTGGGGATTCGCAGGGTCAATCCCATCGGCGGGCTCGGGCTGACCTTCACGACGCTCATCAGTCAGTTGCCCGTCAGCCTGATCGTGTTGACGATTTTCGGATTAGCGCAGTATGGATTAAACGCCTGGTCGGAGACTTCGTTTTGGGGCGCGATGTTTGTGACGCTGCTCCTGACGCCGCCCGCGACCCTCGCGATGCTGTGTCTGGTCGCATCGGATTACGAACCGGATGCCCGGCAGTCCCGCACCCCGGTCCGACGCGCACCGTTCAGGTCGACCTCGGCGCCTCAGGGGGGGCCACCGCCGTCGCAGCCGGGGCCGCCGCCGCCATCGAATCCGGTGCCGGGTTTGCTTCCGAATCGGTGATTGGCATCAAGGGCGTGGTCCAGCGTTCGCTAATCCGGATGCCATGCCCATCGGGATCCAGGAATTCAAATGCAACAGCTCCAGAAGGTGTCATCTGCGGCGGCTTCGGAATGGTGAGTCCGGCAGTGAGGAGTCGCGCATACTCGACCTGGACATCATCGACCGTGAACACCAGAAAAAACGGACTCCGGGCGTTCGCGAGCGCCAGCAACGCCTCTTCGAATCCCTTTTCCTGACTCAGGATGAAATGCTGCCTCTCGGCGAGGTCGTAGATCGCTCCGCGCTGAATGCCATCATCGCTCCAGGGAATGATCACGGTCGGGTCGCGCTGAAAGACCAGCGAGTAAAACGCCACGGCGCGGTCTAGCTGAGGTGTGACGATGTAGGTGGAGTCAAGACGCATGATGGGAAATCATCGCCGATTCCCGGTACAATGCCCTTATGGTCGAGCAACCAACCAAGGTATTCCTCAGCTATGCCCTGACTGACAGGGCAGTTGCCGAACGAATACGACGAGTGCTGCAACAGCATTCTTTTCAGGTCTTTGACCCGGGCTTTGAGTTGCAGCTTGGCGAGAATTGGGCAGAGAGAATAGGTAAAGAGCTCTCTGATTCTGATGCGATGGTTGTGCTGCTCTCCTCGGAAAGTGTGAAATCTCTGAACCTCAGAAGCGAAATTGGATTCGCCCTGGGCTCGTCGAACTACCAAAATCGCGTGATCCCCGTACTGATCGAACCGACCGAGGACATTCCGTGGATTTTGCGTACGTTTCCGATGGTGAAATTGAGTGACTCAGTCGACCCCGGACAGGAAGTGCTGAAGGCATTGCTGGGAGCGATCCGCGGGGCGGCAAACGTCATGTGAGAATAGTGGATCTTAGTGGCGGTTTGTGTTAGAGATCTGAGGGTATCTAACAGCCGCGAGGGAGAACCTCTTGGAAACCCCATCGATCGCATTGCTCCCGAAGCACATCAAGGCGGGATATGAAGTATACGAATGGAAGCATGCTTGCGCTGTGCTTCACGGTGACTTTCGACAAGAGTGGGAGGACATCATGAAGGTCCTTACCAGCTTTAGGTTGTCGAAAACTGATATTACAGTTCCTGGGGGATCCAAATCGGCTGTTGCGAAAAAGTTGGATTTAGCTTTCACAGATCTTGGATGGCAAGAGAAAAAATTCGATATAGCTATCGAGATAGATTCCAGCGCAATCGAGACGCCTACACACAAAGTGGACTGTTTCAAGAATCGCGTCGCCCTAGAAATTGAGTGGAACAATAAAGATCCTTTTTATGATCGTGATTTGAATAATTTTCGACTACTTTTCGATCTTCGTGCAATTAGCGTCGGCATCATTATCACCCGTTGTGATGAGCTGCAAGAAATATTTGCCCAGTTAGGCCGGGGAAGCTCATACGGCAATTCAACAACCCATATGGCAAAACTAATCCCTCGGCTCGACGGTGGAGCGGGAGGTGGCTGCCCGATACTGGTCTTTGGCATCCGAAAAGCACTATACCTAGGTATTTGAGCGGAACCGTAGGAACCTGACTACAGTGGAGTAATGCCCCTCGATTTCGCTGAACTTTCCGCCGGAATAACTCGGTAGGCAGAGTGAGAGAGATTAGTCTGGCGTCGCTAGGTGCAGGGGGAGTAGATCTGACAGATCCGTGTGAGATCGCCCGACAACTGGTAAAGCGCGTCCACGTGGCTTCGGCAAACTCGCACGATCAGGTTCCGCCCCTCGATAAGAACTATGCACGCGCTTGGTGTGCATGTAGGTCTCGATTTCATTGCCCCACTGGGTCCAGCCCGCCATTTTCTCGCGGGCAAACAATTCCAGGAATGGTCCTGGACTGCACTCTTCGATTAGCCGGTAACTCTCATCAGGCTTCCGCGAGTGCTCTCGCTTTTGAGTTGCTATCAGATTCACCTGCCGACGACCAGGAGCTAGTGTTCGCATACTTCCACGCGTCCCGAAGAGCAAGAGCTCTGTAACATTCCTGAAGTAGAAGCCCACTCCACGTCCGTCTGGGCCGCCATCCTTTCGAACTTTCAGCCAGACAATGTTTGTTTTGTACTCAAATCCCCAAGCTTTCATGATTTGAAGGCCCTCCAGCAGCAGGGCGTTAGGGCACCAAAGATACAGATGACACTTTGGCAGCGCTAATTCTTCCACGGGAAGTAGAGCGATTTCGTGGAAACTCATCGTCGGGTAGCGAAGCAAACGCTTATGTTCTGGCGCGACCTTGCCCGTGCGGTTAGAAAACCTCCAAGGAGGATCGATCAAAATCGTCCCGAATTTGCTGTCGGCGATGTCATGCCCCGGCTTGCTCATGATCGCTGCCTCTTTCCAGATCTGAGGATTTTTGAATGCCCGTAGGAGCTATCGGAAGCATGGGTGAGCTAGCACCAAGGTATGCTGCCACGGCTTCCCGAACGAGCCATGCAAGCGACACGCGCCGACGAAATGCCAGAATCTCCAGCTGAGCGTGTACATCAGGCTCAAGGCTGACCGAGATTCTCGCCGATTTCGCCTGCCGTTCAGGCGTATCCTTTTGTTTACCCATACTGCTGCTGCAACTTACAGCAGAGTGGTGCAGAATGCAAGTCAAGAGGCTGGGCAAAAAGGCCTTGGAGTCAGATCAGTTGCCAGCGGAGCCCATGACCTACTGCCCCTGCTTGGCGCGGGCATCGAGGATGGCGGCGGCGCCGGGGAACTCGCGGAAGTCCTGCGGACTCTGCGAGACCGCGAGGGCCGTCTCAATGGTGATCTCATCGTCCTTGAGGAGCTTTTTGAGCGCCATGTCGAGGGTCTGCATCCCGAGCTTGCCGCCGGATTCCATCATCGACGGAATCTGGTGCACCTTCGACTCGCGGATCAGGTTGCGGACACCATGATTCGCGATGAGGCACTCCACCGCCACGATGCGTCCGCCGGATTTTCGCGGCAGCAGCGCCTGGGACATGATCCCCACCAACACGTTGGAGAGCTGCAATCGAATCTGTGACTGCTGGGCCGGCGGGAAGACGTCGATCACGCGGTCCATGGAGGTCATGGCGCTGGTCGTATGCAGGGTGCCGAACACGAGGTGCCCCGTCTCCGCCGCGGTGAGCGCGATGGAGATCGTCTCTAAGTCGCGCATTTCCCCGAGGAGGATGACATCGGGGTCCTGACGCAACGCCGAGCGGAGCGCCCGCTGGAACGACAGCGTATCGGCCCCGACCTCGCGCTGGGAGATGACCGACTTGATCGAGTTGTGCTTGTATTCGATCGGGTCCTCGACCGTGATGATGTTCCGGTCGCTGTTCATGTTGATGTAGCGGATCATCGACGCCAGCGTGGTTGATTTGCCCGACCCGGTCGGACCCGTCACCAGGACCAGTCCGCGCGGACGTGCCGTCATGTCCTTGGCGATCCACGGGATGCCGAGCTTGTCGATATCGGGAATCTCGAACGGGATCAGTCGGAACGCGATCGCGATGTTCTCGCGCTCATAGAAGATGTTCACGCGGAAGCGGGCGACATTGGGGCAGTTGTAGGCGAGGTCGACATCGCCGTTCTCTTCCAGAATGTTCTTGTGGAAATCATTAATGATGCTCATCGCCAATTCTTTGGCGGAGTCCTGCGTGAATTTCGGATAACTCGTATCGCGGAGCAATCGCCCGTGTACCCGGAAGATCGGATAGTCGTTGGTGCGGATGTGCAGGTCGGTCGACCCGGCTACAGTCCCCTTGGCGAGGACTTCATCCAGGGTAAAGACTCCCGAATTCGGAGTCTGCGGAAGTTCAACTACAGGGCCAGCGCCGACACCAGACATAGCGTGAGGTCCTCGCGGGAAGAAAGTGTGACTGTGGGCAGCGATACGAGGAAAAGTGTATCACCCAGCGTCCTACAGGAAAAAAAGCGGCCCTCCGGGGCATGACACCCGGAGGGCCGTCTGAGGTTGCCGTCGAACAAGCTCGCAAGCGGCTGGTGATAGTGACCCCCGGTTACTCCGCCGGGGTGAAGACGGCGTTGATGAAGTGGGTACCGGCGGCGTCGAAGGCGATGACGGGGATCAGATCAACGACGCCTCGCGGATCAAGCGGCAGGAGGCCGGTGTAGCGCTTGTCGCCGGCGACTTCATCGGCGCCGGTGCCGTCATCGACCATCGGGAACGGGACCGCCTCGCCTGCTCCCGCGCCATCGACATCGAGCATCGCGAACACCGGCAGGTCGAGGCCCGGCGACTGCCAGTCGATCACCGTCGCCGCGATCACGCTCAGGCATCCGCCCTGGCCGTCATCGGCGACACAGGGCACCAGCGCGACATCCTCGACCAGCGGCTCTTCCCGCGGACCAGGGTACGACAGATCGACATAGGCGTTGAGTCCTTCGAGGCTCCCGTTGGGATCCGCGGTCGTGATGGTCAGCACGCCGACCAGCGCTTCGCCGCCGTACCACGGACGCAATCCCTCATCCTTGCCGAACGCCACCACCGGCTTGATCTGCCCCGCGCCAGGCCACCAGATCTGATCGCCCCCCCCGAGAGTCGCGTAACCATCGGCGTTGTGGATGAAAAAGCCCTCGGTGTCGAAGAACTCCACCCAGGTGCCGTACGCGGTGAGCGGCGTGTGATTCACGAGCGCGATCGCGAGATTCCACGTCTGCGTCGTACGCGAGTAGTGCGCTTCGAGCAGCTCGACCGAAATGACGCGCGAGAGCACGGGAAACTGCCCGGTGCGATCGGTGAGCGCGACAGTCGGCTGTCCGGCGACATCCATCCCAAACGAGAGTTGTGCGGGATGTTCGCGTGAGAAGAATTCCGCCGGATTCGCGACTGCAGCCGCTCCCGGCAGCTGATCGGTGGAGGGCGGTACGGTGGGCATTGAGCTGCTTGTGCCGCCGCAGCCGCTCATGAGAGCGATCGCAGCCAGGGCAATCCCGGACAGGCAAAAGGACAGGCGCATGATTCGCCTCCTGGAGTAAGTCACAGATGGAAAAGGAAGAAGAGGTGATGGGCCGGTTGGCCGACTGGCCCATCCGATGCACTCTGCAGAAGCACATCACTTATTCGAGACTGGCCCACCCCAAAATGTTTCAGCCCCGCTAACGCGAGGCTGAATGTGATCTGCGGGTTGTAGAGAGACGTAGCGTTGCCGACCAGCCGAAAAAGCTCGTCCGAATCGCGCCCAGACCCATGCGTGTCTCCGTGTCGCAGATGAAGCCGCTCCTGTTGAGGGCATGCAGCGGAGCGGGCGCATTACGACAAGTGCACCGCTGGCCTTACCCTATCGCCCCATGACCTCCCGGCATCAGTTTCGACCGCCACGGCTGTGGACTCGCGAAGAACTCTCGCGGGACCGTCATGCCACGTGGCTGGAGCTGTTCTACGACCTCGTGTTCGTAGTCGCCATCGCGCAAATGACGCACCTGCTCGAACACGATCTGTCGCCGACGGGCGTCGGTCGCTATGTCCTGCTCTACATCCCCTGCTGGTGGGCATGGCTGGGGCATACGTTCTATCTGACCCGATTCGATAGCGACGACCTGGGGCATCAGCTGCTGACTTTCGCGCAGATGCTTGCCGCCGCGATGGTCGCCATTCACATCCCGGGGGGACTGGAGGAGGAGTCGTCGCGTGGATTCGCGCTGGCGTATGCGGTCGTGCGCGCGTTGCTGATTTTCGAGTACTGGCGCGCAGGGAAAGCGCTCCCGATCGTGCGTCCGTTTACGGATTACTACCTGAGGGGGTTCTCTGTGGCGGCGTTACTGTGGGTCGCCTCGGCGTTCGTGGGAGTGGAGTATCGCTTTGCGCTTTGGATCCTCGCGCTGATCATCGACATCGGGACACCGCTCTCGGCGGGCGAACTGCAGATGCGATTTCCGCCCCATTTGCATCACATTCCCGAGCGCCTCGGTCTCTTCACGCTGATCGTGCTGGGCGAATCGATCGTGGGTTCGATCGTGCCGCTGAAGCCGGCGGACCTTGGGGGGACAGAGACAGTCGCGGCGCTGAGCGGGTTCGTCCTCGCCTGTGCGCTGTGGTGGGTGTACTTCGTCGGGGTACGCGCCGCAGCCGCCCGGCAATTCGATATGGCGCACTTCCTGGAGAAGTACGTGCAGTGGATCTTCAGTCACTTGCCGCTCACGATGGCGCTGACCGCGACTGCGGCCGGGGTCCGGTCGGTGATGCATCATCCCGATGCCGTGATCCCCCATGGCGGCGGCATCGTGCTGTGTCTTGCGGTGGGGATTTCGATGCTCAGTGTCGTCTCGATCTACGCGTCGAAAGTGGAATTGACGCCCGATCTGCGACGGCTGGCCACGCCTCACGTGGTCATTGCAGTCGCCGCGATTTTACTCAGCACCATCGCGAATCAGGTGAGCGGCGTGATGCTACTCGGCCTCCTCGCGCTCCTCGGCCTCGCTCAGGTCGCGCTGGGTCTCCGCGAGAACGACGATGACGATCTGCGCGATGTCCTCGAAGCGACCATCGCGATCGAGGTCCAGGAGGTCGAAATCATTGAGGGCAATCAAACAAGCCGTTAGCGACGTTGCACGAACTTCATGAACTCCGCGCGAGTCCGGGCATCGCGTTTGAACGTGCCGGTGACCGCGCTGGTGACCGTATCGGACCCGTACTTCTGCACGCCCCGCATGAGCATGCACAGATGCTGCGCCTCGATGACCACCGCGACTCCTCGCGGCTGCAAATGCGCCATCAAGGCTTCCGCGATCTGCGTGGTCAGACGTTCCTGGACCTGCAGACGATGGGCGAATACATCGATGACTCGCGGAATCTTCGAGAGGCCGACGATCTTGCCATCGGGAATGTACCCAACATGCACCCGTCCGAAAAACGGCAGCATGTGGTGCTCACACAGCGAGTAAAACTCGGTGTTGCGGACAATCACCATCTCATCGGCATCGGCAGTGAAGAGCGCCTTGCGGATGATCTCTCCGACATTGCGCTGGTAGCCATCGGTGAGGAACTGCATCGACTCCATGACGCGACGCGGCGTCTCGAGCAAACCCTCGCGGCCGGGATCCTCGCCCACCAGCTCCAGCAGTTCTTTCACATTGCTTTTGGTCGCTTCTTTGTTCAGCTCGCGACGTTTCGCGAACGCGTGGCGTAGCGCCGTGCAGTCGGCCGTCTCGGTGCCATTGGGCGACCCTTCCAGCAGCGGCGCGAAATCAGCGATGTGCAATTGCCGGGGATCGAACGCGCTGTCAGCCTCCCCACAACCATCGAGGTCGGTGGCGGTGATGCCGGAGTCGCGTTCAGCATCCTCCGTGAAGGGCGAGTGGGGGTAGCGGTCGCTCATGCGACACCTCGTGGCGATCGGGTTCGGACGTGCAGTTTGTTGTGGCAGCTAAGGTTCGATGGGCGTACTGACCGGGATAGCTGCCTCATCGGGAGCGGCCCATCCGGGTTCCAGCGCTTTTAAGTGCGGCCAGCCGGGGATGACCTCGCCGGTGTAGTCCACGAGGTTGTTCTCGCTCTCGGCGAGTCGGATGCGGGCGAGGCGTGCGTTGTCGGCGAGCAGACGCGGCTCCAGGCGTCGCCAGAACGCGATCGCGAGATTCTCCGCCGTCGGGATGATCCCGCGCAGCCAGGGGACATCGAAGTTCAGGTGCTTGTGGTCGACCCACTCAATGATCTCCTCGCGGACCACATCGCGGAGGATCTTGAGGTCCATGACATAGCCGGTCATGGGGTCGGGGGCGCCCTCCACGACGACTTCGATCGTGTAGTTGTGACCGTGCCCGTAGCGGTTGTTGCAGATGTCGTAGAGCGCCCCGTTCTCAGCATCGGTCAGCTCGGGATTGTGAAGCCGATGGGATGCAGAAAAGGTCTCTCGGCGAATGATGGCGACCATGTGTTCTTAGCAACCGCTCCTCTCGTTCAGGCAGTTCACCCGTGTGGGCTCGCTGTTGATGCCTTGGGGCCCCCCGATCAATCGTCCATAACGACCATCAGCAGTCCCCACGGCGTCGGATGTACCTCGATTGTAACCCGCAGAATCGCCAGAAATGCCCGGCGGCGTGATACCGGGAATCGCGAATCGCGAAAACAAAAAGCAGCGGCACCGTCCCCGGTGCCGCTACCCCTGTGATTGATCGCGTGCTTGTCC
>Ga0163150_10009504_pt1 | contig 10742 bp, 9 predicted proteins | sample OliLakLV19P2IB_FD_148628 | JGI IMG/M metagenome (GOLD analysis project Ga0163150, IMG submission 148628) | Freshwater microbial mat bacterial communities from Lake Vanda, McMurdo Dry Valleys, Antarctica - Oligotrophic Lake LV.19.P2.IB | ecosystem: Environmental > Aquatic > Freshwater > Lake >...
TCCGAAACCACCGCACGCGCAGGCGCAACCGTCGGTGCAGTTGGCAGTGGCTCGGTATAGTCGCTAGCGTTGGCCGTCGCGGCGAACTCGTTCCACGCCGATTGCGAGGCATCAGGGTACGCACCACCGCCTTGCGTATGGCTCGGATATCTGGCTTCCGTGTACGAATGATCCAGCGCGCTTGGCCCCCACGGGCTCAGTTCCGGCGGCGCGGGTAATGGCACTATTTGACCATTGACAGTTGCCGACAGCGTGACCAACAGAACGCCGGCCATCGCCACACTCCAGCCAGCCGGCCAGAACGCTCGACGCAATCTCAGACAGTATTCAGAAATCTGCGGCATAGCGGCGTCGAAAGAGATCTGTAGAACGGGCTTCAGCGGATAGGAAGCGGTGGAAATGGAGCAGTGGACAAGCGGATAGAATGAATCTTCGACAGAACCGTTACGATTCGCCAAATCGACGCGCCGAACCGGCAAGGTTTACCATGCTAGCAAAGCATCTAAACAAGCTAGTAAAGCTTTGACGGCAAGAATCGAATCGCACACCGCTTTGAGACTTGTTAGTTGACACTTGCCAGCTCGCCAGGTTCAGCAGACTCATTTGCTACTTAATCGCGACAAAGACCCTCAACTGCCTTGTTTAACTCCTTGTCCTGTCGACGTAACTCCTTTACAATCCGGCCAAAACATCCACATACAGGAGTAATACTATGGAACGAACCTTTATCTTACTTAAACCAGATTGCGTCCAACGCCGCCTTGCCGGGCGGATCCTCACCCGCTTCGAGGACAAGGGCCTGAACATCATCGCGCTGAAGATGCTCAACGTCACGCCAGCACTGTCCAAGCAGCACTATGCCGAGCACGTCAGCAAGCCGTTCTATCCAAACCTGGAACAGTTCATCACCGGTGGGCCAGTCATCGCCGCCGTGATCGAAGGGCTGGAAGCGATCCGCGTGGTTCGCGACTTGCTTGGCGCAACCAGCGGTCTGAAAGCGGTCGCGGGCACAATCCGTGGCGACTTCAGCTCCAGCCGACAGATGAATCTGGTCCACGCCTCTGACGGACCCGAAGCCGCCACGCGCGAAATTGCCCTCTACTTCAAGCCAGACGAGCTAGTCGCCTACGAACCGACAATCACTCCTTGGCTGCGCGCGGGAGACGAGAGCTAGAACTCTCCGCATCGCGCCATAAATTGTTAGCCGCTACGCGCGAACGGAGCGCGTGATACACGGCCTGTTCCATTCGGACAACGCAAAATTTTCCTTCACCTCTCCCGCTTGCGGGAGAGGTCGTCGCCCCAGCGACGGGTGAGGGGGATCACGTACTGGTATTGGCCTGCCCCAAAATCAAATGATTGATGACTGATGATTGATAACAATTGATAGATCTGCCCCCGCGACGGGCTCCGCTAGCGCGTCGCGGCTAACATCGTTCAACCATTTTCGGCAAGTCAAAGCGTGTATGCGCTGCACATCACTCGCGCTATCAATGATTTCCGCCTCTGCGCGTCCTTCGCGCTCTCGGCGCCCTCTGCGGTGAATCAAAAAACGCAAGATCAAAAGCGGCGCGTCGGGTTAGTATGAGCACCTACCCCCGTACCGGCGGCAGCTCACTCATCATCTGCCGCGTGGCAGCTTCAACCGCCTCTTGCCAGCGCGCCGCACCGAACTTTGCATACTCTTTTCGCGCGTGAGCAAAGATAATCCCGCGCGAGTTATTCACCACGGCTCCCAATCCATTAGCATCAAACGCTGGAGCAACATCCGCTGCTGCTCCTCCCTGTGCTCCATAACCGGGGACCAAAAACCATGTATGCGGCATCGCCGCGCGTAACTCTGCAAGCTGCGCCGGGTACGTCGCCCCAACCACCGCGCCGACCGCGCCATACGCCCCGCCGTTACTGGTTTCAGTGTCTATTGTTTGCAGCGCCAGTTGTTCAACGTAGTCTGCCACATGCCGATAGAGCGGCTTTCCATCGCACACCAGATCCTGAAACTGTGCCCCACCAGGGTTCGATGTCTTTACCAACACAAAGATCCCCGAGCCGGTCTCCACACTCCGCTGCACAAACGGCTCCAAACTATCGCTCCCCATGTACGGGTTGACCGTCATGCTATCCGCCCCCCAGGGACTCTGCCCATCAATGCCCAGATACCCGGCTGCATAGGCGGCACCGGTCGTGCCAATATCATTTCGCTTCCCATCGACCAACACCAGCAGCCCGCGAGTACGTGCGTACTGAATCACATCACACAGAACCACCATCCCCGCCGGGCCTAACTCTTCAAAGAACGCCGCCTGCGGTTTAACGATCGGGACCAATGGCGCAACCACATCGATCACACTACGGCAAAATGTCCCAAACGCGGCCGCCCTGCCCGCATAATCTCCCGCCGCGGCCGTTTGCAGCGCCGGTGGCAGAGATTCATATCGCGGATCAAGCCCAACCAACACACCGTTTCGCTTGGTCTGAACCGCCGTTGTAAGACGCTGAATAAATGAAGGCATTTGCGCTATCGTACCCAAGAAAAATTACCGCCATGATGACACCGCTCGGCATTTTACCCCCTGACCGATAGGGAATGATAGACGTGGTGAATTGAAGGGGGTATTGTGATGGGGGCGGTTTGCCGCGTTGATACGATTACTTCACCAAATGATCGCAGTAATTTAAGCGCGTAGATTTAAGTAACAAGGGGCGTGCTCAATGTTTCATCATATTTCCGCAGCAATCCGGTTGTTCTTCGGTCGTGGCCGATCCTTAGAGAAGGACTACGACGAATCGCCCTCGGAGGAAGATCGTGCTAAGGCCGAAATTCTCGATGCGTTTCTATCGGTTGACGACAATGATCACACCGCATATGTAGCCGTTGAGACCCTAGATGAGGACAACGACGAGTCCTCATTGGAGGAAACCCCTGCTCCGGTCGCCATCGTTCCGCAACCTTTCCTATCGTTTAACCACAACGATGTCACTACATTTGTGGCCGGCTATACCTCTGCCGATGAATGTCGCATCTGCTTCGCTTGGAACGGCAAGCACGCCGAAGAGTTTGACGACGCGAACATGAACTTCCGCGACGCCGTGTACGACTTTGTTTTGGATGACATCGAAGCGGTGCCAATTGAACTGGTACGTGATCTATTCAAGGCTGAAGCGGAGTGTTCCGTCGAGGCTTGGGGGATCTGTAAGAGCTGGCGGAACGACTTATGCGAACGGACCCAGAGCGGTTTCTCGAGGACTATTTGAACGGAAAGTTTGCAAGTTATGATGCCCATTGCGGCAGCTATTTTCCGATTGACGAGGAGCTGGCCAAGAGACTATTGCAAATCACCCGCGCTCGGTTGGCAACCAAGCCGTCGCGCCAGCGAAAGTGGCTGCTCAAGGAAGGGGAGAAGTTGTTTGAAGAGTGGGTTCAATGTGCTAGGAACTAGGTTTAGCCAGGCTGTTTTGGACTGACTCTTGGAGCTAACGACCATGAATTATGACTCGCTACTTGCCGAAGGCTTGACTTCCATCCCGGTTGTTCGTCAGTTCCAAGAAATTTTCAAAGATGCTGACCATACCGTTGTCAAAGCCAAACGAGATTTCGGTACCGAGGGTTGGAAAATTGTCCACGAGTGGATCTCTAGGGCACCACTCTACGACCGATACGTCTTGTGGCTAGTGGTTCCAATCGATGTCGGTGCGGATGGACGTTTAAGGGAACTGGAAGGAACGAACCTTTACCTGATAGAGATTTGCAGTATCGATGGGAGCAAGGATGACCAAGAAGGCCGGTCATTGGACTATCGAATGGCGGAGTTCGAAGATGGGGACTGGGAGCAAATCGTTGAAGCTGGTGGTGACTTGGCGGCAGTCGGTTTGGAGCTAATTACAAACGAACCGGTCGAACGATTTTCAGAATTCTGGCGTGACACGCGCCCGAGTCCTCTAGCAGACCCTGGAGATGGAATGGCGTTCAAGGCACCACTACGATTTATGATGTGAGCAGCGATGGCTTCAATCATCCAGACCCACTTCTTCGAACAGCCGCCCTGCGTCTGCGTTGACGATTTCCGCATCACCACAGCGCCCACGGTGGCCGCAATGCACCAACGTTTCGGAACTCCCAGCAGGATTGATACGGGAGAAACACCTGCCCCGGCCGGGCATCGAAACAATCAGATTCACGTTTACGATGAGCTGGGAATCACATTGAATGAGCATCACCATACCCGTCTGTTGCAATTAGTGACCTGTTGGTTCGCCACAGATGACCCTCACTATCGGTTTACTCCCCACAGTAATTTTACCGGCCAATTGCAATTCGAAAATGTTACGATGCCGCTAGGAGGTGATATTCGGCAGTTCCTTGGCCTTTCCCCGTTCCAGCTTAACTGCGTGCTTACTGGATCATGGAGCTATGTAAATAACGAATTCGCTATTTTCGTCAACTCTCGTGGACGCAGACTTCCCTCTGGTCGCCGGAGTAAGGTTCAAAGCATCCTAAGCATCGATCTTTTCTGGCCGCATGATCTATGGCAAGAACCCGTTACCATTTAGGAGAACTGACACTTGGACCGCTGTGGAATTTGCCTGAGTTCGGCCCGCAGGCTACGTCATCCAACCGGGTAACTTCGCCGCCTGCTTAACCCACTTCGTGAACTGAGCTTCATCGAACTGATCCTCGTAGATATCAATCCAGCGAGCTTCCTTGCTTTTTTCTGTGCCACCAGGAGGGACTGGGCTTAGCGACATGCCCGCAAAGAACGTCACTTTCACGTACTTAGTCAGGACGTGATAAGACAGAAACCAGCCCTGCCCCTCGATGCCGTAGAAGGGTGAGTTCCACTTCACGGCCTTGCGTACTTTCGGTACTGCGCGAGTAATCAGCGCGTCGAGTTGCTCTCCCAGTTCCCGCTTCCAACCGGGCATGGCGGCTATGTATGCCTGCACCGGTGCATCACCATCCGCTTTGGCAATCTGTGGGTTGCCCCCGGAAAGAAGCTTCACAGACTTTGCTTGCTTCGCAACTGGTTTGGTTTTTGCCTTGGCCGACTGTGTATTCACTGCAACTGCAGCTTGGACCAATTTCTTGAACGCCGCAGCATTGATTGTCTCTCGCTCACGAATGTCGATCGCGCGACGTGTATTCCCCTCCAAGCTAGAGTTGAACAGCTTTGCAGGGTCTGCCAGCGAGGCCCCATTGGCAAATGTCAGCTTGACAACATTCTTATACGTCTCGCCAGTGCAAATGATTCCACCGTGCGACCAGACCGGCACACCGGTCATGTTGTTCGATGGCTTGCGCCACTTCACCTCCTCAATAATTTCTGGATCCGCTTCCAAAATCAGCGCGCGCATCCGAGCCAGCGTCTCCCTACGCCAGTCAGCCAAAGGCGGCCGGTGGTCGGATTGGGAACCAGCATTTCCAGACACGCGGTTACCCTTCGGCTTTGCTATGTTCTTAGCCATATTTTGTCTCACTATATTGGATGCTATGCTGGCATTCATTTACAATCCCGACTGTCCAGCTCGGTCTGCAATCAGCTATCACCACCAGTGCGTCAATATAATAAAACTGTCCCCTACGCGTTAAGTCCGAAGTTGGCAATTGATATATAGGACTGCCGGAACACTGTTTGTGTGCTTGCTTCGCTCGTTTTTGTAACTCTCCCATCGTAATCCGGCCAATCGGCAGGCATGGAATCTCCCGCTCAACCAGCTATTCTATATGAGCATTTATCAATAATTCTTTGCACCGATCTCCGCACAATGGCTGATCTCAGCCCGTAGAGGAGTGCTACAAGTAACCGTCTCGGACGGTGTGAACTGATAGTGCGCGCTACATTCGTGGCGTGCGCTTTCTTGCAACACCAGTTCGATCACATCTACATTTTTGGAACGACTTCAATGAAAAATCCCCGTTCGTGGTGGTCCAGACTTTTTAGCAATGCACCGACTCAGCGTTCACAAAAACGTTCTCGCCAAAAGGCGCGGACCTTTGAAGCCCTCGAAACTCGCATCGCGTTTTCCGTGTCGTACACCACCGTCAACGATTGGGGGGATGGACTCGAAGGGAAGGTCAATATCACCAATGATCAAGCGGCAGCGATCAGTGGTTGGCAAGTCGAATTCGACTACGCGCGGAACATTGACGAAATATGGGATGGAGTGATTGTAAGCAAAGTCGGCAATCACTATGTCGTGCAAAACGAAACCTACAACAGCAAAATAGGGGTTGGCAAATCGGTCTCATTTGGCTTTACCGCCGAAGGCAGCTCAGGAACACCGACCATGCTGACGCTCAACGGCGTTGGCGATAGTGTCGCGCCACTGGCGCTGCCAACCGTCACAATCAGCGATGTGGCCGTCATCGAAGGCAACCCGGTCGCGACAGCGATCAGTGGCTACTTTCATACCTCCGGCAATCAGATTCTGGATGAAAATAACCAATCAGTGAAAATAGCTGGTGTGAGCTGGTTTGGTTTGGAAACAGAAGACTTTGCCCCGCATGGCCTCTGGTCTCGCGGGTACAAATCGATGATGGATCAAATGAAGCAGACGGGCTTCAACACCATCCGGTTGCCCTATTCAAACGAATTGTTCGACTCCGGAAGTGCGCCCAAGGACATCGATTACTCAAAGAACTCGGATCTACGAGGTCTGAATGGCCTCGGGATCATGGACAAAATCGTCGGCTATGCCGGCCAGATCGGCCTGCGAATTATCTTGGATCACCATCGATCCGACGCAGGAGCCGGGCCGAATGAATCGGGGCTTTGGCACACTGCGGCCTACCCCGAAAGCCGCTGGATTAGCGACTGGACCATGCTTGCGACGCGATACGCGAATAACCCAACGGTCATTGGCGCGGATATCCACAACGAACCGTATGGGGTGGCAACCTGGGGAGATGGCAGCGCGAATGATTGGCGACTTGCCGCCGAGCGCGCCGGAAATGCAATCCTGGCCGCCAATCCAAACTGGCTGATTGTTGTCGAAGGAGTGCAAGATACATCCTCTGGGGGTTACTGGTGGGGTGGGAATCTCTCCAACGCTGGCCAGTATCCGGTGCGGTTGAATCAACCCGGCCGCCTCGTCTATTCGCCGCACGACTACCCGTCGTCGCTCTATCAACAGGATTGGTTCAGCGATCCGAACTATCCGAACAACTTGCCGCAGGTTTGGGATGAGGCCTGGGGCTATTTGTTTCGCGAGGGAATCGCGCCAGTCTTGCTCGGTGAATTCGGCACCAAGCTGCAGACCACGAGTGATCAACAATGGTTCAACAAAATCACCCAGTACCTGGCCGGCGACCTGGATGGAAATGGCACGAACGATCTGACCGCTGGACAGCAAGGCATCAGTTGGACCTATTGGTCGTGGAACCCTAACAGTGGCGACACCGGGGGCATCCTTGCCAATGACTGGCAGACGGTGAACACCAACAAGCTGGCCAAGCTGACGCCAATTCAATTCTCTTTTGGCGCAGGCAACGCAGTGACCACGGCACAATTCAACGTGGTACTGTCGCAAGCCAGTTCACAATCGGTCACGCTGCAATACGCAACTGTAAATGGCACCGCCACGGCAGGAACCGACTACACTGCCACCAGCGGCACACTCACCTTTGCACCTGGTGAGACTTCAAAGTCGATCGCCGTGCCGGTGATTCGCGATCTTCTGGCAGAGTCCACGGAAGTGTTCACGCTCAAGCTCAGCAATGTTAGCGGTGCGACGTTCAACAAGTCGGACGCAATCGCCACAATTCAAGACGACGACAGTGGCAATGCCCCAGTTCCAACAGTTTCCATTGGCAATTCGACGGTGACGGAAGGGAACAGCGGCACTTCTATGTCGCGTTTCACCGTCACATTGAGCGCACCTGCCAACGGCCCTGTCGTGGTGCTGTATGAGACCGCCAATGGTACGGCGACCGCCGGCAGTGACTACATGGGAACCTTTGGCTCGTTGACCTTTGCCAGCGGCGAGACTGTAAAGACGGTTGATGTACCAATCATCGGTGACACGCTGTTTGAGCCTAGCGAGACCTTTTTGCTTCGCTTGACATCTGCCACCGGAGCAACGATTGCTACCTCTCAAGGGACCGGCACCATCGTTGACAATGACACGGCACCGCTGCCAACGCTCTCGGTTAACAATGCAACCATCACCGAGGGGAACAGCGGCACGAAGAACATGACCTTCACCGTGACGTTATCGCAGGCGTCGACCGGTACGGTCACTGTAAATTACGCCACGGCCAATGGCACGGCAATCGCGGGAAGCGATTACAACGCCGCCAGCGGCACGCTGACCTTCACCGCAGGGCAAACGAGCAAGACAGTCACTGTTGCCGTGCGTGGTGACACAGTTGCCGAAAGCACCGAGACATTCCGCGTGTTACTATCCAGCGCTACTGGTGCAACGATCGCAACCGCGCAAGGGACCGGCACGATCACTGACAATGACACCGCGCCATTGCCAACGCTATCGATGATTGGAAATGCGACTATCACCGAAGGGAACAGTGGTACATCGAACATGACCTTCACCGTGACGTTATCGCAGGCGTCGACCGGTACGGTCACTGTGAACTACGCCACGGCCAATGGCACGGCAATCGCGGGAAGCGATTACAACGCCACCAGCAGCACGCTAACATTCACCGCCGGCCAAACGAGCAAGACAATCATCGTGGCGGTGCGTGGTGACACCATTGTGGAAGGCAACGAGACATTCCGCCTACTGCTATCCAGCGCTTCCGGAGCAACAATTTCCACCGCGCAAGGCACCGGCACGATCCTGGACAATGACTCACCTCCGGCCACAGCCGCAGTCACGTTCACTAAAACACTGGACTGGGGGTCGGGCTACACCATGAACGTGAAGGTCAAAAACACGACGCAAACCGCCATCAACGGTTGGCGAGTGGAATTCGACCTGGATGCCAAAATCGGCAACCTGTGGAACGGTACGATCGTCAGCCATGTCGGCACTCGCTACGTCGTGCAAATGGCATCCTGGAACGCCAAAATCGCTCCTGGTGCAGAGGTTTCCTTCGGCTTTGTCGCCACGGGTACCGGACGCACAGCAACGAATGTGAAGTTCTACCCGTATTCGGCGTAACTCTACGGTAATCAGTTAAACAAGAAGTGGCAGATGTCGCCGTCTTTCATGACGTAGGTTTTGCCTTCCACCCTCAATTTACCAGCAGAGCGAATTTCCTTCTCGGTCTGATACTTCTCCAGATCGTCCAGGGTGTAAACTTCCGCGCGGATGAATCCCTTTTCAAAGTCGGTGTGGATTACCCCGGCCGCCTGCGGTGCAGTCGCGCCGACGGGAATCGTCCACGCACGAACCTCTTGCTCTCCAGCGGTGAAATAGCTTTGCAGGCCCAGCGTGCGATAAGCCTCGCGCGCCAAAGCCGCCAGAGCCGGTTCGCTCAGCCCACTTGCTTCGAGCATCGATTCGCGATCCGCCTGATCCAGCTCGGCAATTTCGGCTTCCAGCTTGGCACAGACCGGGACCACTCCCGCGCCGACCTTGGCCGCAAACTGACGCACGGCCATGACCAAATCTCCTTCGCCCGCCAAATCGGTCTCGTCGACATTCGCCACGTACAGCACCGGTTTGGCGCTCAGCAGACCGTACGACGCCACGATCTTTGCTTCGTCCTTGTCCCATTCCATCTTGCGCAGCGGCTCGTCCTTGGCCAAATGTTCCTTGCACTTTTTCAGCACGGCGACACGCGCTGCAACCTCTTTGTCTCCTCCCTTGGCGGAACGCTCTGCCTTGGGGAGCGCCGCGTCAATCATCTGGACATCGGCCAGCATCAGTTCAATTTCCACCGTCTCAATATCCGAGACGGGGTCAACCTGTCCGGCAACGTGTACGACGTCTTCGTCTTCAAAGCAGCGACAGACCTGGAGGATCGCATCGACTTCGCGAATGTGAGTTAGAAACTTATTGCCCAGCCCTTGCCCTTCGCTGGCACCTTTGACAATGCCCGCAATATCCACCAGCTTCAGCGCCGCTGGAACCAGCTTTTTGGGAACGATGTAGCGGCTGATTCGCTCCAAACGATCGTCGGGCACCGACACCACACCTTCGTTCGGCTCGATGGTGCAGAACGGATAATTGGCGCTCTGTGCCAGTTTGGACTGCGTGAGTGCATTAAACAGGGTGCTCTTGCCAACATTGGGCAGACCGACAATACCAGCTTCCATTTTTGTTCCGCGATCAAGTGAGAAAATGAAAGCAACAGCATACCGAAAACCGGCCCGGCTGTCAGCGGGTCAGGCATTTACAGTCGCCTTTCGCTCCGCCGAAAGAGTGCCTTCGCAACGGTCGCATGGTTCTGGTGGGTTCCACGAACTGCCTGAAACGGTCGAACAATGTTAGCCGCGACGCGCTAGCGGAGCGCGTCCGTTGGACTGCGCGGATTTATCATTTCAACCTAGCACAGGTGCTGGCTTTTTTTCAAGACAGAAAAGGCTTCAGACTTCAGGCCACAGGATTCAGGAAGAATTGGTGTAGTCAGGAAGAGTTTCACGCAAAGACGCAAAGGCGCAAAAAAGGCTTGTCGACGCGTGTTAACAGTTCCGTTTTTAACGCGAAGGACGCAAAGGGAAGGAGAGGAAGGGGCAAGGGGGTCCACGTCAGCTTATGCGGCGTTGGCCATGATAGCTCGGGTGGTGCGGCGGACGAAGGGGGATCCGGTTCGGCGGGCAAGGTAGTCGGCTAGCCGC